>WNGO01003887.1_pt1 | contig 10616 bp, 8 predicted proteins | sample 5400511 | NCBI WGS metagenome assembly WNGO01 (sample SAMN13153380, study PRJNA577476) | soil metagenome | isolation source: 20 cm soil or saprolite under Garry oak tree replicate 2 | place: USA:California | collected 2016-06-15
GCCGTTATTTCGGTCGCGAACCTTTCGAAGGTCTATGCGTCGGGCTTCCAGGCGCTGAAAAACGTCAACCTCGACATTCGCCGCGGCGAAATATTCGCGTTGCTGGGTCCGAACGGTGCGGGAAAAACGACGCTGATCAGCATCGTCTGCGGTATCGTCAACGCAACCGAAGGCAGCGTTCTCGTCGACGGCCACGATATCGTCGCCGATTATCGCGCCGCGCGGCAACTGATCGGCCTCGTCCCGCAGGAGCTCACGACCGACGCGTTCGAATCGGTGTGGTCGACAGTGTCTTTCAGCCGCGGGCTGTTCGGCAAACGGCCCAACCCCGCGCATATCGAAAAAGTCCTCAAGGATCTGTCGTTGTGGGACAAGAAGGACAGCAAGGTCATGACGCTTTCGGGCGGCATGAAGCGCCGGCTGCTCATCGCCAAGGCGCTGTCGCACGAGCCGAACATCCTCTTTCTCGACGAACCCACTGCAGGCGTCGACGTGAACCTGCGGCGCGACATGTGGCAACTCGTGCGCTCGCTGCGAGACGCCGGCGTGACGATCATCCTGACGACGCATTACATCGACGAGGCCGAAGACATGGCCGACCGAATCGGCGTGATCAGCAGAGGCGCGATCATCCTCGTGGAGGACAAGATCGAGTTGATGCAAAAGCTCGGCAAGAAGCGGTTGACGCTGCAATTGCAGCAGCCGCTGACGGAGCTTCCTTCGCCACTCAGCGCGTATGATCTTCAGCTCGCAAACGGCGGCACCGAGCTGACGTATACGTACGACACGAAAAGCGAGCGAACCGGCATCGTGGGATTGCTCGACCGATTGAGCGACGCCGGAATCATTTTCAAGGATCTCCAGACGACGCAGAGCTCGCTCGAAGACATCTTCGTCAGTCTCGTGAAGGAGGAGCGATGAGAGCGGCGGCGCGAGTTGCGGAGACCGACAACGTGACTGCCGTATGGCACGGGAATTACAAGGAGGTCGAACGATGAACGTCCCCGCGATGCGCGCGATCTACAAGTTCGAGATGGCGCGGACGGGCCGAACGCTGATGCAGAGCATCATCTCGCCGGTGATCTCGACGTCGCTCTATTTCGTCGTTTTCGGCGCGGCCATCGGCGCGCGCATCCAGCAGGTCGAAGGCATCAGCTACGGTGCGTTCATCGTGCCGGGGCTGATCATGCTGTCGCTGCTGACGCAAAGCATCTCGAACGCGTCGTTTGGGATTTACTTTCCCCGATTCACCGGAACGATTTACGAGCTCTTGTCGGCGCCGGTTTCCTATCTCGAGATCGTCGTGAGCTCCGTGGGCGCGGCCGCGACGAAATCGATCATCCTCGGCGTCATCATCCTTGCGACCGCGGGGCTGTTCGTACCCCTCAAGATTGCGCATCCCGTTTGGATGATCTTGTTCCTCGTGCTCACCGCGGTCACGTTCAGCTTATTCGGCTTCATCATCGGCATCTGGGCCGATGGCTTCGAAAAGCTGCAGCTCGTGCCGCTGTTGATCGTCACCCCGCTGACGTTTCTGGGCGGCAGCTTCTATTCGATCGACATGCTGCCGCCGTTCTGGCAGACGGTTACGCTGTTCAATCCCGTGGTGTATCTGATCAGCGGCTTTCGCTGGAGCTTCTACGAAATCGCCGACGTGAACGTGGCCGTGAGCCTCGGGATGACGGCATTGTTCCTCACGGTCTTTCTCGCGATTGTCGCGTGGATTTTTAGGACCGGCTATCGCCTCAAAGCTTGAGCGGGCCCCGACGGCCAATGCGAGTCGTCACACGAGGCCGACTCGTGCAGCAACGATTCTCGTCGCAGATGCAAAGAGGCCGAGGCCCTGCGGCGCTCGCAATGTTCAAACATGGCCCATCAGCAGCGATAATCGGGCCGCCGTTTCGCGAAGCATCTCTTTGACGGCCGCTATCGACGGCGTGACCTTCTTGTCGATACGCTCGATGTACGGAATGTTGAGCACTGCGATTGCCTGTCCCGAAGTGCCCAGCACCGGAAAGGCGATGTTCGTGACACCCCGGATCTGACGGCTCTGCAGTTGCGCATAACCCTTCTTCGAAACATCGCGAATGATCGTCAGCAACTGCCGTTCCCTGACCTCCAGCTCGCCTTCGACCTGCTGATGCGACCCGATCATCGATCGCCTTCCCGCCTCGTTCCGGAAGGCGAGGAGCACATACCCGGATGCAGTGTCCGTCAGCCCGACCTGCGCACCGACCTTGAGACCGAAAGCCCAGCGTTCGGGACTGTCGATCTCCGCCACGACCAACACGCGCCCCGCGTGAAAAACGGTGAGATGGCACGATTGCAGCGAGCGATGTGCGAGGTCGCGCATCAACGGCGCGGCCGCGGCGGTGAGCGACTTGATCGGCTTGTGGCGATGCGCGAGCTCGAACAGCTTCAACGTCAACGAATAGCGATCGTCCTGCTGACCGATGTAACCCCGGCGACAGAGCGCATTGACCATGCGGAACAGCTCGCTTGACGTGCGGCCGAGCAAACGCGCGATCTCGTTCAGCGTAAGACCTTCGGTCTCGCGGGCGAGCAGCTCGATTACGTCGAGCCCTTTGTCCAGCGCCGGCACCGCATAACGTGCGTCCGTGCTGGGAGCGTACGTCGTCGGCGGGGTTTTCCGGAGCTTCATCGGCAGCTGCAACTCCGCTTAGTCATCGTCATCATCCTCGACGTGGCGTCGATAAAACAGCAGCGCGTTCCTGAACATTACCTTGTCGCGCACGACATGGCCGAACGGCGCAAGGTATTCTTCCGCGAGCGCGATCTGACCGGAGAAGGTTCCGCCCAGTGCGCTGACCGGCCAGTTGCTGCCCCAGATCAAGCGATCCGCTCCGAAGGCACTCATGAGAACGTCAAAGTTCGCCTTGTAGGCCGCTAGATCGGTAGGCGCGCTCCACACATGGTTGCCGTCGCCGACCACATACATGTCATAGAACGACGAGAACTTGATGTAGAGATTGGGACAAAGGTCGGCCAGACGCCGCATGCCCAGTTCCCATTCCACCGTCGGCACTGCGCCTTGCGCGCCCGCCAAGTGGTCGATGATGATGCGTAGATTCGGGACGGTCGTGCACAACGCTTCAACCCGGGGCTTGGGATTGGTGGTACCGCGGCTCACGATGTCCAGCGTCATTCCGCGACTGGCGAGATCGCGCAGATCCCTCAACTGCGCGGCATCGAGCGTGATGGCCGGCGGGCTCCACAAAAAGCCGCGGATGCCGACGAAGCGATGATCGTGCGAGAAATGTTCGAGATCGCTCGCGAACTCGGGCGACCCGATTTCAAGTTGGCCGACGAAAAACGGGAAGAACGCATCGTGCCCCAGCAGGTCGAGGATCCACTGATTGTCTTCGATCAACGGGCTCGCCTCGACGACGCCGGACGCCAGGATCCCATTCGCCGCAGCCAAAGCCTTGTATTCCGGCGGCAGGACATCGCGGTACAGCAACGGGTCGCTCGCTGGCGGCGGCGGCGGCCACGGCACGCCGCCCGGACGCGATGGCTGATAGAAGTGGATGTGCGTATCAACGATCGGGCGGGAATGTCCCGCCACCGTGAGGTTTTGCAGCGCAACATCTGCTGCCTCGCGCGCTGCCGGTCCTGCGGCAGCTCCGATTGACGTGCCTTGAAGCGCGAGCCACGCGATCGCGCCAATGCATTGCAGCGTCAGCTGTAGTCGATGCCTGCTCATCATCGTCTCCTCCAAGAATTCCCGCCGGTTAAGCGCCCGAAAGCATTGCGAGCGCGGCCGAGTTTTATACATGAAATTACATTTTGTCAACGAAATTGGGTTGACAGAGCGCACATGTCCGGCCTAGATTGCTTTCGCTCTGATCGGTTCGTTGCATCGAATCAACCGCGAACGAGGAAGCGCGGACCACGTCTTCTCGAACGGCTTTGCCCCGTTCGCGTGCCGCAGGAGCGAAAGCAGCTCTCCGCGAAATACCAAACGATTGTCTTGCAAGGAGGCATCATGGCTTCATCGGAAAATTCCAGGCGTGATCGGAAGTTGCAGACCGCCGGCCTCACTCGGCGTGAATTTCTTCCGCTCCTCGGCGCTACCGCTGCCATGGCATCCATCGCCCCACGAGCGTTCGCCGCCGTGCCGGCCGAAATGTCAAAGAGCAAGCCGTCCGATGCCGTCGCGCGGTTCGTCTATGTCGGCACGTACACGGCGCCCGACGTCCCGCCCGGTGGCACCCATCCAAGCACCGCCGTCGGCATCTATGTTTTTCGGATGGATCCAAGCGACGGAAGCCTGACGCAATTGCAGATCGTTCCGGCGTCGAACCCATCGTATGTCGCAATCGATCCCGCGCAAACGCATCTGTACTCGGTGAATGAGGACTTGGCAGGGCATGTGAGCGCCTATTCGCTCAACCAAGGGAACGGGACGCTTGGCTTCCTCAACACGGCAGCAGCGAACGGAAGCTACACGACGCATATCAGCGTGCATCCATCGGCCGCCTATCTTTTCGCCGCCAACTACGGCACGGGCAATTTTCCCGCGTATCGGATCCTTGCCAATGGCTCGATCGGCCCGATGACGGCGCTGTTTCAGAGCGTGGGGAACGGTACCGGACCTCAGCCGGACCGGCAGGAAGGGCCGCATGCGCACCAGATCCTCACCGATCTCGGCGGCGGTCATGTGTTCGGTGTGGACCTGGGTGGCGACAAGGTCAACGCGTTGAACTTGGACGGCGCCGGCGTGCTCATTCCGAACACCGTGCCGTTCGCGCCGGTCGCGTCAGGGTCGGGACCGCGACACATGGCGTTCCATCCGGATCGTCAACACGCGTATGTGCTGGACGAGCTCGTCTCATCGGTCACGGTCTTCAACTACGACGCGACGCGCGGCGCGTTCATTTGGGCGCAGACGATCAGGACGTTGCCCGACGACTTCACCGGCACCAATACGACGGCGGAAATTCGCATCCACCCAAGCGGGCGCTTCCTCTACAACACGAACCGCGGTCACAATAGCGTGACGATGTTCGACATCGACGAGGACACGGGCAAGCTCGACGTGATCGGATGGGAATCGACACGCGGCGAGTGGCCGCGCGGAATGAACATCGATCCCTCCGGAACGTTTCTTTACGCGGCCAACCAGAACACCGACTCGATCGCCGTGTTCCGCATTCAGCCGTCGAATGGCAAGCTGAAGTTCAGCACGCTGGTTCACACGCCCACGCCAGTCGACGTGGAGTTCGGTCCGGCTGCCTGAGGTGTCTTAGTGGGGCGCTGTCAATGATTGGATGGCGCCCCACAATCGGTTCGTGAGCCTATTCGTGCTGTCGTATGGCAACATCTCCGGAGTGCCCATCCCGGAGAGGATGCCGATGACGTCTCGATTTGCGCGTTACAGCCTGGTATTCGCGATCCTCTGTGCGTTGACCGCAATCGCGTCCGGATTGGGATACCGCTGGAGCTTGTGGTCGTTGGGCTGGGGATTCGGAACACTGCGCTGGGCGGCGTATGGTGCCATCGTCGCAACGGCGCTTGCAGTCGCTGGCGCCATCGTCTCGCGGCGCAATCGCAACGGACGCGACTTCGTGTCGGCGATCATCGCGTTTCTCGTCGGTGCAGCGACGTTCGGCCTCCCCGGCCTGATGCTGATCAAGGCCGAACACCTGCCTTCGATTCACGACATCACGACCGATACGAGCGATCCGCCGAAGTTCGTCGCCGTGTTGCCGTTACGCGCGAACGCGAGAAATTCCACCGACTACGGCGGCGCGAGCATCGCGGCGCAGCAGCATCAGGCGTATCCGGAAATCGCGCCGTTTTATTCGGCATTTCCGCCCGACAAGGCATTCGCACGAGCTATCGACGTGGCGCGCGCAATGGGGTGGGACATTGTCGGCACGGCGCCCTCTGACGGCCGCATCGAAGCTACCGACACGACACTGTTGTTCGGCTTCAAGGACGACATCGTCATCCGCGTGTCGCCAACGCCTCAAGGCAGCAGAACCGACGTGCGCTCAGAATCGCGTATCGGCGGGAGCGACGTGGGAACGAACGCGCGGCGCATTGCAACTTTCCTGAATAAGCTGGCGAAAGAGTCGTAAAGGGTTGCGCTGCGGCGATGACTCTATTGTGCGGCGCGCTGACAGCTTCCGGTGTTGAGGCACGTTGCGACGAGCGAACATGTCGCAGGCTGACCGTCGAGCGTGCAGCCGCAGCCGAATTGCGAGCACCAGCCTTGCTGGGTCTTCGCCATGGATTTATACGTATTGGATGCGCCGCTGACGCGCGTGCCGGTCGTCGCGCAAGCCGATAATATTGCGCAGAGAACGACCGCCGCCAATGACCCACTGCGGATATTTCTCATGATTCTTCACCTTTCCTCGATAGTGGCCTCCGGCGCAGCATCGCAATGACGGCTTCTGTCGATGTCGACGCCTACCTCGGGCGTATCGGGTGGAACGGTGCTACCCCGCCAACGTTCCGCACATTGGCGGGACTCGTACGGGCGCATATGTCAAATATTCCGTTCGAGAACCTCGATGTGCTGCTTGGCCGGCGCATCCGCCTCGATAGCGAAGGATTGCAGCAGAAACTGGTCGGTGCGCGCCGAGGCGGTTATTGCTTCGAGCACGTGTCACTGTTTGCTGCCGTTCTCGAAGCGATTGGATTTGAGCCGGTGCGTCACACCGCGCGCGTTGTCGTCTTTATGCCGCGCACGGCATCGCCCCGTTCGCATATGTTCCTAACCGTGCCGTTGCCGGAGGGGATATTCGTCGTGGACCCCGGTTTCGGCGCGCTTGCACCGCGTATCCCGGTCCCGCTGATCGATGGCGTACGCGCAAGCATCGACCAGGAAACGCACTGGATGGCGCGTGACGGAAATGATTGGATATTGCAGACGCAGGCCGGCGACAAGGTCGTCGACTGTTGGGTATCCACGCTCGAGCGCGACAATCTCGTGGACTTCGACGTCGGTAATCATTACACGGCGACGCATCCCGATTCGCCGTTCGTCAATCGCATCATGATGCGGGCGCTGACGGCCGATGGACGCGTCACCGTGATGAATCGTGACGTTACCGTCTTGCGGGGAAATACGCCGCACGTCACGCAGCTGGCCGACCGCGCCGCTCTCCGGGCGCTGCTCATCCAATATTTCGGGTTCGACCTTCCGGACGTAGAGCACCTTCGTGTACCGTCGATTCCCGAATGGACATGACCGCGAAAGAAAGGCCAATAAGATGAAGGCCACTCACAAGGCCAACCGCGTCGCAATTGAACGCGTTCATGCAGCATTGACCGCGCCGAGCGTTTCCTGTGGCACTTCGAGCGAGCGACGATCCCACTTGGCGAGATCCGCCGCCGCTGCGTAGGTCGATTGTAAAAACGAGAGAAGCGCCTGCTCGGGATTGTCGCTGCGCCGCATTTCCTCGTACGGCAAGATGAATTCATGCAGCGTCGTGTCGTAACCGGCGGATGAAGGTTCCACGTGCGCGCCTGCGAAGCCTTTCGGCTCGGGATACGCATAACTGTAGAAAAGCGGATACGGCGCGATCGCGCTTCCCGGCCAGAAACCGGCGCTGCTCACTTCGTGTGAATACGCATCCCGTGTGACGCGATCGGGAAGATTCGGGACTCCGCCGGGGTGCGGCGGCGCGGTGCGCCCCGAAAATCGCGTCACGGCGAGATCGAAGCTGCCCCAGAAGAAGTGAACAGGGCTCGCTTTGCCGTAATAGCGCGATCGAAAATGCCCGAGCACTTCGGCCGACGAGCACAGGATGCGCCAGCACCGCGTCGCAAATTCGGCATCGTACGAGCGATGGACATCATCCTCGTCGAAAAGGAGCGGGCTTTCCACTTCGCACGGTCTGCGATAGATCGACACCGGCATCCGCAACGACGTCAGCGCATCCATCAATGAAGCGTAGAACTGCGCGACCGACATCGGGACCAACTGAATCGTGCCGTGATCGCCGCGGCTGGTTCGAACATTGAGCTCATGGGTGACGAAGTCGAAATCGATCTCGAATGCTTGATCGCCATACGGCATTCTTCCGGTCGTGAGACCCGTGGCAGTGGGGTAGAGCGTTACTTGCCAGGTGTGGTTCCACCATGGCATTTGAGCGAGGCGAATCTTGCCGACGATCTGCGTCCACATGTGCAGCGTCGCATACGTGTCCTTCCATGCGGCGTACGGCAAATCGGGCCAGGAAAGGTGCGTCATGACGCGTTTCTCCGGACTAGCGAAGCTCTTTTAGCGGAGTCTCACGGTTTGGCCGGACTTCGACGATGCGCGCACGCCGTCCAGAACTTCCTGACAGCGCAATCCGTCGGTGAAGTTCGGTGACGGTGAAGCGCGCTCCTCGATTCCCTTAGTGAAGTCGCGCACGAGCAACCGGAACGCCATCAACCGGTGATCGCGATCGTCGGTGAAAGGCGTGTAGCGCGGGGGTGTCGCGAGCGGTTTCAACGGTGCGCCGTCGCGGCTTGCGACGACGATGCCATTTTCCATCGGATTGGGTCCGGGTTGCTCGGCGATCAGCGTTCCCCGCTCCCCCATGACGACGATCTTCGCCCCGCGAGGCGGCGTGGCAGCGAAAGATGCGACCATCGTCGCGATGCCGCCGTTCTCGAACGCGAGCGTGAACTGGAACGTATCGTCGGTTTGCGATTTGACGATCGCGTTCGTCTTCGGATCGATCAGATCAGGCCGCAGGATCGAAAGATGACCGTTGACCGAGGCAACTTCGCCGAACCAATAGCGCAATCCGTCGATGTAGTGCGATCCGAGCGCACCCAGCAGCCCGCCGCCTTCCGAGTCGGAGGCCATCCACGTCAACGGCCGCGGCTCGGGCGTTACGTAGCGGTCGAGGAAGAGCTCGATCGTGCAGAGCTGGAAGGCGCCGATGTGGCCGCTGCCCAGCAACTCCTTGATATAGGCGCGTTGCGGCGTATGGCGAAACTCGTGGCCGACCATGGCCGTGCGTCCGCTGTGCTCCGCGGTGTCGCGCATTTCGGCCGCTTGCTTGGCGTCGAGCGCAAACGGCTTTTCGCACATCACGTCCTTGCCGGCTCGTAACGCAGCGATCGCGAGGTCATGATGCGCGCGCGGCGGCGTGACAATCGCCACGGCGTCGAGATCGTCCCGCGCAATTAGCTCCTTCGGGTTGGTGTGTACGCCACGAACGCCCATTTCGTCAGCCACTTTGGCGGTCTTGTCGCGGTTGCGGCCGCAAACGGCCGCGACCTCCCAACCCTCCGAACGGAACGCCGGAATATAGACCTGGGCGCCAAAGCCGAGGCCGATAACGCCGATCTTTCGATTCGCTGGGGCCATCTGCTCTCCGGTGCGTTGACGATCGCGGGCGAGGCCCGCCGAAACCCAATTATGATCGCCTTGCACGAGCAGCGTCGAGATCGACGACCGCTAGTAGATCTACGCAGTCGATCGCGTACGTAGGCTTTCTTTCTCCGGTTCGACGAAGTCCAGCAAGGTGAGCGCGTGACAAACGCTGCGAGCCAATGCAGGTGAACGAAAAGCGCTTCGCCGCTTTCACGACTTCAAGGCATCCGGCGTGATCGCCTCGATCACGTCGAGCGGCAAAGCACGATGAATGGATTTGCTGGGTTACGGACGCCCCCGCGGCGGACGCGATACAGACGCGATACATGAACTGTTCGCGTCAGCGCGATGTCCGCCGATGAGTTGCCGACATAGATCGCATAGTCGCCTTCGGCAACGGACCAATCGCCGCGGTCGGCGTCCCAGTACGAAAGCGGATGATTGCTCGCCGCCGGATCGATCGTGAACTGCACTCTGGTTTTTTCGCCGGCGGCGAGGCGCACTTTATCGAATGCGACGAGCCGCTTCGGGGGTTCGCCGGTAGACGGTGGCAGTCCGAGATAGACCTGCGGCACCTCCGCGCCGTTGCGCGAACCGCTGTTCTCCACGAAGAATTGAACGAGGAGCGGATGCGTCCCGTCCGATACCTCAGGTGTTGCTTCGAGCTTCGATAATGTGAACGTCGTGTAGGAAAGCCCGAAGCCGAACGGGAACAGCGGCTTGATGCCTTGGGCGTCGTACCAGCGATAGCCCATCTGCAACCCTTCGGAATAGGCGACCGTTGGTATGCCGTTGACTACTACACCGGCGTACTGTTCTGGCGTATGTGCCGGCACATCGCCGGCTGCGACGGGAAAGGTTGCCGGCAGCTTGCCGGACGGATTTGCAACGCCGAACAGCAGATCAGCGACGACGTTGCCGTCCTCTTGCCCTGGGTACCAGACAACGAGCACGGCGGGGACTTGATCGATCCACGGCATGAGCACTGGATCGCCGTTCTTGACGACAACGATGGTCTTGGGATTTGCGGCCGCAACAGCGGCAATCAGCGCATCCTGAAACACGCCGCCGTTGTTCGGGAGCGAAAGCGTGGCGCGATCGGTTCCCTCCGATTCGATATCGCCGACCATCACGATGGCGACATCCGATGCACCGGCGAGCGCCGCAGCGCCGGCAGCGTTCGTCCCATCATTGTAGGTCACCGTGGCAGTAGATCCTGCGGCGCTCAGTACGTTTTGCAATCCTTGCAGCGGCGCAACGGTATAGAGCG
>WNGO01003138.1_pt1 | contig 10613 bp, 10 predicted proteins | sample 5400511 | NCBI WGS metagenome assembly WNGO01 (sample SAMN13153380, study PRJNA577476) | soil metagenome | isolation source: 20 cm soil or saprolite under Garry oak tree replicate 2 | place: USA:California | collected 2016-06-15
TTAATTCGAGAACAATTCGCTCGGCTGTCTTTTTTCCAAGGCCGCTGATTTTCGAAAGCGCTGCGACATCAGAATTCACTACCGCCGCTTTGAAATTGTTTACGCTCATTCCACTCAACACTGCCAGCGCCAGCTTCGGGCCGATGCCGGAAACGCTGTTGACGAGCAATCGGAAAAGATCGCGCTCGGCTGGCGTCATGAATCCATACAGCACGTGCGCATCCTCGCGCACGGCCAGATGCGTGAGAATGCGGATAGCCTGCCCGACAGCAGGCAGCTTGTCGTAGCTCGACAGCGGAATGAACACTTCGTAGCCAACGCCGCCTACATCCACAATCGCTTGCGTGGGTAGGGCATTCACGAGTTTACCATCAAGAAAGGTGATCATCTTAAGTCCTGAATCGTTAAATCGTTAAATCATTGAATCGTCAAATGTGCTCACTCGGATTTCAACACCAGGGTGAGATCGACGCGTTTGCCTTTGGCGATGTTGAAACCACTGACTGTAAAGAATCGCCAGCTTTCCGGTGGGTTGGCGAAAAGTTCGCCGGCAACGGGCGTCGGCAGAACGATAAAACGTGGATGGGGTGCGCTCATGAACTCAGCAGCGCGACGCTTTTTCAGCGGCGTAAGAAAACCTTCGATGCGGGAGCGAAAATACCAAACCAGACTTGGCTCCTGGAACTCGAACGCGGCAAATTGCATGTTCGGCTGCACAGACGCGCGCGACACTTGAAAGAGCTGATACGCGGGGAAAAACCGCGCCACCATTGCCGGAACCACAATGGCAATTGAGATCCACACACACGCAATGGCAATCGCGACGGTCGTGAACACGGAGCGGCGGCTTTCCATCGCCGCTCCTTGATTCCAATGCCGCGCGAGCAAAAGCGCAAGCAACGGAAAAGCCGGCAGCGTGTAGTGCGGTAACTTCGTGCTGACCAGAGTAAAGATGACGAAGATGATCGCGGTCCCGATCAACAAATAATCGTCTGTCCTGTCCCGACGGTGCCACAAGGTTTTGGTTAGCCACGGCAACTTGATCGACCATGGAAAAAAACTGACAAAGACCGTGACGAAATAGAAGGGCAACAGCAGCACGTACACGCCGAGTGAACTCGCGCCGTGACCTTCCATCGTTGTTAACGACCGAGCGATGACGTGACGCCCAATCCCAATTGAAAAGAATTCGCCGTGTGTCTGAATCAGCGCCGGAATTCCCCAGAGCGCGACCGCCAAGAGCGTCAGTAAAATTCCACCGACAAACTTAAAGCGTCGTAACAACTGCCAATCTCGCGTGTAGATGATTGCGACAGCGACGGTGAGCAGCGGTGTCCACGCGATCGGGCCTTTGGCCAGAAAGCCAAGGCCGAGCGACAGATAGAAAATCCACCACCAAAGGAATCTTCGATTGTTGAGATTTAATGTTCGATGTTCGGTGTTTGTGTCGCTCCGGTACAACAGTTCATACCCAGCCCAATGCGCCAGGGTCATGAACAACACGAGCCACATGTCGGCGACGGCGGCTTTCGCGTGAACGAAGGTTTGGAGCGAAAGCGTAAAGATAATTGCAGCCCACCACCCGAGCTTTTCTCCTCCCATTCGCCGACCGCAGACGAGGATTGATAGGGCGGTGAGCGCCGCTGCGATTGCCGAAGGAAAACGAGCAGCAAAATCGTTTTCTCCGAAAACGCGATAGCTCGAGACCTGTGCCCAGTAGGTGAGGGGAGGCTTATCGAGTCGAAGCTGATTATTGAAGTAGGGAACGATGTAGTTGCCGCGCCCGATCATTTCGCGCGAAGCTTCGGCAAAGCGCGGCTCATCCCGATCGATCAGCGGCAAGCTCCATGTGCCAAGGATGTGAAAAACCACGCAGCCAAAAAACAGCAACGCGTAATTGATTGATTTCACGCTGGAACTCAAAATAGCGTCCAGTAAATCCGACGGGAACTTATTTGTGAAACGCGGGACTGCTTTGTATTGGCTCATCGGGATCGTAATCGCAGGAACGGCGATCGCAGTGTCATTTCATTTCGACGACAGCGTGCGCGACTTCATGATGCAGCATCAAAACCCTGCTGTGCGCAATTTCATGCGCTACGTCAGCTTACTTGGCGATTGGCCGACGCATGCGGCAGTAGGCTTACTACTCCTAGTGTTGGCGTGGCGCCGGGGCAGCGAAGAGTGGACGCGGATTTTCCTCGCCATGCTCTTGGCCATGATGCTGGCGGGTGTGGTGGGAACCGTAATTAAACGCACCGTTCCACGGGCACGCCCGTCAGTATACACCGACACGTTTTGGGGCGGGCCGCGTTTCAGCTCGAAATATCACTCATTTCCATCCGGACATGTAGGCGCCTCGACCGCGTTCTTTGGCGTCCTATTTATCGCGCGTCGGCGCTTCGGCCTTGCGTCCCTCCCAATCCCGATTCTGATCGGATTCTCAAGGATGTACATCGGTGCCCATTATCTCTCCGACGTCGTTTGCGCGGCGGTTATGGGAACCTTATGCGCGCTTCTGGTAGGGCACTTCCTGTTCCTGCAAATCCGCAATCGCCAATCGAAATTCGAAACCTAGGTGGCGGAGGGGGTGAGATTCGAACTCACGAGGCCTTTCGGCCTTCCGGTTTTCAAGACCGGCGCGATCAACCGCTCTGCCACCCCTCCTGAAAACTGGTGATCAGTGATCGGTGCGCAAGTATAGCAGGAACTCAAAGATTTGCTCGACAGCCCAATATGTTCATGTGAACTTAACGCGTGTCGGCGAACAAGAAGTTTAAACCTGTGATCGTCGAAGCGCCGCAGAGCCACGCCGTCCTTCGAGGGCGTGGCGCGTCCTGGAGCCCGGCGAACCGATTTGAAAAACTGCATGTCGATTTAACTGACCCGGACGTAGTCGACGTCGGATGCGAGACCGAAGAGACACCGCGGCGTCCGACGCAGTATTTTCGCGATGGAACGAGAACGATTATCACCCGGAATGCCAGTCCGGATGTCGGCTTTGAAACGAGCCTGAATCCGTATCGGGGGTGCGAACACGGTTGCATCTATTGTTACGCGCGGCCGACTCACGAGTATCTCGGGTTTTCGGCTGGCCTCGATTTCGAGAGCAAAATCATGGTCAAAACCAATGCGCCTGAACTCCTGTGCCGCGAGCTGGAGTCGCCGCGATGGCAACCGCAGACGCTTGTGTTGAGCGGTGTGACCGATCCGTATCAACCCGTGGAGCGAAAATTGCAGATCACGCGCGGCTGCCTCGATGTCCTTGCAAGATTTCGCAACCCTGTGGCGATCATTACAAAGAACCATCTCGTCACGCGCGATATCGATATTTTGCGCGAGCTCGCGGCGTGCGATGCCGCGGCGGTCAACGTTTCAGTGACGTCTCTCGATCCAACATTGCAGCGCGTACTCGAACCGCGCACGACCTCGCCGCAAGGTCGGCTCTACGCCATCGAACAACTTCGTGCAGCAAAAATTCCAGTTGGCGTAATGGTCGCGCCAATTATTCCCGGACTCACTGATCACGAGGTTCCAAAGATCCTGGATGCGTGTGCTAAAGCGGGCGCGCAGTTTGCCGGCTACACGATTATCCGCCTGCCGTGGGCGGTTGCGCCACTGTTCGAGCATTGGCTGGAGGAACATTTTCCAGATCGCAAAGGAAAGGTGCTGCGGCGGATCCGGCATTTGCGGGGAAACCGCCTGAACAATTCGCAATGGCATACGCGCATGACGGGAGAAGGGATTTTCGCCGATCAAATCGCATCGTTATTCAAAATCGGTTGTCGTCGCGCAGGCATCGGAGCCCGGCCGGCGCTTTCGTGCCAATCATTTCGCCGATCAACGACTCAGCTGCGCCTTTTTGGCTAACATTGGCGTCGGCGACACATCGAATCGAGGGCGCTGTTTCCTCTTGGATCTTTGTTAGATTCAATTGACCGATGAGCGCACGACTTAGCGATTACGATTACGTTCTGCCTCGGGAATTGGTTGCGCAGCGCCCGCTTGATCGTCGCGAAGATTCCCGGATGATGGTTTTGTACCGCGCCGAGCAGAAGATCGAGCATCGGCAATTTCGCGAGCTAAAGACGTTTTTGCAGCCGGGCGACCTCGTCGTGTTCAACGATACGCGCGTGCTGGCAGCGCGGCGATTCTCCGATGACGACGCGGTGGAATTTTTGTTTGTCGAGCGTCTCGGGCCAACGCGTTGGAAGTGCATGGTTACACCGGGCCGTAAAATGCGCGTCGGCGCCACGGCAACGATCGGTAATGTGTGTTTGTTGGTCGAGAAAATCACCGCAGACGGCGAGCGGATCGTCACGTTCGACAAAGATGTCGATGTTTATGCCGGTGGTTCCATGCCGTTGCCGCCATATGTCAATCGGTCCAGCGATGAATCGGACGCGGCGCGTTACCAGACGGTTTTTGCTCGTGAGCCCGGTGCCGTGGCTGCGCCTACAGCTGGTCTGCATTTTACGGCCGAGATTTTGAGTGAACTTCCGCACACGTTCGTGACGTTGCATGTCGGACCGGGAACATTTCTGCCGGTGCGCTGTGAGGACATCGCCGAACACCGAATGCATGCAGAGCATTTCTCGATTTCGCCGGAAGCCGCAGACACGATCAACAACGCACAGCGGATTGTAGCTGTGGGAACGACAGCGATGCGCGTTCTCGAAACAGCAACGCGTAATAACAAACTGGTTAGCCGACGGATTGAACCGCAATCAGGCGAGACCGATCTGTTCATTTATCCGCCGTTTACGTTTCGGGTTGTCGGTGCGCTGTTGACCAATTTTCACCTCCCGCGCTCGACCTTGCTGATGCTGGTGAGTGCGTTCGCTGGACGCGAATTCATTCTTCGTGCGTACGAGGAAGCGGTCCGTGACCGCTATCGTTTCTACAGTTACGGCGATTGCATGCTGATCCTGTAATTTCCTCTTCCGCTTCCTCTGAATCTTCTTCGACAGGACGAAGAAGCAGAGGAAGAGGAAGATTAGGACTGTCGAAGGTTATGCTATTATGCGGGCCACATGAGCGATCGACCCAAAGGCGAGCTGGTGATTCAAACGATCGCAATGCCCAAGGACACAAATGCGAATGGCGACATCTTCGGAGGCTGGGTGACGTCACAAATGGACCTGGGCAGCGGGATTCTCGCTGCGAAAACTGCGCAGGCGCGCGTCGTCACAGCGGCGATGGAAGGCATGTCATTCCTGGAGCCGGTGAGAGTGGGGGACACGGTCAGCTGTTATGCACGAGTGGAGAAAATCGGGCGGACTTCAATGACTATCCCAGTTGAGGTTTGGGTGACGCGTCATATGACTGGCGAAGAGCGCCGCGTCACGCATGGCGTTTTTACGTTGGTCGCGGTCGATGAGTCGGGAAAACCGATTCCAGTTAAGCGCGGCAGCGCGTGATCGCTTCTGCATTCCTGAATCTCGATGACGCGCTTCGCTTACCTCTTCGAGCGGTTCCCATCGTTCGGACAAACGTTTTGCTATCGGGAAGTGGCGGAGCTTGATCGCCAAGACATCGCGGCGCCAATCTTTTCAATCCGGAACCCGAAAGACGAGCCACAACAAGATTGGGACACGCGTATCGTCGAACGGGTGCATTATCTTCCGGAGGAAAAGGAGCTGCTGGAAGACGTTCGACGCGCCGCGAAAAAACGGAAGCTCAGTATAGACATTGTCGCCGCCCTGGATGAATGGGATCGCCGCACCGATTTCCTTCGGCTTTACCAGGCGATCTACGTTGGTCTGCGCTTGCGGCAAATGGGGATCGATCATGTGCACGCTCATTTCGCCGGCATGGCTGCGCGCACTGCTTTCTGGATAAACAAGTTTTTTTCGATCACTTTCAGTTTTACTGCGCACGCGAACGACATTTTCTCTCCGCGCCAGTTCGAAATCGGACTGGATAAACTTGTCGATACAGCGCGCGCGATCATCACGGAAACGGATTACGCCGCGCGCTTTTTGCGCGACCGATTCTCTCATCGCGCTGATCGCGTCCACCGCATTTACAACGGACTCGATGTCGCGGAATTTGGGCGGGCCGATTTTTCTTCGACGCCACCGCTGATCATCGCGGTCGGCCGTTTGATTCCGAAAAAGGGATTCGGCGATTTAATTCGTACCTGCGCCTTGCTCGTGAAACGTGGGAAATCGTTCCGCTGTGAAATCATCGGTGAGGGGCCGCTTGAGAACCAGCTGCGAGGGCAAATCGATGATCTGTGTTTGCAAAATAATGTCGAACTGCCCGGCGCGAAGCCACAGACGCAACTTCGCCGGCGGCTTGCAGCGGCAAATGTTTTTGTGCTCCCCAGTGTGGTTGATCCCGACGGCGGCATGGACAATCTGCCTACAGTCATCATGGAAGCGATGGCGACGGGGCTGCCTGTCGTGTCCACGAACATCGGAGGGATTCCGGAAATGATCATCCAGAACGAAACCGGATTTCTCGTACAACCGGGCGATGCCGCAGCAATGGCTGATGCGATTGAAACGGTGATTAACGATTGTTCTTCGGCGGCGAGACTTGGCCATTCCGGCTACGAACGCGCGCTCGCGCTTTTCTTAATTGAAAAGAATGTCCGCGAACTGTGCGCGCTGCTGACATTGTAGCCACGGGCCTGTGGCCCGTCGGCGGTTAGGCGAAAAATGACCGCCCAAAGGGCGGTGGCTACAGTAAATCCCGAACGCAGTTGAGCGCGTTCAGGTAAACGCGGTGCGGCCCGCCGCGAATTAGTTCCTCGCTGATCAGGCCCACAGAATCGTTGTTTCCAGCGGGCATTAGCTGCGGGACTCGGTTTTCGTTGCTTTGTATGCGTGAGACTTCCAGGAGATCGCCGCAATGCGCGTAGGTGACGCGAAATTCCACGTCACCGCTGGTCAACCCGACTTCTTGAACCGGTTGGCCGTTGCGCTCGCGAAGCTCGATGTCGATGTGTCGCGCTGACGCTCCGGTAAACAGCAACTCACATGGAGATTTCACCTCTTCCATATGCCAATTCAATTGCGCCCCCAGCCAGCCTACAAACAAGATCGCGGTTGATCTGGACCCGGGTGCAAAATCGATCCGCACCTTGCTGATCTTGGCGAGGCGATGGTGCGAAGCGGGATGGTCGAAGAATTGCGCGAGCGCGAAGCGAAGGTTGTCCAACCGCGTCCAATTCAAGTCGCAAAGCACAATACGCTGGTTGGCCTCCTCCTGCATCAACTCGAGTAAACGTGTTTGCGAGCGAAAATCGCTCCAGCCGTGGCTGTCGTAGATCACACGATCGACCCACGTCCAAAGTTGTGGATCCATCGGTTCGCGAAATTCTTCCTGCCACCAAAGATAAAGCGGCAGGTCCGAATCCAGATTAGAAAGGACGATGCTGGGCAGTTGCGTGGTGCACCCGCCTTTGAGCAGGAATGAAATCTGCTCGGAGCAAACTTGCTTGCTGCCAACGCTGCTCACGTGGCAGTGTGCACTGATCCACGCGCTAACGTGGTCGTTGCCTGCGTCGCAATCAGCTTCGATGACGATCGCGCGACACGCGTGGTTCTCGGTGATTCGCGCCATCAATTGCGTGTTGTTTTGCAATGAGCCCGGCTCTTCGCTGTAAACAGCAAGATTCATGAGCGACGCGCGCGTCATTGCGCCTTCGCCGTCCCGCCAAAGTTTTTTTAGCTCCTGCTCAATTTTTCCGATTTCGACCGGAGCGCCTAACGAGTATGTTTCAGCAGCCGCAGGCATAACGGGTTTATAATCTTCTCCACGCGTGGCCGTCGCGGGCGAGCAAATCATCGGCAGCTTCCGGTCCCCACGATCCGGCGGGATAGAAATATAACTCCGGAGCATCTTTCTTTGCGTGCCAGGCTTCCTCGATTGGATCGATCAAAGCCCAGGCTTGTTCGACCTCGTCCGCGCGCGCAAAGAGCGTAGCGTCGCCGCTCATCGCATCGAGCAGCAAACGTTCGTAGGCTTCCGGACTCGCCTTGCCGAAGGACGTTCCGTAGTGGAAATCCATTTTGACTGGTTCGATGCGAAAGCTTGTGCCGGGCACCTTGGCATGAATCCGCAACGAGATTCCTTCGTCAGGTTGAATTCGAATGACGAGCACGTTCAGGTCCCGCAGATCTTTATTGAACAGCACTGCAGGCGCTTTTTTGAAGTGAATGGAAATTTCAGTCGCCGATTTCGGAAGCCGTTTGCCCACTCGCATGTACACCGGCACGTCGGCCCACCGCCAGTTGTCGATAAACAAACGCAAGGCGACAAACGTCTCAGTCTGCGAATCCGGATTTACGTTTTGTTCCTGCCGATAACCGATGACTGGTTCGCCGTAAATAGCGCCTTTCGTGTATTGGCCACGCACAACGTTGGATGCGATTTCACTGCGTGACCAGCGATGCAGTGACCGCACGACTTTGACTTTTTCGTCCCGAATGCTGTCGGCGCTCAGGTCAGTAGGCGGTTCCATCGCGACAAGACATAGGAGCTGAATCAGGTGGTTCTGCACCATGTCGCGCAATGCGCCGGCGGTTTCGTAATAGCCGGCACGCGTTCCGACCCCGAGTGTTTCTGCCGCTGTGATCTGCACATGATCGATGTAATGCGTGTTCCACAGCGGTGAGAAGATCGCGTTGGCAAATCGAAGGACGAGAATGTTCTGCGCCGTTTCCTTGCCGAGGAAATGGTCGATCCGATAGGTCTGCTCCTCTGTGAATGAGTTGCGCACGACGCGATTGAGCTCGCGCGCTGAGGCGAGATCAGTGCCGAACGGTTTCTCGATTATGATGCGTGCCCAGCTTCCTTTGCAGGTCTGGTTCAGGCTCGCGGCTTTCAGGTTCTTGAGAATCGATTCGAACTGGTCAGGACCGGCCGCCAGGTAAAAGAGACGGTTGCCGCGCGTGCCATGGCTCTTGTCGAGTTCCTCGAGACGTTTGGCCAGCCCTTTATAACCAGCTTCATCACCAAACTCGCTCTGATGATAAAAAACAGATTGCGCAAACGCGTTCCAGATTTCGTCGCGCACCGGCTGACGCGAAAACTTGCGTGTGGATTCTTCGAGGTCACGCCGGAATTCGTCGTCACTTTTGTCGCGCCGAGCGAATCCGACGATGACCACGCCGGGTGGCAGTTCGCCGTCGGCCGCCAGGTTATACAGCGCCGGGACAAGTTTGCGATGTGTGAGATCACCCGTAGCACCGAAGATCACGATGCTGCATGGCTGTGGAACGGGCCGCGCGGACAATCCTTCGCGCAGCGGGTTTGGTTCCGGTTGATCCGCCGTGCGATTCATTGTCTCGACAAACTATTCGATTTCTACGCGATCAAACAGTGAGAATATCAAGCAATGTCAACTATCAGCAGTTAGCGAACGCAATCGTTGGATATCTACTTTGTCCTGTTCTCGCTGCGTGCTTTTGCTTCTAATCAACGTCTGCAGATCGACGTAGGGAACTTCCACACCTTCGATCGTTATTTTAAGTGCCGTGACGATCGCATCCGCATAACTCACAGTCCATGCGCGAGTGCTTACATCTACTTCAACTTCATCCGCGATTTTGACCACGATATTTTCGACGAGATCGTGTGGTGTTAGTTCTGCTGCCGCTCGATCTTCAAGTTCCGAAAGCGCTGCGATAACGCGCGCGTGGTTTTCCAGATCTTCCGGAATAAGAATATCCACATCCGCGGTTGCGCGAACGTAGCCGTGCAACCAGCACGCCCGCGCACCGACGATCAAATACTGGGCATTGTACCTATTTAGAAGTGAGCAGACGCGCAACAGTGGCGCTTCTTCGCTCATTGGAAAGGCAAACGACGCTCAGCCCAGGCGCGTCGCGATTCCCACTCAGCCAGATCTTTCCAAGTGCGCGCTTTAACGACGAAACCGCGTTTTCGCGCAAATGGCCTCACAACCGCAAGCTCGCGATCCAAGCTCGCCCCTAGCGCATGAAACTCTGCCGGTGTTTGTGGCGGTTTCCGCTTAGTAACGACTTTGGATGTTTTCATTTATTCTAGATTGGCAATGAAAATCTGCTAGTTAGATCGATAACTTTCTTGCGCACGTTCTCGAGCGCGCTTCCGTCGCTCCGGTTGTCGAGCGCTTCGGCAACAAGCTCGGCGATCTCGAGCATCTCTTCTTCTTTCATGCCGCGCGTGGTGACTGCGGGCGTGCCGACGCGAATGCCGCCCGGCTTGAAAGGTGAACTGGTATCGAACGGGATAGCGTTTTTGTTCACTGTGATGCCGGCGCGATCGAGTGATTCCTGCGCTTCTTTGCCGTTCAAGTCTTTCGGGCGAAGATCGACCAGCATCAGGTGGTTGTCGGTGCCGCCGGAAACGATTCGATAACCGTGCTTGCCGATACCCGCGGCGAGCGCTTTGGCATTGACCACTACCTGCCGCTGATATTCGCGAAATTGCGGCTGGAGCGCTTCATGAAAGCAAACGGCTTTCGCAGCAATGACGTGCATCAGTGGTCCGCCCTGCACTCCCGGGAAAACGGTCGCATCGATCTGTTTGGCGAATTTCTCTTCGCACATAACAATGCCGCCCCGCGGCCCGCGCAGACTCTTATGTGTGGTGGTGGTGACAAAATGCGCGTGCGGGAT
>WNGO01005830.1_pt1 | contig 10613 bp, 14 predicted proteins | sample 5400511 | NCBI WGS metagenome assembly WNGO01 (sample SAMN13153380, study PRJNA577476) | soil metagenome | isolation source: 20 cm soil or saprolite under Garry oak tree replicate 2 | place: USA:California | collected 2016-06-15
AGACGCTTGCCACGCGGGCTGCGGAACTGCAGGGCCTGATGGCGAAGGCCGAAACCGGCGTCGGCGGTTCTGTGGTCTCCGAGCTCGCCTATCGCAACGACTACATCGCGGTCCGCGGGCAAACCAAATTGGCCGAAGAAGTCTGGCAACGTAACAAGTGTCAGGTGTCTGCCTCGACCGCTGCGGGCGCCCCGGCGGCACCCGGCGCGGCACCTGCAACCGCCAAACGTGCGAAGTCGCCGATGCGGTCGGGCAGCGCGGTCCACTAGGCCCAAACAGACGACGACCACGCATTCTCGCGAGCCCGGCTCACGCCCGCCAGTCGTAGATCCAGTCCTGTCGCGCCAGCACGCGCTTTGCGCCCATCGCCTTGATCGCGAGGTCGCGTGCGTAGGCCGCGGGGCCCGTGAGGTGATAGATGCGCCCCGATTGCCGCGCGGCGCGCTGCACCCGTGCGACGCGCGCGCGGCGCAGCCGCGCATAGTGTTTCAGCGCGGCCGGGATGCCGGCGGCGGTTTCTCCAACACCCTGATTGAGACATTTTGCCAGCACCGCCGCGTCCTCGATCGCCATTCCCGCGCCTTGCGCGGCGAACGGCAGCATGGCGTGCGCGGCATCTCCCAGCAGCGCGATGGCGCCATCGGCCCATTCGCCGCCGTCGGGCATCGTGAACAGCGCCCATTTCCGCCAGTCATCGACCGCGCCGATCATCATCCGGGCCGTTCCCGGCCACCTCGATGAGGCGAACGCGTTCTTGATCTCGCATGTCTCGCCGGGCGCGCTCCAGCCCGGCCTGTTCCAGGTTCCCGGCACCACCGCGACGACGTTGATCTGTCGCGCGCCGGATATCGGATAAGCCACAAGATGCGCCTCGGGTCCCATCCAGAGTTGGACCCGGCACGAGGCATATTCGCGCGGCAACTGCGAGGCGTCGATCGTTCCGCGCCAGGCAATCAGGCCGGAGAATTGCGGTTGCACTTGCGGAAACAGGTGATGCCGGACCGCGGACCAGATTCCATCGGCGCCGACCAGCGCCATCGCCACCACCTGCTGGCGCGTCGTGCCGCTGCGCTGGACCACGGTCAGTCCCTTGGCGTGGGGCACGACGTCTTCGAACTGGCAGCCGAGCCGCAATTCGATGTCGGGATGATCGTTGACCTCTGCTTGCAGCGCCGCTTGCAGGTCGGCGCGATGCATCACCCAATAGGGCGCGCCGGCGCGCAACGTGGCGGCTTCGCCGAGCGGCAGGCGGGCGATCTCGCCGCCGCCTTGCGCGCTCATGATGCTGATGGCGTGGGGCGTGACGGCGCGTGCGGCGAGCCGGGGTTGCAAGCCGAGGTCGATCAGCACGCGGCTGGCGTTGGGTGAAAGCTGCAGGCCGGCGCCGGCTTCCTCGAGGCGCTCGGCTTTTTCGAGAACGACGACGCGAAAGCCTTGTCCCGCCAACGCAAGCGCCGCCGTCAATCCTCCGATTCCGGCACCCGCGACGACGATCGTGCGTGAAGCGGCCACCCGGCCGGTCAGGCGACCTTGTCTTTCAGCACGCATTCGGGCGGCCGGGCTTCGCCGGCCTTGAGGTCGGCGGCGTAACGATACAGGGTCGAGCAATAGGGGCAGATGATCTCGTTGTCGTTGCCAAGATCGAGGAAAACATGCGGATGATCGAACGGCGGATTGGCGCCCACACACATGAACTCCTGCGAGCCGATCTCGATGACGGAAACGCCGGCATCGTTGTGGAAGTGCGGAACGACATGATCGGACATTGTAGTCACCTTGGGTAGCAATGGAGGCGGACGCAATCAGCTACGTGCCGCAGGGTCGAACTGCGGTGAACCATAGTGACGGGTGTTGGTGATTCCCAGAGCCCCCGAGCGCTCATTTGCTCATGCAAATTCGACACAATATTGTCGTCGAGAGAAAGCCCTTCTTTCGTCGGGGCGGTTGTGTCTTAAAAGTGGCACACCATCTTGGGGGAAGCGAAAACATCAGGGTTCCCGGCATGAATCGATGGCGGCTCGGATCGGCAGTGGCTGGCGTGGCGGTGTGCGCGATCGCGTGCGTATTGCTGTGGCCGCGTGTGCGCGACGCCGGCGCCATTCTGGCGGCACAAGACGACCCGGCGGCACTTTCCGACGTTCAGCTTAATGCTGCCCTGCGGAATAATCGGGCCGTGATCGAGCAGAATATCGAGACCGCACTTGCCGCTGAAGACGCCGACCTCGCCAACAGCTTTGTCGATCTTGCCAGGGAAAAGAACATTGCTGTCAACGATGAGTTGTCGCGGCGGGTGGCCGAGGCTGTCGTCGAGGAAAATTCGTCATCGCATTTTGCAAAACGCTTTGCCACCGGGCTCGTCACCGGAAACGCCGACGATGTCGCGAGCCTGTCGGGCACGGTGGCCGGCGATCTGTTCGTGTTCGGCGACATCAGGGACGTGGTGCGTGAAGGCAAGCATATGGCGATGGGCGAGGACACCGATCGGCTGGTGCTGGGTCTGGCCGCTGCGGGCCTTGCGGTAACGGCGGCGACCTATATCTCTCTCGGCGGCGCGGCGCCGGTGCGCGCCGGTCTCACCCTGGTCAAGGATGCCCGCAAGGTGGGCCGGCTGGGCAAGGGGCTCACGCAATGGGCCGGCCGCTCCGCGCGCGAGATGGTCGACGCGCCGATGCTGCAACATGCGGTCGCGTCCGGCTCGGTGATGCGGCCGGGGCAGACCATGTCAGCGATAAGAGCCGCGTTTCGCGCCGAGAAGGCAGGCGGGCTGGTCCGCCTCGCCAAGGACGTCGGACGCGTTAGCGAGAAGGCGGGGATTCGCGCCGCGCAGGAAACGTTGAAAATCGCGGAGGGCCCGAAGGATGTCGCACGGGCGGCGCGGCTCGCGGAGTCCAAGGGCAGCCAGACCCGCGCCATCTTGAAAGTGCTCGGCCGCGGCGCATTGCTGCTGGCGGCCGGTGCGTTCGATCTCACGCTGTGGGTGTTCAGCGCGCTGCTGGCCCTGTTCGGCCTGCTGTCGTCGATCAAAGCCACCACCGAACGCCTGACCATGTCTTGGCTGCTTCGCAAGAAGGCACGGCGGCTCAGAAAGCAAATGGCGGCTGCGGCTTTGCCGTCTGAGCCGTTCCTGGCGGCCGCGGTTGCGCACGGCTAAGCTTGCGACCTTCCATCGCCGATCCCTCCCCCAAAAGTACGGATTAAACCGATGCCGAGTTTTCATAACGGCGCTGTTGAGATTGCCTACCTCGACGAAGGCGAGGGCGATCCTATCCTGCTGGTGCACGGTTTTGCGTCGACCAAGAATGTGAACTGGGTGTATCCGACCTGGGTTTCAGAACTGAAGAAACACGGCCGCCGCGTCATCGCGCTCGACAATCGCGGCCATGGCGATTCCGCCAAGCTCTACGATGCCGAGCAGTATCACATCGGCACGATGGCCGGCGATGTCAGTGCGCTGATGGATCATCTGAACATCGAGCGCGCCGACATCATGGGCTATTCGCTCGGCGGGCGGATGACGGCCTGGCTGGCGCGAAGCCAGCCGCAGCGGCTCCGTTCGGCGATTTTCGGCGGCATCGGGATGGGTTTGATCGAGGGCGGCGGCCCCGGTGAAAGCGTCGCGGTCGCGCTGGAGGCGTCCTCGCTCGATGAAGTGACCGATCCGGTGGGGCGGACGTTCCGCGCCTTCGCGGACCAGACCCGCTCCGATCGCCGGGCGCTGGCGGCGTGCCTGCGCGGCTCGCGGCGGCTGATGACCAGGGAAGAGGCCGCCGCGATCACCGTGCCGGTGCTGATCGCGGTCGGCACGTCAGACGAAATCGCGGGCTCGGCGGACGCGCTTGGCAGGATCATCCCGGGCGCGCAGGTGCTCGACATTCCCAACCGTGACCACATGCGGGCCGTCGGCGACAAGGTCTACAAAGAGGGTGTGCTGGAATTTTTGTCCCGCCGCCCGTAATCGCTGGCTTGATTTCCTGGAATTCCCGACCACTTTGAGCCGACGCTTTGGGCGAAGGTAAGGTTTCGGCTGACGCGACTAAAGTGTGCGACTTCAACGTTTTAGCGCGCATTTGAAGCTAAAGCCGCGGTTCATTTTCGACAAAGTCGCGCTAGGACAGCCGTCCGTCCGTCGTGCTATAATGCCCGGCGAAACAATCGAATTTGCGAGAGCAGCACATGGCAATGCATCAGATCAATCCGCAGGGTGCGAAATTGGCGACGCTCGATCCGATCTGGGATCGCGTGCGCGGCGAGGCGGAAGACATCGTTCGCCGCGAGCCCGAGCTGGCTTCTTTTATCTATTCCACCGTGCTGCATCACGAACGGCTGGAGGACTCAGTGGTGCATCGCATCGCCGAGCGTCTCGACCATTCGGCGCTGTCGGGCGACTTGATCCGCCAGGCCTTTGACGAAGCCCTGCGCGACGAGCCCGATCTCGGCAATGCCTTCCGCGCCGACATGGTGGCGGTGTACGACCGCGATCCCGCGACCTCGCGTTTCATCGACCCGCTGCTCTACTTCAAGGGTTTCCACGCCCTCCAGACCCACCGTCTGGCGCACTGGCTCCATCAAAAAGGCCGCAAGGATTTTGCGTATTATCTGCAGAGCCGCTCCTCGGCGGTATTCCAGACCGATATCAATCCGGCAGCAACAATCGGCCGCGGTATCTTCCTCGATCACGCCACCGGGTTCGTGGTCGGTGAGACCGCTGTGATCGAAGACGACGTCTCGATCCTGCATGGGGTCACACTTGGCGGCACCGGCAAGGAAAACGAGGATCGCCATCCGAAAATCCGCCACGGCGTATTGATCGGGGCCGGCGCGAAAATTCTCGGCAATATCGAGATCGGCCATTGCGCCCGTATCGCCGCCGGTTCCGTGGTGGTGAAGGCCGTGCCTCACAATGTGACCGTGGCAGGGGTTCCCGCCAAGATCGTCGGTGAGGCCGGCTGCGCCGAGCCGTCCCGCACCATGGATCAGATGATCAACGCCATCGGGCTTTGATTTTCCAGCGCGTATTCCGCAACTGTGGATAGCGGTTTTGCGATCAAAATACGCGTAAGGTATGAACTAACCGCTTGAATCGCGTTTGTGATTTGTGCAGATACGGCTAGCAGTTCGCTTCGTCTCGTCCTAAAAACTTGCCGAAACCTAAATCGTATTGGAGATTGCCGTGGACGTTCAGGAAGTCAGGAAACTCGACGCCTATCTCAAGCGCCTGTTCGGCAATCAGAAGATTCGCGTGGTGCCGCGGCCGAAAAAGGACGATTCAGCCGAAGTTTATATCGGCGAGGAATTCATCGGCGTGCTGTTCGTCGATGATGAAGATGACGATCGCTCATTTCAATTCCAGATGGCGATCCTCGAGGACGATCTGGTCGAGCAGGGCTGAGGCTTAGCCCGCACACGCCAACGTCATCCCTGCGGCCCATGCAATTGCAGCGTCAAGCGGTCCATCGCATTGGCCACGTCGCGCCATTGCGCGAGCCAGCTCCGTGGAAAGCGAAACGTCAGATCGGCCCCGTCGATGCGGCGCTCGCTCAGGCACATTCCGGGGGTAGCAGCGTCGCGCGAGCAGCGCGCGCTGAGACCAGGTGTGTTGGCAAGGAACAGATCTTCATTGCCGTAAGGCGTGCCGTCCCGAAATGTGCGCATCGTCAATCCGTCCTGTCCGGGCATCGATGCCTGCTCCAGGTAGCGCGGATAGATGGTGCGCACGCGGGCATCCGGCGCCAGCGTGTCATGATGCGCCGATATCGACAGGAAGATCCGGTCGATCGGCTGGGCGGTTTCTTCCACGGTATCCGCGCTGACGTGCTTCGGTGCATCGGAAGCCTCGAGCGAGGGAAAAGCGAAGCTGAGATCGATGCGTTCCTGCGGCCCGGAGTGGCGTTGAATTTTCATCCGGATGGCCGCCGTCGGCACATTAAAGAGCGTCGCGCCGATGCTGACCGGCAACCGCGCCGGACTGCTTGAAGCATCCGGCCCCCAGGTCGGCCACAGCAAATAGGCGATCAGGGCAATCGCGCCAGCGGTAACCGCGCTCGCCAGCGCGATCGCAACGATGTGGCCGCGGGGATCCTGGCGCGAACTGCGCGCGATCTGCTGGGCGGTCGAAAGGAATGTCATGGGCGAAGCATCGTCAGGGACGTCCAAGGCGAACTTCGGAATCGAAGCACTGGCGCCGAATCACCCCCGAATATGCCATGCGTCATCGAATTTCCGCACGATTTCACGCAACGGATACCGCGCGAGCCATGGGGCAAGCCGCGGATCCCGTCACCACTGTTAACCTTTCCTTAAGGATAGTGTGGCGGCGGACGGCCAATTTTGCGAAGCAAGGCAAGTTCCAGTGTAGCGGAAGACCTTGCGATGTCGCCTGAAGCGTTGAATTCCCTGTTCTCCCTGTGCATCGGCTTTGCACTGGCCGGCGCGCTGGCCAGCGGATATCAGGCAATGGTGCAGCGGCCTGCGGGTTTTGGGCTGCTGCAGGCGGGGGTGGCGCCGATGACTTTCGCAGCCGTGCCGTTCCTGGTTTTTGCCGCGCCCTTCATCATCATGCGCAACACATTGCGCGGTGCGAAGATCGAGCGCCGTCGCTTCCAATTCGTTATGATGGCGACCATCCTGGCGGGGTTCTGGAGCCTGATGTCCGGGACGTTTTTCGTGATGACGCTGCGCGCCGCCGGAGTGCTGGCCTGAACGGTTCGGCTATGCCAAGGTTCTCCGCGAACAGGAGATCAATGACGCATGGCGATCTACGAATTGGACGGGCAGGCGCCCGAACTCCCCAGTGACGGAAACTATTTTATCGCCGACACCGCCACGGTGATCGGCAAGGTCCGTTTGCTCAATTCGGCAAGCGTGTGGTTCGGCGCGGTGTTGCGCGGCGACAATGAGTGGATCGAGATCGGCGAAGGCTCCAATGTGCAGGACAACTCGACCTGCCACACCGACATGGGTTTCCCGCTGACGATCGGAAAGAACTGCACGGTCGGTCATAACGTCATTCTGCATGGCTGCACCCTCGAGGATGGCGCGCTGGTCGGAATGGGCTCGATCGTCATGAACGGTGCACGGATCGGCCGCGGCAGCATCGTCGGCGCGGGATCGGTGATCACCGAAGGCAAACAGTTTCCCGAACACTCCTTGATCATCGGTGCGCCGGCACGGGTGATCCGCACACTTGATCCGGCGCAAGTCACGGCGATGGGAAGTGCCGCGAAATTCTATGCCATCAACGGGCCGCGATTCAAAAAAGGCCTGAAGAAAGTCGGCTGACGCTCAACCACGATCGGTCGTAGGCGCCCCGACGCGGAGAGAAAGAATTCTACGACGCGCTCGATCCTCGATGCTGCACTGAAGGTGGCGCGCGTCGAAATTCGATTAGGCCTGCCGGAATTGTCTCGGTCAAAATCGCCTTCAGGCGCATCGCCGCCGGCGTGAGCGGCCGGCCGCGATCGTAAAGCGACAGATCGACCGAAGGCAGTTTCGGAAGCTTGTAAGGCTTGCCAAGGACCCTGAGCCAATTCGGCAAGTGCGCCGTGGTTCGCGGACTTATCCCAAGCCCCGCCTCGACCGCCGCCCAAAGACCCGCCAGGCTGGGACTCGTAAATGCGATCCGCCAGGGGATTCCGGCGGCATCAAGCGCTGCAATGCCCGCTTTCCGGAAAACACAGGGCGCTTCAAACAGCACCAGCGGAACCGGCTCCGTCGGATCCCAGGCACGTTCCGCATTTCCGATCCATACCATCGGCAGGGTCGCCAGCCGTTCTGCGCCTTGATGCTGACCGTCGCTAAAGAACATCGCCAGATCGAGTTGGCCCTTTTCCAGGCGTTCGAACAGTACGGCGTTTCGGTCGACACTCGCTTCGACGCGGATCAGCGGGTGAGCCCGCTTGAATTGTCCGAGCACCGCCGGCAGCCAGGTTTCAGCAAAGTCGCTCGGCAAACCGAAGCGCACCACGCCTTCGAGACCAGAACCGTGTAACGCGGCAATCGCTTCGTCATTAAGCGCCAATATTCGGCGGGCATATTTGAGCAGCAGTTCCCTTGCTGGCTGACCGCCGATTGGGACCGGCCGACCCGTTCAGCCGCGCGGTTCATGCCGCCGAGATCTTCCGCGCTCGCCAGTGTGCGGAGAAAGTCGATATCCAGGTTGGTCGTGACAACAGTTCGTTTTTTCTGAACCATACGATCATATATATTCGTTTTTCTTCTTCATGAGAAGAACCCATATTGCTGGGAACAAACTATCCGTCACCAGATTTGGGAGCGCCCCATGCCTTTCGTTCGAATGACAGTTTCAGGACCGACGCTGGCGCCGAAGCAGGTCGTGCTTCTGCACACGGAGATAACGCAGCTGATGGCTTCCGTTCTCGGCAAACGGGCTGATCTCACCAGCGTGCTGGTGGAGCAGCCGGCGGCGGCCGACTGGGCGATCGGTGGTACGGCGGTGAAGGTTGCGGTTCATGTCGAGGCGACGATCACCGCCGGCACCAATTCGCCCGAGCAGAAGGCGCGCTTCATCGAGAAAGCCATGGGACTTCTCACCAGCGTCCTTGGTTCCGAACTCAATCCGGCGACCTATATCGTCGTCAACGAAGTGCCGGCAAACGCCTGGGGGTATGACGGCCGAACACAGGAAAGCCGGCAGCAGGCAGTGTGATATGGCGGCAGACGCCGCGACATCTGCTCGCGGAACTGACGTGCCATGGCGCGGTACTCACGGTATGAAAGGAAATTCCAAATGCCACTTGCCCGCATCGATCTCGCCGAAGGAAAATCGGCGGACTATCGCAAGGCGATCGGGGAGGTCGTCTATCAGGCGATGGTAGAGACCCTGAAGGCTCCAAAGGACGATCGTTTTCAGATCATCACCGAGCACACGGGGGACGATTTTATTGTCGATCCCAATTATCTCGGAATCCAGCGATCAAAGGACTGCGTGATTATTCAGTTGACGTTGAACGAGGGCCGAACGGTCGATCAGAAGCGCGCCTTCTACAAGGCCGTGGCCATGGGATTGCATCAACATTTGAATCTCCGGCCGCAGGACGTGTTCATCAGTCTTGTCGAGGTGAAGAAGGAAAACTGGTCGTTCGGTAACGGAGAGGCGCAATACGCTCCATAGGCTCCGCCATGCATTGCGCCTTGCGCAGGACCGGAAGTGAGTGAGTTGCCTGGACCAAGCCATGACCACGATGATGACAGTACCCCAGATGACCCTGATGTTTCTTGGCACGGTCGCGCGGCGCGCTGGCCTTCGAACGGATCTGGATCGGTCGTCATCATTTCGGTTTCCTTGATGGGCTCGATCTTGCGTTCTTGGGTGCCGCCAGAGCGAATGTTCGTCGCTGCCGTCCCGATACGGATTGCCTTCAGCCGGAACGTTCTTTCGCGCGGCGCGCTGGCCTTCCTCGAATGGGTCTGGATCGGTCGTCATGATTTCGGTTTCCTCGATGGCTTCGATCTTGCGTTCTTGGGTGCCGCCGTCTTCGGAAGCGATGCGCTCTTGCGCAGCGCGTCCTTCAGATCGACGGGTATGCCGTGCTTTTTGAGCAGGTCGGCGAAGGCTTCATCCGCCAGTTCCTGGACGGTCGCCATTCGATCACGGGAAAGCTGCTTCAGCTTGTCGAAAGTGTCGTCATCGAAGGCGATTAATTTACGCACGACCGGCCCATTCCCCAGCGTCGCAACGGTGCTGGTTCAATGGCGAAAGACGGAAATCGTTCCGGCGCGGAACCAGCGATACACGCCGTCGTTAAATCTCAAAAGGGAGATTTGCCGATGGCTAGAATATCCGTGACGATGTCGGTTATTGCAATCGCGCTTCTTGCTGGTTCCGCCAGTTCGCTCGCGCAAAGCAGCAGCGGCGCAAGCGCGGGCGGAGCCGCCAGCGGGCCTTCGGCCGGCGGCGGCAGCGCGGTGGGCTCGCCAAGCGCCGGTTCGGCGGGAGCAGGAACCGCTGGCGTCAGCGGCGTGCCATCCGGTCCGGCCAATGCCGGCGGGCTCAATAACTCCGGCAACGATTCAAGTGGCGCGGGCAATTCGGCCAAGGTGGCGTCGCCGCCACCGCCGGGCACCAACAGCGCCGGCACCGCCAATTCATCGGGACCGTCTCCCACGACGACGGGCTCGGCGGGCAGCCGGGCGGGCGGCAAGGAAGCGACCGATCCACAGGCGAGCGGCGATGCCGCAATCGAGCAGGAAAACAAGGCGATCGATCGCAGGTTGAAGAGCATTTGCCGCGGCTGCTGACAACCGGGAAGAACGCTTCGCACGGCGATCTCACATGCGAGTGTCTCTGGCCGCTGCAAGTCTAAAGAAGAATTTAGCGAGAGTATTGCCGCGGCCGATCAACTTCCCCTGAAGCCGCAACTATCTCTTGCCAGACGGGTTGGCGGTTGGGAACGATCAATCGTACGGAGTAAAATCATGTTGCGCAAAACGATCATAGCTTTATTGGCAGCCGCTTCGGTTGCCATTTTGGCGCCGACCGTCGCCTCGGCTCGCGGCGGCTTTAGTGGAGGGGGCGGTGGCCACGGTGGCGGTTTTGGTGGCGGCGGCGGCTTCCATGGTGGCGGCGGCGGCTTCCACGGCGGCGGAATGGGTGG
>WNGO01003141.1_pt1 | contig 10612 bp, 14 predicted proteins | sample 5400511 | NCBI WGS metagenome assembly WNGO01 (sample SAMN13153380, study PRJNA577476) | soil metagenome | isolation source: 20 cm soil or saprolite under Garry oak tree replicate 2 | place: USA:California | collected 2016-06-15
TTGTCACCAGAGTTTTTGATGCCCCACGCGAGTTAGTTTGGAAGGCGTGGACAGACCCGAAGTACGTGATGCAGTGGTGGGGGCCGAAGGGCTTTACTGCGCCCGTTTGCCAGATGGATTTTCGCGTTGGGGGGAAATTTCTCTGCTGCATGAAGGCACCGGATGGGCAGGAGTTCTGGAATGCGGTTGAATACCACGAGATTGTTCCGCACGAGAAGATCGTTTCCTTGATGTACTTTTCGGACTCGAAGGGAAACAAGATTGATCCTGCCGAGCTAGGAATAGAACATGAGGCCATTGAGGGTGCGTACGACGTGACCATCTTTGAGGATCTAGGAAACGGCCAGACGAAACTCACCTTCATTGGAAATGAACCCATGGAGAGCGCGAAAAATAGCGGTCAGTTAGAGGGCTGGAACCAGATACTCGATAAACTTGCTGCGGTTGTTGCGGGGCTGACGCAGGCGAAATAAGAAGCAGGCAGTGAGGAAGTTTCCCCGGACGTTCCCATCAGCTCTTAGATTTAGGAGCTTCGGGTGCTCAGGAACCGATAGCCGACTCCCGCAACCGTGACGATCAATTCCAGACGCTTGGGGTTCTGCTCCAATTTTTCGCGGAGACTCGCCACGTGCATGTCCACCGTCCGGGTCAAGGTGTTTTCTGCATATCCCCGGATGGACCGCAACGGTTCGCTGCGAGGACGGCACTATTCAGCCGGCAGGCACCCGCTAGCCTGGAGGCGCCATCCGGAGCGGGCCCAGCGATCCAAATTCCAGCGTCAGTTCCAAACGCATCCTCTTCGCCGGACTAGACTGAGTTTTCGACCAATAAGGAAAGCGTCGCCTTGTCGAAAGTCGCAACTTTGATCAGAGAATCCTGAGCGTAGTTGCAATTGGTGTGAAGATCTTGACGTTCCTGGGTTCATCGCGGGAACCCGAAATCCGACAACCTCACGCTCGGCAGATTTCTCTAATCTCAGAGGAGGAATCGTATGCCGAGAAAAAAGAAATCATCAGGCCGCAAATACGGGAAGGCCGCAGGCAAGACTGTGGCCAGCGCAATGCGCCGCAAAAAGCGTGGCACTTTGAAATCGGGACGGGGCGGCAAAGGGGGCACGGTCAAAAGCCGTAAGCAAGCCATCGCGATCGGTCTCTCGGAAGCCAGAAAAAAGGGAGCCAAGGTACCGAGAAAGAAGGCCGCATAAAGTAAGGACGGATCATTGACTTGCCGCACGGCCGTAGCTTTCAATCGATTCCGATGAGCTCAGATCCGGCCGTTATCGTGATTGGCGCCGGCGTGGCAGGACTGGCCGCGGCTTGCCAGTTGGGTCGCGCCGGCCTTGCTGTGCGCCTCCTCGAAGCTCGTGATCGCATCGGCGGTCGCGTGTTCACCCACCTCGATCCAGGTTGTGACTGCCCCATCGAACTGGGAGCCGAATTCATTCACGGCAAGCCTCCCGAAATCCTGGATCTTCTCCGCAAGTCGAAAACGGAAATCACCGAGGTCCAAGGCGACGCGTGGTGCGCCGAGGACGATCGCTTGTCTCCGTGCGGGTTTTGGGATGAGGTCGACCAGATTCTCCAGAAGATGGACGACTCCAAGCTCGACGAGTCATTCGCCGCCTTCCTCGATCGCTGCTGCCGCTCTCCGAAGACGCAGGCAAAAAAACGGGCGAAGCAGCGCGCGCAGAGTTACGTATCAGGATTTAATGCAGCCGATCCAACCCTCGTCGGAATTCATTGGCTGGTGAAGGAAATGCAGGCAGAAGAGAAGATTGAAGGAGACCGCGCTTTTCGCTGCCGCAACGGATACAAGGACTTGCTGGATGTCTTCGAACAGGAAATTAAGAACTACAACATCACAGTACACACCGAGACGGTCGTTCAACAGGTGCGTTGGAATGCCGGAAGTGTGAAGATCGAGGTTCGCGATCAAAAAAGCGAATCGACTCTCGAGGCTCGGCGAGTTCTGATAACCCTGCCGCTTTCTCTCTTGAAAGCCCCCGTCGGGCAGCCAGGCATCGTTCAGTTCACACCCGGATTACCAAGCGATAAAAAGGCGGCTTTGGACAAGGTGGAGATGGGAAAGGTGATCCGCGTTACTCTGCGTTTTCGTGAGCGCTTTTGGGATTCGATCAAACCCGCCGGCGCGCGCGGATCCTTATCGAATATGAGTTTTCTCTTCGGTCAGGACGACTGGTTCCCTACATGGTGGACTGCGAATCCGGCGAAGAGCCCGATCATCACGGGTTGGGCGCCGTTCCGCTCGGCAGAGCGTCTCTCAGGGAAGAGCCGATCATATGTGGTGGAGCGAAGCCTGCAGACGCTGAGTACGCTTTTGCGCGTGAGTCACTCAGAACTCGAGAAGATACTGGAAGACGCCCACATTCACGACTGGCAAGCAGATCCGTTCTCACTCGGAGCTTACAGCTACGGAAAAGTCGGGGCGGATGAAGCGCAGCAGGTTCTCTCAGAACCCATCCAGGACACACTCTATTTCGCGGGCGAGGCAACGGACACAACCGGAAACAACGGAACCGTGCACGGCGCGATCGCCAGTGGATATCGCGCCGCGAAGCAGATTCTCGACGCAACCGACAGAAGGTTGCGATAGGACGAATTACTTCGCCGTCTTCTCGACATCGCGCAGACGCGCTGCTTTGCCGCGCAGACCGCGCAAGTAGAACAGCCGTGCACGGCGCACCTTCGAGGAGCGCACCAGGTCGACCTTATCGACCACCTTTGACTGGAGAGGGAAAATGCGCTCGACTCCCTGTCCAAAGCTGATCTTCCGCACGGTGAAACTGGCCTGCGGCCCGTTGTCGCGCTTGATCACCACGCCTTCAAACGCCTGCACGCGTTCCTTGTCGCCCTCTTTGATCTTCACGTGGACGCGTACCGTGTCCCCGGGGCGGAACGCAGGGATGTCGGTGCGTCGCGATTTCGCTAGTAGCTTTTCAATAATTAGGTTTGACATGTCGTTACCCTTCGCCTGTTCAATCTTAATCTCGAACTTAATCTTGTCATCATCTCGAACTAAATCTTGTCATCCTGAGCCCTGTGCTTTTTGCGGGTCGAAGGATATATGCACCGCCAGCCGACGGCATGAACGTCTAAGTCCTTCCCGTGGCTCAGAACTACGATGAACCCTTGATCCGTTCCAGTATCTTTCTATCCTCTTTCCTGAGTTCCATGCCCTCCATCAAATCCGGCCGGTTCCTCAGCGTCTTCTTCAATGCCTGCTCACGCCGCCAGCGCCGAATTTCCAGATGGTTGCCGTTAACCAGAACCTCCGGCACCGTCATCCCTCGAAATTCCGCCGGACGCGTGTAGTGCGGATAATCCAGCAATCCGCCGGAGCCACAGGTCGAATCCGGCCCGTCAGTTTCACCACCACTCACATGCTCCGTGAAAGATTCCTGCCGGGTCGACGCCTCATTCCCGACAGCTCCCGGCAGCAGGCGCGTGACAGCTTCGATAATCACCGCCGCTCCCAACTCACCGCCGCTCAGCACGTAGTCGCCGATGGAAAGCTCGCGGTCGGCGAGAAACTCCGAGACGCGCTCATCGACCCCTTCATACCGTCCGCAGATCAGGACGATTCGATCCAGAGCCGCCAGTTCCGACGCAATCTTCTGCGTGAACCGCTGCCCCTGTGCCGAAAGCACAACTACACTTTCCTTCACCGTGCCCGACAACCGCTGCTCGCGCGGGGCAAGTTGCATCCGTTCCAGACATTCAAAGATCGGTTCCGGCTTCAGGACCATGCCCTCGCCGCCGCCAAATGGGCGGTCATCCACGGTGCGGTGCTTGTCGCGCGTGAACTGCCGCAGATCGTGGACTTCAATCTTCACCAGGCCAATCTCCGCGGCCCGGCGCGTAATCCCGTGATCCAATGGCCCGCGAAAGAAGTCCGGAAAAATCGTGACGATATCGGCCTTCATGCGCGAAGCCTGAATACTGATCCCTAGCCCCTGCTTTTCTGATGCGCCTTCTCCTCAGCAGTCAAAGGCGCATTGATCTCCAACATGCCCCCGGGAAGCGTCATCCGCACTTGCTTTCGCGGCAAATCCACGCCTTCCAAGTAAGCCTCGGCGAACGGCACATCGTACTTCTTGCCGCCTGCCCCAGCCACGATCAGCAACGGCGCTTCGCCGGCCCCGAGCTGCACATCTTCAATCCGTCCGATCTCGTTTCCGTGATCGAAGACCGCGCATCCAACCAGGTCGCTTACGTAATTCCAGCCACGCTCCAGTTCAGCGCGCTCGCTCCGTGGCACCTGCAACTCAGACCCGATCAGAGTCTCAGCATCCGACATCGAGTCGACGCCAACAAACTTCAAAACCAGCAGGCCCTTATGCGGCCAGAGACTTTCGATCTCAACCTCGCGCCGCAAGTCGCCCGATCTGCTCAGCGCGAACAGCTTCATCCCCTCGGCAAACCGATCAGGAACATCGCTGTGAACCTCAGCCGCGACCTCGCCGTGCCGCCCTTGCGTCTTCACCACCCGGGCCAGCGTAACAAATTCGCCGATAGGATCGGAAGTCACGGCTGAAGCCGCTACTCAATGATCTCGAGCTGATATCGCGTCCGCGCCCGATGCCCGGCAGCGCTCAGCAGCGCCCGCAGCGCCCGCGCCGTCCGCCCCTGGCGTCCGATCACTTTGCCGACGTCGTTCTCGGCGACTTCCAGTTCGATCACGCCGTCGTCGAACTTCTCGACGAAGACCTCATCAGGCGCGTCGACCAGCGACTTCGCGATCAACTCGATGAGCGCACAAATATCTCCGGAAGATTCAGGCATAAATTCTCACTGTGGAAACGAGATCTGAACTTGAGGAGCCGCGTCGTATCTACGCGGCGGGAGCCGGCGCCGCGGCTGGGGCCTTTGCGTACAGCTTGTTCACCCGCTCCGACATCTGCGCGCCCTTCGATACCCAGTAATCCACCCGCTCGCGCTTCATTAGGATGCTGGCCGGATTCGTGCGCGGATTATAGGTCCCCACCACTTCTACCGGACGGCCATTGCGCGCCCGAGCCTTCTCAATCACCACAATGCGATAGTGCGGTTGTTTACGCGCACCCATGCGCGACAGTCGAATCATTAACACGAGACGTATATCCTTGTTCCGGAAGAGTCCGGCGAGATCAAGACAAACTATTATTATGCAGGAGCTTACCCCGAAACGCAAGCTTGTGTAGGGGCGGACGCCTCGTCCGCCCCCGCGAAGGCAAAGCCGAGCCTTTCCACCGCCGGAAAGAAGATCGGCGGCGGTCCCCCTTTTTTTTGTTCTTCCAGAGTCACCATAACTGCGCGTGCCCTTTACTTCCTAGCGTCCTCTTTACTGGATCGTGGTGACGTACTTGCCCGCCTTGGTGTAAACATCGACGATGTTGTTGAGGTTGTGCGAGAAGTACACGAGCTTACGCGCCCCATCGACCGCCATGCCCCCCGGGTTGTAGGACAAGGTGATGATCTGCTTGAAGGAGCCGAACAGGCTTGGTCTCTAACGATGCACGCTGCAATCACACTCACTCGTATCGGAGCGCCACTAACGGATCGACTCGCATCGCTCGCCGTGCGGGAACGTAGGATGCAAGCATCGCCACCAAAATCAGCAAGATCGAAACTCCAGCAAATATCGTGGGATCGTAGGGGCTAACTCCAAACAGCACACCTTGCATAACACGCGCCAGGATCATCGTAATGATGACCCCAGCCAGTGTTCCCGCAACCGCGATCTTTGCCATTTCCCGAAGTATCATCTTCAAAACGTCCCAGTGATTCGCGCCCAGGGCCATGCGGATACCAAGTTCGTTTGTCCTCTGCGCGACGTTGTAGCTCACCAGACCGTACAAGCCAATAGATGCGAGGGCTGTCGCCAAGGACGCGAACAGGGCCAGCAAATGGGCGGCGAATCGCTGCGGACCCAGCGACTCTGCAAGTCGGGCATCCATGCTCTTCATGTCTGATATTGGCTGATCTTTGTCAACCTCGTGGACGGCTTCTTCTATCGTTCTAGCGAGTACTTGCGAACTAACGGCGGATTTCGCCACCAGGAACGCACTGGGTCCCATAGTTCCGCTCGGTGCGATTCTTTGGTACATCGGAAAATAGTAGACGCCGCTGGAGGAAAGCTGCGATCCCTCAGATGATGAATCGTCTCCGGCAAGCCGGGTAAACCGGATATGGCCAACGACTCCGACGACCACAGCCCAAGGATCGCTGTCGTTGCGGCGAAGCCTTTTCCCAATGGCATCTTCGTTTGGCCAGTATTGTTGCGCCATGTTTTCGTCAATGATCGCAACCGCTTGCGAGCCTTGGCGATCCTGGTCCGCAAAAAGCCGCCCTTTTAGCAGCGGGATTCCGAGAGCCGCAAAATAACCAGGCGTAACGTAGCGAACGTCTCCCCACGGTCCTGGATCTCCGCGACCTGTGGGTCGGCCCTCGATACTAAACGAAGACGATGAGTTTGTTCCCGTGAAGGGTAGCGGGAATCCTGCGCCAGCCGACTTTATTCCGGGCTCGCTGGACAAGCGGCCTAGGACAGCGCGGAAGAAAGTGATTTGCTTTTCGGAATTGTCATAGCCAGACTGAGGCAACGACAGCGCTGCGGACATCACTCCGTGTGGCTGAAATCCCGGATTCACATCGGCGATCCGATCGACAGTTTTGAGCAAAAGGCCGGTCCCAGCTGACAACACCAGACCAAGCGCCAACTCTCCAGCAACCAGCCACGAACGGAGCTGCTGTCGCCCACGGCTGCCACTGGCGGAACGTCCCGATTCGCGAAGAGCACTACTTGGATCCTTGCGCGACATAAACCAAGCGGGCGCAGTTGCAAAAATCAACACGGCCAACAAGCCAACCAGCACACTAAATATCAGAACGAACCCATCGATGGGAAACATCATCTCTCCGGCATCGAGGTTTGCGGGTGCGAGATGCAACAACACTCGAATGCCAAAATGCGCCACAACCAACCCCGCCAGGATGCCCGCTAACCCAAGAACAATGTTTTCGCTCAGAATCTGCGCAATCAAGCGCCTTCGCGATGCTCCCAAGGCGACTCGAACCGCGATTTCTTTTGAACGGTTGGCTGCCTTTGCTAGCAACAAACCGGCGATGTTCGCACACGCGATCAGCAGAACAAAGGAAACAGCTCCACCTAGAATTACAACCGGAGTGCGAAGGTCGCCATATACGAAAGTCGTCAGCGGCACGATAAACATGCCCCATTGCGAATCCTTGGCCCAGCTGGCTGCGGGATTATCGATAACCCGTTGCGAGACAAGCTTCACATACGCTCTGGCCTGTGCGAATGAAACATTCGGCTGCAAGCGTGCAACGGCAAAATATTCCTCATCGAAAATGTTGTCGATCGTGAACTCGCCCGGCGCAAGACCCAGCGGAGTCCACAAATCCGTCTCTGGGTTTGGCCACTTGAACCCTTCCCCCATGACTCCAATGATTCGATAGTCTCTTTCGTTCAAGCGGATTGTCCGTCCAACAATGTTCTTATCACTGCCGAAGAGCCGCCGCCATGTGTCATAGGCAAGAACCACTTCATAATTGGCATTCGGTTGGTCTTCGTCGGGGGTGAAAACGCGGCCCAAAGATGGGCGAGCACCAAAAACTTCGAACCACTGCCAAGAGACCTCAGCGCCCCGCAATCGCTCGGGCCGTTGGCCGTTGTTGTAATTGAAATCCGCGCTATCTTCGAGGGCTGATGATTGAACAATTTGCCGGTTCTCGTTGACCTGCGCGAGACCTGGCGCGGATATAACAATGCTTTTCAGGCCAAGCTTGCCGTATCTTGCCCGCAATGCGACCACGCGGTCGGGATCTCTCACGCCCGGCGGATTCAGAAACAACCCATTCACTACAGAAAAGATCGCGGCGTTCGCGCCGATTCCCAGCGCAAGTGTCAGTACCGCCACGATCGTGAATCCCGGCGATTTCGTCAGCATACGCAATGCGTATCGAGCGTCTTGGGTCAGATTTTTCATGGTCGGCTCTTCTATTCATAAGCTCTGTCACAACGGAACGACAGTTGCTACGAGCGCTGGCGACGAAAAGTTCCGTTTCGTCCGATCTAGAAGTCGTAACGGCTCGAAAAGAAAGCTGCCTCCGTTTCCAAGATCGAGTCCGAGGGTGGCCCACACCACCGCCAGAATTTTCTTGACTAGCGCGATTCGTCGAGCCATGATCTTCGGCAATATGGGCGGAGTTGGGAAACTATTGGCATGGTCACGAAAAAGATGCGCATCCCCAAAAAGGGTGATCGCGTTGCGGTAACCGGACGCAAGGGTACCTACGTCGTGTTTCTCGTAGATGAGAGTATTCAAGTAGCCGACCTGAAGCAACTCGGGAGCGATGAACGCTTGGCCACTATCCGCTGGGACACGCTAGCGTTCCTTGATGAAGAGGTAGCGCGATAGTCACGCCGTCCTATTCCCTGACAAATTCAAACTGCATCCCTACCCGTTGAGTGCAGTGGACTGGTGCGGCCTTCGCAATTCGCGCACGTGCATCTAAACTCAGGGTCCAGCGGCATTGCATTGTGACCGCAACTCTCGCACTGCAACCATCCTTCCGCACGCATTATCATTGGGCGGAAGTCATTCCCAAGCCTACAGTAAGCGCAACGAAGCATTGGCTCTGCGTGCGTTGGCATCAAGTCGCCTAGGAGCCCGTCAAACACTTTCGGGTTCTGCTCATCTTCTTCTATCCGCTTGCACAGATTATTCAATCTCTCGCGCTCTTCGGGGATCATCCCTCGAATCTCCGGAAAATAGCACTAGTGAGGCAGACCGTATCAGTATCACCCTGCGCCGAAAGTTGCGGAAGATAATTTTGCTTCCGTGTTTTGTCTGTACGATACCGTACACATTCCAGAGCGCCGACGCGACCGATACGCGTGAGCCAAGTCAACCTTCCCGGACAGCAGCAAACTTTACATGCCGGTTTTGCGTGGAATGGTCATGCTCCGCGCTCAAATGACTGAAGCTGAGTAGCTTGCACTTAGCCATTCGTCTTTGGCAATACAGTTGCATATTTCTCGTTGGCTCGCTCTTTTTTTCTGGGAGGTTGGCCATGACACCCGAGGACCATGAACTGACGAATTGGCTGTGCAAGGAAATTCAAGAAGAGCAGGACCCGAAGAGATTCAGTGAGTTGGTCTGGCAACTGGATGCGTTGCTGGCAAAGAAGGACGCCGCACTACACGACTACTACGCGCCAAAGCCGAACTAGCGCTGTTCGCGCTCACTTCAGTCCTATCCGTCCCGCCAGAGCTAGCTTCTGTTCTTCCATCTCTGCTCCGGTGCGCCGCTCTCCGAAGTTTTCAGGATGCACTTTGCATTGAAGCCTGATGGGCGGGCCGTCCTGCCGAACCAGCCCGAGTCTGCCGCTCAGGCGGGTGCATTCAGGGCATCGAAGCTCAAAGCTCTTTCCTACCTTTTGAATAGTCAGTCCGTAGATCACTCCCTGATGCTGCAAGAAAGTTTGCGCGACCATCACCGAGGCTGAGGCTGAGCAGGCTCTGTGCGAACTGCGAACGGCCATCCACGAACACCTACGGTTGGCGATTGAATCGCTGACGGCTCGGGCTTCGGCCATGCCCAAATCATCATTGAAGAGCGATCAGAACAACTAGTTTGCTCTTGGTTGACGCCTGGAACCTGGGGACGGACGAGTTTGCGCTAATTCGTAAGACGAGTCGGGAACGAAAAATGCCGTCTTGGGCGGCAAGCCATTGAAACTACATGGTTATTGCCCGCAAACCCTACATCTATCCGCGGAATCGAACCTCTAAGGAGGACAAGATGCGGAAGGCAATTTATGGAAGATTCTTCATTACAATTCTGATTTCCTGCTTCGGTGCATTCGCCTTGATGCAGGCAAGCGATAAAGATAAAGATGACAGCAACGCTAATTCTGAACTTTCCCGGGCCACCGAGACCGTACAGAACATCACATCGGCCTCGCCCGATAAGGGAGTGCCGAAAGACGTCCTGAACGGTGCGAAATGCGTCGCCGTGATTCCGAAGCTGATTAAGGGAGCCTTCGTCGTCGGCGGCGAGCACGGCAAGGGCGTCGCGACCTGCAAGACGAGTTCCGGTAGCTGGAGCGCTCCGGCTCCATTCGAAGTTTCCGGTATCAGCTGGGGACCCCAGATCGGCGGCAAGAGCACCGATCTCATGATGTTCATCATGAACGATGAAGGCATGAACGGCCTGATGCGCGGACACATCAAGCTCGGTGCAGACGTTTCCGCCGCAGCCGGACCGGTTGGGCGCACCGCTTCCGCCGAAGCTGGATACAAAGCTGGTGTCCTGACCTACTCCAGCAGTAAAGGCGCATTCATCGGCGCATCGCTGAACGGTGCCGAACTGAATCAGGACCACAAGCTGACCGAACAACTGTACAGTCACGACGTTGCCTTCAGCGAAATTCTGAAAGGCCAAGCGCAGACCCAGATCTCGGAAGCCCGGGACTTCGTGAACGCTGTCCAGAACGCCAAGGAGACCGCGCAGGCTCGGTAAGCTGCTCATCCCGGATCTCTGATTGAGCAGTCTCACTCGCGACTTGGGGTTGGGACTGCTCTCTTT
>WNGO01007508.1_pt1 | contig 10611 bp, 10 predicted proteins | sample 5400511 | NCBI WGS metagenome assembly WNGO01 (sample SAMN13153380, study PRJNA577476) | soil metagenome | isolation source: 20 cm soil or saprolite under Garry oak tree replicate 2 | place: USA:California | collected 2016-06-15
CCTTCGCAATTCGGCGCTCAGACCACGCGTTCAGCCGGCTACACGTTCTATAAGGCATTGTGCCAACGAATGAAGTCGGCCGGATTCAGAGAGTCCACGCCGCCGAACGCACATCCGCACCGCACTCGCCGGTACTTCTACGATTCCGAAGGCAACGATTGGGAATTCGTGCAGTACCTCTCCCTGGACCCCGCGGACCGCAACGATTATAATTTGCCGGATCAGTAGCACATTTTCAAAGCGGCCTGAGTTCCGGCGACGCGCGTGTTCAAGCAAGGAGTTACGGACATGTTGCGAATTCCGCGCCAGAAGTCCGGTTCGAGGACGTATAGCGATGACGAATTCTTGGTGCACTATAACCTGCAAATGTGGACATTGCGGCGCAACTGAGAGCAGCGTAAATTACTGAAAACAGGTGAAAATCAGCGAGCGCAAACAGGGCAGGTAGGTTTTCTTTTAAAGCAAACCACCGCATTCAGCCGCTCTGCCACCTCTCCGCGGCTAAGTTCTTGCAACATTGTAGCTTATAACCGCACTTGGTGACAGTCCCTCCTTCGATTGCTGCTTTCTGGTGCACACTGTCACCAAATTGTCACCAACGGCTTCGAGTTTCGCGACTGCTGCGTGCTTTGAGTCGAGATTTGTGTGCGTATACCGCATGGTTACGGTGACAGCCGAATGTCCGAGCAATTGTTGCACTGTCGCTATTATGTCGGATCGATCCTATGGTCACGCGACAGTTATTCCAGGCTTCTGGGAAGCGCCGAAAGGTTGCGCCTAGGCTTGGCAGACTCACAGAGTGAGCTGGCGGCGTGCGCAAAGACGAAAACAGTGGAAGTCGGAAAACTGCGGGGCCATCAAAAACACGCAACTTATTGATTTTACGAGACGGCAAGGTTGGTCGCTTGACCCTGCTCTTCTCGCTTGTCCGAGACCAACTGACCACCACAGTAGCGCCTAGTCTTCTGAGCTGATTGTCATTTTGCTGTACATGTATCCCTTCTGGTCGCAAGCTATCTCCCATAGAGTTTCTTGCATCCTAGGAAAAGGGGATGCCTGTGCCGCCTAGGCCAATGACTGTAAGCAACACTGCGTTTCTCGACGGACTGCCCGATCCACCTGCAGTCAAACCGCAGTGCAGTCGGAACAATTTGGTTTGCCCGCTTCATCACCATGTACCTGTTACAGCGAAGAGCCATGTATCAGATTGTGTTGCCCGCGACCCTCATTTTCAGGCCAGCTTCCTTTTGTTTGGACAGGTTTCCGAAAGTGGAGGCCCTTCCCATAAACTGACTTTTGTGCGTCAGGCGACAGACACCTCTCCCCCCTGTTTTTTCTAAGGACGACATTCCCCAGCTGATAAAAACTTAAGCGACCGATATTGCTTTGAAGCAAATCGGAGCCGTTCCTCCTGCGAAGCTCACAACAGGCAAAGCACTCACAGGCCGTACGTTTTGCTTTCAGGCCGAAAAGGACTATCGTCGGTGCACACCTCTCAAATCATTCAAGCATGGGGCAAGATCCTCAAGGGTGAACAACCCTCTCTTTCGATTGAAATCACGCGTGAATGCCCTTTGAAATGTCCGGGCTGCTACGCGTATGACGACGCGCATCTAGGTGGCGGGCAGACCTTGCGCGACCTGAACGACCGAAGGGGCCAATCCCAGGTAGAGGGGGTTGTTGAAGTTGTCGATCGGCTGAAGCCTTTGCATCTATCCATCGTCGGAGGTGACCCGCTGGTCCGTTATCGCGAACTGGAGTTGCTGATTCCCCTGCTCCTGGCGCGCGGAATCCACGTGCAGATTGTTACTAGCGCCTTCCGAACGATGGGTCCGACTTGGGCGACTCTGCCGCATCTGCACGTAGTTGTGTCCATCGACGGGTTGCAACCGGAGCACGATGTCCGGCGAGCGCCAGCGACCTACGATCGCAATCTCAAAAACATCATGGGGCAGAGGATCACGGTCCATTGCACGGTCACGGGCCAAATGATGAAGCGCCCGGGATACCTGGCCGAATTCCTGGAATTCTGGACGCCACGTCCGGAGATCAAGAAGGTATGGTTCAGTCTATTCACTCCTCAAGTTGGAGATCGAATGCCGGAAATATTGAGTGCAGAGGAGCGGGAACGAGCCATCACGGACATGCTGGAATTGCGAAGGCAATATCCGAAACTGGACATGCCAGCGGCAGTGATTCGGCAGTTCGCCTCGCCGCCGCATAGCCCCCAAGACTGCGTTTTTGCCCTCACCACTCAGACCTTGTCAGCAGACCTGCAAACAAAGATCACTCCATGCCAGTTTGGCGGGAATCCTGACTGCGCGTCTTGCGGATGCGTCGCGTCGATGGGTTTAGCCTCCATTGCCTCGCACAAATTGGGGGGAATTCTCTCGGTCGGGACCGTTTTCAGAGCTTCCGTCAAGATTGGACAGAAAAGAGCGAAGTCGAGAGCGAAGTATGAAGCCAAAAACACACTACGGGTATTGCAAGCAAAGGAAGCAGGGTTGGCGAGCAGGAACAAAGGAGGCGATAGATTGTGAAGAATTCAGCTCCACCAGGACTTGTGCCCGCTCAACATGAAAGAGAGATGCTGTTCCTTCGCGACCTTTCCGCGCGAGTCGGAAGCGATCCGATGCTGGTGCAAGCCAGCAACGGAAATACATCCGTAAAGGTCGATGGGATTCTGTGGGTTAAAGCATCCGGCAAATGGCTAGCCCATGCAACGCAGGAAGAGATGTTCGTGCCGCTGGAGTTGGCAGAAGTCAAAGAGTTTATCCACAAGAACGCGGGAATTGCGCCACGCTTTGCTTCGAAGAACGGGCTGCGTCCATCCATTGAAACAGCAATGCACGCCGTCCTTCGGCATCGTGTTGTTATTCACGTGCACTCTATCAACGCAATTACTTGGGCCATACGTCTCGATGGCCCCGACCAACTAAAAGAGCGACTGGCCGGCCTGAACTGGCAATGGATTCCTTATGCACCATCCGGAATGCAGCTGGCCCGGGAAATCGAAAAGGCAGTGGCCAAGGCACCGGAGACCGACGTTCTCATTCTTGGAAATCACGGACTGGTCGTCTGCGGATATGATTGCCATACAGCCGAGAAACTTCTGTGTGAGGTCGAACGACGGCTTGCGATTACTCCACGGCGATTCCCAAAGCCCGACACCACGGTGCTGGCGATGATTGCGCGTTTCTCAAGATGGCAATTTCCTGATAACGATTCGTTGCATGCGCTGGGCACCGATGCAGTGTCTCGAAAGATTCTAAGGGGCGGCGTTCTCTATCCGTGCCAGGCAACTTTCTTGGGCCCAGTTATGCCTTTACTCCCACCTGCGGTTGTCCTTTCGAAATTCGGAGAGCGCTTGAATGGCAAAGACAGGACTCCTCCGTTTGTAGCCGTGGAAAGAAGCGGAGTGATGCTCAACGAGAAGATGTCCAGCTCCGAGCGTGCCACCTTGATTGGCCTTGTGCAAGTGACGCAACGAACTGAGGAGTCCGCGCGACTCCGCTATTTGAATAAGGTGGAAGTAACAGACCTCCTAAGTAAAAGTGCACATGGTTGCAAAGAGCCGGCTGCGATGGATGAGAAGGCAAACTCGTTGGCGGACATCAAGGAATTGGACGAGCAACGAACCGCATCTGCTGGCCCCTTCTTCGCTGGCCCTGGGTCCTGCATAGACTCGGCAAACCTTGGACTAAGACCAACAGGACGGCTCAATTCTGTGAAAGTGCGCCGTTACGGCAGCTCGGGGAGAAAGGAAGGTCATGCAAGGCGAAGACTTCAATCTCAGCGATCAGAATTTAACTTGGCCGAAGGCGATGCAGAGAACTAAGCATTTTCTCAAGATCATCCTTGGCTTCATGCTACTTACGATGGGGGCAGCGATGCTTTTGCTCCCCGGCCCTGGCTGGCTGACCATCGGCCTGGGGCTCATGGTCTTGGCGGCCGAGTTTACCTGGGCGCGGCGACTGCTGAACCGGCTTAGGGGGCAGGCAATCAAGCTGTGCGGGTCTGTTTCTGGAGGAACTCGTCCGAAAAAGTCTTCTGGTTCGTGCTAGGGCGCAAGGAAATGCCCCACGTTACTGGGAGAGGCCTCCCAAGAAAGAGGCAGCGCTGATCAGTGCCGGATGCGCGAACTAGGCGCGAAGGGTATTCCGCCTCTGGCCGTTAGAACTCTTGCGGAAGGTCCAGCAAGCTCAGCCACATCGAAGGTCAATCGAAGTAAGAAAAAGGGCGTAGGGTACTCGGCGCCCAGAAAGGTTAATTATGCCAGCAAAAACAGTTCTAACACTTGAACGCGCAATGACAAGAGCCGAGTGGTATGTAGGGCACAAGGAAAAGCTGTCTTGCCTTCTTGACAATGCCACCTGCTACCGATCTCTCCTGAATCGGCCTTTCGCATAACAGTCGCGAAAATATCCGACTGTGATCGTAGACCCGACAGATGCGGCACGACGAAGACAAATCAAGGAAGGCGTCGTCGCACGCATGACTTGCCTCAGGGGTTTGGAGGGAAGGGGATGTAGCATCCATGAGTCGGCCGGCCAATCATTCCAGCGACCGGCGGGTGCAGCTAGCAAAACTCTGTGACTAGCAGGTGCGAATCCTGCTCCGGAAATTGGTCGATTCAACCGGATAACTGGCTCGACTTGGGAGTAAGGAAACGAATCCCAAGCAAGCTCGAGCGACAAAGCCCTCGACGCGCGTAACTGCGTGGGAGCGACCAGGAGGGCAAGTGAACGAGACGGTCGTAATCGAAGGAAATGCCTGCAGCGTCGAAAGTTGGGGCCTGCGTGAAGTCGCTTGCGGGAACACTTGGAGTGCGCCGAGCCGTCCGTCGGTGGCGAAGGCCGATGTCGCTTGGGAAGAATAACGACCGTATACATCGAGGCGTACTGGGCACGACACTTTCGGAAGAAGCCACAGCGTCAAAGCTAGGACGGTCCGGTGGGCCAGCCGTGAAGGGCATAAACGGCGAAGACCAGTGCCTGCGAGACCAAGGTCGAAGGGGCATGGAGGCCGAGCGCGTCGAGCTCTGGAGCAAACCAGGTGGTCGCCAACGGATGTGGGCCATCGCTTAATGTGGCGGACCATCATGGAAAGGCCCAAGGGGAAAGACGGGACCCCCGGCCGTTTGAATCGCCAAGTTCAATTTCTCGGCTGACCAATGAGACGCTCGCCGCGTCCAATGGAGTAGGTCGGATGCGGGTGATAGCAGAACCCTATGTCGACAGCGCTTTTCACGGCATGTTTATAACGATAGAATAGCGTATTGGGCGGAAGCCCTGTTGCGCCCGAAACTCCCGGACCGACTAGCAGCAACTATAGGTCTCCTGTTGCCTGCGAAACATTTCGGTCTCAGTGACCGTATGTACAAGAAGGGAGTGGTTCGGGCAGACATTTACCGCCGAGCGGCTTCGTAACCTAAGCATTTCATGGAACTTCGCGGGATGGCAGCGTCTTGGAGTAGTGGCCGCAACGTGGTGGAGCGAAGGGGAAGCGAATGAAGACCTGGCATAAAGTGACGATTGGTGCGGGCGTCGTGGTGGCGCTCGGCGGGATTGTTCTTTTCAGCGTGAATCAGGCAAACAAGGGCGTTGTTACCGTGCAGACTGCCAAGGTGGCGAAGCAGGACAGCTTAGTCTCCTTGGTAACAGCTTCGGGTGAAATCAAGCCCACAACTTATACCAATGTGACCGCCCAGGGGTTTGGCAGAATTATCGAAATTTTGGTCAAGGAAGGCGATCACGTTAAGAAAGGTGACCGCCTGCTGTTGCAAGAGAACGTTCAGGCGAATGCAGATGTGCAGGCGCAGTCAGCCGCAAGCAATTCCGCGGAATCCGGAGTGCAGGCTGCGGAGGCAAGCAATAGAGCAGCGCAATCGGATTTAACCTCGCAGCAGGCAAACCTCGAAAAAGCAAAGCTGGACTATGATCGCGGCCAGGGCCTTTATAAGGATGGATTGATCCCCAAGCAGGACTTTGACCAGCGGAAAACGACTTATGATGCGGCCTCGGCGGCCGTCGATTCCGCCAGGGCTCGCGTCTCGCTGTTGAAAGCCCAACTGGAACAGTCTCGCGCGCAGTTGAATCAGAGCCGTGCAGTTCTCGTGCGCACTCAGGACGTTCTGCGCAAAACGACCTACACCTCTCCGATCAATGGAATTGTGAGTTATCTCCCGGAACGCGTGGGCGACTACGTTGTTCCTGGCATCCAGAATTCCAACGGCAGCTTTCTTATGACACTCTCCGACATGTCGGTTGTCACCGCAGAAGTCAAGGTGGATGAAACCGACATCGTCAACGTGAAGATGGGCCAAGACGCCGACGTAACCATTGATGCGGTTCCCGGGAAGGTGTTCAAAGGCAAAATCACGGAAATTGGGTCGCAGGCCGTGCTACGCAGTTCTGGCTTGACGACTACGCAGACTACGACAAGCACACAGGAAGCGAAAGACTTCAAAGTTGTCGTGACTCTGGACAACCCGCCTGAAAACTTGCGCCCCGGTCTCTCCGCCACCGCGAAAATCAGGACGGCTGAGCGGAAAAACGTTGTCGCTATTCCCATTCAGGCTCTGGCGATGCGTACGCGCAAGGAATTGGAAGAGGCCGCGAAGAATGCGAAAGGTCAAGGTGGGTCCGGTGTGACTCTTGCCGCGCCCCCGCCCGCTGCACCTGGTGACCCCAAAAAGGATGAGGTGCAAGGCGTTTTCGTGGTGAATGCCAAGAAGGCAGTGTTTCGGCCTGTTGACACCGGCATCTCAGGCGTCACCGACATCGAGATAACAAAAGGATTACAACCCGGCGACGAAATCGTCATCGGCAGCTACAAGGCGCTGCGCACATTAAAGCCTGAGGCCCAGGTGAAGGTGGACAATAGCGCACCCAAGAAGCAGGATGATCAGCAGAGCTGACGCACTTGAACGACACAAGGGAGATTCGCATGCCTGTCGAGACGCAGACCGCTGATTCTTACCGGGAAGACCTGGTCAACTCCGGCGTTGTCATCAAGACGGAAGAACTTGCGAAAGTTTACGAAATGGGCGCCGAGCAAGTGCACGCATTGCGTGGCGTGAACCTGGAGATCCGCAAGGGGGAGTACGTGGCCATCATGGGCCACTCTGACTCCGACAAATCCACGCTGATGAACCTTATCGGTTGCCTCGACTCGCCAACCTCGGGGAAGTATTGGCTCGCAGGCCGCCTGGTCAGCGATCTGGACGATGATGAGCTCGCCTACATTCGAAACAAAGAGATTGGTTTCGTGTTTCAGACCTTTAACCTCCTGCCGCGCGCAACTGCACTTCACAACGTGGAGCTGCCTTTGATCTACAACGGCACGCCGTCAGAAGAGCGGATCGAAAAGGCAAAAAAGGCGCTGGAGCGCGTGGACCTCACCGATCGCATGACCCACAAGCCCAATGAGCTATCGGGCGGGCAAAGGCAGCGCGTTGCAATTGCCCGGGCACTGGTGAATACGCCTTCAATCGTCCTGGCGGACGAGCCCACGGGCAACTTGGATTCGAAAACCGGCGAAGAAATCATGGCCCTCTTCGAGAATCTCCACCGTCAGGGAAACACCATCATTCTCGTCACCCATGAACACGACATTGCACACCATGCTCACCGCATTATCTTCATTCGTGACGGCAAGATCGCTTCCGACGAAGCCGTCAAGAAATAACCGGACAATTCGGCTCTTTCCATCCAATAGCTACCTGCTAGGTTTGTCTTGTTGACGCTGCTCGCCAACAATCTGTTCGTGTGTGTTCGCCGCGAAAAGGATGAATGCCATGCAGTCCATACAAAAAGAAAGTTCGACATCACGAACTGGTGAGTTGCTGAATCTCGCCGCTGCAAAAGCGATTCGTTACGTTGACCAGGCTGCCGAGCGAGCTGTGGCCCCCTCCTCAGCGGATCTCGCCACTCTCGGCAAGTTTCACGAGCCGTTTCCATCGGAACCATGTGACCCCGCCCAGGTGCTCAATCAATTGGATGCTGTTGGTTCTCCTGCAACCACCGCGACGACCGGCGGACGCTACTTTGGCTTCGTAAACGGCGGAATGGTTCCTGCTGCGCTCGCGGCCAGCTGGATCGCAGCAGCATGGAATCAGAACGCGGCGTTGCGCGTGATGTCGCCGGTCGCCGCGGAACTCGAAGATGTGGTTCTCCGGTGGATTTGCGAGCTCACGCAAACAGGCTGGGACGTCACCGAAAACGGGATGTTTGGCGCGCCCCCTATTGAACTGGTCGTCGGCGCTGAAGTTCACGCCTCAGTTCTGAAAGCTCTGAGCATGGCAGGGTTTGGAAGAAAGCGCGTGACCATTGTTGAGGCCGACAGCCAGGGAAGAATGCGTTCCAACCGCCTGCCAAGGCTGACTAAGCACACCATTGTGTGCATTCAAGCAGGCAGTGTGAACACCGGCGCCTTTGACCCGGCTGACCAAATCTGCGCCGCCGCGAAGGAACAAGGTGCCTGGGTCCACGTGGACGGAGCATTCGGCCTTTGGGCGCGAGTTTCACCCAAGTATGCGCCTTTAGCTCACGGATTCGAGAAGGCCGATTCTTGGGCCACCGATGCGCACAAGTGGCCCAACGCAGGATACGACTGTGGCGTGGTCCTCGTGAGAAATGGCGATGCTCTCCGCGCTTCCCTCGGCATTGCCGCGGCGTACCTCGAACCAGGCGCGCGCCGGGAGCCGATGCATCACACTCCCGAGGCCTCGAGAAGAGCCCGGGGAGTCGAGTTGTGGGCCACGCTGAAATCTTTGGGACGAGCCGGACTCTGCCAATTAATCGAGAGGACCTGCGCTCATGCACAGCGCTTTGCCGAAGGACTGCGTGAAGCAGGTTTTGAAGTCCTGAACGAAGTGGTCATCAATCAAGTGTTGGTTTCCTTCGGCACGCCTGACGTGACCAGGGAAGTGATTCGGGGTATTCAGGAAGAAGGTACCTGTTGGTGTGGTGGAACCGTGTGGCAGGGAAGGGTTGCCATGCGTATCAGTGTGTCTTCATGGGCTACTACTGAGCGGGATGTGGAACGAAGTCTGGAGGCAATAACCCGTATAGCTCGCGACTCTAACTCCGTTCCGACATCCGCCTAAGAAGCCAGGCTTTAACGGCTGTGCGCTGCGTCAGAAGTTTCCAGATCGGGCAGTGTCTGCTCCACGCTCAAATACGTTCGGGACAGGCGGTCATGCCAGGTGAGTTCGTCGGAATCCCAAATCACCCACAAAAACCCAAGAAAAAACGCCCCTGCAGAGAGCAGGTAGCCCACGCTGCGCAACAACATTTGCCTTGACGTGGGCGCCTCGCCGGAAAAACTGACCACCTGCAAGCCCCTCATCATCATGCCCGGCGTCGTTCCTCCGAAGATGCTGAAAAGCGAGAAGTACTGCAGATAGACAATGGCAAACGTAGTGACACAGACTGCCGCGCTCAACTTGCTCAGTGTGAAGTGTCCTCCCAATGAGCCGAAGAGTCCCAGAAAGCCGCCGTACGCAAACAACAAACAAAATAGGTCGATTATCGCGGCAAATCGGCGGTCATCGATGGAAGCGACTGGATATAAACCGGCCTGAGATTCAGCTGCTGCCGGAGTCGGCTGAATCTGTGCATGACCATCTGTGCCTGGTTGCGACGAGACATCAATTTCCACCGGCAATTCTTCGCAAATCCTGGCTTTCGAAGATCTGCCTATGGCAATCGTGAAAGAGAATTCATCTTGAGAGGGAGCCTGTTCTTCTTCAATCGCGATGGAGGCCCCGGTTTGACCCTGAACCAGCGATTCCCCGAAATGGAATTGCGATTGCCTGTCGCTGGCCGGCAATTCTCGTCTACGCGTGCGATAAGCCTTGAGGCGCTCCGCCAATTCTCCGCGCCAGGAACCGTCCTGCAAGGCTTCTTTACGCGAGGCATTCTGGAATTCGGACGTTTCCATCCCCGGGTATTCCACCCTGAGGTTTTGCCGTGGGATTCCTGGCGAAGGGACGCCGGAAGGCTCCTCAATTGCCGAAAATCCTACGGAAAAGGATGAATCACAGAACTGACAGGCGCGGACTCCTGCGGGCAATACCGCGCCACACTGCGAGCATATTTTTGTCACCGTAAGTTTTGCGCTGCGGACGCATCTACTCCGGTGAGGAGAGAGCCTGTCTAGAATAGCATGCTCTTAGAAATGTCAAGCGGTCAATTGAGCACGGTTGTCACGAAAGAAGCATCAGATCGAGGGAAGGGAACGCCAAGGATCAGGAGATTACGCGTCCATCTGTTGAGCCAGCATATCTCGGCTAAAGGAGATGCGCCGCTCCAAGGCGATGGCCGCAAAATACGTACAATGCCCTCGTTCGGAATCCGTCCAGGACTTCATGGAAGGAGCCAACTGTGCGACCGTCGACCCAGCAAAACTCAGCAAGCGGAAATAAGCTCCAATCGCCTGGATCCCTTTGCGGTCTTCGGGCCGCTCAGGGCACAGATGCAGGAGCTGCATAACGCGATTGAAATCCTCCCCGGATGCAGCCCTTTGTATGCCGGTGACGTCCTGCACTTCGGGCGACAGAGGCTGCTTGGACGACACGGCGATGAGCGACCGGCAGTAGAACACGAA
>WNGO01011820.1_pt1 | contig 10609 bp, 11 predicted proteins | sample 5400511 | NCBI WGS metagenome assembly WNGO01 (sample SAMN13153380, study PRJNA577476) | soil metagenome | isolation source: 20 cm soil or saprolite under Garry oak tree replicate 2 | place: USA:California | collected 2016-06-15
GCCTAGGCACGCTCGTGCCTCGTGAAATAGAAGCGCAACGCGCCGATGGCGAGGAGGACCACGAGTGCCGCCCCCAGAAGCACGATCGCGACGGCTGACGCAGCGGCGGTATCGCCGTCCTGGATCACGTTGAAGATGAAGACCGAAGCAACCATCGTGTGGAGGGAGCTCCCCGCGACGAGGACGATCGAGCCGATCTCGCCGAGCGCGCGGGCGAATGCGAGGACGGCGCCCGAGAGGATCCCGGGCAGGATGTTCGGCAGGACGATCCGCCGGAAGACGGTGAACTGGCTCGCGCCGAGGGAGCGAGCAGCCTCCTCCATCTCCACGTCGAGCTCGATCAGCACCGGCTGCACCGTCCGGATGACGAACGGCAGCGTGACGAAGCAGAGGGCGAGCACGATCGCCGTCCGCGTGAAGGCGACGTCGATCCCGACCGGCGAATTCGGGCCGTAGAGCGCGAGCAGCGTCAGACCGGCGACGATCGTCGGGAGCGCGAACGGCAGGTCGATGACGGAATTGACGAGCGACTTGCCCCGGAAGTCGTCGCGAACGAGCACCCAGGCCGTGATCGTGCCCAGGACGCCGTTGACGACGACGACGATGAAGGCCGCCCCGAACGTGAGCTTGAGCGCTCCCACGGCCTCAGGGCTCGAGATCGTCTGCCAGAACGCGTGCAGGCCGTCCCGCTTGGACTCCCAAACGAGAGCCGCGATCGGCAGGACGACGACGACGATCAGGTACGTCGAGATCACGCCGACGGACAGGCTCGTACTGGCCCGTCCGTCGGCGCTGACCCTGCGCGCGATCCTCTCTGCAGATGCCGCGACGCTGCTAATGCGTGGGGCCTCCGACCGCACGCTCGATCGCGACCATCCGGCCGTTGTTCAGGTCGAACCACACCTTGTTCGCCTTGCGCCAGCCGCCGAAGAGCTTGTCCCGGATGTTGAAGGTGTGTCCGGTGTTGTACTTCTTGCGCCAGCTTGCGAGGTCGGGGCTCTTCAGGACCGACTTCACGACCGGCCTGTAGCCGTTGACAGCGAAGATCTTCTGCTGCCTCGGCGCGTGCACGTACTTGATGAACGCCTTGGCCGCCGCGGGTGCGTCCTTCGTTGCCACCATCGGTAGCTGGATCAGCATCGTCGGCTTCGGGACGACGAGCTTGCCCTGTCCGCCGGCGGCGAAGGCCGCATAGGCCTCGCTCTCATAGGTGATCAGGACGTCGCCCTGGCCGGAGAAGAACGCGCTCGCCGCGTTCGAGCCGGACGAGGGCTGCGAGACGACGTTCTTGAAGAGCTTCGTCACGAACTTGATGGCCTTGCGGTTGTTCATCCCCGACTTGCGCGCCGCACCGTAGGCCGCGAGGACGTTCCACTTCGCCGAGCCCGAGGGGAACGGATCCGGCGTCACGACCTGCACTCCCGGCTTGGTCAGGTCCTTCCAGCCGTGGATGTGCTTTGGGTTCCCCGGCCGCACGACGAAAGCGACGACCGAGTTGGCCGCGATACCTCCGTTGGGCGTCTTCGTCCAACTCTTGGCGACGATCCCGGCGTCGGCGACCGTGTCGACGTCGAGGCCGGTCGAGAGAAACGCGACGTCGGCCGGCTGGCCGGCGACGATCGCCTTGGCCTGCGAGCCCGACGGCCCGTACGACTGCGTGAATTCAACGCCCTGACCGGCGGACTGGTGCTGGAAGCGCGTGATCAGCTTCCCCATCACCGCCTTCGGAGTGGAATAGGCGACGAGGCTTACCGTCGTCCCGGTCTGGTGGGCCTGAGCGGCGCTGGTCGCGCAGCCGAAGAGGACGGGCAGGATCAGTGCTACGAGGAGAAATCTCCGCATCTGGGCGACCCTTTCTTGGATTGCCTACAGGTCTAGTAGGTATTTGCAGTGCTGATTATTGCCATAAGCAAAGACGCACCGCAAGTCGGAACTGTCAGCCCTTGTGGACGAGGTCCGCGAGCGTGGTCTGCTCGAGGACGCCGCGGATCTGCGTCCGTAGCTCGAGCCAGACGTCGCGGAGTCCCTCGGCCGCGCCCTCGTACGCGAGCTCGTCCGGCCGCACGCCCCGCACGGTGGCGATCGGCCCCTCGAGTTCGCGGATGACCTCGGCGATCGAGATCTCTTCCGCCGGCCGGGCGAGCTGGTAGCCGCCCTCGGCGCCGCGCTGGCTGGCGACCAGGCCGCCGCTGCGCAGCTGGGCGAGGATGCTCTCGAGGAACTTCGGCGGAATGTGCTGAGCCGAGGCGAGCTGTTCGGCCGTGGTCAGGCCGGGCGGCGCGGCGGCGAGCTCCGCCATCGCCCGGAGCGCGTAGTCGACCTTGGCCGAGACCCGCATTGGCCCATTCTTCTAGCTACGGGGATGCGAGCGGTCGTAGACGCGGCGCAGGTGGCGCGGGTCGACGTGGCTGTACACCTGCGTCGTCGAGAGCGAGCTGTGGCCGAGCAGCTCCTGGATCGTACGGAGGTCGGCGCCGCCCTCGAGCAGATGCGTCGCAAACGCGTGCCGCAGCCGGTGCGGGTGAGGGACGACCCGGCGCAGGGTGCTCGTGTCGAGGCGCCGCCCGCGCGCGGAGAGGAACAGCGCGTCGTTCACGCCCGTGGCGCCAGCGCTGAAGGCGGAACTTCCCGGCCGGGCGCCGCCGGCTTTGCCGGCGGCGCTCCCAGCCAAAGCCGGCCGGGCCTCGCGCAGGTAGCGGGCGAGCCAGAGTGCGGCCTCCTCGCCGAGCGGCACGACGCGCTCCTTACCGCCCTTGCCCCGGCGCACGTGCACGAGCTCTTGCTCGAAGTCGACGTCGCCGAGGTCGAGGCCCACAGCCTCGGCGCTGCGCAGCCCGGCGGAGTAGACGAGCTCCACGAGCGCCCGGTTCCGCAACGCAACCGGTCCTTCGCCCTCGAGCGACTCGAGCGTGCGCTCGATCTCGGCGGCTGCGGGAGCGTCGGGCAGGCGCCGCGCGCGGCGCGGGCCGAGGCGCGCGTCGGGCACCCGCTCGGGCCCGAGCGCATGTCTGAGGAAGGCGCGTACCGCGGCCAGCTTCCGGCTGATCGTCGCCGGCGCGAGCTTCCTGCCACGGCCCGCACTGCCGAGCCAGGCGACGTAGTCGGCCAGGACGCGGACGTCGACCGCGTCGAGGCTCGTGCTGCGGCCTTCGAGCCACGTGCAGAACTCTCCGACGTCGTTGCCGTAGGCCCGCCGAGTTGCCTCGCTCAGCGCCGGCGAGGCGAGGAAGCGGTCGGCTGCCGCGCGGGCGTCCATGGAGGGACGGTTCGCCGGGCGTCGGACCTTTCCCTTTCGTTAGCGTGACCTTCGTGATCGCGAAGCACGACGTGCTCGTCGTCGGTGCGGGCTGCGCAGGCATGCGCGCAGCGATCGAGGCCTTCGACGCGGGCGCGGACGTGGCGATGATCTCGAAGATCCACCCGACGCGCTCCCACTCCGGCGCCGCCGAGGGTGGGATCAACGCCGCGCTCGGGAACGCGTCCGAGGACAACCCCGAGATGCATGCGTTCGACACCGTCAAGGGGTCCGACTACCTCGGCGACCAGGACGCGATCGAGATCCTCTGCGACGAGGCGCCGGGCGACGTCTACCAGCTCGAGAACTGGGGCGCGGTCTTCTCGCGCACGGAGGACGGTCGCATCGCACAGCGCCCGTTCGGCGCAGCCGGCGCGCCGCGCACGGCCTACGCCGCCGACATCACCGGGCACGTGCTCATCCAGGTGCTCTGGGAGCAGATCTGCAAGCGCGACATTCCCACCTACGAGGAGTACTTCGCCTGGTACCTCGTCGAGAACGACGGCCGCTGCCAGGGGGTCGTCTGCTGGGACCTCCTCGACGGCGGGGTGAAGACGATCGGCGCGAAGACCGTGATTCTCGCGACCGGCGGTGCGGGCCGGCTCTACACCGGGACGACGAACGCCTACTCCTGCACGGGCGACGGGATGGCGATGGCGCTCCGCATCGGCCTGCCGCTCAAGGACATGGAGATGATGCAATTCCACCCGACGACGCTGGCGCCGACGGGCGTGCTCATCACCGAGGGCTGCCGCGGCGAGGGCGCCTACCTGCTCAACAAGGACGGCGAGCGCTTTCTCAAGCGGTACGCGCCGAACACGATGGAGCTCGCGTCGCGCGACGTCATCTCACGGGCCGAGCAGATGGAGATCGACGCCGGCCGCGACGTCGACGGCAACGTTCTCCTCGATCTCCGCCACCTCGGCGCCGAGCGCATCATCGAGCGGCTACCTGGGTCGCGCGAGCTCGCGATGACCTTCCTCGGCGTCGATCCGATCTACGACCCGATCCCGGTGCGGCCCGGAGCCCACTACCACATGGGCGGTGTCACGACCGATGTCTGGGGGCAGACCGAGCTCACGGGCCTCTATGCAGCCGGCGAGTGTGCGTGCGTCTCTGTCCACGGCGCAAACCGTCTCGGGGGCAACGCGCTCATGGAGACCATCACCTACGGAAAGCGCTCGGGAAGGCACGCGGCGGAGTGGGCCCTCTCGCACACGACCGTCGAGGTGCCGGACTCGGTCGAGCGCGACGCCGAGCGGGAGGTGGCCGAGCTGCTCGACCGGAACGACGGCGAGCGCCCGTGGGCCATCCGCGACGAGCTGGCCTCGACGATGCATGAGAACTTCGGCGTCTTCCGGCGCGAGCATCAGATGGAGGAGCAGGGCGAGATCGTCGCCGGGCTCCGCGACCGCTACGGGCGCGCGCTCGTCGAGGACAAGGGCGAGGTCTTCAACAGCGACTTGACCGGGACGATCGAGCTCGGCTTCCTGCTCGACCTCGCCGAGTGCATGGTCGTCGCCGGGATCGAGCGCAAGGAGAGCCGGGGTGCCCACGCGCGCCCGGACGACTATCCGGTGCGCGACGACGAGACGTTCCTCAAGCACACGATCGTCCGCCTGGTCGACGGCGCGCCGCAGCTCTCGTGGGAGCCGGTGCGGATGACGAAGTGGGAGCCCCAGGAGAGGAAGTAGCGCTACGACTCCTCGACGGGCGACCGGGCTCTGAAGGAGTACGAGATCGAGGCGCCCGAGTGGGCGACGCTCCTCGACTGCCTCGACATCGTCAAGGACCAGCACGACGGCTCGCTCGCCTTCCGCAAGAGCTGCCGGATGATGATCTGCGGCTCATGCGGGATGCGGATGGACGGCGCCGCGGTACTCGCCTGCAAGACGCGGATGTACGACATCGCGCAGGCGGGCCACGTGCCGGTCATCTCGGCGATGGGGAACCTCCCCATCCGCAAGGACCTCGTCGTGGACATGGGGCCCTTCTGGTCCAAGTTCAAGGCGATGTGGCCCTGGCTGGAGCCCGGCTACGACCGGCCGGAGGACGGGCGCGAGTACCGGGTCTCCCAGGAGCGGATGAACGTCATCCACAAGGAGTCGCTCTGCATCAACTGCGGTTGCTGCGTCTCGGAGTGCAACGCGATGGAGTCCGATCCCGAGTTCCTCGGCCCGCAGGCGCTCGCGAAGGGGATGCGCTTCGTCGGCGATCCGCGCGACTCGGCGAACGTCGAACGGCTCGAGCGGTACAACCAGGAGCACGGCATCTGGGACTGCACTCGCTGCTACTTCTGCAACGAGCGCTGCCCCAAGGGCGTCGACCCGCGCGACGCGATCGCGAAGCTCGGCGCCGAGTCGATTCGCCTCGGCATCGACCGGGACATGGGCGCCAAGCACGCGAAGTGGTTCGTTCGCTCCGCGGAGACGACGGGGTGGTTGCGCGAGGAGGAGCTGATCCCGAAGACGCAGGGCTATGTCTCGGCGATCAAGCAGCTCAAGTTCGGCGCCAGCCTGGCGCGCCACGGCAAGGTGCGGCCGGTCCCCATCCCGCACACGGCAAAAGACGTGAACGAGGCGCGCAACCTGCGCAAGCTCGTCCGCGAACAGGACCGGCAAGGGGCGAGCGGCATCGTCCAGGGCGAGCACGCACTCGCGAAGCTCGAGCACGGACACGCGGGCGAGTCGCTCGAGGAGATCTACGCCCGTGAAGGCGCCGCGCCACGCCCGTGGCTACCCGAAGTGGAGGAGGAACCGAAAGCGTGAGCACAACCGAGGCCCCGCTGAAGAGGGTGGCGTACTACAAGGGCTGTCTCGCGTCGCTCTCCGCGAAGGAGCTCGACAGCTCGACGAAGGCGCTGGCGCCCATGCTCGGGCTGGAGCTCGTGGAGCTCGAGTCGGTGACGTGCTGCGGTGCGGGCGACATCCACGAGGCCGAGCCCGACTACTACCTCCACCTCAACGCGCGCATCCTCGCCTACGCGGAGGCGACGGGCTGCGACATGCTCATGACCATCTGCAACGTCTGCACGCTCAACCTGCGCCAGGCGAACTTCATGCTCCAGGGCGACGCCGAGCTGCTCGCGCGGGTCAACGAGAACCTCGAGACGGTGGGCGTCCCGGCGTACTCCGGCAAGGTCGAGGTGCGGCATTTCCTGTGGGAGATCGCCGAGGGCGAGGGCTACGAGAGGCTCAAGGAGGTCGCCCACCGTGGACTGAAGGGGCTCAAGGTTGCGCCGTTCTACGGCTGTCAGATCCTGCGGCCCTCCAAGATCATGGGCTTCGAGGATCCGGACCGGCCATGGTCGCTCGAGCGGATCATCGAGGCCTGCGGCGGAGAGGCGATCGACTATCCGGCGAAGGTCAAGTGCTGCGGCTTCCCCATCATCGCGGCGCGCGAAGAGACGGCGCTCGGCGAGGTCATCCAGCCGGTCGAGCAGGCGATCGAGGCCGGCGCCGACGTGATGGTCACTCCGTGCCCGCTCTGCCACCTCTCGCTCGACGCCTGGCAGCAGAAGCTCGAGGCGTCGACGGGCCGCGCCTTCAAGATGCCGGTGCTCCACCTCGCGCAGCTCGTCGGCGTTGCGGCCGGGCTCGAGGAATCGGAGCTGAAGTTCAAGCGCCACATCGTCGACCCGCGGCCGGCGCTCGAGCGGCTCGAAGTCTGAGACGTCTCGGCTGGGCGGCTGCGGCCGGCCTCGGCTGGGGCCTGCTCGAAGCGGGCTGGGTGCGGCTGCGGGAGCTCGAGCTCGAGCTGCCGGGCTTGCCGCCGGAGCTGGACGGGCTGCGGATCGCGCATCTCTCGGACTTCCACCTCGGTGTGCCCTCGCCGGGAGTCGGCGCTGTCTGGCAGGCCGCCGAGTGGGCGCGGGAGCGGAAGCCCGACCTCGTCGCGATCAGCGGCGATCTCCTGACGCATCCGCGGGGCGAGCCGATGCTCCGGCGGCTCGTGCGGGTCCTGCCCAGGCCGGCGTTCGCCGTGCTGGGAAACCACGACATCGCGCTCAGCCGCGACCCGCAGGCGCGCCGGTCCGACCTGCGGGAGCTCGAGCCGGCCACGCTGCTCCGCGACAACGGGCGGCTGCTCGAGCTCCGGGGCCGGAGCGTGTGGATCGCGGGAGCCGATCCGCGGCTGATCGTGCGCGGCCGGCGACGCTTCGACCCGAACCGCCTCTCCCGGAAGGCCGACTTCTCGATCCTCCTCTGCCACTACCCGCGCGTGCTCGACCACCTCGAGCCGGACCGCTTCGGTCTCGTGCTAGCCGGGCACATGCACGACGGCCAGATCGCGCTCCCGCTTCCGGGCGGGAAGGTCCGCTTCGCTCATCTGACCGCTCCGTTCAACGCCGGCGTCTATCGGAGCGCCGCCGCGACGATGCACGTCTCGGCCGGGCTTGGCACGACGTTCGTCCCGTTCCGGTTCGCGGCCCGGCCCGAGGCGACGGAGCTCGTGCTCAGAGCAGCGCTACGCTGACTCCGCTATGGCCGGTCAGGCGTCGATCTCGACCGAGATCCTCTCCCGTTACGCCGCGGACGCGGCGCGGGAAGTCGACGGAGTGCGAGGGCTCGCAGACAGTCCGCTGCCGCGGAAGCAGGCGGTGCGCGTGTCGGACGAGAACGGCGCGGTCCGCGTCGAGCTGCACCTCGTCACGGAGTGGGGAGCGTCGATCCCAGCCGTCGGCAGGCTCGTCCAGCAGCATGTGCGCGAGTACCTCCGCAGCATGGCCGACGTCGAGCCGGCTGCGGTGGAGGTCGTCGTCGACGCGGTAGGACCGGAGAAGGCATGACGACGCGCATCTCCGGGCTGACGGGCGCCACGATCGACACGGCTCCGACCGTGTGCCACGAGTGCATCTGGTGGCAGACGCGAAACGGGCGCAGCGCCGACAAGCGCAAATGGATCCGCGACGCCGAGGACGAGTGGGGCGCGTGGGGGACGGTCTACCACGACGACGACGGACGGCTGCTCGGCTCGATGCAGTACGGGCCGGCGGAGCTCTTCCCGCGCGCGCGGGAGCTGCCCGCGGGGCCGCCGAGCGACGACGCCGTCCTCGTCACCTGCGCGTATCTCACCGACCCGTCCCGGCCGTGGGTGATGCAGTCGCTCTTCCTCACCGCGATCGGCGACTCGCGCGAGCGCGGAGCCCGTGCGCTCGAGGCGTTCGCCTACCGCTATCCCGAAAAGGAGACGAACTTCGAGCGCTTCCACGTCCATCGCACCATCTTCCCCGCGGACTTCCTCGCCGACTTCGGGTTCGTGTCGGTACGCGCGAAGGGCCGGGTCGAGCTCGCGCGGCTCGAGCTCGGCGGCCTGCAACCGGTGGAGGAGGGGACGCGCGAGAAGGTGCTGGCGCGGGTGCAGGAAGCGTTCATGCCCGCACCCGCGCCGCAGCGCTTCTAGGAGACGGCAGCCGCGATCCGTGCGAACGGCACGAAGGCGATCGTGCCCTTGCCGTAGTGCGTGCCGAATCCGTTGCCCGCGTAGACCAGTCCTGTTCGTGAGACCGAAGAAAACACCTCTCCCAAATGGCCGATTTCTGCACCTCTACGGTGCGAGGTCGATCTCCTAGGCGGCCGTGCGGGCGGGCTCGAGCAGGAGTTCGGCGATCTGGAGCGCGTTGAGTGCGGCGCCCTTGACGAGGTTGTCGCAGGCGAGGAAGAGGACGAGGCCGTTGCCCTCTGCGGCGCGATCCGGGCGGATGCGGCCGACGAGCACCTCCTCCGTCTGCGCCGCCGCGCGCGGGGTCGGCAGCTCGACGAGGCGCACGCTCGGGGCTGCGGCGAGGACCGACTCGGCGTGCTCGGGCGGGAGCGGTTTCTCCAGCTCGACCCAGACCGACTGTGCGTGCCCGACGAGGACGGGGACGCGCACTGTCGTGGCGCTGAGCGGCAGCTCGGGCAGCTCGAGGATCTTGCGCGCCTCGGCGCGGATCTTCGCCTCCTCGTCGGTCTCGTCGCCTTCCCACGTCCAGTCGAACTCGAGGTCGTGCTCGTCGGACGGCTCGGCTCGGAGCCGCTCCATCCGCTGCGCGCCCGCGCCCGAGACCGCCTGGTACGTCGAGACGCGCACCCGCTTCAGCCCGGCCGCGTCGTGCAGCGGCTTGAGGATGCAGCTGAGCGGGATCGTCGAGCAGTTCGGGTTCGCCACGACCCGGGTCGTCGCGATCGCGTCGCGGGCACGGTCGCCGTTCACCTCGGGCACGACGAGCGGATAGCCGTCCGCGAGCCGGTACGCGCTCGACTTGTCCACGACGAGCGCGCCGCCCTCGACTGCATCCGGGACGAGCTCGCGGGACGCGCTCGTGCCGCACGAGAAGAGGACGAGGTCGAGGCCGCCCGCGAGGAGCGTCTCAGCGGTTGCCTCTTCCACGGTCAAACTGCCGAGTAGCCGGCCCGCCGAGCGGGCGGAAGCGAAGGCGCGCACGTTCTCGTAGCCGCGCTCACGCAGGAGGCGGAGCGTCACGGTGCCGACGGCGCCGGTGGCGCCGACGACCCCGATCCTCGCGTCGCGCTGGCTCACGCCGCTCCGAGCTCGAAGGCGTCGTGCAGCGCGGCCACCGCCTTCGGCACGTCCTCGGTGCGGACGTGGCAGGCGATCTTGATGGGCGACGTGGAGATGACCTCGGGCTGGACGCCGATGCCGCCGAGCGTCGCGAACGCCTGCGCGGCGATGCCCGGATGGCTCTTCATCCCGGCGCCGACGAGGCTCACCTTGCCGAGGTCGTCGCGCATGGACCACTCGACGTCGAGCGCGCCCAGCAGCTCCTCGCAGGCGCGCCGATCCTCGACGGGAGCGCTGAAGACGATCTCGTCGCTCGAGACCTGGAGGATCGTGTCGACGTTGACGTTCGACTCCGCGAGCCGCTCGAACAAGCGTGCGGCGCCGATCTCGCGGACGCGGTAGAGGGGCTCGCAGTCGGTGTGCGCGACGCCGCTGATGATCGCCTTCTCGAGCACGGGATCCTCCTCGTCGACGATCCACGTTCCCTCGGCGTCGGAGAACGTCGACCGCACCTGCAGCCGCACGTCGTGGTTGCGCGCGAACTCGACCGAGCGTAGCTGGAGCACCTTCGCGCCGCTCGCCGAGAGCTCGAGCATCTCCTCGTATGTGACCGCCGCGAGGCGGCGCGCGTGGGGGACGAGGCGCGGGTCGGCGGTGAAGACGCCCTCGACGTCGGTGTACATCTCGCACGCGCCCGCGCCGAGCGCCGCCGCCAGCGCGACAGCCGTGAGGTTCGAGCCCCCGCGGCCGAGCGTGGTCACGTCGTGGGAATCGGCCGAGACGCCCTGGAAGCCCGCGACGAGCACGATC
>WNGO01008376.1_pt1 | contig 10607 bp, 14 predicted proteins | sample 5400511 | NCBI WGS metagenome assembly WNGO01 (sample SAMN13153380, study PRJNA577476) | soil metagenome | isolation source: 20 cm soil or saprolite under Garry oak tree replicate 2 | place: USA:California | collected 2016-06-15
TCATCGTCAACGTCTTTCCGTTTCGAAACCGCGTCTCCTCTAAAGAGGCGTTCGAAGGGCTTGAGCTGGGTGAAGGGAAACTTTCACGCCCAGTTCTGAGAGGGCCGGGCGGCCGCAAGGCCGCCTGGCTACTCGGTGACGATAGACGATTTCCTCGAAGCCGACGCAATATAAAAGGGCGCCCCTTTTGGAGTAGGTTTTGAGTGTTCGCCTCAACCTCTCCAGAAAGGAGCACCCTCTATGGATAGCACCAAGTATATCGGGTTGGATGTTCACAAGGAAACGATCTCGATCGCGGTCCTGAATTCGTCTGGCAAGCTGGTAATGGAAACCATCATCGAAACCAAGGCCAGCACGCTTCTGCAGTTTGTCCAAGGACTGCGCGGGAGCCTGCACGTCACCTTTGAAGAAGGAACCTGGGCGGCTTGGTTGTACGACCTGCTGAGGCCGCACGTCACCAAAGTGGTGGTCTGTGATCCGCGCAAGAACGCACTGCTGAAAACCGGCAACAAGAGTGACCGCATCGATGCACGCAAGCTGGCCGAACTGTTGTATCTGAACAAACTCAAACCGGTTTATCATGGCGAGCACGGCGTACGAGCCTTGCAGGAACTGTCGCGCAGTTATCTGACGATCAGCGGCGATTTGGCTCGGGTGATGACGCGCCTCAAGGCGATGTACCGCAGCTGGGCCATTCCCTGTGCCGGCAAGCAAGTCTATGCGCCGCGCTATCGCTCGGAGTGGCTCGGCAAGATCAGCGAAGCGGGCGTGCGCCGCCGGGCGGAGTTCTACTGCCAACAACTCGATGCGCTGAGAGCGCTGCGCCAGCAAGTGCGGCGCGAGTTATTGGCTGAGAGCGGGAAACACAAGGCGTCGAAGCTGCCGTGCCAGATCCCCTCGATTGGGCCGATCCGTGCGGCCCTGTTGATCGCGATCCTGCAGACACCACATCGCTTCCGCACCAAGCGGCAGCTGTGGGCTTACGGCGGCCTTGGCATCGAGACGCACAGCAGTGCCGATCATCGTTATGTGGAAGGGCAACTGCGACCATCGAAGAGGCCCGTGTCGCTGCGCGGGCTGAACCGCAATCACAATCACGAACTCAAAAACATTTTCAAGGGTGCCGCCATCATCGCCGCCACCAAGGCCGGGCCTTTCCAGGAGTTTTACGCTGCTCTGGTGGCCAAGGGGATCCGGCCGGAGATGGCGCGTCTGACCTTGGCGCGCAAAATTGCAGCGATCACGTTGCTCGTCTGGAAGAAAGGAGCGACGGCCGCCCCGTTGGGGTGGTTGTAGGAGTCAGAAACTCCCTTTCAGAGCACGAAGTGACCGTCGAGCGCTTGGCGCAATTAGAATCCCAGGCACAACGTGGCTCGGCAGCTAAGGCCGTATGTACTCTGGAGCGTTCTGCCCGATAAAGGAGCATGGCTCCGGTATTGGCGATTGGATAGATGGTGGCGGCCTTATCCTGAAAAGGATAAGGGGCCGACCCCGCTGGAGAGATTGAGCAAGTTTCGCCCACCGGGCCGGGCCACGTTGAATTCAACATGGACGGTTTAGCATGAAAAACAAGCAACCGGAGAAAACCGAGGAAGCACCCTGCCGCCCAACGCAGGGCCATTGGCACGAGATGAACCGCAAGCAACGGCGGGAAATGATGCGGAAAATTCAGAGCGATGACCTCCGCTTGGAGGTGGTGCATCCCGATGCCGCTGGCATTGATATTGGCAACGAATCGCACTACGTGGCCGTGCCGCCCACCCGGGACAGCGAATCGGTACGTCGGTTCGGGTGCACCACGGCCGAGCTGAAGGAGATGGCCGATTGGCTGAAGCAATGCGGGATTCGGACTGTCGCGATGCAATCGACCGGGGTGTACTGGATCGCCGTCTACGACATCTTGGAAGAAGCCGGGTTGGAAGTGTACCTGGTGAATGCCCGGGAGACAAAGAATCTGCCGGGGCGCAAAAGCGACGTGCAGGAGAGTCAATGGCTGATGAAACTGCACACCTACGGGCTGTTGCGCAATTCGTTTCGGCCGTCGCAGGAGATCCGCACGCTGCGGACATACTGGCGGCAGCGCAACGATCTAGTGCGGGCGGCAGGGCGGCATATCCAGCGGATCCAAAAGGCGATGACGCAGATGAACCTCCAGCTGGCCAATGTGTTAAGTGACGTGAGCGGGATGACTGGACAAGCGATCATTAAGGCCATTCTGGGAGGCGAACGCGATCCGCAAAAGCTGGCCGAGTTTCGGGATTCCCGAGTGAAAGCGAGCAAGGAGGAGATCGCGCGGAGTTTGGAGGGCCACTGGCAAGAAGATTTACTGTTTGTTTTGCAGCAGGAGCAGAGTGGCTACGAGTTTTGCCAGAAGCAGATGGCCGAGTGCGATCAGCGGATCGAGCAGTATCTCAAGCAGAGAGAAGACCGGAGCGCAGGGGATAACCTACCGGAAGAAAAGCGGAAGGAGCGGCTGCGGAAGAAAAAGAAGGGGAATGCGCCACAGTTCGATCTGCGCGCGGAATTGTTTCGCATGACCGGTGCGGACCTGACCCAGATCGACGGGGTTGACGTCATGACCGCGATGACAATTCTCAGCGAAGTGGGATGGGATATGACCAAATGGAAAACGGAGCACCATTTTGTTTCCTGGCTGCGGCTGTGTCCGGACAATAAAATCAGCGGCGACAAGATCATTGGCAAAGGGCGGCTGCCAACCAATAATCGGGCCACCAGTGCGTTGAGGATGGCGGCCAGCACCTTACGACTAAGCAACACGTATCTAGGGGCGCAATTTCGCCGACTCCGAACCAGACTCGGGGCTCCGATTGCGATTAAAGCTATGGCGGCCAAGCTGGCCCGTTTAGTCTACCGTGTGCTGCGCTACGGCATGCAATTCGTGGACAAGGGAGCGGAGTTCTACGAGGCTCAACACCGCACGCTGCAGATCAACTATCTCAAATGGAGAGCCGCGAAAATGGGACTCCAAATTATCGAAGCTCCGGCAGCATAAAGACGGGAGTTTCTGGAGAGAACTTAATTCGAGGGATGTGGAAAGATGTGAAGATTTGTTACAAGTTGATCTTCTAATGGAATTCGCCGCTCTGCAAATTGGCTGTAAGCTACTGCTAATAAAGCTGTTGTAGCGTCACAGAGATTGGCACCCAGAATGCTTAAACACAGGTGCGAAGCAGTGGATCTATAACAATGCGAAAGCAAACACGAAAAAATACTACAGATAGCGGAGAATTCGGAAATCACGGATTCACCCTCGTCGAAGTGTTGCTAGTGACAACAGTTGTGATCGTGGTGGCCGCCATTGGTATCCCCACGCTCACGACCATAACCAAGAATTTAAGGACCCAAGGTGACGCTCGGGATCTCAACGGAGCGATCGTTATGGCGAAGATGCGGGCTGCGTCGGATTTCGCTCGCGCACGTGTGTATGCCGATCTTTCCGCGACCTGGTGGCTACGTACTCGAACACGGCGTGCATCATGTTTAATTCCCGCGGCATCCCCGTAGATTCCACTTGGGCTCCAACGTCCGGCGACGCCCTGTATGTTACCGATGGGAACTCGGTTACAGGTGTGACTTTGGTTGCGACGGGACTGACTAAAGTCTGGCGCAGCGATGCATCGAGCGCAAATTGGAACCAATACTAGGAGAATCATGGTGGCGAAACCGCAAAACCGGCAAATTCATCGACCCTCACAAACGGGATTGTCCCTGCTGGAAACGATGATAGCGCTCACGATCTTGCTCATTGCAACGATAGGGCTGCTGTCGATAGGCATGATGGCGACCTCGACGACGGAAAATCGGGGACATCTCGCCGCCCGTACGACCGAGTACGCTCAGGACAAGATGGAGCAGCTGATCAGCCTTGCGTGGGGAGATGTGACGACAGATTCCACCCAAATTCCCATGTGCGGCCCCAGCTCTACGCCCGCCTGCACCAATGGAACGGGTCTGACGATCGGCGGCAGCTCTGATCCCACCGCTCCCTCAACCGGCGCCAAGCAACTGGTATTACATACGCGTTTGGCAGATTTCAAGCCCCGCGACAAATATCAAGCAGATCACGGTGACAGCAAAAGTGAAGATGCAGGTGGGCGCCCCGCAAGGAGCTCTTCCCCAATCCACGCTGTCTATACTGAAGACGAGCCCGTTCTAAGGAGTCCACGTGACGCACAGGGAATTGACCGGAAAAGCTGAAACCGAAGGACGGCAACGTGGATTCTCCATGTTGGAAATGATGATTACACTCTTCATTCTACTGGGAATTGCGACAATCGTCATGATGGCCATGATGCAGATGACCATGACGCAGGGTTCGGTTGCGAACCGGACTCAGATGCACGGCAGTGTTCGCAGCGCCACGGAACTGATCCAGCAGGAGATCGGGCAGTCAGGAAGACTCCCTCCATTTACGACACCCGTGACCCTGAGCGCGGCCGTGGCCGCGGGTACCTTGGTCGTGGCCTCAGTAAATTCCGTTACAGGTATGTTCGTGAACGAACAGCTTGTAGTTGACGCCGGTCAGATGGGGGCAGGCTTACCCTCAACCTTCCAAAATCCCGAGACGGTTACGGTCACAGCAGTCAATTCTATAACGAATCAGTTTACGGCCACGTTTAACTTTGGCCATATTGCCGGAGCGCCGGTGGTAGTGGCTGGGGCCTTCCCCAGTGGAATCATACCCACGAACGCAACGTTTCCTTCCACGGCCTTCTTGCTGAAAATGTACGGAGACATTAACGGCGATGGGAATATGGTCTACGTCGAGTACAACTGCGACACGACCAACGGGAATTTGACGCGCAGCGTGACGCCGCTGACCTCCATAACCAAAAATGCAGCCCAAGTGATCTTGCCGAATATCACTCAAAATCCTGGGGGGGCGGCATGCTTCGATTATCAACAGAAAACGATCGGAACCGACACTTACGTCACCGATGTGTCCGTCACGCTGACGGTGCAAACTCAGAACGTGGATCCCCAGACCAGGCAGTTACAAAAGGAGACGAAGGCGCTCTTAAACGTTGCGCCGCGGAACGTTTTCGATGCCTGGCTGCTGGGGGGGGGCGCGGTGACCACACGCATTCAACCGATGCCGGCGAGCGTTGTGACCTTGTCCCAATAAGTTGTGGAGATCGAGGAATTCATTATGAGCAAAACAAACGAAAAAGGCATTGCCTTAATCCTTACATTGATTCTGGTTCTAGTCATATCAGTTATGGCCGTCTCCCTTACGTTCCTCTCGCAGTCGGAGACCTGGTCCAGCCTGAATTACCGTTTGATGTCGCAAGCGCGCGATGGAGCGGAGGCCGGAGTCCATTCAACGGCGAATTTCTTGACTTCCACCACCACTTATACCCCCGCCGGGACAGTCAGCGACCCCCTCAGCGGGTATAAGTATACGTCCGTCTGGCCAGTGCAGTCGCCATCCACAGCGACAACCGGTCACGATGTCTATCTCTCGGCGAACACTTCTAAGCAGCCTTCCAACTACCCTTACTCTGCGGCTCAAACTGCATTCAATGCCAGCGGGGTCGGCAAGGGAAGCTTTTCAGCGGGAAACACCACCATCAATTACGCCACCTACGCCCGCCTGCTGAGCATGACGAAGCTGAACTCCACTATTTCAGGCTCATCCGCAACGGTTCAAACCTGGGAAATCACATCCGACGGCACGATCTCGGGTGTGCGCGCCGCAACAGTAGAGGTTTCCGCGATCCTGGAAGAGACCGTCGTGCCGACTTTCGGTTACGCGGCCTTCGCTACCAACAACGGTTGCAGCGCTCTCCAGTTCGGCGGGGGCGGGTACACCGATAGTTACAATTCAGCTACCTATATAAGCGGGACGCCTACCGCCGCGGCCTCCGGCGGCAATATCGGCACGAATGGGAATCTTTCCACCAGCGGCTCCCCCACGACCATCAATGGCAACCTGTCTACTCCGCGGGCAGGGGTAGGCACCTGCACCTCCAACAATGTTACGGCCTGGACGGATACTTCGGGAACTGTGAACGGAAGCATTGTGGAATTGCCGCAAGCTGTGACCTACCCCGCCCCCCCCGCGGTGATTCCTGCGCCGGGAACCTCCAACACAACTCTCAATAACAAGGCTACGGACTGCGGGGGTATCACCGGCTGTACCTATGACTCTTCCGGCGGCTGTGCTTCGAACGCCTTCTGTTTAGCGCCCGGAACCTGTCCCCCGGCCACGGGTGGTCCTGGGGTGTATGATAACATCACCGTTAAGGGCGACGTACACCTCCAGGCGGGCTGCTACAACATCAACAGCTTTACGGAAAACGGCCAAGGGAAGCTCTACATCGATTCCGGACCGGTCACTCTCAGTATTGCCGGCTCCGGTCAGAGCACCCCGTTTGATATCACTGGCGGTGGAATGATCAACAGCGTGAGTCCGGCATATAATCCGATGAGCCTGCAGATCATTTACGCGGGAACGGGCACCATCAAGCTCAAAGGCGGCGGCTCCTCAATCGGCGTCATGTACGCTCCAAACGCCGCCTACTCCATCGGCGGCGGCGCCGATTGGTACGGCGCGCTCATTGGCGGCACTTTGACGGACATGGGCGGCGCGGGGATTCACTATGACCGAAGGTTGCAGTATGAGGACTTCGTTCCAGGCCCCTGGATGCTCGAATCATTTACCTGGAAGAAGTATTAGTTAAGGAAGTCCTAGCCCGCAAAACCCGGCCCGGGAAGGTTTGCACTTGACTTCCTGGGCGGGCGAAAGCAGACTCCCGCCGAAGCCGCAGCGGATTCCGGACATATCAAACCTGCAAGTAGGTCTCCCGCCTGCGGTAAATTCGACCAAAGAAATGCTGCACGTGTGAGGAGGCAACGATGAAAACCAATTACCTCGCAGTCGTGGTCTGTGCTGCGGTGTACTGGCTGCTCGGAGGGCTCTGGTATGGCTTGCTGTTCGGCCGGCGCTGGATGGCGCTCGAAAACATGACGGTCGAGCAAGGCCGGAGCATGAGTTCCGTGCTGCCTTACATCATCACATTCCTTCTTAATTTACTAATCGCATATGTACTTTCTCAGTTATGTTCCTGGCGCAACGCCAACACCCTTGGACGGGGCGCCGCGATCGGCGTGTTGCTTTGGATCGGCATCGTCGGCCCCATTACGTACACAACCTATATGTACGAGATGCGGCCAAGGGAGCTTTTCGCGATCAATGAGTTCTTTCCTCTGGTTGGACTGTGCTTGATGGGCGCCATTCTGGGCGCGTGGACGAAAAAATCAGCTTGAGTGTTGCGTTCCGCCATGATTGTCTTTCTCCCGTGAAGATCTTGCTTTGGCAAACCAATGACCGCGCGACTACCTGCGCCGAGGGACAGAAGTACTTCCTTTGCAAACTGTAATGGGTAATTAGAAGGGCGACCCTTGCGACTCGATTTCTACTCAACTAAACAGCACGCAAACAATTTGCGTTGGCGCTCGCTCGTGCTCAAATCAAGAATCTGGCGGCGACGCACAATTCCAAAGTTCCACGGTTAAAGACCCTATACTCATTTCGGGTGAATGCCGCATTGATCTCCGAATGCGTCGGCTATATACGTAGTTGTACGCGTACTTCGCCAAGCAACAGGAGAGACGAATGGGGTCCGAATCGGTCATGCGGCCGCTGGGTTCTAGCGGAGGAGAAGTCGAGCGCGGGATTGATGTGTCGACGCCTCGAACCGAAGGACGGATCGCAAGGGCAGTGGCTGTGCAGCTTTCAACCATAGATGGATCAACGCCGGCGGAGAAAGCCTTCACCGAAAATGTCAGTGCTGGTGGCGCCCGCGTTGTGACCAAGCAGCGCTGGAAGCCAGAGGAGCGCTTGCTGCTCGAATCTCTTGAGAGCGACTTCCAGTCGCAGGCGCGAGTAACGTACTGTCAGCACTTGCCGAGAAATGTCTTTGCTGTCGGGCTGGATCTTTTCTCACCAACGGGGGAGTGGGGAAGACGCTGATAACCGTAAGGCAGGACGGAGTCAAAAACCTGCCCGGGAGCAACTCATCCGCGTGCCACGGGTGCAGGACCCCGTGAACTAGCCTGAGGTTTATTCCAATTGCGCCAAATCCTCCTCATTCGTGTGCGTTCCGGCACATTGTGGACATCTCCACAACCGGAAACTTCTGTTTTGCGGTTTAACCTCGGCCAGGTACATTGGCAACTTGTGATGAGGACACGTGACCTCAGGCATCGGGGTAATGAAGTATCCGGTGGGGCTGTTGTAGTGGATGAGGCAGCCGGGCTCCGGACAGGCGTAGGCAAGCGCCGGAGCCAGATGCATTTCGCCCTTTATGAGAATGTTGACAGGACTCATCAAAACGTGATGCTCGTAGCAAAGCGGCTGAAGCTTCGTGGTGATCTCGACCGGAGCTGTACCCTGGCCCATAACGATCCCCTTGGGAGGCCGACGCGCATAGACGCCTCACACCCCTTCTCCCGCGCCTCCAAATTGGGTTCCTTCGTATGACGCCAGAGATGAGCATGTATAACAACGCCTAACTTACGTGTCAACAGTTATTTATCGCCAGTCGAGCAGCTACATTAGGTACCCAGCCTTTTCACTTGGCTCCTCACCTTCGGTCCGCTCACCGTGTTGACCCTTGCGACTCGATTCCTGCTCAACTAAACGGTCAGGTAGGCCAGATGGGGTAGATAGGTCAGTTAGAAGTGTCAGGTGAGCTAGCCTCATACCGCTCCCACCCATCACCGCCAGGCACTCGACGTGATTTGACACCCGCCCGTTTTCTTGCGCTAGCAAGTGTGTCGTGGGAATAGCCAGCCGCCTTGCCATTGGCAGCTTCTGCTAATACCCCGGGACTTATCTAACTCAATACTTGGGTCTTGACCGGATTGCTAGCGGAACAGGCGAATGATAACTGCTATAGAAGCGCCGGGGGGAACTTCCAAAGGCAAGACGTTCACATCCGAGGATCTAGGTAGCCGACGCAGCCCCGCAAAATCAGCCCTGCGGTACAATAGCATTGCCTTGCCAAGGCCCGGGTTACGCGCAGATGAGTCATGGTCTCGAAGGCAGGATGGAGAAGCGACTTCCCATCGCTATCGTTGTACGCCTATCGCGGATGCACCATTTGCCTGCCACCGAAGAAGAAACGACCTACACCGATAACGTCAGTCCCCATGGCGCCCGCCTGCTTTCCATCAGTCGTTGGCAGCCTGGGGAACAAGCGCAAGTCACCACCGTGAAAGAAGGATCTTCGATTCTCGGAGAGGTGATCTATTGCGAAAGGCTCGGTAGCGGCCGCTATTGCATCGGAATGAAGTTCCAGGACCGCCCAGTCACTTGGCCAATTTTGAGCAGGTATTCCCGCGCGTGAATCAACCCGCTGACCAAACCAGTGTTGTCGTACTGTGGTAATTCCGCTAGATGGTGTGGGTTATTCCCACGGCGGCTCGTTCGGCTTATCGGGACTGGAATCGCGTTTCCAAAGGCGATCGAACGCGGCGGTGAGTACGTGGGGCGCCGTGTGAACGAATCGAAGTGATGGTACAATTTTCAAGCTATGGCGCTATCGTCTAACGGTTAGGACGGAGCCCTTTCAAGGCTCAAATAGGGGTTCGATTCCCCTTAGCGCTACCAATTTCTCTGGGGGCTTCACATGAAGGTTGAACAGTACATTCCTGAGATCGAAAACGATGTACCAATACCTGAGCGTGCGGCGGCCTATTACAACCGGAAATTCGTCGGTGGGGAATTGATTCGGAAAGTCAAGAGTTGAGAGATAAGAGTTTGCGACCGAGGAATGGTTTTTCACGGGTCACCAGTCACCGATCACTGGTCACCAGTCACGCCTTTCTGTCATTCCGCTCCTCGAGCCAAGCCATCTGAATCGCTTCGAGTTTGCCCTCGTTCGATAACTTTGGATCGCCCGAAAAGCCCGCAAGTTCCGTAACCCATTTGTGCAGGTCGGTGAAGCGCACCGACAAGGGATCTGTATCCGGGAACTTATCGGCGAGCTGGATGCCGATCTCTTCCGCTTCGTCCCAGTCAAATGTGGACGGCATTCGTTTCTCCTCGGCCCACAGGGCGCGATCTAGTGCTCCGCTTCCTTGGCAAAGTTCTTATTCCATTCGGGGATCTCGACAACGAGGTCGCGGGTTCCATCGGGAACGCACTGGCACCCCAGGCGCGACTTCGCCGTCAGTCCTGGGGCCTCGTCGAGTTGATCGAGTTCGGCGTCGGTCGGCTCGCTGCAGGACTCGAGCCCCTCATGCACGATGACGTGGCACGTGGAGCACGCACAAACCCCGCCGCACGCATGGTCGAGTCCCATGTGAAATCCGGTGGCGATATCCAGGATGCTTCCGGGCAGGCCCTCACGCGCATACGGAACTCTCTCGGGGTCCACCTCGACCGTCTCGCCCTCTCGGACAAACTTCACCTTGAATTTCTTTGTCGCGGGCGTGTATTTGACCTGTTCAATGTAAGGATTGCTGCCGCCCATCGTTGTCTCCTTCTCAACTGCTCGATCCTGCGTGGCACAGACTTCAGAGGTCGTGTGCCGATTCGTGCGTGAGGCGCTTTTGTAGCGCCCCGACAGGGCCGGGGC
>WNGO01003144.1_pt1 | contig 10606 bp, 9 predicted proteins | sample 5400511 | NCBI WGS metagenome assembly WNGO01 (sample SAMN13153380, study PRJNA577476) | soil metagenome | isolation source: 20 cm soil or saprolite under Garry oak tree replicate 2 | place: USA:California | collected 2016-06-15
GCGCTGTATCAGCCGTCGTACGCGACGTTCGGCAAGGACAACGTCTACAACCAGAAGGACGCCGAGGGCTTCATCCACCTGTACGGCCTCGCGACCAAGATCGCGGCCGGACTGGAAGCCGAGCGCGAGCGCCGCATCGGCGCCGCCGCCGACTGAATGTCCCCCTCCGACTCGCGTCCGCCGACCGAATCACCGCATCAGATGTGGGGCGGGCGCTTCGCGCTCGGCCCCGCTGAAGCGCTCGACGCGCTCAATCGCAGTCTGCCCGTCGACCATCGCTTGTGGCCGCAGGACGTGACCGCCAGCAAGGCGTGGGTGCACGCGCTCGGCCGCGCCGCCGTTCTGAGCCCCAGCGAAGAATCGCAGCTCTTGGACGGGCTGGATCGCGTGGGCGAGCGCCTCGCCGACGGCGCCGCCGTCGGCGCGCCCGACGAAGACATCCACACGCTGGTCGAGCGCCTGCTGTACGAAGAAGTGGGCGCCGTGGCCGGCAAGCTCCACACCGGGCGGTCGCGCAACGATCAATGCGCCACCGATCTGCGCCTGTGGACGCTCGACGCGCTCGATCAGCTCGATGCCGACATCGCGATTCTCGGCCGCACACTCGTCGGCCGCGCGCAGGACGGCGTCGAGCTCATCCTGCCGGGCTACACCCATGGCCAGCGCGCCCAGCCGGTGCGCTGGGCGTACGTGCTGCTCGCCCACGCCTGGCCGCTGGTGCGCGACCGCCAGCGTCTCGCCGATGCGCGCCGTCGCGTCGCCGAGCTGCCGTTGGGGTCGGGGGCGCTCGCGGGATCGGGCTTCGCCGTCGACCGGGTGCTGCTCAAAGAGGCGCTCGGTCTCCGCTCGATCTCCGCGAACGCCCTCGACGTCACCGGCGACCGCGACTTCGTGGCCGAAGTGCTCTTCGCCATGGCGTTGATCGGAACGCACCTGTCGCGCCTCTCGGCGGAGCTGATCACCTACGCCAGCGCCGAGTTCGGATTCGTCAAGCTGTCCGACGGCTTCAGCACGGGCTCGAGCCTGATGCCGCAGAAGCGCAACCCGGACGTGTTCGAGCTGGCGCGCGCCAAGTCGGGCCGCTTGCTGGGAGACCTCGTGGCGCTGCTCGCCACACTCAAGGGGTTGCCCGCGGGCTACCAGAAGGACCTGCAGGAAGACAAAGCCCTGCTGTTCGACGCGTTCGATACGCTCAGCCTGGTGCTGCCGGCGGTGAGCGGCGCGATCGCGTCGCTCACGCCCGACGGCGCGCGCATGGCGGCGGCGCTCGACGCCTCGCTGCGCGCGACCGATCTCGCCGACCTGCTGGTCGAGGCCGGGGTGCCGTTCCGCGAGAGCCACGGCTTGGTCGGCAAGCTGGTGCGCGCGGCGGAGCAGGCGGGCGTGGCGCTCGACCGGGTGCCGCTGCCCGTCGCTGCCGCGATCCATCCCGCCCTCGGTGCGGCGCTGTCGCAGCTCGGGACGTGGGAGACCAGCGTCGAAGGCCGGGCCACACCCGGTGGGTCGTCGCGGAAGTCGGTGGCGGATCAAATCGACGAGCTGCGGAAGGCGTTCGCCCCCCTGATGGCGTAACATCAGCCGCGGCGCGCTCTTGCCCGGCTTTCCCCCGCTGAGTACCATTTTGGGGCCATGCGTTGCCTCGCACTGAATGCATCGTTCGAGCCCCTCACCATGGTACCGGTGCGGCGGGCTTTGCGGCTGGTCATCGACGGGAAGGCGGAGATCGTCGAGGCCGACGGCGGCGCCGTGGTGCGCTCCGAGCGGCTGCAGATCCCCCGGCCCGCGGTCATCCGGCTGGTCAAACTCGTGCACGTGCCGCGGCGCTTCCGCCGCCAGGTGACGAACACGTTCCTGTTCGCCCGCGACAACTACCGCTGCCAGTTCTGCGGCCGCCATCAAATCGAGCTGCGGCACCGCGAGTGCCTCACGCGCGACCACCTGGTCCCGCTGTCACGCGGCGGCAGCAACGCGTGGAACAACGTCCTCACGGCCTGCAGCACCTGCAACACGCGTAAGGGCAACCTACTTCCCAAGGAAGTGGGGATGCACCCGCTGCGGGCGCCGTTCGAGCCGCACTTCGTGCACCTCTCGTGGGCGGTCCGCCGGCTCACGACCATCCAGTCGAAGTACATCCGCCTGTTCTACGGCGCGGACGTCCTGGCCACGCTCGAAGCGTTGTGAGCGGCCGGACCCCGTGGGTCATCGCGGGCGCGGCCGTGATCGCGCTGCTCGCGGTGGTGACGGTCACGCGCCGCGGCGAGGCGGTGGTGCACCCCGATCCGCGTCCGGGCGTCAACGCCGACCAGGTGATGCCCGACGGGATGCTGATGGGGGGGCCCGGCGTGCGCGAGGCGTACGCAGCGGCGCGCGCCGTGCCGGGCACGCTGGATGGGCTCTATTGCCACTGCGACTGCTCCAAGCACTTCGGCCACCGCTCGCTGCTCACCTGCTTCGAATCGGATCACGGCTCGCAGTGTGACATCTGCATGGGCGAGGCGACGCTCGCCCAGCGCCTCGTCACGCAGGGCAACTCGCTCCAGCAGATTCGCAAGGAAATCGACGCGACCTTCGCGCGGTGACGCTCAGGTCGGATAGCGGAATTGTGTCGACCGCGTCTCCAGCGTGAGCCGCGGCAGACCCGCGATGCGCACCAGCACCCGTTGCACGCCGCGCGCCAGCGCGTCGCCCACGTTGCCGTCGCCCGACACGGCCGGTGAGACCTCGCCTTTCAGCCAGCGCGTCAGCTCTTGCAGGTCGGTGTCGTTGAGCGTCGTCACTTCCAGCCGGCAGAAGTAGTAGAATCGTCCGCTGGCGCGCGGGAACAGCTGCACGCGGTAGGCGACGTCGAGCGCGCGCTCGAGATCCTCCGCCGTGGCGTAGCGCGTGACGGCGCCACCCGAACGGATCAACACGAAATCGTCGGCCAGGGGATCGTGGCGCGCGACCGCGTCCCACGTCGCTTCGCGCACGAACTGATCGAACCAGTTGGACCGGTCGCGCCACAGCTCCAGGCGGTAGTGCAGGCGCAGCGGGAAGCCCGAGCGCATCAGCTCCACGAAGCGGCCGTCGGCGAGCAGGGACGTGAGCTGCACCCGCGGCGCGGAGTCGGGGCGCATGACGGACAAGGCGGCGCTCTGCGCGGCCGCCGCCGCGGCCGCGCCGACCAGCAAGGCGGAGACGAGGAGCCAGCGGCGCAAGCTAGAAGCGATGATCGAGTCGCAGCGAGAACCGCACCGGCTCGCCGCTCGTCACCGCCTTGCCGACGTACACGCCGAATCCGCCCCAATCGACGCCCAGCCCCAGGTCCGCGATCCAGCTGCCGATGGTGGGCAGCTGGTTGGGGGCGATGTGCCCCGGACCGTTGCCCACGAGCCAGCCCTGGCCCGCGTTGCCGAACACCACCAAGTCCGGCCCCTGCAGGCTGAACAGCGACCGCGGGGTGGTCTCGCGCGGCTCTTCGCTGCGCCCCGGATTGTAGTCCCAGTGCAATGCGATGTGGCCGCGATATTCGGCCTGCACCAGCAGGACGCGATCGCACGCCGCCACGGCGCTGCCCGCAAACGCGGGATCGGTGATGTCGCGGTTGCACGCGCTGTGGCGGAACGCATAGCCCACCAGCGGGTCGGGCCCGCCCAGCGACAACCGCCGCTGCAGCGGCAGTGGATTGCCGCCGATCCACCCGCCGGTGAGAAACCGCAGGTTCACGCGCCCGGCGGGGCTGACGCGCGTGTAGCGCCGCACGTCGAAGAACGCGGTGCCGAAGCTGTACGAACCGTCGGTGGGGATCGGGCCGCGCACCGCGGCGGGTACGGCCGTCTGCGGGCTCACGTCCTTGCTCTTCGAATTCTCGATGCTGACGCGCGCGAACCAGCCCGACGTGGGGTCGAAGGGGTCGTTGCGCGTGTCGAGCGTGACGGTGAAGTCGAGCGTCGTGTAATGGCCTTCGTCCACCGGAGGATTGGGCCGCCACAGCTGATCGTTGCGGAACACGGTGAACGGATCGCGCGCCGTGACGCTGGTCTGCAGCTCGCGCCGCAGCTCGACGGCGACGTTCAGCGGGCGCTCGAGCTGGACCGCCACGCGCCCGGCGATGCCCTTGTTGAGATAGTAGTCGCGGTAATCGCGCTGGAACACGAACGCGCCCCAGCCGACCTCGGCATTGCGCAGCGTCCAGTCTTCGACCGGGGCCACGATGTCGAAGGCCCGGAAGCCGAACGTCAGCGGCTGCACGTCGCCCTTGCGCAGCTCGGCGCGGAACATGTAACCCAGGTCGCCGCGCTTGTCGGTCAGGTCGCCCGCCGTGCGAAACACGCCGAGCGCGTCGATCCGCAGGCGCATCACCGGCTGCAGCCGCCAGTCGAACAGCGGCCCGAACACGATGGGCAGGCCCTCGACCCGGTTGAACGTGCCGCCCGTCGCGATCGTCAGCGTCGAGCGCGACTCGGCCGTGGCCCAGGTCTTCTGCGCGCCGAAAAACGGCAGCAGGCGGCGCGGGTTGCGGACGTACTCGATCGCGTCGCCCTCGATGCGGTAGTTGAGCGCCTCGCGGTATTCGCGCGCCCCCCCGTGTACCGTGGCGTCCGACACGCCGTTCGCCGTGCCGCCCACCACCAGCACGGTTCCCGTGATCTCCGCGCCGGGCTGGAGCAGCAGGTCGCCGTTGATCACGAGCAGCGAGCCCTGGATCCGCCCCGCCACCAGCACCGGGCCGTTGCGCACGGCCACATCGCCGCGCCACTCGTTGCCCTGGGGCAGGAGCGTGCGGCCGACGAGGCGCGAGGTCGTGGCGGCGTTGTAGAACCGCACCACCTCCTCGGCCACGAGCCGCGGCAGCTGACCCGGCAGGATGTTCACCCCGGAGCTCTCGGGGTGGATGACGATGGTGGTGTCCTGGGCGGCGGCGGATGCAGCCCCGAACAGGACACAGAGGGTGAAGACGGGAAGTCGCATTGGGTGGCCTGCGCTGGTGTTACGTCACGTTGCGCGGCGGCTCGATGCCGAGCCGCCGCATGCGGCGGTAGAGATTGGCGCGGTCGGTCGCGAGTTTGCGCGCGGCGTCGGCCACGTTGCCCTTGGCCGCCGACAGCGCGCGCACGATCAGCTCGCGCTCGTAGCGATCCAGGGCCTCGGCCAGCGCGACGTCGACCCACTCGCCCAGCGTCTGGGGCGATGGCCGCGTGCCGTCCTGCGGCAGCACGCGCAGCACGTCGTCCGCGGTGAGAATGCCGCCGCTCGAGAGAATGGTCAGGCGCTCGAGCAGGTTCGCCAGCTCGCGCACGTTCCCGGGCCAGTGATACGCGGTGAGCAGCTGCAACGCCCCGACATCGAGCTCCACGGCGCGGCCCAGCCGCGCCGTCTGGCGCTGCGCGAAGTGGCGCACCAGCGGCGGGATGTCTTCCGGCCGGTCGCGCAGCGGCGGAATGTGGATCGGAATCACGTTGAGCCGGAACAGCAGGTCTTCGCGGAAGTGGCCCTGTTGCACCGCCCGGCCCAGCTCCTTGTTGGTGGCGGCGAGCACGCGGACGTTGACCGTCTGGGGCCGTTCGCCGCCCACCCGCTCGATCACGCCGGTCTCGAGCACCCGCAACAGCTTGGCCTGCGCTTCGGCGCCGAGGTCGCCGACTTCGTCGAGGAACAACGTGCCGCTGTCGGCCAGCTCGAAGCGGCCCAGCCGGCGCTCCGAGGCGCCGGTGAAGGCGCCGCGCTCGTGGCCGAACATCTCGGATTCGACCAGGTCCCGGGGAATGGCGGCGCTGTTGACCGTGACGAACGGCTTGCCGGCGCGCGGGCTCTGGCGATGGATGGCGGAGGCGACCAATTCCTTGCCCGTGCCCGACTCGCCTGTGATGAGCACGCGCGCGTCGGTGGGCGCGATGCGGGCGATCAGCGCGCGCAGCTCGTCCATCGCGCCGCTCGTGCCGACCAGCGGATCGCTGTGGCCCAGCTGCTCGTGGAGGCGGCGGTTCTCGGCCAGCGTGCGGCCCAGCTCGAGCGCGCCGCGGATCGCCACCAGCACGCCTTCGGGCGTGAGCGGCTTCTCGAGGAACTGAAACGCGCCCAGCTTGGTGGCGCGCACCGCGTCGGTGAGGCTCGCTTTGCCGCTCATCATGACGACCGGCACGTCGGGCGCGCGGCGCTTCAGCTGCTCCAGCGTCTCCAGCCCGTCGGGCCCGCCGGGCATCATCAGGTCGAGCAGGATCACGTCGGGCGCGCCGCCCGCGAGCGCGCTGAGGGCGAGGTTGCCGTTCGCCGCCTCCGCCGTCTCGAAGCCCTCGGCCTGCAGCAGGGCGCCCACCATCTTGCGGATGTTGGCTTCGTCGTCGACCAACAGGACGCGCGCACTCATGCGATCGCGAACACCAGGTTGAAGGTGGCGCCGCCGCCGGGTGTCTCGGTTACGCTGATCGTCCCGCGGTGGGCTTCCACGGTCTGGCGCACCAGCGCGAGTCCCAGGCCCGTACCGTCGGCTTTGGTGGTGAAGTAGGGCTCGAACACCCGTTGCTGCACGTCCGCGGAAATGCCGGGCCCGTGGTCGGCGATCTGCACCACCAGGCCGCGCGCGTCGCCGCGCAGCGTCACGTCGATCGCGCCGCTTCCGTGCATCGCTTCGGCGGCGTTGCGCAGCAGGTTGGCGAACGCCCGCCGCAACGGATCGTAGTGACCGATCAAGGTGGTGGACGCACCGTTCCCCACCACGGTGCAGCGCACGCCATCGGGGACGCCGCTGCGCGCCAGATCGTCCAGCAGCTCTTTCAGGTCGACCTCGCTCTGGGGTCCCTCGGGCAGTCGGCCGAAGTCGGCGAATTCCCGCGCCAGCCGCTCCAAGCGGTCGGTCTCGGCGGTCATCACCTCCACGGCCATGGTGGACGGGACGGTCTTCTGGAGTTGGTCGAGTGCGATGCGCATCGAGGTCAGCGGGTTTTTGATTTCGTGCGCCACGCGCCGTGCCACTTCGCGGAACGCGCGCAGCCGCTCGGCCTCGAGCTCGCGATCGCGCGCCGCCGCCAGCGCGCCCGCCAGCTCGCGCAACGCCTGGCGCAACGACTCGAACTCGGGAGCGCCACGCTCGGGGGCGCCGGCCGGCAGCGGCTCGCGCTGGCGGATCAACCGGGTCCAGCCCACCAGCTCGTCGATCGGCCGCGACAGCTGGCGCGACAGATGGCCCGCCAGGCGCACCGAGGCGAAAATCACCAGGGCACCCAGCACCAGCACGACGATCGCGAAGCCGAGGGTATAGAACCGCAGGTACGCTTCGGCGCGGCGGGCCAGCGAGACGGAGTTGGAGACCTGCGCCAGGTGGCGACGCAGGGCGGCACGCGCGCCGGGCGAGAGGTGCAGCGTGTCCACGTGCTGCAGCATCGTGCGGGTCGACGCGACCACCTCTTCCAAGGAGGCGCTCGACCCGGCCGCGGGCGCAACGGCGCGCACCGAAATCGCCCACCCGATCACTGCCAGGGTGGTCGGGACGGCCGTCAGCGCCACCAGGATCACGAAGATCCGCTGCCGGAAGGCAAGCGCCATATTGATGCTGCCAATCTAGGGACTTAGCTCTGGTGCGACAATTCGACACAGGGGTAACTCGGCGTCCCTGGTCCCTAGTAGCTTTGTCGTCGCAAGTCGTTTAGTTTCAATGGTTCCCGGACGTGTTCAGAAGGCAAACGTGCGGGCAGGGCTAGCAGGACGCGTCGCTGAACGCCGCTGCCGCCCAGCCTCTCGCCATTCTCCACTCCTCCGGAACAATGAGGCAGCCGTAGGCGGCGCGTCGCGCGCCACGGTTTCCTGCTCCCAGCCCCCCCGCCGCGGACGATGCACTCGCCGGGGGTGGCCCATGGGCCATGATCACAGGCGACGAACCGAAGGAACTCGAAACAACATGACCTCACCACAGACGCACGCACATTTACCCCGCACCCACAAAGAACCGCCTGCCCACGCCCCCAACGCGGCACTGCTGATCGACTTCGACAACGTCACGATGGGCATCCGCTCGGACCTACAGTCCGAGCTGCGGCGCTTGTTGCAGTCCGACATCATCAAGGGCAAAGTGGCGGTGCAGCGCGCCTATGCCGACTGGCGGCGCTATCCGCAGTACGTCGTGCCCCTGGCCGAGTCTTCGATCGACATGATCTGGGCGCCGGCCTACGGCTCCAACAAGAAGAACGCCACCGACATCCGCCTCGCCGTCGACGCGCTCGAGCTGGTGTTCACGCGGCCCGAGATCGGCACCTTCATTCTCCTCTCGGGCGACAGCGATTTCTCGTCGCTCGTGTTGAAGCTGAAGGAGTACGGCAAGTACGTGATCGGCGTGGGCATCCGCGAGTCGTCGTCCGATCTGTTGATTCAGAACTGCGACGAGTACTACTCCTACAACGAGCTGGCGGGCCTCACCAAGGAAGGCGACGTCGAGCTGAAGAGCCACGATCCCTGGGAGCTGGTGATCGAGGCGGTGAAGCAGATGACGGCGCACAACGACGTGATGCGCTCCGACCGCCTGAAGCAGGTGATGCAGGAGATCGATCCCACGTTCGACGAGAAGAACTACGGCTTCTCGCGCTTCTCCAAGTTCGTCTCCGAGGCGGCCTCGAAGGGCCTCATCCACCTCACCAAGCTCGACAGCGGCCAGTTCGAGGTGGCGCTGGGCGCCGACGTCGCCGAGCCGGCCGCCGGTCGCGACGCGACCTCCCGCGAGCCGCGCGAGCACAAGCCGCGCGACGCGCGGCCGCCGCGTGAGCCGCGCCGCGGCCTGGGCGAGGCGTTCGGCCTGCTGAAACAGGCGTTGGGCCGCTTCGGCGGCGACAAGCCCGTGCCGGCCGAAGAGCTGCGCGATACGATGGTCGAGCTGAAGGGTGGCGAATCGACCCAGCTCGAACCGGAGAAGTTCCCCGGCCTGCTGCGCAAGGCGCACGATGCCGAGATCATCGACCTGTCCAAGGAAGACGACGGCGCGTACGCCGTGAAGCTGCGTGAAGAAGCGGCGCGGCGCACGTCGCGCATTCCCGAACGGCAGCCCGAAGCGGTTGCGGAGCCGGTCAGGGAGGCGGAGGCCGTGCGACCGGCGCCCGAGGCGCAGCCTCCCGCGCCCATCGCGCCGGCCCGCAGCGCGCGGTTCCGCCGCGGCTCGCGCGGTGGCGCTCCCCGCGCTGCCGCCCCCGCGATTCCCAAGATCGGGGTGGTGGAAGTGGATCCGAATTACACGCCGCCGCCGCGCCAGGAGTACGTGCCGGCGCGGCCGGTCGAGCCGATCGCCCGGCCCGCGGCGAGCGCACCCGCCGTACCGTCGGAAGTCGAGCGGGGCGAGCGTCCCGAGCGCGGTGATCGCGGCGAAGGCCGCGACAGCCGGGGCCGGCGCCGGGGCGGGCGGGGTGGACGCGGCCGGCGCGCCGACGGTGGCGACCGCGAGCGGGCTGATCGGCCGCCGCGCGCCGATCGTCCACCGCGCGAAGAGCGGCCCGAGGGTGAGCGGGGCCGCAGCCGGCGCGGCGGAGCGGGCCGCGGCCGTGGTTCGAGCGACGAGGCGCCGCGCGGCGAGCCGCGTGCCGCGCCCGAGCCCAAGGCAGCGCCGGCGCCGCCCAAGCCGGCGGCTGCTCCTGAGGCCGAGGGCGAAGGCTTCTGGTCGCGGGTGAAGCGGGGTCTCACCGGCGGGGCGTGAGGCCGCTCGCCGCGCGCTTCTACGCGCGCGCCACGAAGGTGGTCGCGCGGGCGTTAGTGGGACAGATACTGGTGAGCGACGTGGGCGCCCGGCGCACTGCCGGCCGCATCGTCGAAACCGAGGCGTATGTAGGTCCGCACGATCCTGCCTGTCACGCCTGGGGCGGCCGGCGCACACCGCGGCTCGAGCACCTGTATGGCCCGCCCGGGACTGCCTACGTCTACTTCACCTACGGCATGCACTGGTGCTTGAACGCGGTCACGGAGGCGGTGGATTATCCCGCCGCCGTGCTGATCCGCGCGCTGGAGCCGCTGGAGGGGTTGGCGGTGATGCGGCGCCGGCGGGGCGGCGTGCCCGACCGGGTGCTGTGCGCCGGCCCCGCGCGCCTGTGCGCGGCGTTGGGTGTGACCGGCCGGCAGGACGGCGTGTCATTGCAGCGTGGCGCGCTGCGGATCCTGGATAGCAAAGCGCGGCGTGACCCTATTGTGGTCACGCCGCGCATCGGGGTGTCGCGGGCGGCCGATTGGCCGCTGCGCTTCTGCCTCGCCGGGTCGCCCTGGCTGTCCCGCCCTATTGCCGCTCGGTGATGCCCTCTTTCGAGGTCCCGAACGAGTAGCGGATGCCGCCTTGCAGCGTGTGGGTGTTGCCGTCGAGCAGGAAACCCCGCGCCGCCGACGTCACCGTCCACTGCCCGTACAGCGTCATCTTGCCGTAGTTCATCTGCAGGCCACCAGCGAACCAGAAGAACGCCTTGCTCGCCGCCGTGTGCGCGAGATCGTCGGCGGCGACGGCATCGGCGAGCGCCGTGCAGTCGCTGTTGGGCGTCGTGCCGGAGCAATCCACGACCGGGTTGAGCACTTCCATCAGGGCGAAGCCGCCGCCCGCGTAGGGCTCGACCACGCGCTGCAGCGGGAAGGCCATGAGGCCCGCCATCACGCGGCGCATGTCGTGGAACGT
>WNGO01003145.1_pt1 | contig 10605 bp, 8 predicted proteins | sample 5400511 | NCBI WGS metagenome assembly WNGO01 (sample SAMN13153380, study PRJNA577476) | soil metagenome | isolation source: 20 cm soil or saprolite under Garry oak tree replicate 2 | place: USA:California | collected 2016-06-15
GCGCTGAGCGGGCACGTAACACTAGATTCGGACTCGATCAGTCAGGGGTCTATCATTCTCAAGAAAGTGGCCGCGAAACTGAAAGAATCATTTGGGATAGAGCACGTGACTTTACAGATGGAGAAGGAGACCCTTGAGAATATTCAGCACGAATCCTCTACGCTTTGATGAAAGCAGTGTCTAGACGTTCCATGCTATCATCTGGAGGGTTTTCCGGGTAGAGTTCCGGGTGTATTATGTGGGCCAAAAGTTCGAGACCATCGACGACGCGGGGTCCTGGTCGGCTGAAGTAGGCTGACGCGTTCACAGCGTAAATTCTAGAGCTCTTGTACGCCGGAATTTTGTCCCATCCCGGATAGGAGGCTAAGACATGGGACTCTGCTTTGACGCCTTTCAGGTCGAACCCGCATGGCGAGAGGACGATTATCTCAGGCTGATAATCCACGACCCGGTTCCAGGAGATCTTCTGAGATGGTCTTCCGAGGTTTCCGAGGCCCTCAACTCCTCCTGCATAATTAGCCATCTGGGGAATCCAGTGGCCCCCAGCCCATGGAGGCTCAAGCCATTCCATGAAGAAGACCCGTGGACGATACTGCACCTTCTTGGTCTTCTCTTTCACCTTGTCTATCCTTCGGGATAGTCGTGATGCAAGTTCTTCGGCCTGCGAGGTCTTGCCAGTGATCTTTCCGACCAAGCGAATGTTATCGACGATCTCTTCGAGATTATTCGGTTCAAGCGAGACTATCTTCGTATCCGCGTCCAAGACCCTCGCAGCTTCCTTGACCTTTGTATAGGAGACGGCGCAGACCGCACAAAGCTCTTGGGTCAGAATCAGATCAGGCTTCAGCTCCCCCAACAGCTTCTCGTCAATCTCGTAAATGTCGCCCCCACGTTTTTCCACCTCGCGGTCAACGTCGAGGCTCCTGTGCATCTTCTGGTGAATCGCAGACTTTGTCAGAACGGGCCGCCCGGAAGCTTCGGGAGGATAGTCGCACTCGTGCGAGACCGCGACCACTTGGTCCCCGAGTCCCAGAGCGAAGGCGATCTCTGTCGCGCTGGGTAAAAGAGAGGCAATCCTCAAGGCTGGCTCAACCTACCTCCTCGAGTAGTTGACGCAGGACTCCACAAACCTTTCGGCCATTCGACCATCAGATGCGAAACTCGTATGCATGTACGATGCGAGGGTATTGTAGCAAGTCCAGCCGTCACGGCCATCACCGACCCCGATACCCCTCTTCAACTGGTACGCAAACTCCGCATCAAGAGGAACGTCTCGCAATGTGGAAAAATGGAATTCATGTCCTCTAACAATGCTCCCAGCGCGGGTCAGAATATTTGGTCGCATTGACCTTGCGAGTGTGTAGCTGAGTGTCAATCTTCTTACCATGGATGTCTTCGCATCCAAAAGGCCGACAGTCTTGTGCTCGACTCCTTCGACGTCTTGAATCGACTTGGTCAGGTACATGAGTCCGCCGCATTCGCCGTAGACTGGCATACCGTCCATGGCAAGTTTTGAAATCGATTCTAGCATAGGATGGTTCTCGGATAGAGCCTTCGCGTAGACTTCTGGATAACCTCCTCCAATGTAGAGCCCACTCGAACCCTCTGGGACGATATCGTCGTTGAGGGGCGAGAAGAATTCGATACGCGCGCCGGCCCCGGCTAGTCGGTCTAGGTTATCTTGGTAGTAGAAGCTGAAGGCTTGGTCCTTTGCGATAGCGATTGTCGTCTTATCGCGTTGGATTTTGTATTGAGTAGTTCGTCCTCTTGGGGCTGGGATCTGGCTGGCCGATTGTGCTAGTTCCTCGACACGGTCTAGATCTACATGGGCTTCGATCTGGTCGATTATCGCGTCGAGAACTTTCCCGTCTTTCATTTCGCTGGCTGGAATTAGCCCGAGATGTCGTTCTGGTAGCTTGACGTCTTGGCTAACTGGAATCGCACCGAGGACCGGAACTTTCGAGTGGCGCGCTATCGCCTCGCTGCACATCTTTGCGTGGGCGTCGCCTGCGACTCTGTTTAGAATGACGCCGCTAAGTCTCAACTTTGGGTCGAGGTTCTTGTAGCCGAGCACGAGTGCTGCTGCGCTGCCAGCGAGACCGTACGCGTCGATGACCAGCAGGACGGGAGCCCTGAGCATCTTGGCAACCTCGCTGGTACTTGCCACTTCTGACTTTCCGTCAATCCCGTCAAATACTCCCATGACGCCTTCGATGACTGCGATATCAGCACCTTCACAGCCTGATGCAAAGAGGGAAGGAATTCTTGCTCTCGGCATCATCCAAGAGTCAAGGTTACGTGAGAGTCTTCCAGTCACGGCTGTGTGGAAGCTGGTATCGAGAAAGTCGGGTCCGATTTTGAATCCTTGGACCCTTCTCCCCTTCCTTGCCAAGGCTCCCATTATTCCAATTGCTATGGAAGTCTTGCCTACGCCGCTGTGAGTCCCTCCGATGACGATACGAGGTATCTTCAAATCGGATAGGCTCCGCAAGTTCGACAGAACGTCGCGTCAGATCTTACCTCGTAGTGGCACTGGGGACACGTTCTGCCAGAAGTTTCTAGCCTATCTCCGAAAACCCGATGGAATATCTCGTAGTAGACGAGATGCTCCTTGTCCCTAATGGTAACATTGTCCACCGCTCTGATGTGTTCCTGTTTCTCACGAAATTCCTCGTCGGATATTCTCTTGTCAAATATTTGCGGGAGGGTTGTTGTCCCGCATCCCTGTTCGATTGGCGTCTTGACTCGCCAAGTAATCTGGCTAGGCAGCAAGTCTTCGAAAGTCTTCCGGACAATCCACTTGCCCCACTTCTGACCCTTCTCTTCGACCACGAGGAATGACGGGTCTATCTCACTGGCTAGCTTCTTGACTTCAGGTTCGAGAAAGGGTATCTTGGCAACCATGCCGAGCGATTGAGCCATCGGGACTGCAGAGAAGCTCATCGCTTTCCATAGTTTCTGCAGAGAGGTCTTCAGTTCTGGCGGCGCGAGGTTAAACAGGAAGCTGTAGCCTGCAAACAGCTCGTCGCACGCGTCCCCTGTTAGAAATGTCGAGACTCCCTCCTTCCTGGCCTCCCTCATAGCGATATAGACTGCAGCACTGTTTCTGATCTCCATCGGATCGAAAACCCTGAGAGTCTTCACAACTTCTGGAAGATTCTGCATAAATTCCTCCACGCTGAATATGTGTAGATCATGGTTCAGGCCTAGGGCCTTGGTCATCAAGTTAGCATATTCGATATCTGGAGAAGGAGCTCCCTCCAAAGCTATTGTGTAAGCTCTCAGAGCACTATGTTTGGATGCGAGCGCGGCAATGATGCTGGTGTCTAGCCCTCCGGAAAGAAGGATGGCTTCAGCCCTGTTCCGTTGGACCGCAGATTCCAAGGCCTCTCTGAGCTCTCGAAGTAGCTCGGGAGGGGCTCTCAGAGTCTGAGCGCTGGCTATCAAAACAAGCGAGGCCGAGAGGAAATTCTATATAAGCATGCGGGTAACTTTGCCCGCTTAGTTTGTCGCGGCTCAGGCAGAACCATCAACCATTCTCTAGCCCCCAGATGAAGGTGGCTTTGATAGCAGTCTTCACGGCTCTGTCCCTAGGCACAAACTACGTCATGATCGACATCCCCAACGTGAAGCTTATGGACGCCCTGATTTTCATCGCCGCCTTCCTCTTCGGACTAGAAGTCGGGCTCGGCTCAGCCATCTCCAGTTGGCTGATCTACGGATTCATCAACCCCTATGGCCAGGCCGACCCCATACTGCTATTTTTCCTTATGACCGGAGAATGTTTCTACGCTATCGCAGGAGCACTCCTCAGCCGGGCATCAGCCGCTCAAGATCTACTCAACAATGCCCATCCATATAGACGAGCCGGTCTAATTTTCGGACTGATCGGTTTCCAGGCAACCTTCGCATACGATGTCCTCACAAACTTCGGCTCTTGGATATTCAAAACCAGTTCACTCTACCAAGCGTTGGTCATTGGCCTGATAACCGGAGTGCCCTTTGCAATTATTCACGAAGCAAGCAACCTAGTATTCTTCGCAACTGTCGTCCCATTGGCTATAATCGCCGCCAGGCGAATCGGGCTCCCTCTCCAAAAGTAGGATACAGTGATCTCCTTCGGAGAACCATCGAGTGTTCTATCTCGTTCTCGGGCTCATCGCAGCCCTGTTAGTAGCAGCACAAGTTGGGGCATACTATTACCTTCAGAGATCGTATGGCGGAACGCTATCGACCTCATCGGCCCAATGCGGTCCTTCAAGCGGTAGTTCAGCAGGAACCAATGTTGTCGAAACGAATACTCTGATCAATTATGGCAACGGAACTCTCAGATGGTTCAATGAAACAAATATCCCCGCGACTTGGAATTTTTACCAATTAACAGTCCATCTAGCAAACGGTAATGTCAAGGAACAATGCTACGGAACCCCTTACAACGAGCATTACGTCACAGGAATCAACAATGTCAACAACCAAAACCCCTTCTATTGGACAGTCTGGATATTCTGCCAGAGTCAGAACGCCTGGGCAACCTCTCCGGTTGGAGCTGACATGATTCGACTGTCCAACGGCCAAACTCTGGCATGGGCCTACGAGGTGCCGTATCAGCCGCCTCTGCCGAATGCTAGAACTGTTGCTTCCTGTTTCTAAGGACGTTCGGACAAGCTTCCTTCGCTAATGCTTATATGACAACCTCTCAGGCAAGCGGGTAACTTTGCCCGCTTGTAAGTCCGTCCTCTTTGTTGTTCTACTCGTGATGATGGGCATTTCCGTTTCACCCATTGTACCGACTGTTCTGGCTAGGGAGCCTCGCACTTCTTATCCTGTTCTATCCCCGACAGCTTCCTCAGGTCTAGGCTCGGCGTTGCAATGGCTAGCTAGGAATCAATCTTCTGATGGCTCTTATGGTGAGTTCTTTCCTCCTAATACTGCAGCTGCAGCCTACGCCCTCTGGCTCAACGACACTCACTCGGCGAGGGCGGTCTCGGCATACGCTTGGCTTGCGGCGCAACTGGACAACTCATCAAACTGGTTCTGGGGAAGCTATGGCGAGTTCGACATACCCGGCGTCTCCCTTTACAGTATCGCGAGTAGTTCGAACCTGCAGTTCGTTCAGGTCCCCAGTGTCGCTTCCAGTTTCTTGGAATTTCAACAAGCAAATGGCGGGTTCCTAGGATTCTGGCCGAGCGGAGCCAGCAATCCCGTGACAAGTAGCGTTGACACAGCGGAAGCACTCAGAGGGCTCCTTAGTGTCCGAGCTATCAACGCGTCGAGTGAACAATCGGCAGTCACCTATCTCTTTACACTTCAAAACTCTGATGGAAGCTTCAACCTAACAAGTACCATGGCATACGATCCGATCTATTCACAGGGACCAGAACCCGTCAGCATAACTGCGCTAGTGCTGCTTGCCTTGAGAGACGCATCCTACACGAACACCAATACGGATGTGGCCAAGGCGCTGAGCTTCCTAACCACTGCCTCTTCCAAGTATTCACCTATGGCGAATGACAACAATGCGGTCTATTCCGCCTCGCTCTCGGCACTAGCGTTCCATGCCTTTGGGCGAACAGCCTACGCGTACGACGCAATAGCATTCATACTTTCACATCAGAACTCGGATGGAGGATTTAGAGACAGCACTCGATCATCACCTGGGTCCAACGCCCTAGATACGGCATGGGCATCAATAGCTCTGCAGCAAGTTGTTCCTGGTAGAGCGTTTAGCTCCTTTCTCCCAGAGGTTGTCATCTTCGGGATAATTGCTGGGGTTGTCGCCCTGGCCGTAATTGTCGGGATCGTCGTCTATCTAGTTCGTAGAAATAAGACACAGACCCAAGTAAAGAGTCTGTGAAAGAAGTTTCGTTCGCAGTTTCCTTGGGCAGTCCTTAGACTAGTTCTGGCTATGCTTTGTCGAGCCGGGGCCTTCGAGGGCGTGGACCATGTTGACGACGACTTTGATGGTTGGGATCAGTGCGATCAGCAGAAAGATTAGCGGAAAGGCCCACGGCTGCGCTGTAAAATAGGGCCGAGCAATTTCGCTGGTCACTGAGTAGAGTATTCCGATTGCTACGATCTGGAAGAAGTATGCGAGTAGCGGTGTCCAGGTTCGATAGTTCTTGTAGGCGTCGGCTGCGGTGTCGGCGAGCTGGGTGCCGAATTTGAGTAGGATGAAGCAGACGATGAGGCCGAGCATGAAGACTACGATGTTCGCGACTGATATGGTGGATCCCGTTATTGGGTTGGATATTCCTGGAAAGCCAAGAACTACCGCTTCGACGATTACCAGTACTATGACTCCAGCGACTAGTCGTATGAAGGCGGGCATGACAGGAGCAAACGCGCCCCAAGTCTTGTTGGAAGTTGAGTCCGTCATTATTTTTTACACTTGGAAGATATCGCTATACGAATGGGATATTGCTGTGTCGAAACCTTGGATAGGATGGTCGAGTTACACCTTGATCTGGTTCTAAACATCATGCATAGGCAATATCAGTTCCTTAACGAAACTCGATCCATGTCCCTTCTGGTAATCGGAGAAAGGCAATGGCGGCCTCGGTGGCCAGTAGCCTGACAATTCATTGCAAAAACGCCTTAGAATCGAAACCTGTCCATCGTCGTGTTAATCCCTTCAGATCAGGGAAGACTGAACCAGCCTTCCAGCCTGATGTCCTCCCGTAAAATCTCAGGAGCTAGGTATAGATAGAATATTTTTGGAAACGATCTTCCTCGCGTGACAGATCCCGGGGCTTGGCGAAGAAGGAGCAGCGGACCCTTTTTCAGAAGAATCCTACCTACTGGTTGTTCCTTCGCAAAGCGGCAGATCTGCAACACGAGAGGGTAGGGTCCTGAGGGTGCCAAGGAAGTCGCCTAGAAAACGCCTGAGGGTCCGAGTCAATGATAAGATCAGTATGACGCTTGAGAAGATGCGAACGGGGTTCTTGCTCGGTCCCTGTTAAGATTCGGCTAGAAATATGCTAGCTAGAAAAAGAAGGTATGAAGGCCTGTCTCGCGACGCAGAAACCGGATGATTCTATATCCCGTTCTAGGCTAATGTTGTTCCTTTCTGAAGTCTCGGAGCCAGCCGAGGGTTCTACCATTCCAGAGAAGCTGCAGCCAGCTATCATGAAGGGAATGCTTCAGGTTCGACCGCCTCCAGATTTAATATGGAACCCAGGTGGCTGAGCAGGCGTTCGGTTTCTGGTCGCATGGCAGGATAAGGGATAATGACGGTTCACGTCCTTCTAACAGCCGACAACCATCTCGACCCGTCCGCCGTCCAGTACGGTCCGAGGAGATTCGAGAGAAAGCGAGACTTCCAACACTCCTTCGACGTCTTGATCAATTTTGCGCTTGAGAACCGGCCGGATCTTTTCCTGATAGGAGGCGACTTCTACGACGGCATACTGCCCGGCAACCCAACACGCGCCTACGTGGCTGAACAGTTCAAACGACTATACGAGAAAGAGATCAAGACAGTCCTAGTCAGCGGACACCACGACACTCCAAGGAGCATAGAGCAGGGAGTCTCACCATTAGCCGTCCACGCTAAAACGGGACATGTATACTTCCTACAAGACCCTCGTCCAACGCCGAAGATGTTCCATTTGGGAACCGAGACAGTCAATGTGACGGGAATGAGTCTCAGCCCCGGGCTCGGGCCAGAACAAGACCCGCTGGCCGGACAGGAACTGTCGCGCGAGGGAGACGTGAACATATTCCTCACTCACTATCCTATCGAAGGGTTCGAAGGATACTTCGGACAAGAGACACACATCGGAAAATCCTCGATACCTCGAGACTATCAGCTGTTCGCGTCGGGACACCTTCACCGACACCAGAAGAACACCATCAACGGCACGCCCGTCATGTATCCGGGTAGCACTGAGCGGGTCAGCTTCAACGAGGAGGGAGAGGAGAAGGGGTTCTGCTGGCTTGAACTCGACAAGAATGGTATAGTACAGAAAGAATTTCACTCAACACCCGCCCGTCCAATGGAGACGCTAGATTCCCGGGTGACCGGTGAGGGTGGAAGCCTAACCCGACAGATTCAGGATGTCTTAGAAAAGAGGCGGGGTGCTGAGAAGATCCTCCGGATTCGAGTCACAGGTCGAGTGTCTCTTGATCAGCTCTCGACCTACAAACGCTCAGCCCTGCAATCATACTGCCAAGACCGTTTCTTTCACACCGAGTTCGACGAAGACGGCCTGAACGTATTGACGACGGAAGCGATAGAGTCGCTGCCAAGAACTACACCACTAGAAGAACTCGGTCGCTCATTCCAGGCCCTCCTCTCCAACGTGAAAGAGGAGGACCGCCCGCTCGTCCATGAAGCGTGGAAGGCGACGATTGCAAGACTGCAAGAGGAGGGAGTCAGCTGAGACTAGTAAGTCTTCAGGCCCAAAACTTCAAGAAACTGAAGCTTTCCAAACCCCTTCCGCTTTCCGAGGGCATTATTCTCATCACGGGTCTAAACGAGAGCGGCAAATCCACCATCCTAGACGCTGTCCTCTACGCCCTGTTCGGCCGTGTGATTCGGCCTAGCAAGATGCCTAGCAACGAGGACATCATCAGCTACGGAAACGGAGAAGCACAGGTCCGCCTAGAATTCGACATCGGCGAGAGCAGGTATCGAGTAGTCCGAGAGGTTCACAAGACCAGACCTAACAGGGCCACGCTTGTTGAGGTGCGATCTAACGGGACGACGAAGGCGCTTGCGAGCTCCGTCAAAGATGTCACGGCGGAGATCGAGCGGCTGCTGGGAGGAATAACATATGACGAGATCGTTGCGAGTAGCGTTGTCGCCCAGAAGGATCTTGAGCGACTCATCAAACAACGGCTCGACGATCGTCGGAAAGTCATCAACGTCTTCCTCAACCTCGAGAGCTTCAACAAGGTCCAAGATCAGCTCGACAATGAGCGGAATGGAATTGAAGGCACGAGTAGGACCCCGGGACACCTAACGGTCGAGAGGCAGCGTCTCGAGACTCTCAACGAGCAGTTGAACGAGTACAAAGAAACGAGCGTTCAGCTAGACAATCTGAATGTAAAGGTCGAGAAGCTCAAGAAGGATCAACAGCACCAAGAGAAACGGTTTGTTGAAACTGACACTCTATACAAGACACTCAACGAGTACGGAGAAGCGGTCAAGGAACGAGACTCTCTACAACGAGAGATAGAGGACAAGAGCCTCCTCACAAACAATCTCAAACAACAGCTCGCAAGCGTCGACACGCAACGGTCGGAGCTTGGGAGAGCGGAAGCAGAAGTCAAAAAGTACGGCGATCTTGCTGAAGCAGAGAAAGCAATAGCACGGGCATCAGAAGTTCTCGAAGAGGTTCGCAGTGCAGAACTGCAAAGCGCACAACTCGAAGACCGAGAGCAGAAACTACAAGCACAGATAACCGAGACAAACAAGAAGGTCATCAGTGTAGATGAATCGCGGCTCGAGTCTTCGATCGGACCTCGAAGAATCTGGACTTACCTGATCACTACTGCCGCGTTCGGCGCGGGAGCGATTCTCTCCTTCATACTACTCTACTTAGCATTAACAATCATCTTAGGGTCCCTCGCGGTTGTATCCCTTCTTCTCCTAACCCGGCAAATCGTTTCCCTCTCGCAACAAGCCGAAGCTTCGAAACAGCAACAAGACCGCCTAGCTAGTGCTCAACTGCTCGTCTCTTGGGAGAACGAGCTAGAAGAAGTGAAGAAGAGTCGAGATGCTGCAGTTGCGACGATAGGACAAGGGTCCAGCCAGATTCTGCAAGTTCTAGGCTCGATCTTATCATACTCCAGCTACCTGCAAGGTCTGACTGATCCCAGAGAGGTCGTGGAACAAGCCTCATCGATCTACAATCAAGACAAACAATCACTCAGCGCAGTAACAGAACGAGTCAACATGCTCCAGAAACGGCTGGGAGAAGAACCCGAACTAAAGCGACGGCTCGCCCAAGCCCAGCTCGACATCACAATGGTCGAGAAGAAACTCAAGAAAACACTGCTTCCTTCTCTTCCTGATGGAGTTGAATTCTCGGCGGAGCTGCTTGACGAGGCGAGCCAGATGCGTGACAGTCTCAACGAATCAGTGTCCCGTGTGAAGACTCAGATTGAAGAGTCGATGACGCGCATCATCGAGCTGAAACAGTTCCTAGAAGAGAACAAAGATCTAGAGGAGCAGGTCGACGAGCAGAAGCGGAAAGTACTGCTCTTACAGAAACAGCTCGCGGTGGTCAAGTATTCTATCAAAGGACTCGAACAGGCTTCAGAATCGTTGAGGAACCGGGTCAAGCCGCAGGTCGAGAGGTACATGAGCCAGATTCTGCCGGTGATCACTTCTGGCCGATACAAGGCAGTCCAGCTAGAAGACGACTATACTGTGAGGGTCTTTGATCCGGAAGCGGGAGAGTTTCGGCCGAAAGAAGTATTCTCGGGCGGCACGGAGGATCAGTTGTTGCTCGCTATGAGGCTGGCTTTCGCGCTAGCATTGATCCCTCAAGCTAAAGGACGCAATCCCGAGTTTCTATTCCTCGACGAGCCTCTCGGTAGCTCAGACAAGGTCCGGCGAGAAGGAATACTCGCACTGATGCACGGGGAGTTGTCCGAGAA
>WNGO01005718.1_pt1 | contig 10604 bp, 8 predicted proteins | sample 5400511 | NCBI WGS metagenome assembly WNGO01 (sample SAMN13153380, study PRJNA577476) | soil metagenome | isolation source: 20 cm soil or saprolite under Garry oak tree replicate 2 | place: USA:California | collected 2016-06-15
CAGGTGAAGCCGAAGTTGCAGACCCTGGTCGACGTAGGGCTGGGATACATCCATCTGGGACAATCGGCTGTGACGCTTTCCGGCGGAGAGGCTCAGCGCATCAAACTGGCGCGTGAGTTGAGCAAGCGGCAGACGGGGAAGACGCTTTACCTGCTCGATGAACCGACCACGGGGCTGCATTTCGATGATGTTAAGAAGCTTCTGGACGTGTTGCATCGTCTAACCGACTTGGGAAATTCGATCATCATTATTGAGCACAATCTGGACGTGATTCGGAACGCCGATTGGATCATCGACCTGGGTCCGGAGGGCGGTGAAGACGGCGGCCGCCTCGTGGCGCAGGGTACGCCCGAGCAGGTCGCGCGCGTGAAGAAGTCGTATACGGGGCAGGCGCTCGCGGCTTACTTTGGAAGGGCGGTTCCCAGTTCTCAGGTGTCAGTTACCAGTTAAAGGAATCCGGATTGGTGTCTCCCGACAATTCGCAATTTGAACTGCAGCCATCGTTGGGCGCAGAGCCGCCGCAGACTGCGTCAAGTCCCGCTCTGCCTCCTCCTTCACCGGCTCCGCAGGCAGATCCTTCTTTGGCCATCCAGCCAATGCCCGATAAAAAGGAGAATCCCGCCTGGAATGGGTGGGACGTGTTGGCAGTCGTTGGCTTGGCGCTGGTGACGATCCTTGTGTCTCAGTTCGCGATCCTGCTGGCCGCTCATTATCTTTTGTATCCGCACGCCAAGCTAGAGGATCTGGCGACGCTCCATCCGATTCTGTTACTGATCTCGCAGTTCGTGATCGACGCTTTTGTTGTCGCCTATATGGTGCTCCTGGTAGAAGGGAAGTATCACCAATCCTTCTGGCGGGCGATCCGGTGGAACTGGCCCAAATCGATGTGGGCGATGCTTGCTTTAGGGACGGCAACGTATTTAGTGCTAGCCATGCTGAGCAGTCTTTTGCCGATGCCAAAGAGCACCCCGTTCGACAATCTATTTCAAAACCGGCGGGATGCGTTCCTGCTGGCAATCATTGCAACCACGCTGGGGCCGTTGATGGAAGAATTGTTTTTCCGCGGGTTCTTCTATCCGGTTGTGGCCAAACGTTGGGGGGCGGGTTGGGGGATTTTTCTCTCGGCACTTCCGTTTGCTCTGATGCACATGCAGCAATATGGGTATGCGTGGGGCATTTTACTGGTGATTTTCGGAGTGGGAGTAGTGTGCGGGATCGTGCGCGCCTACACCGGGTCGTTGGCTGCCAGCTTCCTGGTGCATGCAGGGTATAACGGTGCTCAGATGCTGATTGCAATCTCTCTCACGCGCGGTTTTACGCGGGTGCCGAAGGGCGTGTTGGAGTATTTCTCGGGCTGAGCATCGGCAGGTAACAGACCCTTTGGCGCGAATCGTCAAGGAGATTATTCTCCGCCAAGTCGTTCGTTACGATCCGCGAACAACCCGGCTCCCTTCGCCGCACTTCAAACGCTATTAAAGTATATTAAGTGGAACCCTCCGCGTGGGGCGGAGAAACCGACCTCTGTTCCATCCAGGAAGGACATGCAGTCAGACCCGAAAATTGTGGCCGAAACCCTGCTATCCGCTTCGATCCTGGAAGCAATTCCCGATGCTGTAGCCGCGGTAAACCAGCAAGGCGTCATTATTCAGGTTAATTCCCAGACTGAGACGCTGTTCGGCTATACCCGCGACGAGTTGATCGGCCAGAGTGTCGAGATGCTGGTGCCGGAGCGGCAGCGTGCCCAACACCATCTGCATCGCGAGAGTTTCTATTCGCGGCCGAAGATCCGAAGAATGGGATCGGGTCTGGATTTGTACGGCCGGCGCCGCGATGGATCTGAGTTCCCAGTAGAGATCAGCCTTAGCCCGGTGGCGACGGGGAATGGCGTGATCGTTCTGAGTGTCATCCGCGACATCAGTGATCGAAAGCGCATCGAGGAGGAATTGCGGCGGGCGAATGACGAACTGGAGCGGAGGAAGATTCGCGAGCTGCGCAATTCACAGAACCGGCTGGCGCTCATCGTCGATTCGTCGCAGGACGCAATTATCGGCAAGAATCTCGACGGCATTATTACGCAATGGAATAGAGGTGCGGAACAGGTTTACGGCTACACGGCTGCGGAGATTATCGGCAAAAATGTTTCAGTGCTTTGCCCTCCCGACCGGCCGGATGAGATTCCCGGAGTTCTTGAGAAGATCCGCCAGGGCCAGCAGGTCGAATACTTCGAGTCGGTGCGAATGACCAAAGACGGCCGGAGATTGAATATGTCGATCTCGGTTTCTCCTATTTACGACCTCGAGGGACAAGTTGTCGGGGCGTCGGCAATCGGGCGCGATATCACGGCGCAGAAAAGGATTGAGGATCAGCTGCGCCAGTCGCAGAAGATGGAGGCCGTGGGACGACTGGCGGGCGGAGTCGCGCACGATTTCAACAATCTGCTGGGGATCGTTACTGCTTGCACGGAATTGTTGCGGAGACGCGTGGATATCGAAAGCCTGGAGTATATCGACAACATTCGCGAGGCGGCGAACCGAGGGGCATCGCTGACGCGCCAGCTGCTGGCTTTCGGCCGGCGCCAGCCGGTGCAAGCCCAGATTCTGGATTTGAACGACCGGCTGAGGGAAGTCAGCAAGCTTCTAAAACCTCTCATGGGCGACGACGTTGAAATCGTACTGCCATCGCGCTCAACGGCTGCGGTAGTTGAGGCGGATACCGGAGTGTACGATCTCGACGAAGCTTTTGCGCGCGAGCACTCGATGGCTCCCGGGCGCTACGTCATGCTGGCGGTCAGTGACAACGGCACCGGTATGGATGAGGCCACACGATTCCGCATCTTCGAGCCGTTCTTCACTACGAAAGAGAGCGGCAAGGGAAGTGGACTGGGACTGGCGACTGTTTACGGCATCGTCAAGCAAAGCCGTGGGCACATATGGGTCTATAGCGAGCTTTCCCATGGCACAACGTTCAAGATTTACTTGCCGAGCGCGGAACACAAGTTGGGATCAGGCACCGAGGTGCAGGCCGAAGCCTTGCCCGTCAGGCGCGAGGGAGTGACCCTTCTGCTGGCGGAAGACGATGCCATCATGCGGAAGCTGACGCGCAAGATGCTCGAAGAGCACGGCTGCAAGGTGCTCGAAGCGGTCGATGGTGAGGCCGCACTGAAAGTGATCTCCCAGAATTCGACGCGGATCGATTTGATCCTGACCGACGTTGTGATGAAAGGGATGAACGGACCCGAACTCGTGCTGCGGCTGATGGACTCCCATCCGGAAATGAAAGTCGTCTACATGTCGGGTTACACAGGGGAACTCGTGGCGCACCAGGGATTGCAAAGTGGCATTCCTCTTCTGGAGAAGCCATTCACAAGGGCCACCCTACTTAAGATTATTGATGAGGCGTTGGGTTAGTGTGGTGCGGGCACTCCTGCCCGCGGTGGTGTGGCTAGTAGAAATAGGGAGATTATTAAACGTTCTCTCTGAAGCGGCGAAGAGTTATCGATAGGCCTGCTTTGTACTTCGTGGTTAGAGTTCGCGGGCAGGAGTGCCCGCGCCACACAAGCCACACAAGGCGGGGGCGATCCAGAGCCAGGGGTAGTCCTCTGGTTTACTGACCAGACCTTTCCTGACTGGGTTTTGACGGATGTATTCTACCGTCTCGCTTAGGCTCTCATTTCCGCGCAAGACGTGGTCGAAGGATTCGTCCTGCCATACGGAGCCACTTCGGCCTAGCAGGATGTTAATGCTTCTGGCCGACGTGCCTTTGATGGCGCGGAGAATCTCGGGGAGCGCGAAGGTCCAGCCTTCAGCATCGCGCCGCGCTGTGAACAGAAGATGAGCATGATCGGGCATGATTACTGCAGCGTGAAGCGTGATTGTGACGGTGTTGTCGTGCAGGCAATGTTGCAGTACGACAGTTCTCGCTTCTGATGAGAGCTTCAGAGGCTTGCGGGTGCGGAATGTGACGAATAGTGGGCGATCGTCTTTTTGGTAGTGCGGCAGGTAGCGGCGATACTGGTAGCGGCGGAAGGTTGCGGCGGGCATGGCAACCTTCATCGTACGATTGACTCGTTGAGGTTCGTCGATCGGAGAAGACTTTTTTGAACCGGGGTTTCAAATTGGGAACAGGGTCTTGCTTGTGGTTAGAGTTCGCGGGCAGGAGTGCCCGCGCCACACGACCCACCTGCACCACACAACCCACCTGCGTCACACAACCTGCTTCTATTTGATCGTTACTGTCAGCAATTGCGCGCCGCTGACTACGTAGTCCAGCGAGGGGGTTGCGGTCTCGTCGACGTTCGATTCGGCGCTGACGATCATCTCCTGGTTGCCGCGCATGCCGTCCATTACGTTCATGACTGAAATGGGCAACGTGGGCATGACCTTGTCGGCCACGCGCGCCTCCGGATCGGCTTCCAGCAGCGAGACGTAGAGGCGGTTGTTGGCGTGCTCTTTGTTCAGCAGGGCGATGGTCGAAGCCAGGTCCAGCTTGCGGCCGAATGCGGGGTTCGTGCGGTTCACGCGATCGAGTGTTTCACCGTCGCTCACGAGAATGCGCAGATTGCCTTTGCTGGCCGAGGTTGGAATCTTCACCGCAATCTGGCGGACAACGCGTTCGCCGCGATACGGAGCCAGCACGGTTTCCACGATGATCTGGTCGCCGGGACGCGCCTCGGTCACATCGGTGCGGGCGCTTTCCAGACGCGCCCAGCGGCGTTCACGGACGAGGTCGAAATCGAGCTTCACGCTGTTCACTGCGGGAGCGTTGTAGGGGTTGTCGTAGATGCGTCCGAAACGCTCTCCTAGAGATAGGGCGGCTGCCATGGCAGCGGGCTGGCCGTTTTCGCCGGGTGTGAACATGTTCCGCAAACCGACTTCCGGAAAGCCTTTCACGTTGATGCTGGCCTTCAACCGGTACGTAATCTCTTCGCCGTATTCATTCACGCCATGCAGGGCGTTGAACACCGTCGCCATGATAGCTACTGGGCTGAGGCGGGGATTGTTGAGAACTTCGTAATGAAATTCCTTCGTATTGCCGCCGCCGTGAATGGTCAGCGTCACCGGAATCATTTCGGGCTGCTTGCCAAGGACACCGAGAATTCCAGTGTGACGGTCCTGCACAAAGACTCCGGCGCGTTCGGTGGTATTGACGATCTTGAAGGCGTTCAGCGGAGAGGGCAGCGTGGCCAGCACCTGCGCCTTGTTCATCGGTAGATCGACGGAGCCGAATTGCAGCAGCGGATGTCCGCATGCCAGCAGGCGCTGAGGATCGATGTAAGTGACCGTGCAGGTGGCGGCGATATCCATGTCGCCGCGCACAAGCACCGCGCTGACGGCGGAACCGGCCTCGAGTGGCTCGGGCTGTTTCTCTTCACTGACGGAACCGGCGCCCATGACCGGCACGATTCCGGCCGAAGCGAATTGCGGGGCGAATTGCCGGACCGCTTCTTCCGAAAATCCGCTGAATACCAGCGGAGTTTCGATCGGCTTCAGGTAGTTGGCGAAATTCTGCACGGGGTCTGAAAAGGAAGTTGCGTCGCCGGGTGCGGCAGTCTTCCCCGCAGTTGTGACAACTGGTTTTACCGCAGAAGCTTCTTCCGCCGGAGATTTATCCAGCGCATTGATCTCGAGCATGTCCGCGATCGGGGTGACACCAGCGATGGGTTCTTTTGAGAATTCGCCGATACGAAATGCGAGCGCGCCCGCCAGCTTGCCATCAATATAAACAGGGCTGCCGCTCATGCCGGCGACCACACCGGTGTACTCCACCTTCGGTCCATGCAAGCGGATCAGGATAATGTTGCCCCTGGGGCCGTTCACGTTGCGCAGAACTCCCAGGACCTCGAAGTCCATCGGTTCCGGCTTCACGCCCTGAAAAACCGTGTAAGCCACTCCCTGCATTCCGGCATGGATCTGATCCACGGGAATGGTGGGTTGAGCGGTTTGAGCGGTGAGGATTGTGGGTAGGGACAGGCCAAGCGCGAAAAGCGTGAAAACGAACTTCCTCATTTTGAAGCCCCGACGCGGACCCGTGATGGGCCCTGATAAGCTTAGATCCAGACCAACTGTGACACGTTGCACCGACTAGGGGACTGTCTGGGACCGGGCAAAAACATCCCAATTGCGAATCTGTGCGTCTATACTAGCACAGGGGCTTTGGTGGGTTCATCATGTTTAATTATCGTAAATTGAAGATTTCTGAATGTTTTAACACCTTTGGGTTGTGGGCTCTAGTGGGATGTCTGGCGTTGACAGTTGGGAGCGTCCCAGCGCTGTCGCAAAGTCAGTCTCCCGCAGCCCAGACCCCTTCGCCGTCGCCGGATAACGGCAAGCCCAAACAAGATTCCCCTGCCGAAGCCGGGGGGCCAACCGACAACGTGGGGCCCTACGCGATCCCGAAGAAGAAGATAGAAGAGGCACCGCCTCCGCCTCCTCCGGTGACCCCGAAGAAGGTCGAAGACCTTCCGGACTACTCCCTCAAGGTGAATGTTCCGCTGGTGAACGTTGACGTACTGGTAACCACCAAGGACGGCGGGCAATTCATCCCCGGGCTGAAGAAAGACAATTTCCGGGTCATGGAAGATGGGGTTCAGCAGCAGATCAAGAATTTCAACGTCTCGCAGGCGCCGATTACGGCGGTGTTGCTGGTGGAGTTCGCGTCAACGAACTACGTCTTTATGACGCAGGCGCTCCAAGCTTCTTATGCGTTTGCGAATACCCTGAAGAAAGATGATTGGGTGGCGGTAGCCTATTACGACATGCAGCCGCACATCCTGGTGGACTTCACACAGGACAAAAAGGCGGTCTACGGAGCGCTGAATCAGTTGCGCATTCCGGGATTTGCGGAGACCAACCTGTTCGATGCCCTCTACGATACGCTGGACCGGCTCGACCGCGTGGAAGGCAAGAAGTACGTCGTCCTGGTGACGACCGGGATCGACACGTTCAGCAAACTCACGCTCGACAAGATCATGAAGAAGATCAAGGACACCAAGGACGTGACGATTTTCCCCATCAGCGTGGGATTCATCGTGCGCGAGTATTGCGACACCCATCCGGGCTATTGTCGTAACGCGCATGGCATGGGAATTCCCGTCGGTCACATGGACTACCTGCAGGGCGACAATGAAATGCGGACCTTTGCGGCAATGACCGGAGGCCGAGCCTACTTCCCGCGCTTTGAAGGCGAGCTGCCGGAATTGTTCGGAGACATCTCAAACGACATCCGCAACCAGTACACGATTTCGTATTCGCCAACCAATACGAAGCTGGACGGAACCTACCGCAAGGTGAAGGTGGAAGTGGTCGCTCCTGATGGCGGTCAGTTGAAGGTCAAGGACCAGAAGGGCAAGGATCACAAGCTCGACGTGGTGGCGCGCGAAGGATATACGGCGAAACACACTGTGGAATAAGGTCCGTGGTGCTGATTAGGAAGACTCGGCGTTATGGCGGCAGCGCCACGCAATCCTGATCGTGCTTCAATGCACGTGGAACAATCGGTCGAGCAGAAAAAACAGCGCGGCGCCGACGAAGACGAGCAGAGCCATTTTCATAGCCGGCTCCTTGTTCACTTCTGGAACCAGATCCGAAGCGGCGACGTAGATTGTCACACCCGCTGCCAGCGGTAGCCCAGCGCCGACGTGATGACGGAAGATCGCCATCGTCAACACTCCAGCCAGAGTCGATCCCCCCAAGACAATCGATGCGCCCCAAGCCGTGCCGCGACTGCGTCCGCTGGCGAGCATGACGGAACTTACGGTAAATCCCTCAGGGATTTTGTGCAGGAAGATGGCGAGGAAAATCAGCCAGCCGAGCACGTTCGAAACCAGAAATCCGGACGCGATCGCGATACCGTCGAAAAATGTATGAATGATGAGCCCCAGCAGGACGGAGTAGCTTTTGTGCGAGTGAACGAACTCGTCGTGATGTGTCTCCTCGCCGAAGTGAAAGTGCGGTGTAACCGTATGCTCGAAGAAGTGGATGATCAGATAGCCAAGCAGAACAAGTAAGGCAGCCCCTCTTCCGCGCAGTTCGAGACTCTCGGGAATCATCTCCACCAGCGCGGTGGCGAGCATGAATCCTGCACCCAAGGCGACGAAGTAGCGAAGATAACGGCGCTCCCAGTGCCGCTGCACAATGATCGCTCCGCCGAAAACGTTGGCGGCGGCAGCAGTGAGACCTAGAAGGATGCTGGTGACGATAGGGTTCATTCGCGGGCAGCGCGATGATATCAGTTCTCAGTTCTCAGTTCTCAGTTCTCAGTTCTCAGTTCTCAGTTCTCAGTTCTCAGTTCTCAGACGGGATGTCAGTTAGCACTCTTGAGGTGCAGGTTTTTTGAAAGGGCCCCTGGCGAGTTTGTCGCTGCTTGCGTTGTTTGATGGGCGGCTTGTATTTACTGAGAACTGAGAACTGGCAACTGAGAACTATTATCCCGAACTCGACGCTCACCCCGAATGCCGGATGTGCATCACATCGCCGTCCTGCACGATGTAATCCTTGCCTTCAAGCCGCAGCGTACCCTTGGCCCGGGCATTCGCTTCCGAGCCGGCTTCCAGCAGTTGGTCCCAGCGGATCGTTTCGGCGCGGATGAAGTGCTTTTCCAGATCGGAGTGGATGGCTCCTGCCGCTTCCTGTGCGCGGGTGTGGGCGGGAATCTGCCAGGCGCGGCACTCATCTTCACCGGCGGTGAAGAAGGAGATCAGGCCCAGCAGTTGATATGTCGTGCGGATCAGGCGAACGAGTCCGCTTTCTTTCAATTCGTAGCTGGAGAGAAATTCCGCAGCGTCGGCGTCGCTCATCTCCGAAAGTTCGGCTTCAACCTTGCCGCAGATCGCTGTCGCGCCGGCATTCGGGCGGGCCGCGATATCGGTCAGCTTGTACTTGCCGACCGCCTCTTCGAGTTGTTTTCCCAGTTCACTCGATTCGCCGATGTTGAGCACGTAGAGAATCGGCTTCTCACTCAGGAACATGAAGCCGCGTAGGCGCTTTTTATCCTCGGGTGTCATCTGCATTTCACGCAGAGGTTTCTCGGACCCGAGATGCGCGTTGGCGCGCTTCAGCAGTTCGAATTCCTTCTCCAGATCGGGAGTCTTCATCTTCTTCAGATCTTTTTCCAAACGCTCGAGCCTCTTCTCGATCTGACCCAGATCACTGACCATTAGGTCGAACTCGACATTCCTGATGTCGCGCAGGGGATCGATTTCGCCCACGTGAGGAATCGCCGGATCTTCAAACACCCGGATGACGTGGGCCAGCGCATCGACCTGGCGAAGGTGGCCGATGTAGGCGGTTTCCTTCAGTGCGTCCTGACCGATTGCGCCCACGTCCACGTATTCGACCGAGGTGTGCGTGAGTTTCTTCGGGTTGTAGAGCGCGGCCAGGCGATCGAGGCGGTCGTCTGGAACCTTCGCGACGCCGATATGGGCCTCGCGAGGATTGGCCTGGGCAGAGAGATGAGCCTTGGTGAGAATTTGAAACAGAGATGTCTTGCCTACCTGAGGCAGGCCGATGATTCCAGTTTTCATAAGAAAGCTTCTAGCTACTAGCTCCTAGCTTGCAACTGTTCTGTTGTAGGAACGGGGATTCTGAGACGAGCCATACGGGCCGGCCAGCATTGGGCAACCTTTCAGAATAAACCAAACCAGCCGGATAGCGGGCGAAACTAGTCAGGTGTGGCGCTGCCCGGCATCTTCTCGCAACAACTCCCTCCGTGGCGGAACGTGCCAAGGATGGTCGGCTTGGTATGTGATCCAAATCACGTATAGATGTGACATGCGGAACGGATGCCCACTGCGGGCCGAAATAAGCTCTCGACAAGTGGCAGTTCTACCGAGCTGTGCGGCCAAGCCGGGGAATTTATGAATTCAATGTTTTGGAGGTGCGTGCATGTTCGCCAATCCCTCGGCCAGTTGGTATCACAGCAACCAGTACAGCGCCCAAGCGGCTTGCGAGCACTGTGGAGGGATCGTGCGTCACGAGAAGTGGTGCATTACACGCGACGCCCTGGTTCAGTACGCGTACAGCGTGGTGCTGGAGCCGGAGAACTTGACGCTGTGCGATCGCCTCATTCTCCACGCTCTCGGTGTTTCGTGGGAAAAGAATCCTTGCACGGGTGCGTGCCGGCAGTCGGACGAAAGTTAGTGTGCGGCGGCTACTGCCGCGGCTGTGGGGGTAGCAATCTTCACGGAATCAGGCTGGGTCCATACTGCTTTTCCAGTTGTCAGATCTAACCGATTCATGGTGACCGTGACCTGCTGATGATCGACCTCAACCAGCAGGTAGTGATAATTCACTTGCTTGCTTTGAAAGGGATCGTCTGCAGCTCTCGCGATCGGGTAAGCGTGCGCCGCCCCGCCTCCGGTGACAAAATATGTGACGCCGCCATGCTCGTGGCGCTCGTAGTTGTGGACGTGCCCGCTGAACACCACCATGCGGAAATGTGCGTGAGGCTGTCGTTCCTCGAGGATTCTTGCTAGTGCCTGTTCCGGGACGCGAGCCGAGTGTCCGCCACCGAATTTCTTGTCATCGGACGAACTGGTGTAGGGCGGATGATGGAACATCAGAAAAACGAAATCCACGTCGGCAGGAATGTGATCCAGTTTGTCTGCG
>WNGO01003146.1_pt1 | contig 10603 bp, 11 predicted proteins | sample 5400511 | NCBI WGS metagenome assembly WNGO01 (sample SAMN13153380, study PRJNA577476) | soil metagenome | isolation source: 20 cm soil or saprolite under Garry oak tree replicate 2 | place: USA:California | collected 2016-06-15
CATGCCGACCCGGACCGCCGACTACCAAGGGGTGGGTGTGTCCAACCGGCGGGCCAAGGAGGTGCTTGACTGGTCGCCGCAGACCTCGTTTGTGGTCGGCGTCCGCCGTTACCTCGACTGGCTCACCACGGTGGGCGCTGGGAGCGCTGGGGGCGCGGCGGACACCGGGGACGCGGGGAACACAGGGAGCGGCTTATGAGGCGGGCGCTGCTGCTGTCGGGCTCGCTGGGAGCCGGGCACGAGGTTCATGCCCGGACCTTCGCGTCCTCGCTGGCCGGGCGCGGCTGGTCCACCCAGGTCCTGGATGCGATGCGGCTGCTCGGCCCGCGCGGCGGGTCCGCGGGTGAGGCGGTGTTCCGCGGCATGCTGGCGGTACCCGGCCTGTTTGACGCGTTCCATTTCGCCGCGCTGCGGCCCGGGAGCCAGCTCGCGCTGCTCACGGACGCGGCCGCGCGCCGGCAGCTCGTGCCGCGACTTCGTGACTACCTCGATGCCCATCCGGCCGACCTCGCCGTCTCGGTGTTCGCGACCGCCTCGTCCGCCGTCAGCGTGCTGGCCGACCGTTACCCGGGCATGAGCCACGTGGTCCTGTGCAGCGACGTCACGCCGCACCGGCTCTGGGTCCACCCGAACGTGGACCTGTACCTGGTTACCTCGCCGGCCGCCGAGGCCGCGGTGCGGAGATATGAGCCGCGGGCCCGGGTGCAGGTCGTCCCGTCGCCGGTCCGGCCCGGGTTCCTCGACCCGCCGGCCCAGGACCGGGCCCGGATCGACCTCGGGCTGGAGGTGGCGGACCGTACCGTCCTGCTCATGTCCGGGGCCTGGGGGCTGGGCCCGCTGGCTCAGGCCGCCGCGGCGCTCGCGGACGCGGGGGTGCAGGTGCTGGCGGTCGCCGGACGCAACGCCAGGCTGGAGAGCCGGCTACGGGCCATCGCGGTAGGACGGCCGCGGCTGCGCGTCTTCGGGTATACCGACCAGATCCCGGTGCTGATGGCCGCCGCCGACCTGGTGATCACGAGCTCCGGTGACACCTGCGCCGAGGCCCGCGCGGTGGGGCGGCCGCTCCTGCTGCTCGACGTCGTCCAGGGCCATGGCCGGGACAACCTCCAGCACGAGCTCGACCTGGGGGACGCCGCCGTGACCTCGGCCCGGCCGGCCGAGATGGTGCGCACCACGCTCGCCGCTCTGGACCGGGTCAAGCCGCCATCGGGCCTGGCCCGCTGGGCCGGGCAGCCGACGTGGGAGGACGCCTTCGCGGCGGCGCTGGAGAGCATCGGCCTGAGCGCGACCTGACCGGTGCCGGCCGGCCCGGCCATCGTCAGCCGGGGAGTGGCGGGAGCTTGCCGGTGGCCGATGTCGCGTTGACCGCGTTCATCATGATCTTGTTCAGGTACGCGCGCTGGGCGTCAAGCGTCCGCAGATCACGCCGGAGCTTCGCGGTGGCGGCCACCCGGGCGGCGCCGCGGGCCCCGAGCACGCCGGCCACGTCGGTCTGGACCTGCTGTGCGTCCGGGAAGGCCCAGGTGACCAGGCCGTCCACCACGCGGGGCAGGCCGAAGCGGGCGAGTGACTCGCTGACCTGGTACTGGGTGAGGTTGGCGAGCAGTTCGTTGTTCGCCGGCGAGCAGTTGCTGGCGCCGTAGGTGGCGATGTGGGTCGCGGTCTGCACGTCGTGCTCGGTCCCCGACTCGATCGCGTGCAGCGCGGTGAGCGACTCCCTGACCCCGCCCGCGCACGACTGGATGTCGGCGGTCATGTCGTGCAGGAACGTGTTCACGTCGGCGGCGCGCTGTGACCGTGCGGGTGATGCGCGAGCCCGGTCAGGACCGCCCCGGCCAGTACCAACGCGCCGGCCACGAGCAGCCACCGGGGCGCCTTCTGGACCGGCCACCCGCCGTGCCGGAGCGGGACATGCGGAGGATCGGTCCGGGTCGGGGTGGACATGGGCTCAGCCTCACTTCGCCCGCTTGCTGATGAGGGCGGTCCCCGAGGTCAGCTCCGCCTGGCTGACCGCCCCGTAGACACGCTTCACGATGCGGTGGTGGGAGTCCAGGAAGAAGGTCGCGGGCAATCCCGGCAGATCGTAGGCGATGACGGTGCTGCCCATGGCCGTTTCGGTGGCGACCGGGTAGGTGACCCCGGTCTTGTGGACGAACGCCAGCGCGGACGAGGTCTGGTCGTTGACGTCGATGCCGACAACCGACACGCTCGTGTGCCTGGCGAACCTGGCGAGCATGGGCGTCTCCTTCTGGCAGGGCGTGCACCAGGAGGCGAAGAAGTTCACGATGACGGGCCGGCCGGCCAGCGAGCTGAGCGTGATCCGCCGCCCGGGATGGCCGAGCGCGCCGAGGCTGAAGTTCTTGGCCGGGGTGGGCGGGACCCGGTGCGGCCCGCCACCGCCGGTGCCGGTGAGGCTGAGGGTCACGATCACGACGGCCCCCACCAGGACCGCCGTGAGGGCGGTCAGCCGGGCGGCCCCGAGACCGCGCAGCCGGTGCGCCAGGCGCCGGGCCGTGCCGCCGGTGGCCGGCTCCGCCGCGTCCGCTGCCGTCATCGTGTCCTGCCGCGCCATTGGTCCTCCAGCGCCGTCTGCCCCGGGCCCGGCTGGCGGGGCGGGGACGGCGTGTTTGCTGGCACAGTACCGCCGCCGGGGCCCGCGCCGCCGGGGTGTGCGGCCGTCAGGCCATCCGCCGGAGCGCCGCCGGCGGCGGGAGCGCCGGCGGATGGCGCCGGGCCGGCCACCGGAGCGAGACCGGCCGCCGGGGCCGTGACCGGCAGCACGAGCTCGAACTGGCTGCCGTGACCTGGCGTGCTGTGCACCAGCGCCTCGCCGCCATGGGCCCGCGCGACCGCCCGCACCAGGGCCAGGCCGAGCCCGGTCCGGCGGCCGTCGCCCAGCTCGGACCCGGACCGGAACCGGTCGAAGATGTGCTCACGCTCGGCGGGGGGGATCCCCGTTCCGGTGTCGGCGATGATCATGCGGGCGGCGGAGCCGTCCTCGGTGGACAGGACGGACAGCTGGATCACGTCGCCGTCGCGGGTGTGCCTGATCGCGTTCTCCAGCAGGGCGTCCACGGCGAGGCCGAGCCGTTCCCGGTCGGCGTCCACCACGACCTCGTCGAGCCGTCCGAGCTGCCAGCGCCGTTCGGCGGTTGGCATCCACTTGCGGAGCACGTCCATGGTGAAGCGGTCCAGCGCGACCGGCTCGGGACGCAGGAAGTCGGGGTCCTCCGCGGCGGCGATCATCAGCAGCCGCTCGCTGAGCCGCCGGAGCCGGACCAGCTCGCCGACGACCACCCCGATGTCGCGCTCCTCCGCCCGGCCACTGCCCGCCAGCTCGCTGGCCAGCAGCTCGGCGTGGCCGAGCGCGATGGTGATCGGGGTGCGCAGCTGGTGGGAGGCATCCTGCAGGAACCGGCGCTGGGTGGCGAGCAGGCGGGCGTTCTCGGCACTGATCCGGGCGCTTACCTTGTACGCGGCGAGCCGCCGCTGCGCGTGCCAGACCATCATCCCGAACATGGCCGCCATGAGCGGGACCTCGTTCAGCTCATCCACGGTCTGCGCGCCATGGAAGACGTCCCAGCCGATGGCCCCGAACGTGGTGACCATGACCACCGCGAGCACCCACATGGTCGGCCTGATCGACCAGACGCGGAACCCGTAGAGCAGCGTGAGGCTGATCCAGATGAAGTGGAACGGGACAGTTTCCCACCGGGAAAAGACCACGATCGCCACCAGGTTGGCGATGGAGAAGGCCGCCCACGCGACGTCGACCCAGGCGAGCGGCCACCGTCGCGCGGGCCGCTCGCGCGGCCAGTGCAGGCCGGGTGGCCCGTGCGGCCAGTGCAGGCCGGGCAGCCGATCGGGCCAGTGGAGGCCGGGGGAGTGGCCGGGGGCGCCCGGCCCCGGCCAAAGAGTGGCCCGCAGCGTGGCCGCAAGCTGATGGAGGCGGTGCCCGGGCACCGCCTCAGGAGGCGAGCTGGTAGCCCTCACCACGCACCGTCTTGATCAGTTCGAAGCCGAGCTTGGAGCGCAGCCGGCGCACGCAGACGTCCACCACATTCGAGCCGGGATCGAAGTCGTACCCCCACACGGAGGCGAGGAGCTGGCCCTTGCCCACCGACTGGCCCGCGTGCTCCATCAGCTCCCGCAGCAGCAGGAACTCCAGCCGGGTCAGGGCCACCGGGCCGTGGCCCATGTTGGCCTCCAGCCGGCCCACATCCAGCACGAGGTCGCCCACCCTGAGCACCTCGTTCAGCGGGTGCGCGTCGTCGCGCAGCCGGACGCGCACCCGGGCGAGCAGCTCGGCCAGGGAGAAGGGCTTGGTCAGGTAGTCCTGGGCGCCGAGTTCGAGGCAGTCGACCTTGGTGGTCACGTCCGCGAGGCAGGACAGCACGAGCACCCCCTGCTCGCGCCGTTCGCGCGGCAGCTGGGCCAGGAACACCCGGCCGTCCATGTCCGGCATGATCAGGTCCAGGATGATCAGGTCATAGTCGCCGGCCACGGCCTGCCGCAGCCCCTCGGTCCCGTTGCATGCGGCATCGACCGCATATCCGGCGGTCTCCAGCGCCCGGCTGATGAAGTCGCGGATCCGCGGCTCGTCATCCACCAGCAGTATGCGCGGGCCGCCTGCGCCCTCGGCCTGCTCGGATGCCGTCATCGACAGTCGTGTCATCTCGCCTTACCCGCCACCACAGCTCATGACGAGGTGGGATTCCTCTGAGGGTCCACCGCACCAGGGGGGCCGGTCAACCTGCCTGAAGCAATCCATTGCAAAAGCCGCCGTTTGGCCCGGCGGGGTTCGCCGCGGACTCCCACGGTAGCTCTTCGTAGCTAGCCAAGTACTCATAGTCGTTGCGGTCGCCCCGTCAGGGAGACGGTACCTGCTGCAGCTCCTCCGAGAATGACAATTTGGTCATGCAGCGCCCGGACTGTTGCCGATGGCAGCGCGTTGCCCAGAAGATCAGGTCCGTAACAGGCATAACCGGCCGGGGTCCTGGGGATCGCCGCGGCCGGCCCCTACCGTGTGCGCTGCCCGCGCCGCGAAGAAGCGAGGTGGTGACTGGTGTCAGTGCCAGCCCGTGTCGTGACCCTGCTGGTGGCGTTCGCCCTGGTGGCTCTCGGTGCGGTGTACGTTGTCGCGCATTTCGTGGTGGGCACCCTGCCCACGGTGGACTACACGCACGCGGCCTCCGGCGGCGTGGTCAACGTCGTCCTGCAGGAAGACCCGCAGAACGACTCATCGAGCAGGCCCGACTGGGTCAGCTACTTCGTGATGAAGCCCGGTGCCAACCCGAGCCTGCAGAGTTCATGGGTGCACACCACCCTGTTCTCGGTCCCGGCGAACACCAGGGTGAACCTGACGATCCTGGCCTATGACGGATGCACACCGCCGCGGAACAACTTCTGGACCCAGGTGCAGGGGACGATCGGCGGCGTCATAGCCTTCCAGCAGTTCAAGGACACCAACAAGCCGATGGGGCCGGTGCATGTCACGCCGACCCTCAACGGCTGGGCGCACTGCGCGGTGGGGCACACGTTCGCGATCCCCAGCCTGCACGTGTTCGTGCCGGTGGGCTCGCCCAACGCGTCGGCGGAGCTGTGCGGCGACTCGCCCTGCGTGTCCGGTCCCTTCACGCTGCAGAAATTCAGCTTCATGACGCCCCCCCACAGCGGCGACTTCCGCTGGCAGTGCTTCGTCCCGTGCGGGGGCGGATTCGTCGACGGTAACGGTGGTCCCATGCAGACACTCGGGTACATGACCGGCCAGATGACGGTGGTGGGCTCATGAGCCACTCCGCCGCCGCGGGGACCTCCGGTGATGCGCGCCACGGGCTGCGCATGTTCCTGATCTGGCTCCCCCTCGCGATCATCGCCGACCTGCTCATCTGGTTCGCGTGGTACCCGCACATGCCCCCCGGGCGCATGTCGGACCAGGCGCAGGGCCAGCAGTTCGACATCGCGGTCATGGCCGTGCTGGCCGCCCCCGTCCTGCTGTTCGTCTGGGTCTATTTCGCCTACGCCCTCATCGTCTGGCGGCGCCGGCCGGGCGACGACGAGGACGGGCCGCCCATTCACGGCAACACCAGGGTCCAGGCGACCTGGATCACCGCCACCGCGGTGATCGTGCTCGGCCTGTTCGTCTTCGGCACGGTCCAGCTGATCGTCCCGGCCGGCGCGGGCGCGGGCGAAGGCCCGTCACCGACCTGGACGCCCAACACGAACAACACCCTGCAGGTGCAGGTCATCGGCCAGCAGTGGGCCTTCACCTACCGGTTCCCCCAGTTCGGCGGCATGGAGAGCACGCAGCTCCTCCTGCCCAAGGGGGAGCAGGTCCGGTTCAACGTGACCTCGCTGGACGTCATCCACAGCTTCTGGGCCTACCAGCTCGGGGTGAAGGCGGACGCCAACCCCGGGGTGAACAACGTCGCGTTCGCCAAGCCCCAGCAGCTGGGGAGCTTCACCGTCCGCTGCAACGAACTGTGCGGGATCTGGCACGGGGCCATGTTCAACTACGGCCACGTGGTGACCCCGGCCGCGTTCCAGGTGTGGGCGAGGGGCCTGCAGGCCAGGGAGGCGCGGATCGGCCTCCTGCGCGACCTGCCGCCGTACGCGCTGACCTACGACCCCACGGTCATCCCGCAGCTCGGCAAGGACATCGTGAAGGTGGCCGGCATCACCGGCGCCAACGGTTACTACTACCCGTCCCAGCTCCAGTCGGGTGACCCCGGCGACCCGGTATCGCCGTGAGGCGGGCCGGGCCGCTGACGGCGGCGCACCCACTGACCACTCCTTCGACGAAGAGGTGACCGGATGGCCATCGAAGAACTACCGGGCGCCGACCGGATCCAGCCGGTAGGCGGCGAACCTGGCGGCCCGGCTGAGACCCGGGCGTGGTGGAGGAAGCCAGCCGTGCACACCGGCCTGCTGGGCGCGGTGATCGGCTACCTGATCGGTAACTGGCTCGGCTGGCTCGTGCAGCCGGCGAGCGCCAACTTCGCCGTGGGGCTCGGCGACACCAGGGACTGGCCGGTCGTCCTGGGATACGTCCTCGGGACGGTCGGCTGGCTGGCCGGAATGGGGATCTTCAACGATCTGGGCCGGCTGATGATCGGCAAGCCGCTGGCCGACATCGAGCACGCGCCCGTCGGCGGCCTGGCGAAGTACTTCCGGTACACGCTCGATCACAAGGTCGTCGGCATCCAGTACCTGTTCGGGATGATCACCTACTTCCTGACCGGCGGCCTGTTCGCGATGGCCATCAGGACCGAGCTGCTGTCGCCGACGTATCACATCATGAACGCGAACTCCTACCTGATGGTGGTGGGCGAGCACGGCACGATGATGATGATGATGATGTCGTCGGTCATCCTCGGGCCGTTCGGCCAGTACTTCGCCCCGCTCATGATCGGGTCGAAGCGGATGGCGTTCCCCCGGCTCGAGGCGCTGGGATTCTGGCTCACGCCACCCGCCTACGTGATCCTGCTGGCCGCCATCCTGTGGGGTGGCTTCCCCACCGGCTGGACCGGGTACGCGCCGCTGAGCGTCCAGACCGGCCCCGGGATGGACAGCTACGCGATCGCCTTCGGCCTGATGGGGATCTCGATGATCCTGGCCGGGTTCAACATCATCGTGACCTACATCAACTACCGGGCGCCCGGCATGCGGTGGAGCCGCCTGCCGATGTTCGTGTGGTCGATGTTCACGGTCTCGTTCCTCCAGGTACTCGCGGTACCGGTCATCATCGGCGGCTTCTACATGATGATCACCGACCGGACCGCCCAGACCGCGTTCTACGTGAACCAGCTCGGCGGCAGCAGCTACCTGTATCAGAACCTGTTCTGGTTCTTCGGGCACCCCGAGGTGTACATCCTGGCGCTGCCCGGGTTCGGGGTGGTGTCGGAGATCCTCCCGGTGTTCGCCCGCAAACCGCTCTTCGGCTACAAGGTCGGCGCGGCGGGCATGTTCGGCGTGGCGCTGCTGAGCTTCTTCGTCTGGCAGCATCACCTGTTCGACAGCGGCATCAACCCCGACATGCGCCCGCTGTTCATGCTCACCACCGAGCTGATCTCCATCCCGACCGGGTTCATCTACCTGGTCGCGCTGGGCACGCTCTGGAAGGCGAGGATCAGGTTCTCCGTCCCGATGCTGTTCGCCCTGGGGATGTACTTCAACTTCCTGATCGGCGGGATCTCCGGGGTGTTCCTGTCCGACATCCCGGCCGACACCACCGAGCACGGCAGCTTCTTCGTCATGGCCCACTTCCACTACACGATCATGGGCGGCCTGATCTTCGCCTTCTTCGCCGGCCTCTACTACTGGCTGCCCAAGATGCTGGGCTACGAGATGAACCAGACCCTGGGCAAGATCCACTTCTGGACGATGTTCCTCTTCTTCAACTCGACCTTCCTGCCGCTGTTCGCCCTCGGCCTGATGGGCATGCCGCGGCGGGTGTTCGAGTACGCGCGGAACCTGCAGACGCTCAACGACTGGGTGTCGATCTCCGCGTTCCTGCTGGGAGGGTCGATACTCATCTTCCTGATCAACTTCATCTGGTCGACGGGGTTCGCCCGGGTGAAGGCGGCCGCCAACCCGTGGAACGCCCGTGGCCTGGAATGGCAGGTGTCCTCGCCCCCGCCGCCGCAGAACTTCGCGCACATCCCCGTGGTGCTCTCGGGGCCGTATGAGTACGGCGTGAAGGACGCACCGCCGGTCGCCGACCTGAACCCACCGGTCGGCGTGGTCAGCGCCGCCTACGCCAGCGCAGGAGTGGAGGCATAGCCATGACAACTGCGGCACCGCAGGGCGGGCTTGACCGGACGGCCGAGGAGGCCGGCTTCTACCACGAGGCCGGGCTCGGCGCGACCTGGACCGGCTCCCGGCTGGCCATGGGCGGGCTGACCTTCCTGTTCGGCTCGTTCGTGTTCGCCTACTTCTACCTGCGCTCGGTGAACTCCAACGGCAGGTGGCACGGCTCCGGCTTCATCCAGCCGTCCGTCGCCATGGGGACGATCATCATCGCCCTCATCGTGATCAGCGCGGGACTGCAGACGGTGGTGCTGCAGCGGATCAAGGCGGGCAACAAGAGAGCGTGGCAATCCGGGGGCTGGGCGGCACTGATTCTCGGCCTGGCGGCGGTGGCTCTGATGATCATCCAGCTGCTCTTCCTGCCCTTCTGGCCGGGCAGCTCCGGATACTCCAGCGTCTTCACCGGCACCTACCCGGTGTACCTGACGGTCGTCCTGTCGGTGCTGGTCTGGCTGGAGATCCTGCTGATGAGGTCCCGGTCGCTCCCGGCCATTTCCTTTGTCGAGCAGCCACCCACCTTCACCGAGGCGTTCGCCGTCCAGCGGTTCCAGGCCAGCCTGAGCGCCTTCACCGCCGTGTGGAACTACATGGCGGTGGTCGGGATAGTGTTCTGGGTGCTGTTCTACCTGCTCTGAGGGAAAGGAGCGGGTCGTCCGGAGGGTGTTCCGTCTGCCGGCCGGAGGCCGCAACCGTCATGAACGTGGTTGTCTCGAACTGGTCGGCCAACGTGGTCGCCCTAGCCGCCTACGCGGTGGCTGCCGTCACGGATCTGCTCGGGGTGCGCGACGCGGCCACCGGCCAGGTGCGCCGGGCCGTGGCCTTCCAGGCTGGCCTGCTGCTGGCGGTCCTCGCCGTGGTGTCCCCGGTAGCTTTCTGGTCCTACCGGTACATCTGGGTCCGCAACTTCCAGGATGTGATTCTCGCGATCGCCGCACCTGCGCTCATCGTGCTCGGCGCCCCATGGCTCCCGCTGAGGCGGGGCCTGGGGCTGGCCGTGCGGGACCGGCGCGCGGCCGGGGCGCCGGCCGCGCCGCGCGAGCCCGGCGGCAGCGATGCCGCCGGGCGGGACTGGTCGCCCGGCTGGCCCGCCCGGCCGATCGTGGTCACGGTGATGTTCTGCGCCGTCTGGTGGGTCTGGCACCTGCCCGGGCCCTTCGACGCGGCGGTGCGCAGTCCCGCCGTCTACGCCCTCGAGATGATCACCTACCTGGCCGCGGGCATCCTGATGTGGCTCCAGCTGGTGGAGTCACCGCCGCTGCGGCCCCAGCTGCCGCCGCTGCGGCGGATCGCCCTCGTGCTGGTCCTGGCCGCGTCCGGGACGGTGCTCGGGCTGATCCGCGCGTACGGCCCGGGGGTGGCTTACCCGGCATACCTTGATTCGGGCCGGAGTGTCGCCGCCGTCGTCTCCGACCAGCAGGCGGGCGGGGCGATCCTGTGGGTGATCCCGCTGATCCCGCTCAGCATCCTGGCCGTGGGGCTGGCCACCCGGTGGCTCAGCGAGGAGGAGTCGGAGCCCTCAGCGGCCGATTTCGACCGTTTGCTCAAGCACAAGTCAGCCTGGCCGTCCCGGCCCGGTCTGAGATGACCGTGAGTTGATTCGCAGGAGGCTGGAGTGCACAACATAGTCCTTGCGCTATCGCTGTCGCCCACCGGTGACTGGACCCAGGCGGCCGCCATCATGACGTTCGCGATCCCCGTGGGGATCTTCGTGGTGGTGTCGACGTGGCTGTACTTCCTGTACACGAGGCCGCACGCCGTGCCGGGGCACAGGGACCTGGTGCCCGCCACCGGTGGG
>WNGO01010905.1_pt1 | contig 10603 bp, 5 predicted proteins | sample 5400511 | NCBI WGS metagenome assembly WNGO01 (sample SAMN13153380, study PRJNA577476) | soil metagenome | isolation source: 20 cm soil or saprolite under Garry oak tree replicate 2 | place: USA:California | collected 2016-06-15
TCCTGAATGGCCGAGGTGGCTTCGTTTTGGTGGTTTTCGTCTTCATTTTGTGCTCCATGCGCTGGTCAAATCCGCTGGAAACCCTGCTAGAACGCCCGGTGGAACGCTGCTAGAACGTCGGTAAAATCCTACTAGTCACGAGCGACGTCCCATTTGTCGCTGCCCTTCGGTCGATTCTTCCCACGCGCTCTCATCGTCCTGTCCTCCCCAGGTACAAAAGCAAAACGCGCCGCAACCAAGGGCGGGCAGAGTCCCCGCTCTTTTGTTGCGGCGCGTCTTACGTTGTATTGGCGCGCTATGTCGTCTGGCTGTCCAAAGTGTACGCGCCCGGATTGGAAACAGTCAAGGGGATGTTTACACGCTCGAAGGCTAGCAGGGACGGCGCGGATTGGCCGGGCGCCGCGAGATCGACCCTTGGTGCTGCAAGAACACCCTAGCGATCTCCAGAGCAACGCCACAGCGTGATAGGGCGTGCGGGTACGAAGCACCGCATTCTGTCACACTCCCAGCCCATTTTCCTGAGAAGACGAGGAGCTTCCCCTGCGAGGCTTGTCTGGACTCTTGGATGCTCTGCAAGCGGCGTACAGGGATCGGTCTGCCGTAGTCCTTTTCACCGCGTGGCGGTCGGCCGGTTCTTTCCCAGCTGCCTTTGGGACTATGCTGCTGTCCATCCCGAGTCGCCTCCCCGCGATTCCTCTCAACTTGGAAGTTGGGTTTGGCCCTTTCACGACTATCGACTCGGTGGCGCTCAGCCATCCGCGGCTTCGCGCGCACCGCGTTGCGAGGGCTCGCAATTTCGCTCGCGTCTATCGAAGGAGTAGACCGCCGTTGTCCTTTCCACGCGATCTAATCAACAGTGACTGGGACTACGCACTGCAGCGTCTTGGGGGCAACACTCCCAATCTCGTTCTCGGGATCGATTCATTTGTGTCCGTTGATTCCGTCAGCTCTAGCGGCGACATCACGGTCGGGACGCGCCCTGTCATCGGGCAGCGGGCTAAGCGTGACGAACCCCGTCTTCCCCGACTCGTAGGACTTCGGCCCAGGGCGCTGACGGATGCCTCTGTGCGGCGAGTTTGCCGCAGTGAGCTGGTCTTGTTGAACCTCCACTTCGCAAAGGGGCCGAAGAGCTCACAACTCGTGCGACAAGTAATGACTCAGCTCACATTGCGAGCTCCATTGATGCTCCTCGCGGAAAACGGTTCAGAACTCGTGCGGTTTCTCTCCTCGGCGCCGTTTGACGTGCCCCTTAGCGCCGAGACATGCTCGGCGTGTCCGCCTCCGTTCATTCTAGAGTCGCGGGGCGTCGGGCGAACCAGGCCGCAGTGGGAGCAAGAGTTTCGCTTCGCACTTCCCAACGAAGGAATGTCGGAGCGTGAGGAGGAACTGGCCGGTCTTGCGCGGGCGGCATGGAGGACTCAGTGGCGGTCCCTTACCATGGGGGAACCCGAGCGGACCCCTAGGTTCAGATTCCTGACCGAACTGGCCCGTGTTCGAAGGTCGGAGCCCTCTTCGGCGGATCGATTCGCATTGATGGCTCAGTTGCTGAGCCGCGTCGAGAGCGAAGTCGTCGCGACGGCGAGAGAGAGATTTGCTGCGGTCGTTGCTGCTCTTAAGTCTGAGCTGTCCCGAGGCAGCCCGAGAATCCAAGTCATTGTGGGGAATGGATTCGAACAACAGTTTCTCTCTGCAGAAGTTGCGAAGATTGCTGGCAGTTCCAGAGTGACCGTCGGAGTTGCACGGCATCTAGCAGATGCAGCTCAGGTGGCTGACACGTGCATAGTTTGTGGTTACTACGGGCCGGTAACCCTGGACGCCAGTCTTAGGGCACGAGCCTCAAAGGTCATCTGGGTCTTAGATCCCGTAGAGGCTGCTGCGGCGGCATTCGAAGCTCATAAACAGGCTGCTCTCATGGCGCGACTCGGGATTCAAGAAGCGGAACGCCTCTTGGGAGCACTCGATCAGGGTCTCTTCACTGCCTCGGGCGGTCTTCGGGCGGGAGATCCCGACGACCACGCCCAAATATTTTCTCCACTCGCGACGGTGCGAACCGGCGAGGTCCGGAGCGCGCCAGACGTGGAAGTGATCGACAAAGATGCGGATACCCTTCTGCTTCTTTCTGACGGTGTCCTCCTTCAGGCAAGTTCCTCGCGGCGCTTCGATGTCGTTCGACCTGGTGCTCCCCTGCCGCAGACTGTCGCTGCGTCAGAGCTGAACGAAGGCGATCAGATTCTGCTCGTAAGAGGTACGTATCAGCGAACTCTCTCCGAACTGCTTCTTGAGGACATGGATCAGGAAGAGCTACAGAAGCAGGCAGGTCTTAGGCGCACATGGTCGGGGATCGTCCGGTCCGTTGTTGAGCAGGAGCGCTTGAAGGTAAGAGGGATAGTTCAACGCATTCGACAGGGCGGCGGAGCAGCGACGATCGAGCGTGTGAAAAGCTGGCTCCGTGATGCACCGGAGATGACCACGCCGCGGGATTGGACAACGTTCCTCGCCTTTGCTCGCGCGCTAGGGATACAATTGCCGGACGAGGCAATCCGTGAGTTTTTCGATGCAATCCGAACGTGGCGCACTGGTCATCGGTGGCGGGGGCGCGAAGTTGTCCGCTTGTTGCGGCTCGCTTGGTTTGGAGGACTCTCAGCCGCTGATCTCGCCCGCACAGAGCAGCGCTGGGGGCTGGGAGTGCGAGATCTTGTCGAAGGCAGCCGGGTTGTTGAAGTCGAGTCGGTAAGGCGACTAGACGCAGGGGAGATCGTGTGACTGCGTTGTCACCGGATCTTATCAACGGCTTCGCCCGCGGCGTAGTCACGCAGTTTACCCTCATTGCGAAGGGACTCGACCCTGACTCGGGGCGTTTCATTGCGGCGAGGCCATACGAACGAATCCTGACGGGCTTCCTAACCCCGGTGGGCCCGGGCGGCGATGACGACTCGTCCGAGCCGGAAGGGGAGGGCCTACCAGAGCTGCCTGCGGACGCTAGCTACGAGCAGACCAACGTCGGGTTTGAATGGTCGATTCCGGTCACATCAGTGCGGGCGGGAATGCGCATCCAGGTGAGCGTAGGGCTGAATGCATACGCACGCGTTCTTCCGACCTTACAGGAGACTCAGCAGAACGCGCGATTCGACAGGCAGGGGCAGGCAACGGTTGTAGAAGCGTGGCAACGGTTCACGCTAGCGGGAAATGACAATCCAGTCCTCTCCGCAACGTTAGAACTGGACAAGCTCGTGCGTGAAGGGGCAATCCAGGTGAGCCTGAGCGATCAGGTCTCTCAAGCCTGGAGTCGCGTCGCGCCCGGCGCCCACATTCTTTTTCCAGCCCGCAAACAATTGTCGATTACTGGCAATGACATCGCCGACTCATCTGCGTTCGCGAGCTGGGTCGCCCGTGTGGCTGCGCAGGGTCAAGGAGGTCTCGTACTCTGGGAACCAACGGTCGATGCGCGAGTCTTCCCTTCGCCTACGGAGGCTGGCGCAGTTCGGGTGCTTGTTCGCCTGGTGAACATGACCCCTCCCGTCGACAAGCGCGTCGCAGCGTTCGTAGACCCAAGGCTGTATGCAGTGGATTTGACGGCGGAGTTCCCGGCGGCTGCTCACCAGCCAACCGAGTTTCGGATTCTCCCTCAGAGCTACAGGTATGACCGGAAAGTGGTAGCAATCGGAATCAACTGCCAGCCACGCTCTGCTTACTCGGGATCGAACCTCTCCTTGCGGGCCGAGACCGTTCCCAGCACGGAAACACCCCGGCTTGAACCACGTGAGGTCGATGGTGGCGAGCCGACCTTCGAAGCTCTGGCTGACCACGATAAAGGAATCGCCGTTCTCAGGACCGTCGAGCGAGCGATGCGTGCCTACGACAGCTCGTCGTGGGCCGCGAAACTCGACGCACTTTCTGCTCCGGAAGAGCGACGCGACGCCGTGACCGACAGAGATGTGTTTGGCGGCGAAATCTCGACATTCTCCGACGGTGTTGCCTTGCTGGCTGAGGCCAAGGGCACCCCAGTCGGAATGGCCTTTCGCTTAATGAATGAAACCATGCGGCGAATTGGAAAAAGACGAACGAGGCGAGAATTCAAGAAGTGGCATCTCTTCCAGCTCGTGTTCATCGTTTCGATGATACCGACGTTGAAAGCGCTAGCGCAAAGTACGGAACAGGGGGCCGCTCTTCCTCTCAACATCCTGTGGTTTCCGGCGGGCGGCGGCAAGACTGAAGCGTTCCTCGGGCTGATTCTCTGGCACGCGTTCTTCGACAGGCTTCGAGCGAAGCCCTTCGGAGTTACCGCGCTCCTTCGGTATCCGCTGAGACTGTTGACCTATCAGCAGCTGCAACGGATTTCATGGGCACTCGGTCAGGCTGAAGAGGTCCGGGTTGAAGCTGGGATCCAGGGCCAGCCGTTTACGCTTGGGTACTACGTGGGCGAATCGACCACTCCAAACTCAATATCGGATATCGATGATCGCAAGCTTCGTTCGACTGGGGTACCTGCGAATTGGCAAAGAGTCTTTCAGTGCCCCACGTGTGGAAGACGTTCCGTCGGTCTGCGCTACAACGCCGGTCTTCGGCTGATAGAGCACTACTGCCAGTCTACGGATTGCAGATCCAAGGGCGGCAGACTGCAGGTCTTCATTGTGGATGACGATCTCTATCGCTATCTGCCAACAGTCATCGTTTCGACCGTAGACAAACTCGCGCAACTCGGACAGAACCGAAGGTTCTCGCAACTACTTGGGCGAATTGAGTTCTTCTGCCCGGTGCATGGTGCCGCGTTCGGTGGTAGCAATCGCGCATTGTGCGAAGCCTCCCGAGAGAGACAGGCTGGAAACGACCCTTCGACATGCGCTGGTGAGGCCTTGGCGAAGGGGCCATTTCCCTTCCTGGGTCCGAGTTTACATGTGCAGGATGAGATGCACCTATTGCGTGAGTCCTTGGCAACGTTCGACTCTCACTATGAGACCACCGCACTTGCCTTGCAGAAGGCGTTGAATGCGGATAGTGCGGAGGGATGGGCATTGATTGGTTCAACTGCGACGATCGAGGGGTACCGAGAGCAAGCCAACCATCTCTACTTGCGCGACGCGGTCCGCTTTCCAGCACCGGGGCCGGAGGCGTATGACAGTTTCTACTACAGAATTGATCCCAAGCTCATTGTGCGCCTCTATGTCGGCCTCCTCGGCGTAGGACGCACCCACACCCCCGCTGTAGCTCGAGCGATCGGCCTCCTTCACGGAGTCGTGGAACGAGTAAGGCACGATCCGAGCTCTGCGGGCCAGTACTTGAACCTCCCCGGCGCGTCGGCCGAGCAACTCACGTTCCTGGCGTTTCTGTACGAGATCGTCCTCACCTACGTCCTTACGAGGAAGGGCGGAGACCAGGTGGGAGAGGCAATCGAAACGCGGGTGCGTCGAGATGTCGAGCAGATTGCTGGTGGCAATCTGCGTGTAGAGACATTCAACAGCAGCGTAGACATGCCTCGCATGATCGAGACGATGGAGGAGATCGAATCGGGTACCCAGGACACTCCGATCGGTGAGCGCGTCCGCGGTGTCGTGGCAACCAACATCATTAGTCACGGCGTGGACATCGATCGTTTCAATGTCATGGTCTTCGCCGGCCTGCCACGGCAGATGGCGGAGTACATCCAGGCGTCCGCCCGCATTGGCCGCCAATTGCCTGGGATTTCGGTCCTTGTCGTCACACCTCAGGCAGAGCGTGATCGAAGTGTTTTCGATCGCTTCGAGAAATTCCATCAGTACGTTGACCGACTGGTAGAACCTGTGCCGGTGAACCGATGGTCAGAGTCAGCACTGGAACTGACGCTCAAAGGGATCCTCGCCTCATATCTCATGGGTGTTGTTCCACGCCAACTCGGTCGGGAGATCTATCTGGTGCAACATGTCAAAGAGCTCTTCGGCCGGCCCGGGGCAGAGATGCTGAACGAGCCGAACGTTGCCGATTGGGTCTTGGAGGCCGTGGGCGCCAACTCTAGGTGGGCACCTGCCTCCTTCACGTGGATGACCCGGCGTGGATTCGCGTCTCGAACGATCGCGACGCTCAGACCCTCGCGGCACTCGGTATGTGATCATGGCACCTAAGGAAATGATCAGGAGCGTGTCGCAGTTGCTGTTCTCATACTTGCCGGACCGAACAGTCAGCTGGGAAGACGGGGCAGGTGTCGTCAGGCTTGGAACGCCAAGGATCGAAGCAGCATGGCCAGAATCGCGGGCGCAGGTTGTCTTGCAGGAGATCGGTGAGTACCTACGGCGCTGGGCCCATCGGTCTGGAGTGGTAGATGCGCGTTTTCCGCCCGCTGGGAGCACAGAGCGTTTTACGGTTGGTACGCCACTCGGCATCTCAGCCTCCCTTCTCGAGACTGCGTTCTATTGTCGAGATTGTTTCCGGTTTATTCCGAAGCTTCGCACCGGCGACACGCGCTATGAGTGTCCAGACTGCCGTCGCCAGACGCTGCGACAGGTGAGCTATGTGTTTGTGCACGGCTGCGGGGAGCTCACGCCAATCAGGGACTCCATGCCGCAGGAGAGTACTCGAAAGCCCGGCTCAATCTATTGGGCCCCCATTCGCTGCATGCACTGCCCGGATGGAGGCCTATTGCGACTGGACGCCCGCTCCGAGCGACTCAGCGCTCTCCGCGTCTACTGTGCCCGATGCAATGCCGAGGTGATTCAGAGACCTCTGGCGCGGTGTCCGTATTGCTTGCCGCGTCTCACGGGGACGGGCGGCCAGCTAGCGTTTAGGACCGCGATGCGGATCACGCGCCATTCAGCCAACAACGCTTACTACCCCCACTTAACGACCGTCCTGCGGCTAGATCGGCCAAGGGCAGTTCAGGACTCTCCAGACCTCGCTTGGTTGCAAGGGCTCTTACCACGGGACGAACGCGCGCCATCCGGTGGGGTGTCGACTACTCTCGTTGACCTGGTTGCAAAACTTACCGCGGCGGAACAGAGAGGCGATGCCGCGGCTGCCGAGCGCCTGCGTCGGGAGATTGCCGCAGCAGCGTCTGCTCGGACTGAAACCCAAGTTGAACAGGTCGCGCATCGTCCGAGTGCGCTATTCCCCGACGTGCTCCAGAGCGTTCGGGAGAGTGTCGCGCTCTTGTCCACAGTCCACCGGATTGATGTTGCTAGTCTGCACGGTGGTAATGGGGCGAGTCATTCCGGTGATCTGTTCCAGAGATTGGGAATCTCGCGAATGGAAGTGGTTGAGGATCTACCTGTCATCACAGCCGTCTTCGGCTACAGTCGGCGTTCCCCGGACCCACAGTATCTCGAAGAACGTGCGGCCGAACCGTTTCCGACGACTCTGCGGCCCTTTCCAACTCTCGATGAGGACGCTGCCCGGGTTTTGGGGCGGCCTCAGGCGGTTGGTACCGTCCCGATCCTGGCTCGGGAAGGGTTACACGAGGGGCTCGCCATTTATCTTGAGCCCAAGGCGGTCCTCGAATGGCTAAAGGCCAACGGTGCCACACTCTCGTCGGGCAATGACCGCGCTCGGTTGACCAGCATTCTTGAGGGTCTTGAACCCGTACAGAAATACTACGACGACATCTGGAACCATCGTCTCCGGCGTCTCCTGTTCGGGCTTTTGCATAGCGTTTCACACTGCGCGATGAAGGCTCTTAGTCGCACCGCCGGCCTCGAGGAGACGAGCATCTCCGAATACATGTTTCCTCCACTCCTCGGGTGTGTTGTGTTCGGGACGAGTAGCATGCCGCTGGGGGGCGTTCGCACGACCGCTCGCGATCGTCTGCTCGAATTCCTTGATGCGATGTATGAGGAAGCCATGCGTTGCGTCTACGATCCTGATTGTCTTCAGCGGGAAGGGGCGTGTCACAGTTGCATCCACGTACCGGAAATTGGGTGCCGAGTGTTCAACCATGGCCTTTCTCGTGCGTTTCTCGTTGGGGGGCACGCCCCGTGGGTACCCACCAGCGATCGAACTCAGGTTGTTGGCTATTGGGCGACAACGCAGACGGTCTCCCCGTGACTGACCACGCATCGAGTCTGGCGGATTGGGATCGCTACTTTCGGATTGCATTTCTGTATCCGACTCAGCTCACGGCCGTCGAGAGACTATTGGAGCACGAGGCCGATGGGAACGCCGTGGAGGTTGAGGCGATTGGCCGCAGGGTCCAGGCTTCCTATGACCAGGTCTTCGAGATCCTATCCGCCCTTTCAAGTGTTGGCCTATTCAAACAGTCCGATAGTAGTCACTACACGTTAAAGAAGACGGCGCTGCGTACGTCAGAGGCTGAGCGTCAAGTGGCTAGTGCTGCACTGAGATGGGCGCGAGAGAATCTGTCGACAGACTCGTGTGAGCTTCTTCTGGCAACTCCCGCTAGCGGCCAGTCAAAGACATCGATGGCGCTCGACCGCTCGTTTTTGGACCTTCGTACCGCGCTTCGATCGCTGATCGCTTCCGCAAGGAAGCGACTGGTTCTCGCCTCTCCGTTTTGGGATACCAACGTCGCTGAAGACCTCGCCGTCTTGCTGGAGCGTCGGTTGGAGGCGGGGGTTGAGATCTGCATCCTAGCCAGAGCTCCTACCGGCGGAAACACAAATCGGGATGCACTGCGCATCTTGAGGGCTGTTCGCTACCAGGAGCGTTGCTGCGACATCAGAATCCTAGAGCAGCCGTCATCCGATGACCCATTCGGGCGCTCAACTTTCCACTTCAAGGTTGCATGCTCCGACTCTGAACGCGTCTACCTGGGATCCGCGAACTTCAACACAGCGGGACTCGCTTCGCGTTGGGAGCTCGGAGTACTCCTGGAGGGGGCGCGGGGCAGGCTCGTATCATCCCTCGTGGAATCCCTGCTTGGCGCCGCCCCACCGGTGATTGGGCTGTGAAGGCTAGCGGCAGCCGTCGCGAACGCGGTGCGTATTTCACGCCGCATGCTGTGGCAGAAGCACTCGCCAACTGGGCGATAAAGTCGCGGAGCGAGATTGTTCTGGATCCGTCGGCAGGAAGGGGCCACCTTCTGGCTGCTGCGGAAAAGCGTCTCCGCGATCTTGGCAGGAAACGGAATCCTCTAATATGGGGTGTTGAACTTCATGGCAGGAGCTTTCAAAAGTTGGTCACGAGCTTCCGCGCGTGGGGGATAAGCGATAAGAACGCCCTCGAAGGGAACTTCTTTTCGCGTGTTGCTGACCTACCGAAGTGTGATGTGGCGCTCATGAATCCGCCTTACGTCAGACACCACGATATCCCCACGGCAACCAGACACACGATGGTCAACGCTCTTAATGGGACGCGCGGCATCGTTGATGGGAGGGCATCTGCTTGGGCTTATTTTCTCGCGTTGATCCCAGAACTCCTCAACGCCGGCGGGCGCATAGCGGCTGTCCTACCAACCGACCTACTCGCCTCCGACTACGGAGCGCCTGTTCTCGCCCACCTCCAGAAGGTGTTCTCAACGGTCAACCTCATCTACTGTGATGGAGATGTATTCCCAGCATTGAGTCAGCAAACCATCCTGCTTCTAGCCGATGGGCGCCATAAGGAGGACGGGCGCAAGGCGGACATGAAACTGCGCCGGGTTCGTTACCCGGTGCAGGGCCGGGACGATTTTTCGATAACGAGCAAGAGAAATGGAAAGACATTCAGCGCCGGCGATACGCTACCTCGGATACTCGCACCGAAGGGTGCGCTCGCGATCGAGGCTCGGCTGATGAAAAGGAGTGATGTCAAGAGCATCGGCGACATCGCGAAGGTGGAGCTGGGATACGTCACGGGCGACAACGGCTTTTTCCATTTGTCGACTGCGGACGCCAAGGCATTCGGTCTCTCGGACGCCCAACTAACGAGAGTTGTAACGCGAGAACGAGATATTCTCGGGCTTCGCTTCACGGTCACGGACTGGAAGGGGTGCATCAGAGAGGGAGCGAAGGATTGGCTCTTGACCCCGATGAACAGGAAGTCCCGAGCCGTGAGGAACCTGCTCCAGCGCAAGGCGGCGGTAGAGGCGCGCGGCGCCTTCAAATGTGCAATTCGGACTCCTTGGTGGCGTGTGCCGCTCGCGAACCCCGCACCGGCCTTCATGGTCTACATGGGAACGAAGGCTCGAATCGTGTCGAACACGGCAGAAGCCCAGGTCTCTAACACGTTCTTCAGAATTACGAAGATCAAGGGGTTCTCTCCCAACGATCTCGCCATAGCGTCGCTGACATCCGTCTTCAGGCTGAGTGCGGCGTTGAATTTCAGGCTTCTGGGAGGCGGCTTAGTCAAGCTCGAGCCCTCCGATGCTCGCAGGGTTCTTATTCCAACGTGTCGTATTCGGGCAAGTGATGTATCCCGAGTAGAGAAGCTCCTGCGCTTAGGACAATGGGAAGGCGCTTGTAGGATGGCTGACAAACTCGTTCTTGAACGAGGTCTGAGATGGAGTGCCAGCCTAATTCGGTCGGTTCAGACCGCGAGTGCTCGCGTAGTTCTAAGCTGACAAACTGACTCCGCGGGCGACGAGTTGGGAGGACCGGTCTCATTTGAGCTTGCTCTATAGCGACCAACCCATCGAGAAAGAGGAACTCGACGAGCTCGAGGCGTCCAGTTTTTCTCGGTTGTTAATCAAGCCGTTGGTCGAATG
>WNGO01009629.1_pt1 | contig 10602 bp, 15 predicted proteins | sample 5400511 | NCBI WGS metagenome assembly WNGO01 (sample SAMN13153380, study PRJNA577476) | soil metagenome | isolation source: 20 cm soil or saprolite under Garry oak tree replicate 2 | place: USA:California | collected 2016-06-15
AGCCACGCTCGAACAGGCGGCGGCCCAGGCGGTGATCGCACGGGACACGGCGGTGTTGGATCAGGCAGCGGCGGGCGTCGTCCTGGCGCGGCAGGCCCAGGTCCGTCAGAGCGCGATTGGCATCCTCGTCGCCAACGAGGTGAAAGGCGACGGCCTGCGAGTCCTGATCAGCGTGCGCTCGGCGTTCGCGTTCGGTGCCGGCCTCGGCTTCGCCGCGGCCTTGCTTCGACTGCTACGCCGGCGCTGATGCGACGCCGGCACTCGGGCCCGATTGGTCGGAGAACAACCGGACGACGGCCATCCGCGAGCGCAGGGTCTGCGCCGACGCCTCGAGTCCCACGAGCGACCGGGTCACTCGGATGAGCTGGAGGGCCGTGGCTCCGAGGAGCCCGGCTGAGAACATGAGCACAAAGGCCAGCGTCACGTGCATAGATGGCATGGTTGATCTCCCCCCCCCAGCGGTCATCGGCGGCGGCGGCAGGCTTCCGGAGGCGGCACCGCCGGCGCCTGCTAGAATCCGGCGCAGGTGACCCCACTCAGAGACGTCCTGACGAAGCAGGTCTCCTCGGCTTTCGCGGCGGCGGGATATGACCCCGCGCTGGGTGAGGTCGTGTCGTCGCAGCGGCCTGATCTGGGGCAGTTCCAGTGCAGTGCTGCGCTCGACGATCATCGGGGATTCGCTCCAGCGCCTGTTCCGGTTCGCCGGACACAAGGTCGTCAGCGACATCCATCTCGGCGACTGGGGCACGCCGATGGGCATGCTCATCGCGGAGCTCCAGCACCGCCGGGGAATCACCACGCTCGACGACGCCACCGCCGCGCGGGCGGCCGCGACGCTCTCGGTGCACGACCTGGAGGAGATGTACCTGGCCGCCGCGGCGCAGACCCGGTCCAGCGACGAGAGCCTGCGCGAGGCGCTGCAAGCCACGGTCGGATTGCAGCAGAATCAGCCGGGGTATCGCGAGCTGTGGCGTCAGCTCGTGGCCGTCTCGGTGGCCGCGTTGCGCGAGGACTTCGAGACGCTCGGTGTGAGCTTCGACCTCTGGCTGGGCGAGAGCCACTTCAGCGACCGGATCCCAGGACTGGTCGAGCGTCTGCTGGCCCAGCAGCACGCCATCCTGAGCGAGGGCGCCGTCGTGATCCCGGTGGCCGAACCTGGAGACCAGCAGGAGATGCCGCCCCTCATCCTCGTCAAGTCGGATGGCGGCTACACCTACGCCACCACGGACCTCGCCGCGGTCGACGAGCGCGCCAGCGATCTGCGCGCAGATGCCATCCTCTACGTCGTCGACAAGCGCCAGGGCCTGCACTTCACCCAGGTCTTCCGCGCCGCGCGCAAGACGGGCCTGGCCCGCAACGCCCGGCTCGAGCACCTCGCGTTCGGGACGATGAATGGTCCCGACGGCAAGCCCTTCAAGACGCGCGCGGGCGGCGTGATGAAGCTGAAGGACCTGATCGAGATGGTCACGGAGTCGGCGCTCCAGCGGATGCAGGATACGTCTTCGACCTCGACCGTTTCCTGCGCTTCGAGGGGCGCACCGGGCCGTACTTGCAGTACGCCGCCGTGCGGATCAAGTCGATCTTTCGGAAGGCGGAGATCTCCGACGAGGACGCGGGTGGATCATTGATCGCCCCGCAGACGGCCGGTGAGCGCGACCTCATGCTGGCGCTCACGAGCCTCGGGGATGCCGTGCGTCAGGCCTATGAGCGGCGGGCGCCGAACGTCCTCTGCGACTTCGCCTACAACCTGGCCCAGCTCTACAGCCACTTCTATCACGAGTGCCACATCCTGAGTGAAAGCGACCCCGGGCGGCGCGCCTCCTGGCTGCGACTGTCCCAGATCACGCTCCGCCAGCTCGCGCTCCTGCTCGGTCTCCTCGGCATCGAAGTCCCCGATCGCATGTAACGGCGCGGCTGGCGCCGCGGTCAGCAGGTAAAATCGATGGCATGACATCGAAGGCTCTCCGCCGGTCTCTTGCCCACGCCCTCGTCCTTCTCACCGTCACTGCGGTCTTCGCCGCCGATCCGACGCTGCCGCCGGCGACCTGGTTCCTCGAGCAGGTCAAGGCGCTCTCGGCGCCCGAGATGGACGGTCGCGGCTCGGGAACGCCGGGCGCCGAGCGCGCCGGGCAATACATCGCACGCGTCTTCACCGAAGCTGGGCTCAAGCCAGGCGGCGACAACGGAACGTTCTTCCAGTCGTTCCCCGTCTCGACCGGCATCACGCTGGGCAATGGTAACGCGCTCGCCATCGTCGCGCCGACCACTCGGGACCTGACGCTCGGGAAGGAGTTCCTGCCGCTGGCCGTGTCGGCCGACGGGTCGGCGGAAGGCGACGTGATCTTCGTCGGGTACGGCATCACCGCTCGCGACCTCAACTACGACGACTACGCGGACCTCGACGTCCGCGACAAGATCGTGCTGGCCATGACGGGCGAGCCGCGCTCCAACGACGCGAGCAGTCCGTTCAGACGGCCGGAGGCGTACCACTACTCCGAGCGCAGCCACAAGATCATCAACGCCCGCGAGCACGGCGCCCGAGCGATCCTGCTCGTCGCGCACCCAGAAGCGCCGCGGCAATCACTGCCTTCGCTCCGTGGCATCGCCCAGCCATGGAACATCCTGGCCAGCTCCCTCACCGGCCGAGTCGCCGACACGCTGCTGGCGCCCAGCGGACGGCGCCTCGCCGCCCTGGCCGCCGAGATCGACAAGAAGCTGGCGCCCCAATCGTCGACGCTGCCGGGCGTCCGCGTGCGCCTGACCGTCAGCCTCAAGCGCGAGCGCGGCACCGCGGCCAACGTCGTGGGCATCCTGCCCGGCACGGACGAAAAGTTGCGCGACGAAGCCATCGTGATCGGCGCGCACTACGACCACCTCGGCCGCGGAGGCGAAGGCTCACTGGCTCCCGACCAGGTCGGGACCATGCATCCCGGGGCCGACGACAATGCGTCGGGCACGGCCGCCGTGCTGGGCCTGGCCCGTGCGTTCGCTGCGGCGGGAGGCGCACCGCGCACCCTGGTCTTCGTGACCTTCGCCGGCGAGGAGATGGGACTGCTTGGCTCGGCCCATTACGTACGCCATCCCGCGCTGCCGCTCGACCGGACCGTCCTCATGGTCAACCTCGACATGGTCGGCCGCCTCCGCAACGATAAGGTCTTCGTGGGCGGCGCCGACAGCGCCAAGGAGCTGCGCCAGGTCCTCGACGATGCGGCGCGCGGACTGGGTCTGACGCTCCAGCTCCGTGGCGATCCCTTCTCGCCGTCCGATCACACGTCCTTCTACGCGGCGGGCCGGCCCGTGCTCTTCCTGTTCACGGGAGCGCACGGCGACTATCACCGGCCGACCGACACCTGGGAGAAGATCAACGCGCCCGGGCTCGCCAGCGTGGCGACACTGGCCATGCGCGTGGTGTCGGCGGTGGCGCGCGAGGCGACGCCGCCGGCGTACGTGAGGATTGAGGCGCCGGTGCGCGGCCAGGGGGGCGGATACGGCCCCTTCTTCGGGGTCATTCCCGACTTCGGCGACGCCGACCGACCGGGCGTGAAGATCACCGGCGTGCGTGCCGGGAGCCCGGCTGAGAAGGCAGGCGTCCGCGCGGGTGACATCATCGTGAAATTCGCCGGCGTGGACGTGAAGACGCTGGAGGACCTGACCTTCGCGCTGCGCGGCCATCGCGCAGGCGACCGCGTGGACGTGGTCGTGGAGCGGGACGGGAAAGAACACCAGGTCTCCGCCGTTCTCGAGAACCGGCGCTGACGACGGCCGCGCTCGGTCGCGCGCTCGTTCTTCGACGAGCTGTTCGACCTCTCGCTCTACCGTCTTCGGTGACCTACGTGATCGGCGTGCTCGCCAAGACGGTCTTCGGGGTCGCCGTGGCCTGAGGGGCGATCGTCTGAGGAGAGATCGGCTGAGGTCTAGAACTTGACGCGGACGCCGTACGTGAGATCGAAGCCGCTGACGTCGGTCGCGCTTCGTCCCAGCGGCAAGAGCCGCTCGGCGCCGCCCCGGGTGACGTGGTATTCGCCGTAGAGCGTCGAGTTGGGATCGAGGCTCCAGTTCACGCCGGCGCCAGCCCGGACACCGAGGCCGTAGGTCGTGTCTGCGTGAGGATCGAGGGTCCTCGTGATGTGATCGGGGTCGGTCATGACGAAGGTCGGCCCGAGCAGAAAGTACGGCTGGAACGCCGACAGATCGCCGAGCGTCGCCGGCGACGGCCAGCGCATGCGAAGGTCGAAGCCGACCGATGTGCTCGGCTCGAGCAGACGATAGGGCCCGACGTTGACGCCCATGTCGACGAGGCCTCCGCCGAAGCGGAACGAAGGAAGCTCGTCCGGGCGCGGTTGAGCGTGCACGAACGTGGTCGTGGCGACGATGAGCACCATCGCCACCATCACAGCCGCGGATCGCGTCCTAGTGATCACGTACTAGAGGATAGCAGGTCTCACTGACGATTTTCGTCATGGCGCGACGACGGCGGGGCACGCGCCAGCCCGTCCAGTCGGGGCGCTTCAGGCCGAAGTCCTCGATCTTCCAGAATCGAGACCCTTGGCACCCGCTGTGCAAAATCCTGCCCGCATGACGCCTCTCAGCGCACCCAAGGTCGTGGTCGTGATGCCAGCCTATAACGCGGGCCGGACGCTTCGTATGACGTACGAAGAGCTGCCGAAGGACACCGTGAGCGCGGTCATCCTCGTCGACGACGGCTCGACCGACGAGACGCTCGACATCGCGCGCGAGCTCGGGCTCGAGATCTTCGTCCACAACCGGAATTACGGCTATGGCGCGAACCAGAAGACGTGCTATGCGGAGGCGCTTCGCGCCGGCGCCGACGTCGTCGTGATGGTGCACCCCGACTATCAGTACGATCCCCGCCTGGTGCCGCAGATCATCGAGCCCATCGTGCAGGGCCGCGCCGACGTCGTCCTGGGCTCGCGGCTCAAGAATGGCTCCGCGCTGGCCCAGGGCATGCCGTGGTGGAAGTACGTGTCGAACCGCTTCCTGACCTGGGTCGAGAATACGGCGTTCGGTCTTCGCCTTTCCGAGTACCACACCGGGTACCGCGCCTTCCGGCGCGAGGTGCTGGAGACGGTGAACTTCCGGATGAACTCGGACGGCTTCATCTTCGATCAAGAGATCGTGGCGCAGGTCGTCGCCTCCGGCTTCCGGATCGGCGAGATCGCGGTGCCCACGCGCTACTTCCCAGAGGCGTCGTCGGCGAGCTTCACGGCGTCGGCCGTGTACGGGCTGAAGATTCTGGGACTCATCGGCCGCTACCTGCTGCACATGCGGGGCTTCGTCCGCTCGCTGGGGTTCGAGAGCCTGCGCGCGCGCTACACCCAGCTTCCGACGGCGCGCACACACGCCGCGTAATTATCAGGCGCTTGATTATTAACTTGGGGGGACCCGTTCCGCTTCCCCCCAAACCCCCCTCGTTCACGGTGCGCCTGACCTAGTACTTATAAAACCCCTGGCCTGACTTCCGCCCCAGGTGCCCCGCCATCACCATCCGCTTGAGGAGCGGCGGCGGCGCGTAACGCGCCTCACGGAACTCGTCGAACATGACCTCGGCAACGTACATCGCGGTGTCGAGGCCCACCAGGTCGAGCAGCGTGAAGGGCCCCATCGGATACCCGCAGCCGAGCTTCATCGCCTGGTCGATGTCCTCGAGCGTGGCGAGGCCGCTCTCGTACACGCGGATGGCGTCGAGGAGGTACGGCACGAGAAGGCGATTCACGATGAAGGCGGTCGCGTCCTTGGTCTGCACCGGGGTCTTGCCGACTGCCCTCACCCAGTCCGTCGCGGCCCTCGCCGCCCCTTCGTCGGTGAGGATCGTTCGCACGACCTCCACCAGCTTCATGAGCGGCACCGGGTTGAAGAAGTGAAGGCCGAGCACCTGCCCGGGCCGCCGCGTCGCCGCCGCCATCGCGGTCACGTTGCACGATGAGGTATTCGAGGCGAGGATCGCGCCCGGCGGACAGATACGGTCCAGCTTGGCGAACGTCTCGTTCTTGAGCGGCTGGTTCTCGGTGATCGCCTCGACGACGAGATCGCAATCCTTGAGGTCCTCGAGCCTCGTCGTCCCCACGACGCGAGCGAGCACGTCGTCCTTGGCCTTCGCCTCCATCTTGCCGCGCGACACCAGGCCTTCGAGCATCTTCCTCATGTTGCCGAGGCCGCGCTGGAGCAGCTCGTCGTTGGCCTCGACCACCGTGGTGACGAAGCCGGCCTGGGCCGACACCTGGGCGATGCCGGATCCCATGAGCCCGCAGCCGAGAACACCAACCTTGGTGATGGGCATTGGTCCTCCGAGCTGACGAGGCGGACGCGGGCTAGTTGCGGAGACGACGGCCCGGCAATGGCGGCGCCTCGTAGTGCGCCGTCCCTGGCGGGCACGGGTTCTTCACGGTCACGCTGACGTTGCCGTAGCGAACACTGCCGTCCGGCTGCACGACGCCGCCCCGCTCAAGCGGCGGCGGACCGCTTCCCTTCAAAGCCTCATCGAAGGCAGCCTCGCGACGCTCGACCGGAGCGCTCATGATGCTCAGAAAGAGGGAGGCGTTGATCGGTGTCTTGGCCTCATCGGCCCCGGCGGGGCTGACGAGGCCCAGCGCGCCGAGCGCGCCAAGTACGGCGGCCAGTCGAAGACGGCTGATCTGAGCCACGAGCCCTATTCTAGTCATAGACGATCAGAGAGTGTAGCGGATAGTTCTTGAGCTTGTCCTGACCGTGCAGGAACGCCAGCTCGATCAGGAACGCGACCCCGACGACCTGGCCGCCGACCTGCTCGACGAGTCGCAGCGCCGCCGCCATGGTCCCGCCGGTCGCCAGCAGATCGTCGACGGCGAGCACGCGTTGACCCGGTTGGATGGCATCTTCGTGCATGGCCAGGGCGTCGCGGCCGTACTCGAGCTCGTATTCCACCTCGATGGTCTTCCCGGGTAGCTTCCCGAGCTTGCGCACGGGCACGAACCCCGCACGGAGCTGATGCGCCAGCGCGCCGGCGAAGATGAATCCCCGTGACTCGATGCCGACGACGATCTCGATCTTCTCCTGCTGATAGCGCTCGGCCAGGAGGTCGACGACGTACCGAAAGGCAGGCCCGTCCTTGAGCAGGGTGGTGATGTCCTTGAAGAGGATGCCCGCCGTGGGAAAGTTCTTGATGTCGCGGATCTTGGCTCGGAGACTGGCTAGCTCCATCGCGGGCCGTATATTACCGGCCTTGCCAGGGGTGCACAAGGACGGTGGTGCGCAGGCTGACACGGGATGGGTGTCCACATGTCAGCGCAACAACACTCGACCGCCGTGAACAGCCCGGGAAATCGCGTATTTTCGTATGGCACTCCCCTTGCTCCCGCCAGTGGGCCCATTTTAATGGAACAGACAATCGGTACGAACAAGCTGGCACCCGTCAAGATGGTCAACTTCATCGCGGGTCTGCTGATCGATCTGCCCTCCCGAAGCAAGGTCCTCTCGGTCGAAGTCGACGCCGAGACCTACCGGGTCACGGTCGCGTCGGCAAACGGCGGCGTGAGCCTTCACCACCTCTCGGCGTGGGATGTGAGTCGAAGCATGCGCGGTGATCCCACGGCCCTCGCAACGCTTCGCGCCGACCTTGGCCGTCACGCGATGGCGGTATAGGAAGCCGTGTGCTGAGCCGCGAGGACGCTCAGCGATTTCTGCTCGGGGCGCTGGGAGAGTTCGCTCCCGATTGGGAGCCCGTGAGCGATGTGACCGAGGTGACGGCCCAGGACCCCAACGCATGGCTTTCCGGCGTCCTCCCACCTGGTGCTCCAGGCCTACAGCGACCGCAACACTGACCCTGTGCGGCGTTATCTGGAAGAGGTCGGAATGGGCAAGGCCTCGAACGGTCGTAAGCCCGCCTTCCGCGCCGCCTAGTTTCGCCGAAGTAGCTTCAGCCTCCTCGTAAGCCCCCCTCCCGGCCTGCACGACCTTGCCATGTATGCAGGTGGCGCTGGTCCAGCGTTTTGCAGATCCTGCGATCGAAGATCCGACATTTCCATTACTTACAGCCCGGCACGAGGCTTGAGTAATACCGACACCGAGGAAGGAGGTGTCAGCATGGTCAAGAAAATCACGTTCATGACCCTGATCTCGCTTCTCGCGATCGCTCCACAGGCCTTCGCGTTTAGCGGCGGCGGCGGCAAGGGTGGTAATGGCCCCGTCTCGGGCACGTTCGGAGATCACACGTTCTCGGGCACCTGCGACGCCGGCGAGTGCTCGGGGATGATCCAGCCGGGAAACGGGACGTTCGATGTCCGACTCGGCACGCCGGAGCCATTCGCGGGTCTCATCGTTGGGCTCGGGCTCCTCGGCGCTCGCTACCTGCGGCGGCGCTAAAACCTCAACCTGCTGCCACGGCGCCGTCGGCGTCTGCCGGCGGCGTTCGTGTCTTCAGCGCGCCTCGAGCTCGGCGATGGCGCCCGGAAGCGCCGCCAGCGACGGAATCACGGCGTCGGGGCTGAGCGTTGCGCCGCTTCGCGCCCTCGCGGCGACGTGGATGACGCGCATCCCGGCCTCCTTCCCGCCTCGCACGTCGAGCACCGAATCGTCGCCCACGTGAACGGCGGACTCGGGCTCGCCGCCCACCGCGCGCAGCGTCAGCGCGAAGATCGCCGGGTCGGGCTTCCGAATCCCGACCTCGTCCGAGAACGTCGTGTGGGCAAAGCAGTCCAGCAGTCCGAACTGCTGGAGGAGCTTGCGCAGCGTGACCCCCGGCGTGCGCATCGTGTTCGAGATCAGCGCGAGGGTATGGCCGCGTGCGCGCAGGGCTTCGAGCGCGGCGCGCGCGCCAACGTCCACGGAGGGCGGCACGATCAAGATCGGCCGTGAGTACGCCTCGACGAGATCGCGCACCAGGGAAGGAGTGAGCCGATCGTTCAGGGCGGGGTTGGCGGCCGTGAGGATCGCGCGCACGTGCTCCTGCACCGGAACATCGCGACGCGTGCTCCAGATGCGACCGAGGTACGAGCCCGAGGCCTCGTACGCGTCGTCGAGCGCGGCCCGTTTCACGGGCGTGCCCGCTCCGGTGAGGATGCGTTCGAAGTCGTTCAACCGCGTGCGCTTGTAACGGTCGTCGCTGGAGGGACCATCGAACAGCAGCGTGCCCCAGAAGTCGACGGTGATCGTCCGGATCTTCAGCGCGGCACCTCGAACTTCGGAGCGCGCTTCGCCAGGAAGGCGGCGGCGCCCTCGGCGGGCTCCCCACTGGCGTAGGCGGCCGCGAACGCGTTGATCCCGTAGCGGATCGCGGTGCCCAGGTCCGTGTACCGCCAGCGCAGCATGAGCTCCTTTTGCAGGCGGACCGCGGTCGGCCCGGCGGCGAGGATCTTCGCGACGAGAGCCTCGACGGTCGGCGTCAACTCGACCGCAGGCACGACCTGGTTGATCAGTCCCCAGGAAAGCGCCCGCTCGGCGTCGATCGCCTCGCCGGTCAGCAAGAGCTCGGCGGCGCGCCCCGGCCCGACGAGCGGTGGCAGCAGGGCCGCCTCGATCACCGACGGGACGCCAACCCGCACTTCCGGTAGCCCGAAGGTCGCCGTGGTGCCAGCAACGCGCAAGTCGCAGGCGAGCGCCAGCTCGAAGCCAGCGCCCAGGCAGGGGCCGTTGACAGCCGCGACGACGGGAAACGGCGCGTGATGAACGGCCTCGATCGCGTCGTGCAGCGCGGTGATGAGGGCGCGCGCACCCGCCACGTCGAGCCCGGCCAGAACGTGAACGTCCATGCCCGCGGTGAACGCGCGGCCACTACCAGTCACCACCGCAGCCCGGATCGTTCGATCGGCGCTCAGGGCCTGAAAGGTCTCGCGGATCGCGCCAATCAGGCCGGGCTCGATGAGGTTCAGCGGCGGGCGCGCCAGCGTGCACCAGGCGACGCCATCCCGCGGCTCGCACTGCAGTGCCGCCGCCATCAGTACCTGCGCATCGTCGGATCCACCGTCCGCGACCACAGGTCGAGCCCACCCTCGAGGTTCTTGACGTCACGGAACCCGAGGCCACGCAGGTAGTTGGCGACGGCGGCGCTGCGGACTCCCTGGTGGCAATACAGGACGATCTCGTCGTCCGGATTCAGCTCCTCGACGCGCAGCTCGAACTCCTCGATCGGGATGTGCAGCGCGTTCGGCAGACGGCACAGCTTCGTCTCCCAGTCTTGCCGCACGTCGACCAGCACGGGCGGCCGGGGCGCGCTCAGCCGGTCTTTGAGCTGCTGGGGGGTGATCTCGTCCATGGCGGCCGCTCCTCAGCGTGGCGCGGGTCGTTCGGCCACGAACGCCCCGAGCCATTCGTTCACGACGGTGGGATGTTCGAGCTGCGGAAAGTGACCGCAGTCGTCCAGCCACCGGGTTTCGGCACGCCGGAATCCCGCCCTGGCCTGCCGGCAGCACTCCGCGGGAATGACGTTGTCCTGGCGGCCGTGGACGAAGAGCACCGGCGCGTCGAGCATGGCGATCGCACGCCGATAGTCGGCCGCCCGCACCACGAGATCGGCTCGGGAGTCGCGAAGCGTCGTGAGAAAGGCGAGACGCGCGGCCCAGCGCGTGCGCTCCGCATAGTCGTGATCGACGAGGAAGTCGACCTCGGCGC
>WNGO01005349.1_pt1 | contig 10601 bp, 13 predicted proteins | sample 5400511 | NCBI WGS metagenome assembly WNGO01 (sample SAMN13153380, study PRJNA577476) | soil metagenome | isolation source: 20 cm soil or saprolite under Garry oak tree replicate 2 | place: USA:California | collected 2016-06-15
TTCACTTTCGGGAATAATGCTTTGGACACTTTAATTACTTAAAGTACTTTTGGAACATATTAGTTATGATTGATACTTTGTCATTGAATCAGCTGTAAAGGTATTATCGAACACGTGTGACGTTTGGGATATACATTGAAGGATCTTTCCGTCCTGGAGGAGCAGGCGTTCCTGGAGTAGGTTTCGTCGTTGGACGCGACAGTAGGTTGGGTGGGGAAGACGGTTGTGATTGATGGTGGTGCAGGCTGCTACTTAAAGTTAGAATTTGGGTGACTCTTCACCAGCGGCAAGGATTTCGCTGCTCATGGGCGTAGACGCTGTGCTTGCAGTTCTCGCCACTTGATCTACTTGGATGAGAAGGTTGTGATGCAGAGGAATTCTGCCGAGGTGGAAGTGGAGGGGGAGGGGACACGAATATCGAACCGGCTGAGTTTGAGGCGAAAGAGGGGAAAGAATGACTGGGCGCGCAACTTGAGATCTTGAAGATTGGCCGTTATCAGGGCAGTGAAATTCATCGTCGCTGGCTACGGCATGGAAGGAGTCAGGACGGAGGACTCGGATTCCGAATCGAGGCGCCAGTTGTGTTCGGAGAGACAGGATTGACAGGTCCAGTCTGTAAAGACCCAGGAGTGAGCGAGGTGAATGGGATGAGGACTCGTTCTGCGCCGTCTCTCCGATCGTGGGTATCATTGAGCATCTGCACTACGATGGATTGATGGTCTCCAGTTGTTTCATATGTTGAACAACTTGCTCCGATATGTTGAGTTGCGTTGGACTTGACGAATTTCACGAGCCATGCAAATAATGTCAAACAAATAAACATGACATTGCCATTCTTTTTTCCTCGCAATTCCGTCACGCTTCCTTGACCATCGACCATCACGCCAAGCAGTTTGCCCTGTGTTGCATCTTCAGCTGAAATGGGCCCTTCCGAGTTCCATCCTCGATCTCACACCCCCCAGAAGTGTGAGTAACCTGCTCAGGCATCAGTCCTCGTCCTCTTCCATCGCAAGCTAAAAGTGGTGCAGAAATAAGGGTAACCCCCAACATCCTGCCCTCGCACATCGACTATATGCGCACAAATCGGGACTTCCGACAGTCACCTGCTTGCTTTGTGCATGGGCCATGGTTTGACTATATGCGTACGTCGTCACTTGCACTTCTTGAACGCATATAGTGACGATTTCAGCCTTGACGTGTTTCTCTGCACTTCACCGCATCCACCCGCGCCTTATCACACCTCAGGTGAGTCACTTCAAACTCGGATTTCGATGTTGCTAACCCCCCGCCGCACACCCTGTTGCACACCGCACCCCACCACGCCCTCCCGCGCCCTGTCGCACCCCGTCGCACCCTGTTGCATCCCAGGTGAGCTACGAATCCTGTTTTTGGCGTTTTTGACGTTTACCCACCTCCCTCGCCCTCCCACCGCTCGACCACGTCCCGTTGCTTCCCACTGTATCCACGTCATCCTTTCGCGCCCCGCCGCGTCCCAGGTGAGTCACATGAAACCCGGATTTCAACGTTGCTGACCCAGCTGCCTCACATGATGACCAACCCCCTCCCTCGCCATCCGCCACTCAACTACACCGCACCGCATCTGCCACGCCCTCCTGAACCCTATTGAAACCTTATCGCGTCAATCAGTCTCGTACGAGTCATTTTCGCATCCGGCTCTGCATCTCGTAATTCGACTCGTTATTTTCCTTCACGCTCGCAACTGTTTCCCCTCGATCATCCGCGATGTTTGCAAACGTCTCCCACATCACTATCAACCCACATTATTCTTATCATCACTGTTTCACCCCGGTTGCTCTCCCACTCTATTTATTTGCAAAAGTGTTCTGCATTCCCATTATCATTATCATTGTACTAGTCTACAAAATGGGAATAAAGTGTTTTCTTAATTACTAGAGCTGGAGTGAAGTAAGGCCCTGAAGCCCTTCGTGACACCTCAATCAACTTTAAAAAGTGCTAAAAGTGCTTTCAAACATGAGTGAAACTACTTTGAAAGTGGATGTTCCTCACGCAGGTGAGGATTTTGCTCACTTTCGAAAGTGATCTCACTTTAACTACTTTCGACGGTTTCGGCACTTTTGAAAGTGCTGAAAGTGCTGAAAGTAGACCCGGCCGAAAACCTGATGTATCTGTTGGAGACAACGCGTCTCTCGAGCTCTCAGCAGGTAGGTAGAGTTGCGTCCATGGGGAAATTTGCCACTTACAGTGCCGTTTTTAGGACAACTAATGTCTTCTTCCGGGTTCTCTGACAATTTGCAATCGGCTGAAATGCTGGCACCTACCAGTGGCAGCGTGTCTCTCTCGACCGGTATGTAGAGGTATACCCTCCAGGAAATTCGACATTGATGACATTTTTACAGATGTACAGATGTCTGCCTCCACTACGGAGATTCCGATATCGATTTCTGAGCTCTCTGCTGAGGCAGATCCAGGTATGTAGAGCGTATTCTTGGGGAAACCCGCTTTACATTATTTCTACAGGTTCACTTGTGTCTCCATCCACTGTAAACAATCCCGCGTCAATCTCTAGCAGTAAGCTTCCCGAGACAGAAGTACTAGTTCCGGCGCCTGCCTTCCCTTCCTCAGAGGGGCGTGCTGCTGGTCGCAGGCCCGCCGATTTGGAACCGACAGTGGAGGGGGTGAAAGGGGCAAGAACCCCTGCAGCAATACGTTCCAGCCCCGTAGGGTCATCGGGATCAGTGACAATACCTGGCGAGGCCTCAGCTGTCGCCCGTCGGCCTCCGCGCCTGAACCACCCTCCTATCCGTCCGAGTTCAGCTCTGCGCTTGGTGTCTCTGACTCCAAATCCTGCTAATGGATCTCTATCTCAAGCTGAAATTGCTGGACTGCCTGCATCTGATTCAAATCCTGGATCGTACGTATCATCACCGACGGGTTCGAGTCACGGATCAGATGGCAGCACAGTCAGTCCCCATCCGTTCGTTTCCTGTGGATCCGATGGATCGACCGCGGTCTCCAACCAGTCTACCACAGAGGCTGTATCGCCCTGGAGTTCTCAATCGTCTTTTTACACAGACACGCCTCCTCCCCCACGTACAGTTATTATTGAGGGCCTCAATAAGTATGAATTATATGAAGCTGTTTGCCCTGAAACGATGCGCGAGTGGGAGGCTGCGCCTGGCCCAAAAGTGATCGTGTTCATTGCCAACGACTCAGTTACAACGGAGATCCATCGCAGGGTGACGCTCATTCGAAACGCACTTATCAGCCTCTTCCCCGATGCCAATCCTATCATAGGCTCAGCAGAAGTTGTTACTACTGGCCTGGGCCCGCAACCAGTTTTACCATTTCTCGTCCACCGAATATCTGTGCGGTATTCTCATCGCTTAACAACACAATGCTGCTGGACCGTCAACAATTTTACATTCTTCGCCGTGCCCTTCAATGCACTTCCCACAACTTCTTACGCAATGATGCTAATGGGCTTGAACCTCCCGGAAAGTCAAGAAAGTGAAGATCTTGTTGCAACGCTTGTGCGCCGCTGGCTCTCCAGGTCCTGTTCTATCACTTCATTCATCCGAGAGCATCACGATAACTTCCCACGATTCATGTCAGTTGAAGAGCAGATCCTATCCACCATCGACTCAGTGGATGTCGCTAGCACGAAGTTGGGCGATGAGGATGATAGCCCTGTCGCATTCAATGTTTATATTGATCCTCCAACCGATGATCCTCTCCAACACCAACAATGGCTAAAAGAAGTGCGTGCTATCACGTACTTCGCAGATTGTGGTACCGGCAAAGCAGTTTCTGTTTTCCATTGCAACATCTGCAAGGCGAGAGACCATTCAGACGGTTCATGTTTGTTCCCAGCCAATCAAATGATCCACGACTCGAATAGTGCTGGTACTCAGGAAACGTTGTTCCCTCTTGCAGATAGCATTGGCAACGGGACAGGAAGTGAAAGAGGTTGGAACATCAGCGGGATTAACTATATCTTCATACACTGATTATTTTATGTATTACCTCAAATTTGCTGCAGGCAGCCTATCTGTTGAATGTTTTGCCAAACAACTGCTCCCGATCTTGCGACGTCAGCTCTGAAATTTGATCCCTTGCACTCTGGCAACATCAGCTCCGACTGTTCTTGCTCAGCTATGTATCACTTTTGATGGTGATTTTTCCCATTACTACTTCATTTACCAAACCAGCGAGGCAATCTGACCGCGCTCTGACTGCTTTGACCTTTCGGGAATCGGAATGATCAGCCTAGGAAACGAACACCTGCCCTCGGTTTTCACGATCATGCCGCTTACCTCCTTGCATGATGCCGGGTACAGGGTCAGAACGTATTTCGAAACATGTTTTATTTGATTGATCTTATGATGTGCAAGATTTCGAAACGAAAAACGTGTATGCGGTCCTTTCCGGTTTCCCAGAACCGCTAATTCCTGATTCGAAAGGAAGTATGATATCACTTGCGTCGTGAATTTGACAAAGGTAGCTTCATGAGAATATATAATGCCCCTGGGTCTGCGGTACAATATCGATCGCGTATACAGCCTCTTCCAGTCCGTAAGCTGGTGCGTTGGCCCACTGGCATTCTACTACTAATATCAGGTCTGATACAATCAGCTGTAGAGATCATGTCACCCAGGACACGTCAAGTTGATATCATCGAGCTTACATCATCGAGTGAAGAGGATAGGTGCGGACCCTGATAGTTGTCCTGACGTGCATGGGCTAATATGAGAACACGATCACCACACAATATTTCTTGATCTAGGCCTTCCACAAGAACAAGTGGACGCACGCTCAAATTGGGAAAGGATATCCGCGCTTCTGGGCGACACCCATCAAAGCCATTCGGTATTGTTACAAAATTTCAAACTCTGCTTTACAATAATTAGTCGAAGATTTTCAGGATGCGCATGTGGTTAAACCGCGTGTCAAAGGCCCAGCTGTAGAACCTCTTTACGTTGATGATGACGACGACGACGATTGTAACGCGCTGAACAATAGGAATCAAGCACTGACTGCGTCTAAGCATAGTAGCTTAAGTAAGTACACCCAACTTGAATGATCATCACTACTTGCAATTGATTCACAATAACTATTCGAAGATCCGTCAGATGCAATGGTCCCTAAGCATAGCCGTGAGTACCTGGAACTAATTGCCTGCAATTGATTCTGAAGCATAGTGATTCAAGTTCCCACCCACAAACCAAGGAAAGCAGACTCAACTCTGGACAGAGAGGAAAGAGAAAAATATGCTGTGGAACTATTTTTCAAACTCAATGAGTCGGTCTTTGGCAGTAGACTGCCGAAGGATACAAAATTGATGTGGAATAAGCGACTCTTATCAACGGCGGGAAGAGCCAAAGTGCAGTCAGTAATCTGAACTTACTGTTGCCCCTTCTTGACGTCAGGGTACAGGTACAATAACTTAGGCCACTTCTCTACAGAAATTCAACTATCGGAGAGTATATTAATTAGTGAAGGTAAGTATCTTAAGCGTTGGAAAGAACTTCCGCAATTAATATTTGCGATAGAACGGATTCGGGACACGCTGTCCCATGAAATGTGCCATCTAGCAACGCGGATCATTGATGGAGACATTACTCACCACGGATGGCGATGGAAACGCTGGTATTGTGATTGATTTAAGTGTGTTTACTTACTCAATCCGACGATTTGGCAGGGCATCAAAGGTGATGGAAATCCACCCTGAGATTAAAATTACGGTGAGTCATTGGTTTGACTTGGGATATTGATAATAACTGCATATGCTTCAAGACACGACACACGTACGAAATCTCGTATCCTTACCAATGGAGTAAGTACAGAGGTTTTCTCCTGGAGCCAAATTGCTCATTTTTGTCAGAATGTCAAGATTGTGATACGATGTACGTGATTATATCGGCAGCTAAGTTGGCCTCAGCCTCAACAATGGATGCTAGCCACGGACGATTCAGAAACTCAATCCAACCAGATAAATGCGGTGAGAAGTGTCCCTTACAACTCAATCAGTGTTCTGATGCAATAAGAAGTATGTGGTGCCTGCAAAGAAGGGAGACTTGTGCCTCTTTTCACGATGCAGCAAGGATCACAAAGTGCATCCAGGACAGGCAGAACTGCATTCGTGGAGCCAAGAACACCACCTTCGAACACAGATGCTCCAAGGGATTCTGATAATGTGGCAGACGTAGAATCTGGACTCAAACTACTATTAATGACTCTCCGAAATGTAACTCTATAATAAATGGTCACGCGCTGGAACTGTCCACGCGACGAAATTCTCGCCATCCATCCCAGAGTCCGACGTTTGACACAGCGCGTTGTGGGCGCTTGCGGGGGTGCCAGAAGGTAATAATGAGTGTTGGCGAGACGCTGCAAGGGTCATGCAGTATGTGGATGTAAAGTGTCATGTCAATGATGGTCCTGATTCGTGGAGTGGCATTGGCTGCCGGATAAACCAGCCCAGCAAGCGAGTCGGTTCACACTACGTGCCGCGGCATATCGTGGGCCGCAGACAATAATACCAATCCCGATAAACGGCATGGTGCCTGCGCGGGAGTTTCCGATTGAATACGCTATTGGTCTACGACCCTTCAAGCTTTCAAGCTTCATCCACGTTTCCTCCCACAAAGGCCTTCGCGCCGATCGGTTGCTTTGGCACCTTTATTTTTCTGTCACATATTTGACCACCACCACCCGTTCTTTGTCTCATCAAACGATTCAAACCATGACGCAAACTGCCATTTTGACTCTCGGGGCATTTAAATGATCAACTGCAATGGATTTACATCAACCATGTCCTTTTTCACGCGCTGGGATGGTACTGGTGGAGCAAGTCCCGTACGTGCGAGCACTGATTACCGCTTTTTGTACATGACATGACCATCATCATGGTAGGACGACGGCATCCCAGTGGATCTCATCGACGAAGCGGATCATGTAATGCCGCAGTCGCCCGTACATACTAGAGTTCCTCAAAAGAATAAGCATCCATTGTTGGTGACACAGGCACAGAGGATTAGTGCACTGGAAGAGCAGGTTCGTAATATTCCTTCACAAGGTACCTGAATGAACTTCTGATAATCCATCTCCTTCTCAGGTCAAAGGATATGCAAAGATAATTGAAGGCCTTCAGGAGCAGCTGAGCAGCTTGTCTGTAGCCACCCCAACGTCAAGGATGCACACACGAATGTCAAGCGTTACGCCAACTTCCCCCATACACATGCAAGCGCCAAGTGTCACGCCAACTCATCCACTTGTGGCGCCGGGTTTGGAACAACCGTTTAATGCTCAGTCCAAACCTGCGAGGAAAGATTTACTTGTAAGTATCCCATGACATATTTGGGGCAGATGATTGATGCGAGAGTAGAACATCTTACGCCTGGCAATGAATGATGCAATGGGAATGGGGAGGGATAAGGATATCATAACCATTGACTTGGCTTCTGCTGAAGAAGCAGAAGAATACGAGATTAACAAAGACAGTGCCTCTGTACAACCGACTTTGGATCCTCGTATGCGTCCGTTTCTTCCGAAACCGAGCTCACCCTGGAACAAGAAGCTCTGGTGCTTACTGGCAGCAAGCGTTGCCAAAAGGCATGAATTTGACAAGTCTACCTGGAATGAGATGGAGAGAGCTTTTTATGAGCGCCTGAGGCGCCTCAACAGCCTTTTGAAGAGTGAAAAGCGGGCGATAAGTGTTCCCTCTTCCAGTCGCGTCAGGGGTCATGCTTAATTCTCGACTCTCACTGGAGTCATTGAACATGTACGTACACGTGTTCGACACTTATATGGATTATAAACTGACGTTTATCTAGCACAATTGGTCATGGACCTCATCCCGGTAGCTTTTCCCCCGACACTTAGGGGGTTTTTGATGCACCCGAGTGGCGACCATTGTTTTTTCACTATGTACCTGTCTCCCGATGCATTGTAAATTGTGCAATCACCTAATTTTGTACTTTGAACTACTTCAGTGAGATGGACGGAACGATCCTAAAAGTGGAGATGGCTACGCATGTTGATTGGACGTGCGCGACACGCGAATGTTGTGTCATCTGAACAATTACAACTTCGGTTACCCATTTGATCATTAGGTCCATCGCCCGTTATCTACGTGCCTGTCCGCCATTGCGCTGCTGCAGGGTGTGGCGCACGCGGCGGGCGCTCCATCGATACTCGAACCCAGAGGAAACTCCGAGACATCGTACGGCACAACAACAGACTCGGAGCTACAACGCATCCCTGAGCAATATGAATTTTGCGAGCGGCAAAATCCGGCTGCCCCAGCTGTGTGCATGCATATGTAACATGTTGATTCTGCACTCATACGCGAACTGTCATCGATTCATCACCGGCCCGGCCTGATTCTCGTGGAAACGTGGGCTCAAGCCTCATGATTTGGCCACCCCGAGACAAAGAAAAGCGTTATTCATGCATGGATCTGACTTCAAAGAAAGTCGTAAATGAGAGACGCATTCGAGTCGTCATTGTCACCGTTCTTTCAAATTGCCCGGATGCCGATGCGGATCCCTTTGTTAGGACCAGGGAGCAGATATGATGGATTTATTTCCCGGATATATAATACGAGCAGGGCTAGTGGGTCTTGTCTCCTTCAACGAACATAGCTAATTTTTCTAACATGGTATTCACCATCGACCACGCCGACCGGGCCAGAAAGCGACCCGGGAGCCCTCCATTGTCCCAAGCAAGCAAACGACATCGCTCTACTGAAATGGCGTCTGAAGCAAGCGACAACATGTCTCTTTCGGCAGGTATGTGGACCACTCGTTCTATGAGAAATCCATCGCTGATGACATTTTCAGGTACATCCATGCTGACTTGCCCCTTCCCTGCACCATCGGGTCTATTTTCTTTCTCAACTCGGGCAACAGCAACCTCTTTAGGGTCTCCAGCACTTGGGCAGCAGCGCGTTCCTAACGACAGGCTTGCTGAGGAGCCGATGGAGCCAGCAGAGAGTCCTCCGGTGGTAATCTCAAGACCCGTGTCGCACGAGATAGCGCAGGCACGTTCCACAGCACAGCGAACTGCTATTGCTAATCGCAGACACGTCAACGAGCTGATGGAGCGAGCGAGCAGTCCACCGGTAGCGCTGGCACGACTTATTTTACCGGAGACAGCAGCAGCAGGACGATCCGGTTCTGGATCTCCTACTCCCGTACCATCCGCGTCGCCAGCCCCTGGCGGCGGACAGGCTGGATCTTCTCTCGTGGTTCACGGATCCGACAGCATGAGCAGCCAGCGTGGATCCCCGTTTTCTGAAGCCAGCTTTAGTACCCCGCCACCCAGCCCATCCTTGTCGTTTCATACAGAACCTAGTATTGGCACACCGCCTCCCCGGGGAGCTGCCCCTCGCTTCATCCAAGGCCTCAATAAGCACGAGCTGTTTGAGGTTGTCCACCCAGAGACGCTTCATGCTTGGGAGGCTGTGCGTGGTCCCAAAGTGGTTGTATTTATTGCCAATGACACGATAACGAAGGAAATGCATCACCGTGTCACGCTTATCCGGAAGGCTTTGAAAACAATTTTCCCTGATGCTGACATGGTCATAGGCTCGCCTGAGCCTGTCTCCAATTTTCCCCATGATCGTCCAGTCTATCCGTTCCTTGTCCATAACCTCTCGGAGATTTACGCCCATCGTTTAATCGTGGAGCACTGCTGGACGATCAACAATTTCACCTTCTTTGCACTCGACTTTTCACCGCCGACGACGCCATTCGTAATGACTCTGACAGGCTTGAACCTCCCAGCCAGGCCACAAAGCAACAATGCAGTCGTGCGGCTCATCCGCCACTGGCTCCTCAAAACCAGATCAGTGGCATCATTCATCCAGAAACATAACGATAACTTGCCACCCTTCTTGTCGGTCGACGAACAAATTGAATTTGTCATGGCCACGATTGATGTCTCACCCGTGAAACTAGGTGAGGGGGAGGACAGCCCTGTGGTATTCAACGCCTATCTTCATCCTCCAACGCATGATTCTGCTCAACACTGCGTGTGGCAACGTGAAATCCGCGCCATTACATACTTTGCGGACTGCGGGACTGGAAAGGCAGCGTCGCTCTTCTACTGCGATGTCTGCAAGGGGAGAGACCATCCCACCGCTTCATGCTTATTCCCTCCAAATATCAGCTTCCAGAACTCCAGTGCTCAGACCGGAGTACTCCCTGCTGTCAATGCCGATTGTGGAGCGCGTGGCGAAGGAGGCGTGCACGTAAGCGGAATCAACTTCAATTACTTCATGCGCATGTAGACAAAGTACTCCTATGTAACTGGGTTTCGTGCTGCTGGCAACGCGTCTCATGATGGTTACTTACACATTTTGTATTCTCGTACACCTCTTTTTCAATTTGAGGTCTTTCTCTTCAATTTTCTTTGGCTTTCTTGTTCTGCAAAGCCCTCCCCATCGCAGACTGAATGTGTGTAAGACATGTGGGAAAATGATCCTCAAGTCTCACAAAATAACCGTCCTCCTCTCCATACGGATGGGGATTCTATGAACGCGTTCGAGTCTAACCATAAGGGGGGCCTCGATCTTTGCAATAGTGAATGTATCGGTACTAACCTGGTTTCATTTTAGT
>WNGO01003149.1_pt1 | contig 10599 bp, 10 predicted proteins | sample 5400511 | NCBI WGS metagenome assembly WNGO01 (sample SAMN13153380, study PRJNA577476) | soil metagenome | isolation source: 20 cm soil or saprolite under Garry oak tree replicate 2 | place: USA:California | collected 2016-06-15
GGGCCATGACGACGGCGCATTTTTCTTCTCGCGCCCGGACGCAGCGCAGCAGGAGTGCTGTGAGCCGGGGTTCACTCTACTTTGCATGGGGTTGTTTTCGCGATTTTTTGTCCAGGCCCTGCGCGGAATGGCTCAGAGGGCACGGAATAGAGCGCGAATGCAAATCTATCTACTTCGCATTCGCCGGCGCGTGGACATGCCACAGATCCGCGCGCCAGTGCAGCACGATCGCCATCATCAACGCCACACCGGCCATCGCGTAGAGGGTGCCGGTCACAGCAAACCCGATCTCGTCGATCAGGCTGCCGGCCGCCAACAGGCCAAGCGGCAGTCCATAGATCACCAGCATGCGCACGCCCATCACCCGGCCGCGGAAATGCGCGCTCGAGGCGCGCATCAGGATGACCGCGATCGAGATCATGCAAAGGCTTTGCGAGAAGCCCGCCAGCGTCAGGCACACGATCGCGGCAGGCACCGTTTGCATCTGCACAAACAGCAACAGCGCCGCGTACCACATCACCGTCGCGCCGATCAAAAGCCGCGCTACGCGAATGCCGCCGATCAGGCTCAGCAGTACAGAACCGACCAATGAGCCGACCGCGAAGCTGGCCGACAGATAGCCGAGCCCGGTCTGGTTGGTGCGGTAGATCTCGCGCGCGACGTAGGGCAACAATCCGTTCGACAGGGGATAGGCGGTCAGATTGGCGAGGAACGCGATCCACATCGCCGCGCGCATCCGCGGCGTGGTCCAGACATAGGCCACGCCCTGCTTCAGGTCGCGCATCGGCGAGCGTCGCAGCGCGCCGTCGGCGCCCTCATCGATCGGATGCGGTTTCGACGGCGCCACGACACAGAGGGTCAGCAGCGTGCTGACGACATAGAGGCCGACGATCGCCATATAGGCCGGGCCCATGCCGAGGGCTGCGAACAATCCGGCCCCGCTCAGCGCACCGGCGATGCGCGCGGTATCCATCGTGGTCCTGGAAAGGCTGATGGCGCCGATCAATTGATCATGTGGCATGATGGTCGCGACCAGCGCACCGCGCACGCCGAGATCCGACGGTCGAACGAGGCCCATGACAGCCACGATGACAAGAACATAGAGCGGGCTCAGATGCCCTGTCAGCGCCAGCGTCATCAGCGTGCCCGCCAGCAGCGCGTAGGTCGCGCGCATCACGGCGAGCAGGTCGCGGTGACCGATGCGATCGCCGACCACGCCGAATAACGGGGCAATCAGCGTGCCGACGTAGCTAAGCGAGGCAAACAAGGTCAGCAGCAGCACCGATCCGGTCTCGACCAGCACGTACCAGCCGAGAATCAGCGTCTCCATCTCGAACGCCCAGGATGTGAGCAGATCGGCGGGCCACTGGAAGCGATAATTCCGGATCCGGAAGGGTGCGAGCGCGGAAGGCCGCGCCAACTCGCTCAAAACTCGATGCCGCGTTTCATCGCGTTCCACCCTGCCCGTTTCTTATTGGGGCAAAATCTACCGCGTCGCGGCGGCCGAGGCCAGCCCCCGCCCGTTTCCGCAAAAAAAGGCGGCGCGTTAAGCAGGTCTCCTCGGTTGGTGGTAAACCCGGCGTTAAGCCGGCCCCGCCGCGGGCGCTGAGGGGGGCGGAGGTTAAATCGTCGATTCTCCAGCAAATCCGGCGATGGAGGCACGCCTGAGCGGCCCGACAAAACCATATCCTGACCAAGATACCGCCGATTTAACCAACCCGGAGGTTCCTGGGCTTAACCGTTTGTCCAACCACCACCTGCATAGTCGTGCACAGATCTGAACTCATGACATGCCGGACTTGACCACTGTGACATCCTTTGGACGCGTGATTTCGGTGCGTGGATCCCTCGCGCGAGTCGGACTGCTGGCGGCGAGCCAGCTAGCCATCCCCGAAGTGAGGGCCACCGTCGGCCGGTTCGTCAGCATCCGCTGCGCAAATTCCACCATCGTCGCCATGATCACGGAAGTATCCTGCGAGGATCTGCCGGTCTCCGACGTTTATATTGCCAGCGCCTCGGTCGATCTGCTCGGCGAAATCCTCGGCGGGCCGGAGCGTCCCAAATTCCAGCGCGGTGTCACCCATTATCCCACGATCGGCGATGCCGTCGAGTTGATCACCAATCAGGAGCTTCGAACGGTTTATGCGCCGTCCGGATCGGATCAGATCGATGTCGGCACCCTGCAGCAGGATCCCTCCGTCATTGCCTATGTCGATGTCGAGGAGATGCTCTCCAAGCACTTCGCGGTGCTTGGCTCTACCGGCGTCGGCAAATCGAGCGGCGTATCGCTGTTGCTGAATGAGATTTTGAAGGCACGGCCGACTTTACGGGTCTTCCTGCTCGACGTTCACAACGAATATGGCCGCTGTTTCGGCGACCGCGCGCTGGTTCTCAATCCACGCAATCTGAAGCTGCCGTTCTGGTTGTTCAATTTCGAAGAGATCGTCGATGTGCTGTTCGGCGGCCGGCCCGGCGTGCCCGAGGAACTCGATATTCTCGCCGAAATCATTCCGATGGCGAAGGGAATCTATACCCAGTACCAGAACGCCGATCGGATTGGATTGAAGCGCCTCGATCCCAAAGCTGGCTATACCGTCGATACGCCGGTGCCCTATCGCCTGGTCGATCTGATTTCGCTGATCGACGAGCGCATGGGCAAGCTCGAGAACCGCTCATCGCGCATCATCTATCACAAGCTGATTTCGCGGATCGAGACCGTGCGCAACGATCCGCGTTACGCATTCATGTTCGATAACGCCAATGTCGGCGGCGACACCATGGCGGAAGTCGTCAGCCATCTGTTCCGACTTCCCGCCAACGGCAGGCCGATGACCATCATGCAGCTTGCCGGCTTCCCTGCCGAAGTCGTCGATTCCGTGGTGTCGGTGCTGTGCCGGATGGCGTTCGATTTCGGGCTGTGGAGCGACGGCGTTTCGCCGATGCTGTTCGTCTGCGAAGAGGCCCATCGCTACGCCTCGGCCGATCGCAGCATCGGTTTTGGGCCGACCCGCAAAGCCGTATCGCGTATCGCCAAGGAAGGCCGCAAATACGGCGTATATCTCGGCCTCGTCACCCAGCGTCCCGCCGAACTCGATGCCACCATCATTTCCCAGTGCAACACGCTGTTTGCGATGCGGCTTGCCAACGAACGCGACCAGACACTGCTGCGCTCGGCGGTTTCGGATGCCGCGGCAAACCTGCTGTCGTTCGTCCCTTCGCTCGGTACCCGCGAAGTCCTGGCCTTCGGTGAAGGCGTGGCGCTTCCGACCCGGCTGCGCTTCAAGGAAGTGCCGGTGCATCAATTGCCGCGCAGCGAAGCCACCATTGCAACGGTTGCGTCGGTCGCCGCCGGCCATGACATGCATTTCGTCAGCGCCGTGCTGGAGCGCTGGCGCGGCGCCACCTCGCAACGCGATGTTCCCAACGATCCCGGCGCTAACGACCGGCCAGCCGCACGCACGGTGGAAGCGCCGATGCTGCAGCCATCGATGGGTCTCGATCCCGACCGCTTTTCGCTGCTGAAAAAACCACTGCGCTGACGGCTTCGGCGGCCGGTTGCACCCCGATGCCCGCTGCCAAGCAAAATATCGAAAACAACCCCATGCAAAGTAGCATGGTATCGCTGGCATGGATGCTTTCAGCGATCCCGCGCAAACATTTTGACACGTCGGGCAAATCAGCGGCACTATCGCATCATCACGCAACTTGAAACCCCGTCGCCGCGCCGCCCTCCGGGACCCCGGTCCAATACGCGACCAGCAGTGCCCGACAACGGGATCTTCGGCGCGATTGCAGTTCGTAGGGCGGATTGGAGCCGAAGGCGTAATCCGCCATTTTTCGCCGGCAAGACGGCGGATTACGCTACGCTAATCCGCCCTACGTGCTGAAAAAACCACTGCGCTGACGGCCTGGAGCCGCCATTACCGTCGCGCGCGTCGCGCAAGCCGCGCTTTGCGTGAGATGCCGCCATCGAATATGATCTCGGGCAGCCGCAGCGCGCGGTATGAACCGGAATCTCCCGATGACGCAGCCGATTGCCAAACGCTTTCCAACCCCCTCGATCGACAAGCTGCCGGACGATATCCGCACCCGCCTGCTCGCGGTGCAGGAGAAATCCGGCTTCGTTCCGAACGTATTCCTGACGCTGGCCTATCGTCCCGATGAATTTCGGGCGTTCTTCGCCTATCACGACGCGCTGATGGAGCGGGATAGCGGCCTGACCAAAGCCGAACGCGAGATGATCGTGGTGGCGACCTCCAGCGCCAACCAATGCCACTATTGCGTGATTGCCCACGGCGCGATCCTGCGCATCCGGGCGAAGAACCCGCAGATCGCAGACCAGATCGCCGTCAACTACCGCAAGGCGGATATCACACCGCGCCAAACAGCCATGCTCGACTTCGCGATGAAGGTGAGCACCGAGGCGCACAGGATTTCCGAAGAGGATTTTGTTGCTATCGCTGGCCACGGCTTCAGCGACGACGACATTTGGGATGTTGCCGCGATTTCGGCGTTCTTCGCGCTGTCGAACCGGATGGCTAACGTCACCGCCATGCGCCCGAACGACGAATTCTACATGATGGGACGTCTGCCGAAATAGCCGCGCCGCGTCGGATACGAGATGCAATTCGGCGATTGAGGCATACCGGACCTTGGCCTATCGTGGCGATCTTCTCATCTGGAGGTCACGCATTGCCGGACTGGTGGGAAATTGTGCTGCGTCTTGGCGTCGCCACGCTGGCGGGCGGCCTGATCGGTCTTAATCGCGATCTTCACGGCAAGCCGATCGGCTTGAACACGCTTGGTCTGGTGGGCCTTGCTACGGCCATGGTCGTGGTGCTCGCCGACCCGTCCGGCGACGCCGCGAAAATCTCTCCCGAAGCCAGCCGGGTCATTCAGGGAATCCTCACCGGCATCGGCTTTCTCGGCGCGGGGGTCATCGTCCGCGCCGAACATCATTTTCGGATTCGCGGGCTGACCAGCGCCGCCTGTACCTGGCTCACGGCCTGTGTCGGTATCGCCTGCGGGGTCGGGCAATGGCGGATTGTCGTGGTTGCGCTTGCGATCACGTTCGGGCTTCTGATCGTCGGCCACCGTCTCGAGCGCTGGCTCCATCGCGTGCTCGGCGGCAAGGACGATCCGGCGCCAAAATCCCCCGCCTCGATTGCGCCGGTGGATACGCCGCCAGGCTAGAGCATGATCCGGAAAAGTGGGTACCGGTTTTCCGAAAAGATCATGCTCAACCAAAAACGTAGAGCGGGATGACGATTCGAAGAAAAGTCATCCCGCTTTAATCGTCCGATGCAGGTCCGCACCAGCCCGGCAAATAGACCGCGTCCTTGCCTTTCGCCAAAGCCAGCGCTTTCTCGACCGCCTTTTCGAAATTGGCTTCCACGCTCTTGCGTGAAATTCTGCGGCGCAGGAAATCCGCCCACAGGAATTCGCTGAACGGTGTCGTATCCTTTGCAAAACCGCCGACCCGGCGCAATTCGCCGGCCAGACTGCGGAATGGATCGTCTTTGAGGTCCGCCACCGTTTTCGGAATGTCCCTGAAGTGCCGGCGTTCGCCCTTGGTGTCGTACGGGTAGGCCCACCTGTGATTGTCGAGCACGCCCCAGAACGCATCGGGATCGACCATGGTAAGGTCGGCGATGACGGTGACCAGAATGTCCTTGACGCCTTCTTCGTGCAGCGAGCGCGCCAGATGATGATGGTCGACCACGTAGTGGCGCTGGTCCGGTCCCAGCACCACCGGGATCATATGTTTGCCCAGAAGCTCCGCCTGCTTTTTCTTCGACTTGTGTTGCCGCCAGCGCTTGCGTTTTTCCTTGACCTCTCGCATGCCGACGGTCATCTGGGTCGGATGCAGCGAGAGGATCGGAATCGGATGAAGGATCGGTTCGCGCGTGTTCGCCATGACTGGAAACCCCTGATCTGATCGGCAAAACCACTCTGAAATGGCTGCGATTATGCCATGATGGCGCAGGCGATTAAATGCCTTGCCAGCGTCTCACGAGATCCGAAAAAGATGGTCACGCGCCAGAACAAGCTGTCCACGCGCAAAAATCCTACAACCATCCCGACATTCGTTTCGGGCACCGCTACGCCGACATCCTCGGCACCTCGGAAGACGGTCGGCTGAGAATAGATTAGGTTCCATGAGACCTTTGAGGGGTAGATTGCCGCATTCGTGCCATGTCAACATCGTCTGGGAGACGTCGCGCGAGCGTGCTAAATAAAATCAGGATGTCCCGGAGCTGGCACCAGTGAAGACCCAGCGGCCCACTACCTCGGAAGAAGAGCATCGCGTGCTCAAATTCCGGCCGCGCACCTTGGCTCACCCGCCGGGTCGGCGGGGCGAGTTGGGCAAGCAGGCCCAACCGGAGGACGCCCGGCAAGAACCGAACGATCTGTCGCGCTATGAGCGAGACCGGGATGAACCGGACGATTTTCGCCAGCGCATGCTGGCGAACGTCGCGGCCTTCGCTTTTACCGTCGCGCTGACGGCGATCGGAATATGGCTTGCCATGAGCATCGCGGATCTGCGCAAGACCCAGGATTGCGTGCTGATGGGGCGGCGCGATTGCGCACAGATTTCCGCACCGCATAGCTAGCATTTTCAGCCAAGGCCTGCCGTTTGGCCCTGAATCCGGAACCGACCAGCACAGCCCGCATCCATTGAACTCGGGGCGGCGCTCCGATATACGGGCACACGACTCCGGGCGGCAGACAGGGCGTCCCGGAGAGCTGCGGCCGCCTCCTCTGCCGTCCCCGAATTTACCTTCAATATATCAAAGGCTTAGTGATGTCCTCCACATTCGATCAGGTCGCCACGATTATCGCTGAAACCTGCGACATCCCGCGCGACACGATCACGCCTGAGAGCCACGCAATCGACGATCTGGGCATCGACAGCCTCGATTTTCTCGACATTGCGTTCGCGATCGACAAGGCGTTCGGGATCAAACTGCCGCTGGAAAAATGGACGCAGGAAGTCAACGACGGCAAGGCGACCACCGAGCAGTACTTTGTCCTGAAAAACCTCAGCGCGCGCATCGACGAATTGGTCGCGGCCAAAGGCGCCTAAACGCCCGCCATGCAGCTCGAATATTTCCAGCTGATTGACCGCATCGTCGACCTCAATGTCGGCGAGCGTACCATTACGGTCGAAGCGCAGGTTCCGCAGCACAGCACCATCTTCGAAGGCCACTTTCCGGGTTATCCGATCATGCCGGGCGTGCTCTTGATCGAGGCGATGGCGCAGACATCCGGCTGGCTGCTGATCGCCCTGATGAAATTCGAGCGGATGCCGTTCCTGGCCGCGGTCAAGGAAGCCAAGATGCGAACTTTTGTCAGCCCCGGCGACCTGCTCACGGTAGAAGCGAGTATCGTTCACGAGGGCTCGGGTTATGCGATTACGGCCGCCAAAGTCCGCGTTGGCGGCGAATTAAGATGCAACGCCACGATCACGTTCGGCATTGTCCCCTTCCCGAATCCGGAACTGCGTGTGCACATGGACGCGATGGCCAAACGCATCGGCTTTCCGCAGCAGGCCATCTCTCATGACTGAGACGAAATCCTCGAATCCGGGAGCGGCGGAAGTCTGGATCACCGGCATCGGTCTGGCGACCTCGCTCGGCGAAGGGCTGGATGCGAACTGGGAGGCGCTCAATGCGCGGCGCATCAACGTCGACGAGAAGGGTTTCGCACCATACGTCGTCCATCCCTGGGCGCCGGTAAACCTCGATACCCAGATCCCCAAGAAGGGCGACCAGCGTCAGATGGAAGCCTGGCAGCGCATCGGAACCTATGCCGCCGGACTGGCGCTGGAGTCGGCTGGCGTCAAGGGCAACAAGGAAATCCTCGGACGGATGGACATGATTGTCGCCGCCGGTGGCGGCGAGCGCGATCTCGCGGTGGACTGCAACATTCTGAACCTGGAAGCGAAAGGTAACTCGGCTCCCGGGTTCCTCAACGAGCGGCTGATGAACGATCTGCGCCCGACGCTTTTTCTGGCGCAGCTCTCGAACCTGCTGGCCGGCAACATTGCCATCGTGCATGGCGTGACCGGATCATCGCGCACCTTCATGGGCGAGGAAGCCGCCGGCGTCGACGCGGCGCGAATCGCGCTCGCACGTATCGCTGCCGGTCAGAGCGACATCGCGTTAATCGGCGGTTCGCAAAACGGTGAGCGCAAGGATTTGCTGGTTCTTTATGAATTCGGTGATTTCAACCTCAGGGAAAAATTTGCTCCGATTTGGGCGCGCCGGGAAAACGCCGGGTTCGCGCTTGGGTCTGCCGGCGCGTTTCTTGTCATCGAGTCCAAAGCCCATGCACAGGCACGTGGCGTGAAACCCTATGCGCGCCTGACCAACGTCGTTGCCGATCTGGCGTACCGCAAGCACCCCGGCGAAGTTACAGCGACGCTGGAAAAGCTGTGGTCGAAGCTCGGCAAGCTTGAGGATAAGGGCGCCATCATTACCGGCGCGACCGGCGCTGAGCCAGCGACCTCCGAGGAGCGGGCGTTCCTCGGTAAGCATCCGGAGTTTGCGGTGCGGGCGACCGGCACGATGTTCGGACATACCATGGAAACCCAGTTTCCGCTCGGACTGGGCCTCGCCGCACTCTCGATTTCACGCGGTGCGTTGTTTCCGGCCAACGATCCCACGGGGCTGGAGGTTGAAATGTCCAAACCGCCGACCCAGATTGTCGTCATCGGGGCCGGTCATTGGCGGGGCGAAGGCATGGCCCTGGTCGAGGCGATCAAGTGATTGCGGCGCTGGACCGACGGGGGACACATGACAGCTACGCGCGATAAATTCGGCAGGCCGATCGTCGTCGTCACCGGCATGGGCGTCGTGACATCGCTCGGCTCAGGCCAGGCCGACAACTGGAAAAAACTCACCGCCGGCGAATCCGGCATTCGAACCATTACGCGTTTTCCCACCGAGGGCCTGAAAACGACGATGGCCGGAGCGATCGATTTCGTGCCAGTGGAGCCGTTTTCCTCGACCGATCTTTCGGAGCGGCTTGCCGATATCGCTACCGAGGAAGCCATCGCGCAATCCGCGATCGGCAGCAAAGGCGATTTTCCCGGACCGCTGTTTCTTGCCGTCGCACCTGTCGAGGTCGAATGGCCGCAACGGCTCGAACTAGGACGCGCGGTCGGAGCGACGGTCGATTATGACGGCATGCTTCGCGTCAGCGGCGGCGGAAGGTTCACACAATATCACCGGCGATTTCTGTTCGGTTCGGTGGCGGATCACCTCGCTGAGACCTTCGGCACCAAAGGCTCGCCGATTTCGCTGTCGACGGCCTGCGCGTCCGGCGCCAGCGCCATCCAGCTCGGCGTTGAAGCCATTCGTCGCGGCGAGGCCGACGCGGCGCTGTGCGTCGCAACCGACGGGTCGGTCAATCCGGAAGCCCTGGTCAGGTTCTCATTACTATCGGCGCTATCGACCCAAAACGAACCGCCACAAGCGGCAGTGCGGCCGTTTTCCAAGAACCGCGACGGTTTCGTGATGGCGGAAGGCGCCGGCGCGCTGGTGCTGGAAAGCTATGAGGCCGCCACGGCGCGCGGCGCGAAAATCCTCGGTATCGTCGCCGGCTGCGGCGAACTGGCGGATTCATTTCACCGCACCCGATCGAGTCCCGACGGCAAGCCGATTATCGGATGCGTGCGCAATGCCTTATCGGATGCCGGCATCGACTCCGACCAGATTGACTACATCAACGCCCATGGCACCGGGACGCCGGAGAACGACAAGATGGAATATCTGGGCATCTCGACGGTGTTCGGCGAACGCACCCGCCAGGTTCCGGTATCCTCCAACAAATCGATGGTTGGCCATACCCTCTCCGCGGCGGGGGCGGTCGAAGCGGTGTTCTCGCTGCTGACCCTCGAGCACCAGCGCATTCCGCCGACCATCAATTACGACGTTCCGGATCCGGCGATACCCTTCGACGTGGTTCCCAACACCGCGCGCGATGCCCGCGTCACCGCGGTGATGTCGAATTCGTTCGGTTTCGGCGGCCAGAATGCCGTGCTGATCCTGACGCGCGAACCGCTATAACCGACGCAGTCGTTTCGATGTCGGCGGCTGACGTCATCGTACCAACCGGCGATACGAACGCTATCATCCATCCTTCGTCTTGCCGGAGCCACGGCGTCATGCGTGCACTCACTCTTGTCGCCGATCGTCAGCTGGTGATCGCGCAGATGCCGGCGCCGCCGCCGCCTCGCGCGGAGGAGGTGCAGATCGCCGTCAAGGCGGTTGCGCTCAATCACATCGATGTCTGGGGCTATCGCGGCATGGCGTTTGCCAAGCGAAAGCTGCCGCTCGTCGTCGGCGCCGAAGCCTCCGGCGAAATTGTAGCTGTCGGCGAAGGTGTCACGCGCTTCAAGCCGGGACAGAAGGTGGTGATGTACGGCGCCCTCACCTGCGGAATTTGCCCCGCCTGCAAGCAAGGCCGCGACAATCTTTGCGAGGATGTCGCCGGCATCATGGGCTTTCATGTCGATGGTTTCGCCCGCGAATTCATCAATCTGGCGGAACGGCTGGTGATTCCGGTGCCGGACGGCGTCAGCCAGCGCGACGC
>WNGO01003154.1_pt1 | contig 10593 bp, 8 predicted proteins | sample 5400511 | NCBI WGS metagenome assembly WNGO01 (sample SAMN13153380, study PRJNA577476) | soil metagenome | isolation source: 20 cm soil or saprolite under Garry oak tree replicate 2 | place: USA:California | collected 2016-06-15
GCACGTACCCCACGGGCACCACGAACAAGGTGAGCACCGTGGAGAAGAAGATGCCGCCCACGATCGCGTAGCCGAGCGGGGTGCGGGTGACGCAACCCGTGGAGGCGGACTGATGCTCGCCCTTGTCGCGCTGCTCCAGTTGCAAGGGCGGCCATCACGCCGTACCCGGACGATTCGCTCCCGACGGTGACCCTGGCCGAGGCGTTGCGGCGCGCCACCGGGCTCGACCCCAATTACGTCGCGGCGGTGGGCCAGGTGGACAACGCGGAGTGGGCGCGCCGCAGTGCCTTCGCCGTCCTCATCCTGCCGTCCATCACCCTCGGCACGGACATCGCGTGGCAGAATCCCAAGACCATCTTCTTTGCCGCGTGTACCAGCTTCACCAGCTGTCCCCAGGCGCCACGTCAAGTGACGTCGCAAGTGACGGCCAGCTACGACGTCTTCCTGGGCGGGCGCAAATTCTCGGAACTGTCGCGCTCCGGGGCCGCGCTGGACGCGGCCCAGGCGAACGAGGTGGCCGCGCGGTTCGCGACGGCGCAGCGCACCGAGTCCACCTACTACGCGGTTCTCGCCGGTGCCGAATTGCTGCGCGTGGCGGGCGAGCGGCTCCAGCGCGCCGAGCAACAGCTGTCCGTCGCGCGGGCGCGTGTCGTCTCAGGGGCGGCGGTGCAAACCGACTCGCTCCAGCTCCGACTGGAGCTGACCAAGGCGCGCGTGGGCCGACTCGTGCAGGAGGCCGCGTTGCGCGTCGCGCGACTCGAGCTGGGACGACGCGTGGGTACGCCGGGACCGGCGGACGCGGCGCCGCTCGATACCGCACCGGCACCGGAGCTGCCCCTCGCGTTGACCGACGCGATTAACGAGGCCGTCACACAAGGGCCACAGTATCGCCTGGCACGAGCGAACGAACGAGCGGCAGGGGCGGCGGTCCGCGCCAGGCTCGGAGAGTACCTCCCGAAAGCAACCCTGAGCTTCAACGCGCTCGCCGGCGACACCTTGTTCTTTCCGAAGCTCGTCACGCGGTCATCGTTCACCCTCAGCTTTTCGTTGCCCCTGTGGGACAACGGGCAGCGCGAGGTTCGTCTCAGTCAGGCACGGGTGGACCACGACGTCGCGCGGGCGCGGAGCCGGGACATGGATCGCGCGGTGCGGCGTGACGTGACCGCCGCGTACGACGGCTACGTCACGGCACGCGCCACGGCCCAGCAAGCAGCGGAAGGTCTGCTCGTGGCGCGGGAGAACTTCCGCGTCCAACAAACACGTTATCGAAGCGGCGCGACCACGATCCTCGATCTGCTCACGGCAGCGTCCGACCTCGACGACGCGTCGGCCGCGCTGGTCCAGGCGCGCTACGCGACCCGGCTCGCGCTCGCGGGGCTCGAGAACATCCTCGGCCGGCGCCTCTTTCCCGAACCGGAAAAGAAATGAGTATGACGAACATGCTGCGTAGTGCGTGGTGCATCAGTCTCGCGGGCGTCGCGGTTGCCGTCGGCGGGTGCAAGAAAGGGAAGGCGAGTGGAGCGGCGGGCTTCGGCGGGGGCGCGCCCATGGGGATGCCGGTCGAAGTCGCCGTGGCCCGCGTGGATACGGTGCGGGATGAGATCGCCGCCACGGGCCAGATCGAAGCCGTCCAGTCGATCGACCTGCGCCCTGAAGTGGATGGGCGCATCGTCGAGATCCCCGTCCACGAGGGACAGGAGGTCGATCAGGGTACGCCGCTCTTCAAGGTGGACGACGCCCAGCTCAAGGCTCAGGTCGCCCAGCTCGAGGCGCAGCGCGATCTCGCGCAGCAGGCCCTGGCGCGCGCCAAGGACCTGGCGCAGCAGAACGCCTCCTCGGCCGCCGATCTCGAGAAGGCCGAGGCCGAAATGCGTAGCGCGCAGGCGCAGTACGACCTGCAACGCATTCGGCTCGACCGCACGACGGTCCGGGCACCGTTCGCGGGCGCGGTGGGACAGCGCTACGTCAGCCTCGGCGACTATGTCACGAACAGCACCAAGCTCGTGTCGCTTCATACCGTGAATCCGCAGCGCGCCGCGTTCCAGGTGCCGGAGCGGTTCGCGCGGGACTTGAAGCCGGGACAGCGGGTGTCGTTCCGCGTCGCCGCCATCGCGGGTCGCGACTTCACCGGGCAGGTGGATTTCGTGGACCCGGTGGTGCAGCTGCCGGGCCGGACCATCCTGGTGAAGGCGCGCGTGCCCAATCCCGCCCGGCTCCTGCAGCCCGGGATGTTCATCGAAGCGCACCTGGTGACCGGCGTGCGCCCCAAAGCGATCGTCATCCCTGAAGAGGCGGTGGTGCCGGCCGAGGGGGCCAACGCGGTCTGGGTCGTGGTCGACGGGAAGGCCGATCGCCGCCAGGTGGACTTGGGCGTCCGCACGCCCGGGTTCGTCGAGGTGACGAAGGGCGTGAATGCTGGAGAACAGGTGGTGGTGGGCGGGCTGGAGCTGCTCGCGCCGGGCGCGCCCGTCATGGCCAGGGTGGTCGAGCGGAAACCGCGCGCGGAGGCCGACCCACAGCCGCGTTAGGGACCGTCGCTAGAGGGTCGACCACAGGTGTCGCATCGGGGCAACGGCCCGGACCGGGCACGTGACCGGAGCCGAGGAGTACTACAAATCGGTACTCGCACGATCCGGACCTCATGCGCCACGAAAACAGAACGCCGTCGGCGGCGCTGGTGGCGGTTCTCTCCGCCTCCCTCCTCGCACTAGGCGCCGCCTGTCACCTAGACTCGCTGCTGAGTCCCCCCCGGGGTGCGCATCCCACCGGGCCCGACTCGCTGGTGCAGCTGCGGCGCGACTCCTCCACATTCATTCCCACCGGCGGCTCCGTGCCCGAGCCGAGCATCGTGATGCGGGCCACGCTGCGGGATACCGGGCTTACCGGTCCGGTCCGTCTCGAGCTCGAGATCCAGCCCGTCGGCACCAACTTCCAGGGCCAGGCGACGGCGGCGAGCGACCCGACGTCGAGTGGTGCACACGCCTACGTCAGCGTAGGTGGCTTGAAGAACAACACCGGCTATCACTGGCAGGCGCGTGTCGTGGATCAGACCGGTGCGAGGGCGTGGCAACCCTACGGCGAGAACCCCGAGGACGCGGCGGACGTCCGCGTCGCCGTCCCCGACACCGTCCCCGCCGCTCGGCTCGTGTTCACCGGCCAGCCCACCACCGTCACGGCCGGCACGACGGTGCCGCCCGTCAAGGTCACCGTCGTGGACGGTCAGGGCAACACGCTCACGAGCTACACGGGCTCGATCAGCGTGAGCCTCGTGAACGCCGGGGGCGCCACGCTGGGAGGCAACCCGAACGACGTGCCGGTGAGCGCTGGAGTCGCGACATTCTCGGACCTGAGCATCACCCGGGCGGGGGGCGGGTACAGGCTCTCGGCCACCTCGGATGGCCTCGCCGCGGTCACGAGCAACTCGTTCGCGATCAATCCGGACGCTCCCGATCACCTGGTGTTCACGGTGCAGCCGAGTAACACGCAGCCCAACCGGCCCATCACGCCGCCCGTCCAGGTAGCGGTGCACGACCACTACAGCAACGTCGTCACCTCGTTCACGGGCATCGTGTACATGGGCTTCGCCCATAATGGCAGCCCGCTACAGAACGCCACGCTCGAACCGGGCGGGACGCAGCGCGCCGCTGCGGCCGGCGTCGCGACGTTCGAGGACCTGAAGATCGACCAGCTGGGCGTCAGGTATACGCTCGACGCCTCGACGAACGTGACCAAAGACGGGACGAGCGGGCCCTTCGACGTCACCCCGTAGCGGGCTGCGCCTGGAACGTGGCCGTCGCCACATGGGGCGCTGCCTCGCGCGCGATGGCGTCGATCAAAGCGGACCGCGTCGTCTTTTTCTTGAGTCGCACGTCGTAGGTCAGTGCCACCCGCCCATCCGTGCCGGAGCCCTGCTCGATCAAGCGCCACCGTTTCGTGAGCCGATCGAGCGCACGCTCCACCAGCGGCCGCGCGGCCGGGTCCGCATCCACGAGCAGCTCGTCGCGGATGGGTGGGAGGGCCGCGGCGATCGGGAACTCACCGGTGAAGCTGGGGCGTGGCTCGCCGGGATAGGTGTCCCCCACGTTCAGCGCCCAGAGCGTGACCACCGAGACGTTGTAGATCACCGACATCACGAAGCAGAGCGCGAGCGCCTGCACACCCGCTGCGATCCCGACTCCCATCGCCACGAAGATGTAAACGGCGTCCTTGGTGTCCTTGAGCGTGTTGCGAAACCGCACGGCCGCGGCGAGCCCCGCCAGGCTGAAGGCGAGCGCGAGGCTGTTCTGGACGACCGCCACGATTCCCGCGACGGCGACCGGCAGCAGAATCACGGTCTGCACGACCGACGGATCGTACCCCTGCCGCTGTTTGGTGAGCATGTACACCCGCGCGACCGGGATCACGAGCGCCAGGGCGCCGATCATCGCGAGCGCGGTGCTGGTGGCCGGAGTCGGTCGCGCCGCCGCTGCCTCGCCTGTTGCGCCACCTCCCTCTTCCAGCGTCTTACGCAGTTCCTTGGCGGTGATCCCCGGCGGCGGCCCCTCGAGCGAGACCGCCTGGCGCACGGCGGGCACGTAGCGCGCCAGCACGATGGTGCCGAGCACGAGGAGGACGTAATAGAGCAACAGCCGCAGCAGCGAGCGATCGACGGGATTGGGGCTCATGGGCGGGTCACCCTTTGCACGCCTGCAGGAACTCCCGCCGGACCAGCTTCGGGTCGTTGATGACCCGGTAGAAGTCGTCGTAATAGCGCAGCGCCTGCTCCACCCGCTTTGGGTCGGCTCCGACCTGGCTCCGGTACATGGTGTAAATCGCGTCCTTGCGGTCGTTGAACCGGGCGAAGATCGCGGCGAACTGATCGGCGGAGCGGCAGTACCCACGGAACAGGCGCTGCCGCACGCTCGCGATGCCGAGGCGCGCATCGGGTCGCGCGTAGGGGGGCGAGATCACGCCGGACCAGTCGAAGTCGTACGGCACCGGGTACATCGTCCCGCTCGTATCCTCCGTCAGCACGATGTTGTGCAGGCCCCCCACTGACCAGTCGGTGTTGGCGATCATGTATTCGAACACCGCGACCAGTCCCACTTGATCGGAGTCGGTCCCGTCCTGGGGGATCCCCTGCGACGTGATCACGTGCGTGTGATTCCGCCGCGCCATGCGGTTGTCGTCCTCGATGAAGAACCCGTAGCGCGTCACTGTGTCGCGTGTGCGCGCCGTGTCCACGTAGGTGACGTGCGCGAGGCGGACCTGGAAGCTCCGCTCGGTCAGCAGGTTGAAGATGCGGTAGATGAGGTACTCCTCCAGCACGTAGTCCTCGAAGGTGCGGCTGCCCCGGCAGTGGGTCGCGAGCTTGAGACTCCCTTCGTGGCGGAACACCGTGGCGGCTGTCTGCGCGCGGTCGAAGTCGACTTTGACGGGCGGGAAGTCACAGATGTCGCGCCGCAGCCGGAAGTGGCCCCGCGTCCGCAGCGTCACATTGAGCGCGACCGAATCGCCGCCGGGCGAGGCGAAGGTGAGCACGCCGGCGTGTGTATGGCGTTCAGTCCCGCGGTCCTTCATTAAGGCGTTCCAATCGGCGGCCACGGTGAGTGGCAGCGGCTCAGCGGTGCCGAATAAACGCGGTGCGCGGTCGGCGGGGGGGGACGAGGGCGGGGGAGCGGTCTGCTGCGCCGCTGCGTCGGGGAGGGCGCAGGGCGTGAGAAACCACGCCACGAGCGCACGCCGAGCCACACGAGTCAAGGCGTATCGGACCGATCCCACCCGGCCAACTTACGGGTCGCCGGGCGGTGCCGCCAGCGGCGCGGATCAGCGCAGCGGCGCGCCGAGCGGGACCTCGCGGTCCGGCTGCACCAGGACCACATCCCCTTCGCCCACGATGACGCCGAGCGTCAGCACTTCCGAGAAGAAATCGGCGATCTGACGCGGCGGGAAGTTCACCACGGCGAGCACCAGCCTGCCCAGCAGCGCTCCCTTGTCGTAGTGCTTTACGACCTGGGCGCTCGAGGCTTTCTCGCCCAGCTCACCGAAGTCGATCCGCAGCTTGTAGGCGGGCTTCTTCGCCTTGGGGAAGTCGTCCACCCGCACGATCCGGCCGACGCGAATGTCGACCTTCAAGAAGTCGTCGTACGTGATCACGGGGCCTGGCACAGCGCCCGGGCGGTCGTGATGTCGGCCCCGAGGATCTTGAAGGAGGAGGTCGCGGACTGCAGTTCGAGCTCCGCGTCCTCGGCGCAGGCCGTGGCCCGGTACGCGCCGGCGAGGAGCAGTCGCGCGCTCGCCGTCTCATAGGGCAGCCGGATCTCCTGCCAGAGCTTGCAGGCGCGGCGCAGGTCGGCCACGGCCCCGTCGCCCGCGGCCGCGGCGAGCTGGACCGCTCCGCGCGCTTGCGCCGCGCTCGCGTGCAACGCGGTGGAGCCGTAGACGGCTGCGATCGCGTCCAGCTCGAGGGCGGCGACGCGCGCGGCGTCTACGTCGCCGCTCGCGAGGGCGATCTGCACGCAGGCGGGCAGCACGCGGGCCCGATCGAGCGATCCGGCCGGCCGGTCGGCGACGGCGCGATCGATGAGCGTCCGGGCGGAGTCGAGCTTTCCTTCGGCCAGGCGTAACAGCGCCAGGCCCGGGACCGGCTCCCGGCCCAGCTCGTGGGCCTGGTGGAACACCTCCTCGGCACGCTGCAGGTCGCCCATGCGCAGGCGGATTTCGCCGATCTCGTAGAACGCTTCTCCCGCGGCGATGTGATAGAAGCCCTGCAGCTCCTGGGCGGCGCGCAGCGCCTCGGTTTCGGCGTCGTGCCAGGACCCGCGCAGCCGCATCAGTTCCGCCCGGTGCACGCGACAGATGCCCGGGAATCCGGACTCCGTGTGGTGCTCGCACCAGCGTCGCGCCTCCTCGCTCCATTCGGCGGCCCGCTGATAGTCCGCGAGCTTCTCGCAGGTGCCCATCATGTTGCAGTAGATGCGCCCGGTCACCTCGGGGCCGAGCTCCCCGCCGACGGCGGCGGCCATCGCCTCGTCGATCAGGGCCATCCCCTGCGCCAGCTCGCCCTTGGAGACCAGCATGCGGCCGATGTCGTGCAGCGCGAGGGCCTGCAGGTCGTGATCGTGGAAGCGGGCGGCGAGATCGGACGTGCGCCGGGCCAGGCCCAGGGCCTTCTCCACGTCTCCCTCGCTCTCGAGCGCGAGCACGGCATGGAGCCGCAGCAGGGCGACGTGCTCGGGAGATTCCGGCACGTCCTCCAGCAGCCGCTCGGCGCACTTGAGCCAGCCGTTGCCGAGGGACTTGGCCTGGCGGCGAAAAAAGTCTTCGGCCAGCCGCACCGCGACCGCCGCGGCGGCCCGCGGCTCCTTGCGGTCCCGGTAGATCGCATACGCCCGTTCGCGGGCTGCGATGCAGTCGTCGATCCGGCCGATCCACCACGCCGACTCGGCCATGCGCTCGAGGTCCTCCACCGGCAGCGCGTGCTCGGCCTGCGCCGCGGCGAAGGCGTCGAATGCCTCGCGCCAGGCGTGGCGGGCGAAGGCGTGCCGCGCGATCGCCTGCGTGCCGTTCGGGGCCGGGGCCGGGGCCGGAGCCGCGGGCTCCGGTATCGCAGGCGCGGGCGCCGCGACCTCGCCTGGCGCCCGCAGCGCCTCGGCGAACTGGCGCGGGGTGGCGAAGCGATCTGCCGGAGCCCGGGCCAGCGCCTTCGCGATCGCGCGATCGACGGCCGGGGGAATCGTCTCCCGCAGCCGCCGGGCGGACGGGACGGGATCGGTGAAGCGCTTCGCGATGATCGCCTGGCCGGTCGGGCCCGTGAACGGCGGCTCACCCGTGAGCATCTCGTACACCACGCATCCCAGCCCGTAGACATCGGTCCGGCCGTCCAGCGGCCGTTCTCCCGCGGCCTGCTCCGGGCTCATGTACGCGGGGGTGCCGAGCACGACCCCGGTCCGGGTGAGGGATCCGCCGCCCGCGGCATCGACCGCGGCTGCGATCCCGAAGTCGGCCACCATGGCCTCGCCGCCGGACAGCAGGATGTTCTCGGGTTTGACGTCCCGGTGGACCACGTCGCGGCTGTGGGCGTAGCTCAGCGCGCTGGCCACCGCGCACGCGATCCCGACCGCATCCTCGATCGGCAGTTGCTGCTCCCGGTTCAGCCGCTGCCGCAGCGATTCGCCCTCCACGTACGGCATGACGTAATACAGCAAGCCGTCCGCCTCCCCGGAGTCGTGCAACGGCAGGATGTGGGGATGGGTGAGGCGGGCGGCGGTCTCGATCTCGCGGAGAAAGCGCTCCCGCCCGAGGGCGGCCGCGAGCTCGGGGTCCAACAGTTTGATCGCCACCGGACGACCGTGTTTGCGGTCCTGGGCGAGGTAGACCGTCGCCATCCCCCCGCGCCCGAGCACGCGCTCGATCGCGTATCGCCCCGCGAGGGCGGTCCGCAACTGGGAGAATGGGTCGGTCACAGGGTTCATCATAGAGTCCAGAGCCGAACGCGGCCAGAGGGGAGAGGCGGCGTGCAACATTTGGCGCCTAGCCGCGCGTTTTTTCCTACCATCGTTCCATCGTTCCGTCGTACCGTCGTGCATGCTCGCCCGCGTCCGCTCGGCCGCCGTGCTCGGTATCGACGCCTATCTCGTCGAGGTCGAGACCGACATCGCCAACGGCCTTCCCACGTTCGCGACGGTGGGGCTGCCGCAGGGCGCTGTGAAGGAGGGGCGCGAGCGCGTCTACTCCGCCATCGCGAACTCCGGATACACCTTTCCGTTGAAGCGCATCACGGGTTCAGAGAGAAGGGGCCGCACGGCGCGCCCCCAGGCCGCGCCAAAGGGGTCGGCTCCACCTTCTGGGCCTGTGCCTCTACGCTCCTGAGCGGTTACTCGATGCCGACTTTCCTCATGAGCGCCCTAAAGCGCGGGTCCTGGCGCAGGGAGTCGAAGTTGGGTGCCGGCATGTCGGTCACGAGCCATTCCGAGCGCTCCTCGTAGGCCGCTTGCAGCCAGCGCAGCGCTTGCTCGTTGTCCCCCAGCCCCATGTCGACAAGTGCGATGGCGAAGGCCGTGTTGCCGGGCGGGCGGCGCTCGAGCGCCGTGAGGATGTGCTGCGCCTCGGCGCGCTCGCCAGCGCGCCCGGCGACGTACCCCAAGAGCCCCGTGATAGTGGGTGCGTCGCCAGCGAGCGCCGCCATCTTTCGAGCCGCCGCCAGCGCCTCGGCGTACCTCCCCTTCGCGGTGAGCGCCAGGGCGAGGATCATGTGCCCCCAGGCGAAGCCAGGATCGAGGTCGAGCGACCTCTGCTGTACAGCGATCGCTTCATCGTATCGTCGGGCGACATACAGGGCCCAGGGGAGCGCTGTGGCGACGTCCGCATTCAGCGGATCGAGCTCGCGGGCGCGCCTCGCCTCGGCGAGCGCCTCGTCCAATCGCCTGTGCGATGCCAAGCAGTGCGAGTAGAAAAAGTGGGCATTGGCAAGGCTGGGATTCAGCTCAATGGCCCGCCGCAATTCGCGCTCCGCCGCCGGCGCGTCCCAGTCGTAAAAGCACAACTGATCGCCGAGCGACGCGTGGGCCTCGGCGAGCGTGGGCTCGAGCCCGAGCGCCTTGAGGGCTGCAGCTCTCGCTTTCGGCATGCCTTGGCGCGGGAGGAGATACGTCGACCACGTGAGGTTCTCATACGCGTCGGCGATGCCGGCGTACGCGAGCGCATAATTCGAATCATGCGCCAGGGTCTGTTGGAAGTACGCCAAGGCCTGCTGGACGGCGCCGACGCCGCCCTTGTGGGAGAAGTAGCGTCCCTTGAGATACAGCTCGTACGCCTCGGGGTCGCGCGGCGGGCGCCGCAGGAGCGCTACGCTGTCCCCGCTCGCCAGCTGCACCTGTAGGGCCCGCATGATCGCGTGGGAGATCTCGTCCTCCACGGCGAAGACGTCTCCCATCTCGCGGTCGTAGGTCTCCGACCAGAGGTTGTATCCGTTCCGGGCGTCGGTCGGCTCCGCGGTCACGCGCAGCCGGTTTGCGGCCCGGCGCACGCTCCCGCCGAGCACGGTCGCCACCTGCAACGCCTGACCGATCTGCCGCACGTCCTCGTTCTTCCCCTTGAATGCGAACGACGACGGCCGGGCGACGACCTGGAGCTGCGGCAACTTCGAGAGCGCGTTGATGAGCTCTTCGCTGATGCCGTCGCTCAGGTATTCCTCTTGTGGGGCGCCACTCACGTTCACGAACGGCAGCACGGCAATCGATTGGCCGGTACGGCCCGGCAAGGCCGGTGTGCCGTGCAGCCGGGACAGTACAAAGAGCCCGGCCGCCGCTGCAAGCAGGGTCGCAGCGAGCCCGGCCCCGGCTGCGAGGCGGGACGTTCGGCGTCCCGTAGCGCGCACGCGCGGCGCCGGCGCTGCGAGGCCCTCCATGAACTCGGCGGCGGTGGCGAAGCGGTCGGCGGGTGTCTTGACGAGCGCCCGCTCGATCGCTTGCTCGATCGCAGGCGGGACCGCCGCGCGCATCGCGCTGACCCGCGGCGGCGCCGCGGCGAGATGCTGGCGCACGATGCTCTCCGCACTCGGCCCCGTAAAGGGCGGCTCGCCCGCCAACATCTCGTACAGCACGCACCCGAGAC
>WNGO01003155.1_pt1 | contig 10592 bp, 8 predicted proteins | sample 5400511 | NCBI WGS metagenome assembly WNGO01 (sample SAMN13153380, study PRJNA577476) | soil metagenome | isolation source: 20 cm soil or saprolite under Garry oak tree replicate 2 | place: USA:California | collected 2016-06-15
TGGGTGTTGACCGGGCTCGCGTGGATCGTTCCGTTCCAGGCACGAGTCTTCCAGACCATCCTGCAAGGTGACTCGTTCTGGCCCCTGGCGGGTGCGGCGGTGCTGCTCGTGCTGCCGGCCGCGGTGTTCGTCGCGGGGATCTGGGGCACGATGGTCTCGCTCTACACGATTCCGTTCCGTCTGGGACGCTCCGTGACGCTGATGCAATCGATCGCGCTCGCGTGGTGGGATGCGCTGCGCATGGTGTGGTTCTATTGGGCCGGCCTCGTGAAGTTCGCCATCGTCATGGTCGGCTGGGTGTGGGGGCTGCTCAAGCTTGGCGTGCACCTGATCGTGGGCACCATAAAGAGCGCCATCACGTCGCCCCTCGCGGTGCTCGATGCGACGTCGCGCCGCCCGGGGGTGCCGTGGGCGGCGTTCTTCCTGCTCATCGTCTGGTCCGCCGTTGAGGCTACGATCTTCACGTTCACCCTGCGGCCCACGATGAGCGAGCTGCTCGCGGATCTCACGGGATACGAGGTCAACGGCTTTGCGCTCGTGGTGATGCTCTGGGTGTTCCTCGCGATCATCATCGCCGGCAGCTTCGCGTGCATTCAGGTGCTGAATGAGGCGATCAAGGAGCGGCAGACCGGCAACATCATCTTCATGATCCTCGTCGAAATCGCGGTCGCGATGTTCGAGGTGCTGTTCCTGTATCGCGAGCTGGTCGATGCCATGACCCCGTGGCTCGCGCAGCAGGGCATTCAGCTCGGCGTCATCGGGACGATCGGTCTCGCGTTCTTCGGCTGGGTCGGCGTGCGCGGCATGACGTGGTTCCTGTTCGGCCGCTTCGGCGCTCCGGCGCTGATCGCCGTGCTCGGCCGCCAGCCGCTCTCAGTAGAAGGCCCCGGCGGCCATGGCCCTGCGCCGCAGTTGACCGACTACTGGAAGGGGCCGATCGCCGCGCTCAAAGCCGAACGCGAGTGGTTCCGCAAGGAATCGCGGGAGCTGTTCGAGCTCGTGTCGCTGCCGGTGCTGCAGGCGGTCGCGTCCGGCCTGAACTTCCTGTTCGTGGTGTTCACGGGCCGGCCGCACTTTACGCTGCCCTTCAAGTCCATCGACGACGTGCTCGCGGCCACGCACTTCCCCGCCCGGGTGACCGGCGAGGTGGCGCGGTGAAGCGCGCCGTAGTGGGGCTGCTGGCCCTCGGGCTCGTCAGTTGCGCTCCGCCGGCGAACGCGCCGCCGCCGAGGAACACGCTCGTCGTGGGACTCGACATCTCCGGCTCGTTCCGCAAGAGCGGCTACTTCGACGAGGCGATGCGCTACGCGTCGCTGTACATCTACGCGCACGTGAACGGCCTGGGTGGCCTCAAGCAGACGACCGACGTCTTCGTCGGGTCGCTCGGCGGCGAGCACGTCGGCCAGCCGAAGAGCTTCCACCCGGTGCAGGACCTGACGGGCAAGACGCCGGAGGAAATCGAGCACGATCTGCGCGGCTGGTTCCCCGAGGATGACCCGATCACCGATTTCAACGCATTCTTCCAGCGCACGGCCGTGCACATCAAGCGCCAGAACCTGGTGCTCGCGCCGCTCAACATCGTGCTGTTCTCGGACGGCGTACCCGACTTCCCGGGGGCGGGCCGCATGGCCGCGCCGCAGCTCTATGCCAAGATCGACGTCAGCCCGATCGAGTATCTGTCACGCAACGTCACGATCCGGCTGCTCTATGCGCAGCCGACCGTGGCGCAGAACTGGGAGAAGCTCGTCCCACGCAATCGCGTGAAGATCTGGACGCAGGATCAGAATGTCATGACAGGCTGGCATCGCCACGAAGTCTCGGGGCTGGCCATGGCGCGGCAGGACTCGCTCTGGAGCTGGACGCAGCAGATTGTCGACTTCCGCGTCCGTCGCGGCAAAATCCTCTAAGGAAACGATGGATCGGGTTGGTTAACCCCGGGCGGTAGCCCGGGGTTAACAGCCCGATTTCACCTTCTCAACAGAACCTCTCAAACGCCGCCATCAAATCTGCCGCAATGTCGCGCGCGTTGCGGCCTTCGATGTTCCGCCGTTCCAGCATAAAGACCAGCTTGCCGTCCTTGAACAGCGCGATTTGGGGCGACGATGGCGCGTAGCCCGTGAAGTAGCTCCGCGCCCGGGCCGTCGCATCGGCATCCTGGCCGGCAAAGACCGTGAGCAGGCGCGGCGGCCGGCGCTCGTGCTGGATCGCCAGCGCGGCCGCGGGCCGGGCGTTCCGGGCGGCGCACCCGCACACCGAGTTCACGACGACGAGCGTGGGTGCGCGTTCCGTGGTGATGGCGGCATCGACTTCTTCGGGCGTACGTAGCTCTTGAAAGCCGATCCGGGTCAGCTCTTCCCGCATCGGCCGCACCAGTTCGGGATCGTACATGGGAACATTCAGGTTGCGCATGAGCTCCTGCCGGTTGAGATGTTCTTCAAGATAATCGCATGGCAACGTTACTTTTTGAGAAAGGCGCTGAGGGCGGCGCGAAAATCGGGGGTGCTGCGGCTCGCCGCGTTGACGTCTGCGCCCAGTCGCAGTCCATCGTCGAACGAGAGTCCGTCGAGCTGATAAAACTGCTGCTTAGTGAACGCGAGCGCCGAGGGGCTCGCCTCCGCCAGCACGCGGAGCACCTCCCCGGCCTGCTCCTCGAAGTCGGCATCCTCGTAGACGCGTGACGCGAGCCCGGCGGTGGCCGCCTCGGTGCCGTCGAGGACCCGGCCGGTGGTGGCGAGGTCGAAGGCGAGCTTCTCACCCACGGTCCGGCGCAGCATCGTCATCACGATGGCCGGGACAAAGCCGCGCTGAACCTCAGGGTAGCCAAACTGCGCCGACTCCGCGGCCAGGATCAGGTCGCACGCCGTCGCGAGCCCGCACCCTCCGGCGAGCGCGCGGCCGTGGACCAGTGCCACGATCGGCTTCGGCAACCTGCGCATGCTGATAAAGACCTGCGCGAAGTGCAGCGCCGCCTGGCGATTGTGCTCGAGCGTGTGATCGGCGGAGGCGAGGAGCTCGTTGAGATCCATCCCGGCGCAGAAGTCGCGGCCCGCGCCCCGAATCGCCACGACCCGAGCGCTCGCATCGAGATCGGCCCGCTCCAAGGTCGCGAGCAATTCATCGATCATGGGGGTGTCGATGGCGTTCCTCTTGTCCGGGCGGTTGAGCGTCGCGGTCAACACGCCGCCGGCGACCTGGACGACGACGCGATCGCTCACGAAGTCAGCTCGATTTCCATGCGGAGCAGCGCCGTCGAGAACACTTTGCCCTGCGCGTCGGTCTTGAGCGAGATCGTCCCGCCGCCGTCGAGTGCGCCGTGGAGCAGAAAGTTCAGCGCATTCAGGTTCGGCAGCTCGAACCTTTCAACGTTGGTGATCATCCCCTTAAAATGCTTGGCGACGCGGGCGGCCGTTACCTGCTTCACGAGGACCGGATAGTACTGCGGCTTGAGGGCGATCAATCCGACGTTCGCAGTATCCCCTTTGTCCCCCGAACGCGCGTGGGCGATTGCCACGAGCCGCACGGTTTTTGTTTTTGACCGCCTGACCGCCGCCTTTGCCGTTTGACCGACCGACCGCCGTTGTTTCATGCCTGCACCAGGTCTACGGCCGGATGCACCATCTTCTTGTCGATCAACGCTGGCCAGTACGCCACGATCTCCTCCGGCTTGGGCCGCCCACCCGCGAAGCCCGTCACACTCGGCGGGCCGTTGAGGATCAGCGGCGCGATCTCACGGGTGAAGCGGTCCACCGGTGCTTCCTCGCGCGCCCGCACACCTACTCTGAGCTGCACTTCGGGGAGCGATGCGACATCGACGCCTTCGAGCGCGAGCGATCCGTGCGTCGCATTCGCGCCGACGAACTCGGTGTGGATCGCTTCGAACTTGAGACCCAGGTTGTCGAGGCGCTGGCGCAGGATGCGATCGGCCGCCTGGGCTTTCTCCAGCGCATCAGGCCAGGCATAGACGAGTGTGCCGACGGCTTTGTAGCCGTAGAAATACGCAATCGACACCTTGAGCTTGTCGGTGGCCGGCTTACCCGTGACCCCGGACACGTGAACCCGGTCTTTGCCCGCCTGGCTCAGTTGAATGCTGGTGAAGTCGGCCACGCCGTCCGGAGTGATGTACGAGCTCGGATCGCCCATTTCATAAACGAGCTGTTCCGTGACGGATGCGACATCGATGCGGCCGCCCGTCCCGGGATGCTTGATGAGGTCGAACGTGCCGTCGGAGCGCGCCTCCACGATCGGATAGCCGATGTTGGCCATGTCCGGGATGCTCTTCCAATCGTGCAGACAGTTGCCGCCGCTGCACTGCGCGCCGCATTCGATGATGTGGCCGGCGACGGTGCCGGCGGCGATCAGATCCCACGCGTCGCTCGCCCAGCCGAACGCATGCATCAGCGGACCGAGCGTCAGGCCGGTATCGGTCACCCGTCCGGTGATCACGACCTGCGCGCCGCGATGGAGCGCCTCGACGACAGGCGCTGCGCCGAGGTACGCATTGGCAGACACGACCCGGTCGCGCACGTCGTGCAGCGGACGGCCGGTGTCGAGGTTCTTGAGCGTGTGGCCGCGCGCGAGCAGGCCGTCCAGGCGGCCGAGCAGATCGTCCCCGGTGACGATCCCAATCGTGAGCTTGCCGCCGAGTCCGAGTTTGCGCGCCACGTCGGCCACTGCGTTCGCACACGCGCGCGGGTTCACGCCGCCGGCGTTGGCGGTCACCTTGATGCCGCGCTCGACAATGGTGGGCAGGATGCGTTCCATCTGGGTGACGAAGTCGGTGGCGTAGCCGCGCTTGGCGTCGCGTGACTTCTGTTTTTGCAGGATCGACATCGTGACTTCGGCGAGGTAGTCCAGCATGAGGTAATCGATGGGGCCGCCTGTGACCTGCCGGTACGGCGCTTCCAGCCAATCACCCCAAAAACCTTGTCCGCCCGCGACCCGCACTGTCGTGGGACGGTCGGTCACCGAGCCCCCCCCCCGCCCCCGCCGCCCCCGCCGCCGACTCCGCGAGACCCCGGCGCGATGACGATGCGTCGCGCCGCCACCGATCCGGTCGGCGTCGTCACGCGCGCCTCGATGAGCGTGCCGAATCCTTCGGGCAGATCGAGTGACCGCGGAGTTGGCAGCCGGAGAACGCTACGGCCGCCCGCGACAACGGCGAGCGAGCCTCCTGCTCCCGCCGGCTCTTCAGGGCCGAGGAACCGGACCTGGACGTTGCCCTTCCACGCGTGACCGGGGAGCCGGGCGAACGCCGGATAGAATTCCACGGTAAGCGGCACGCCGGTGGTCGAGTCCGACAGCGCCAGGGTCATCCGCCCAAACGCATAATTGACCGGCGCGTTGCCCCCGCGGACTTGCTGTCCGGTCGAGTCGTAGACGGTGACCGAGAGGTCGGTCAGCTCGTCCCACAAGTCCGGCGAGACTTGCAGATCCACCTCCATGCGCTTCGCCCAGCGCGGCGCGCGGACCTGGATGGATTCCGCCGGTTGGCCGCGGCCGGCAATCGCATAACTGCGCGCGGCGCCGACGAGCCGGTAGGTGACGTCCCCGGCTGCGGAGTTCTCCGGCCCAGTGGTCACGCTCGATGCCTCGAGCGAACCCGTTGCTTGCTTCGTCGTAAGCGCGACCGGCCCCAGCTCGGCGCGCACGGTTGCGGTTGTCGCCGCGAGCGGCGGCGCGACGACGTCGAGCTCGTACACACCCGCAACGATGTCCTCGGCGCGGACCGTGATCACCGCGGTGCCCGCCTCCTGTTCGCCGATGTCGATGTCGTCCGGGGCCGACCGCGCCGGGGCGCCGTTGGGTTCGTAGAGCCGCACCGTCGCCTGCTGGCTCAGTGAGTCGGGCAGGGTCACCGTGGCTTGCAGTGTCGCGTCATCCTGTGGGACGCGGACGAAATAACGCTGTACCATGCCTGGCCCGACGGCTCGGCGCTCATCGAACAGCACTTTCGCCGACAGATCAGTGGGCACGATGACCGTGTTCACCAGGGTGAACAGCGGGCCCGCGATGCTGTCGCGGGGATTCAGGCCGGTGACGGTGCCGACGTAGATGCCTGGGTTCGTCAGGCCGGCGCGCTTGTAGGTGACCGGAATCTGGGTGTTGCGCGGGTCGGCATCGACCGAGTCGTCCACGCTGAGCCACGCCACGTTGGACCGCAACGTAAACTCCGCGGCGCGAAGTCCCGTGAGGTGGCGGACCGTGAAGGTCTCGACGCTGTCGGAAGCAGCGAGAAAGCCGTTACGACGAAACGCGGCGGTGACGCCGTGCGATGCGTGCACGCTGTAGATCGAACCCTGATGGCCTCCCTCGAGCCATTGATAGGCGGTCTCGAGCACGGGCATTCCCGCGCCGTCATCGATCGCGCGGGCGCCCCCGAACGGCCGAGCCGAAATGCGAAGTGCTTGAATGATGTCGGCGGCTGTGGCGTGCCGGCCCTCCTGCGCCAATCCCGAAATGAGGCACGCCGCGAGTCCCGCGGCATGGGGAGACGCCATGCTGGTTCCGCCCTTGACCTCGTTGCCGGTATCCCAGCGCGGGACGCTCGAAAAGGCGACACCGGGAGTCACGATGTCCGGTTTCGCCAGCTCACCACCGCGCGAGCTGAACCAGCCCAGGACATCGCGCGCGGGAGGGGTGCCGGGCTTAGGCGGGGCGGCAAATACGCCGGGATATACAGCGCCGACCGACAGGGCCAGATCCGCCGACCCGGGAAACCCAAGGGTGGACCACCCAGGGCCATCGTTGCCCGCGCTGATCGCGAACACAATGTCGGGATGCGACAGCAGAAAGGCGTCGATAATCGAGTCGATGACGGCGCGCCCCTCGTGCTCGTTGCCCACGCCGAAACTCATGTTCAGGACGAGCGGCAGGTTGCGTTGCGCGGCGTAGCGGGCGGCGTAATCGATCGCGCGCATCATGCTGCCGTGGGTGGTGACGCCGCCGCGGGCATTGTTCGCGATTTTGAGACCGATGACCTGCGCGCCAGGCGCCACACCGTTGAAGCCCGAGACGTCGAACAGATTGTAGCCGGCGGCGATACCGGCGACGTGTGTGCCGTGTCCCGATGTGTCGAAGAAGAGGTCGAGCACGGGCGAGCTGTCTGGGGGGGGCGTCTCGCTGAAATTGGCGACGATGTTGAGCGGTTTTTTGCCGAGCGCGAGCATCTCGTGGCCCTGGCGATAGTCGTGCAGCGGCATCTCATCGTCGAACGAGCCGTCGAGGTTCGTGTCGAGGAACGCCACCCAGCCGTCGGTCGCTTTGACGACGACCACGGGGAACTCGTCGGTGTTGCGGCCATTGCCGTTCACGTCCGCGGCGGGCGGCCGACCCAGCGGGAGCTCGCGGAAAACCCCACGATACCAGGTGGTCGCGGTGGTCAGCCGGCCGATGCGGCCCGCGCCTTTCATGTCGCTTTCGGTCGGCGCGGGAAAGGGGGTCAGCGCCACCCGGCCTTCGCCCGAGAAATCGCGCAGCTCGATGATCTTGGGTGCGCCCGTGCTGGTGGTGATCAGGCCGGGTACACCCGGATCGATGCCGCTGTCTAAAATCGCGATCAAGACGCCGCGGCCGTCGTACGTCGGGTGTAGCGAGCGAAACACGTCCACACCCGTGCTCTTGAGCGGCATCAGGCCAAGCATGTGGGCCACCGCGGGGTCGACGGCCGGCTGCGGCGTGGAAGCCCGGCTCCCGTCAGACGGAGCCTCGACCGCGGCTTGCGGCATCGCTGGCTTTACGGCCGTGGGTTTGGTCATTCCCTTGCTGGAGGCGCAGGCGGTCGCGAGGACGAAGCTGAGCAGATAGAAAAGCGTGCGCGGCACTAGCAGCTCGGCAGAGTAAAGGCCCCCAAATGGGGGCCGGTGAATTCGTGGGACACCTCGACTAGAAACGCGAGCGTGTCACGCGTCTCCTCGGGCGTCAGAATCGCATCGACAAAGCCGCGGGCGCCCGCGAACTTCGCATCGAGCTGATGCTCGTAGTCGGCGCGCATGGCGTCCACGACACCGGCGTTGTCGGGCTTCGCGGCGTCGGCGCCATACACGGCCTGAATCGCTGACTCGCCTTCCATCACGCCCATGCGGCCGGTTGGCCACGAGACGATGAAGTCAGGGTCGAATCCCTGCCCCGCCATCGCGTAGTAGCCGGCACCCGACGCGTGATTCACGGTGAGCACGAGCTTGGGCACGGTCGCGGTCGCCATCGCTTCGACGAACCGCGCGCCCGCCCGGATGATACCCGTGTGCTCGGCCTCAGTCCCGACCATGAATCCCGAGACATCCTGGATGAACAACAATGGAACACGCTCGCGGTCGGCGTTCTCGATGAAGTACGCCACCTTCTCGGCGCTTTCGGTATAAATGATGCCGCCGATGCGCGGGGCGTCGGTTTTTTGCTTGCCCTTGATCACGCCGCGGGAATTGGCAATCACTGCCACCTGCCGGCCTTCAATAGCGCCATGGCCGCAGATCATCTCCGGCGCGACGTCCGGCTGGAACTCGTCGAGCCGTCCGGCATCCAGGAGGCACTCGAAGAGCGCGCGCACGTCGTAGCTCATCCTATGGTCGACGGGGATGAGGTCGTATAGCGCTTTGGTGTCACGCTTGGGGGCCGGGTAGGTGCGGCGCGGCGACGACGTATGGGGGAGCCGGCCGATGTATTCGCGGATCCGGGCCAGGCATTCCTTGTCGTCCTTGGCGCGGTAGTGCGCGACCGCACTGATCGCGGTATGCGTCGCGGCGCCGCCCAGCGTCTCCGCATCGACCACCTGTCCCGTCGCGCCTTTGACGAGGTTGGGACCACCGAGTCCCATGAACGAGGTGCCCTCCACCATGAAGATCACATCCGACAATGCCGGGAGGTACGCGCCCCCGGCAATGCATGGGCCCATGACCGCGGCGATCTGTGGCACCTTGAGATACCGCCGCATGATCGAGTTGTAGTAGAAGATTCGGGCTGCACCATACTGACCCGGGAACACGCCGCCTTGATACGGCAGATTCACGCCCGCCGAGTCCACCAGGTAGACGATCGGGATGCGCTGGCGCATCGCGATCTCCTGGGCGCGCAGGATCTTCTTGATGGTCTCCGGCCACCACGACCCCGCTTTCACCGTTGCATCGTTGGCAACCACAACCACCGACCGGCCGCCAACCCGGCCCAGTCCCGTCACGACACCGGCTGCGGGCGCCTGGCCGTCGTACTGGTCGTACGCCACCAGCAACCCGACCTCGACCCAAGGGCCGTCTTTGTCCAGGAGCGCGGCGACGCGCTCGCGCGCCGTCAGCTTACCCTGGTCGTGCTGGCGCTTGATCCGCTCCGCGCCGCCGCCCTGCTCGAGGCGCGCGCGGAGCTTGTTGTATTCCTCGTTGAGGGTTTTGAGGCGACTCACGCGGCGACGTGCTCCGCCGCCCACTCCTGGATGTACTTGATGAGGTCCGCGGTCGGCGTTCCAGGTCCGAACAGCTTGCCCGTGCCTTGCGCCTCGAGCGCGGTCATGTCTTCCGGGGGAATAATGCCGCCGCCGGTCAGCAGCACGTCCTGCCGGCCGGCGGCATCGAGGAGTTTTCGGACCCGCGGAAACAGCGTCATGTGCGCGCCGGACAGAATGGACAGGCCGACGACGTCCACGTCTTCCTGGATCGCGGCCTGCGCGATCATTTCCGGCGTCTGGTGCAGCCCCGTGTAGATCACTTCCATGCCCGAGTCGCGCAGCGCGGCGGCGACCACCTTCGCACCGCGGTCATGGCCGTCGAGGCCCGGCTTCGCGACCAGAATGCGGATGGGACGCGAGGAACGTCGCGCTTTTGCCATCAGGCGCGGAAGCGCAGCAACGCCGCCAGGCCATCCACCACGCGGCGAGCTTTGTCGTCGTAGAGGACGTCGACCTGCGCCCGTTGCGCCAGCGCGTCTTCCACCGCCTCATCGATGCGGGGGTCGTCGTCGTGGCCATCCGCCAAGAGCGTGCGGACCTGGCCGCGATGGAGCGCCTTGAACGTCGCGTCGACGCCGTTCACCGCCCAGCCGCGCGGCGCCCCCTCTTTGACCGCCTCGGCATGCGCGCGCTCCCAGGCGCGCTCCCGCTCCTCGCGCAGGCCCAGCGCCGCATCGCGCACTTGGGCGGGGGTCGTCTGTTTCGGGTTGAGCTTCACGACGCCGAACACGAGATCGTGGACATAGGTGTGAAGGTGGGGGATCACGGCGCCCGCGTCTACACCGACACTGCCGAGGACGATGCCGCTGAGCGGCTTCTCGCGGTTGATCTGGAAGACCCGGTCGGCGATGAGCGCGTACAGCCGCTGCTTTTCCGTTCGGATGCGCTGATGGAAATTGTGCTCTCCCCCCCCCGTGCTCGCGCCGTGGAACTTGCCGGCACGCGATGCGTCGAATGCGGGCAACCCGGGTCGCTCCACGCAGTCGTACGCCGTGACCTCGAAGAAGCGGGCGGCGGTGCGGTCGTACACGACCGCGAGAATGGTCCCGAACTCCTCCTCGAGTCCCAGGAGCTCGCGTACCAGCGGCTGATGATCGACCGCCAGTCGCGACCGGTGCACGTGGGGCAACGGCAGCGCCTCGAACAATCCCAGCTCGCGCGA
>WNGO01005124.1_pt1 | contig 10591 bp, 12 predicted proteins | sample 5400511 | NCBI WGS metagenome assembly WNGO01 (sample SAMN13153380, study PRJNA577476) | soil metagenome | isolation source: 20 cm soil or saprolite under Garry oak tree replicate 2 | place: USA:California | collected 2016-06-15
GGAGTGTCGTCTTTCCGGATCCGTTGCGACCCATCAAGGCGACGACCTGGCCGCGGCGCAGTGTCAGCGAGACTCCGTGGACGGCGGGGACCCCATCGTACTGATGGTCGAGGCCGTCGACTCGCGAGATGATGGGGCCAGAGACGCCCCCACCCTGCCCTCCTCCGCGAGCGGGGGAGGGAGAAAATCGGAGCGACCGCGCATGGGCGCGGGCGTCGCGCAACCCGAGCGGGATGGGCGTCCATCCGGCTCGCAGCGCCAGGTCGACCACGGGCGGCCGCGCTCCGCCTTCCGCGAGCGCTATGCGAGGCGGCTGGTCGCGGAGTACCCCTGCGCCGAGGGTCCAGATCCGATCGACAAAAGGGGCGATCCGCTCGACGCGATGCTCGGCGATCACCGTCGTCATCCCGAGCTCGGCAACCAGCCGGAGCACGACCTGCAGCACGTCCTCGGCCGCCTGTGGATCGAGCTGGGAGGTTGGCTCATCGAGAACGAGCGCATCGGGATGCATGGCGAGGGCCGCCGCAATCGCAACCCGCTGGCGTTCGCCGCCCGACAGGGTATCGATCCGGCGTCGCCGCAGCGGGTTGATCCCGACTTGATCGATCACCTCCTCGACGCGCTTGCGCATCAGCGGTCGCGACAATCCGAGATTCTCGAGACCAAAGGCGAGCTCGGCCTCGACGTCCTCGAGCACGAACTGCGCATCGGGATGTTGAAAGACGAAGCCGACGTGGGTCGCGAGCTGACGTGGCGGATGATCCCGCGTATCGAGGCCGCAGACCACGACCCGGCCGCGGAACTGGCCGCCGGTGCTGTGTGGAACCAGGCCATTCAGGCAGCGAAGCAGTGTCGACTTTCCGCTGCCGGAAGCCCCCCGGAGGAGGATCACCTCGCCGGGGTCCACCGCGGCCGTGATGTCGCTCAGGGCCGGCTGTTCGGCTTCCGGGTAGCGATAGCTAACGGCCTCAAGCGTGAGGACGGGCATGGTCCATGCGGAAAAGGCTGGCGATGACCGCGGGTACGGCGAGCAAGCCGACGGCGAGCAGCCGATCGGGGTTGGGCGCCGCCGGCACCAGGTCGACGTACGGGTTGTAGGGAAGGACCGGCAACAGGGCGATCGCGACGATCGCCGCCAGCGAGGCGATGACGACCATCAGGTCCGGGGCCGTCCAGTGGAACGGACGGTAGCGCGACCGCCGGCCGCTGCCGAAGCCACGTGCGTCCAGGGACTCGCCGTACTGTAGCGCCCGCTCCAGCGTGGTGAGCAGGAGCGGCAGTAGCAAGGCGGGCGCCGCGCGCCAGCCCGCGCGTTGCCCGCGGAGCTGACGGGCCTCGCGGATGGATTGGAAGGCAACCAACGTTTTCGGTGCGAAGGCGAGCGCGAGAGCTACCGTGGTTCCCGCCCGGTACAGCGGTCGGGGGAGGACCGCGACAACGTCGGCACTTCGAACCGTGCTCTGCAGGGTGGCGAAGACCGCCACCGTCAGCAACAAGGCCAGCCCGGTCGAGGCGCCGAAGGCGACGGCGTCGAGCGTCCATCGCCCGCCGATGATCGGGATCGGAGGCAGGGTGAAGAGCACATGCCGGCCGAAGCGGCTGAGGGCCGCGCTGAAGACGATGGGCACGATGGCGAGTGCCAGCCCGAACTTCCAGATGCCGGCCAGACGCCGTCCCCGATATGGCAGGTAGACGTTGATCACTGCGAGAAGCAGCAATGCCTGCACGTAGGGATTGCGGTCGATGAACGCGACGGCGAGCGCCGCGATCGTCCACGCGCCCCAGGCCACCGGGTGGCGGATCACGGGCCCCGTCTCCGCAGGTTGATGACGCCAAGCGTTAGCAGCAGGATCGCCATACCCCCGAAGGCAAGCCAGGGCGCCATCGCGGCCGGCTTCGGCGGCTGCCTGGGCGGCCCCGAGGAAGTCAGCACCGCGTCGGGGCTCGGTGACGCCGAGGGCCGCAACGCCTCGAGGCTGGGTGTCGGCACCGGCGTCGCGATCGGGACACGGGTCGCCAGACTTGGCGCGATGGCCACGTGCGTCGCGCTCGCCGCCGCCGGTGGGGCCGGCGCCGCGCACACCGAGGTGAAGGCGACCACGCCAGGAGCCTGGTTCTTCCCGACGGCGTAGCGCCAGCCGTCCATATCCCCGTCGTGCAGCCCGGACGAGCTGGCACCGAGTGCCGACGTTTGCCAGCCCGCGCCCTGACGATGGAAGTACTGCCAGTACGGCCCCGATCCGAAGCATCCGGGCGGGACGGTCGATGGTTCCCGGTCGAGTTGGCACATCGCACTTCCCATGGATCCGAATCCCTGCGCCTCGTACTGGACGCCCGACCGATCGACCAGTTGCAGTCCGGTGATCTGGTCTTCCGCGAAGGCCACGCATCGCGTGATGACGCTGCCGCTCGCGTGCTGGATGACCAGCGCGGCGTGGTGTATCGCCGCGTGAGCCGGACGGATGGAGAGGAGGGCGGCGATGAGCGCCGCCGCCGCGGCGGCGCCCATCCACATCGTTTTGCCGATTGTCAGCGAGCGCGTCGGCGCAGTCTCCAACCGAGAGCCGCCAGGGCGAACCCGACAATCGCGGGAAGAAGCGGCGTTGGCGCCGCTGGCGCCCCGGTCGCCGGGAGCTGCGGAACCGTCGGGGCGGCGGTCGGCGACGGCGAAGCAGTTGCTACCGAGGGGCAGGTCGTTGGCATCGCACCCACGGTGCGCGTGACCGGAAGATATTTCGAGGCCAGCGTGACAAGCGCCTGCGTCGTCGACAGCGCGTCGGGCGCCGCGGTCTGCGACGAGGTCGGTCGGGAGAAACCGAAGCCACCATTCTCAAACTGGAAGGTGAGGAGGTCGGTGACCGCGTTCTTGTCGGTAAGTGTCCAGGCCGTCCCCGTGGGATCCTCGCCGAGCGCCAGGAGGGCCTGAACCACCGCGGCGTCGGAGTTCGGGTCAGAATCCCCGGGTGCGGTGAAGGGGGTCGAATACTCGAATCCGCCGCTCGGCTTCTGGTGCAAATGGAAGTAGTCGAGCGCTCGCTCTTTCACAACGGTGGTCATGCCGTTGGCCGACGAGAGCGCGAGGACGACGATGGCCGCGGTGTTGGTGTCAGAGCCCCACCCCGCACCGAACTCCCAGCCACCGTCCGCCAGTTGATGGTCCCTAAGGAAGGCGACCGCCTTCGCCGGTGCGGAGCCCGCGGGAAGGGCCAGGACGGCGAGCGCGTCGTTGAAGAGTTGGCTGTTGTACGCGCCTGTGGTGGGATCGTAGGTGCAGGCGAGATCCTGGAGCAGGTTACGTCCGGCGAATTCGGTGGGCGCGAGTCCCGCAGCCGACACCGCCATGATCAGACCGCCGATGTTTCCGGCCGTCTTTTCCTCATCGGCGATGTGTGTGCGCAGCGAGTCGACGGGGGTCTTTCCAGCCGTCGCGAAGCCGGTCACCGCTTGACCATTGGCAACCAGACCGAAAACGGTGTCTTCCGTCCGCGATGCGCTTCCGGCGATGGTGCCGTCCGCGCTCTGCAGCGTACGCAGCCACTCGAGTGCATGGGATGCCGCGCTCGTTTGCGGGGTAAAGGCGGAAGCCGGCATTGCCGATGCGAGCGCCGCGAGCGCGGCAGCTGCCAGCGCAGCGAGTTGTCGTTTCATGGTGTCCTCCAGAGCTGTGAATGCGCAACTGGAGGCCGATCGTGAAGATGCCTGGCACCTCCCTCTCAGCCTCGAAGAGGGTCGTTGGTCCCCGACAGGCAGGTCTCCTGGCTCCGGATCATTGCCGGTGGGCTCCTTCCCAAGGCCTTCGCCTCGGTGGATTTCGCCCACGGCTCCTCGGTTACAGTGACGGGTTCGCGCCGGATTCGCACCGGCTTCCCTTTTTCAGCTCTCCTCGAGCCACCTATCGGTCGTTCTTAACTTGTCGACGCTTGGCCGGCATCACCTCCCCCAAAAGGTGAGCGCAATTATAGGATGCTTGGCTCCGCTAGATCAGGCGACGCGCGACTGCTCGAAGTACGCTTCGAGTTCCTCGATGGTCGGTACGCGGTTGATTTCGTCGGGCTCGACGTTCATGAACTGCTCCTGGGCGGTGAAGACGAGCTCGATCAGGTCGGGGATCTTGACGTCCGCCGTGTACGGAACACCAAACGCGTGCAGCTGCTCAACGATCTCGCCCGAGACTTTGGTGCGCTCGGCGAGGTTCATCTCTTCCAATGCCCAGAGGACGCGGTCCAGCGCGTAAAGGCTGAGCTTGCGCTTGGCCTCCTCGGCGCGGGTCGCGATCACTCGCAGCGTCGTGCGTTGAGTCTCGGTTTGGATCGCTTGGTAGATTCTCAGGCTGGTTCCTCCGGCGCGTGCTAGTTGTTTGATCAGCGCCCACGGTACGGGCCGGTTCCCGCCAGCAGCAAATAACTTTCGTTAAAAGATGTAAACAAGCGACGCGCCGTCACCGGCAGGCTTTCGAAAACGAGCGGGATAATACCCACAATGGCTTTCATCGATGCCGACTCCGACCGCGGACCCGGCCGGGACGCGGTGGAGCTCTACACCCGGACCTACGGCACGCTGCTGCGGAGTTCGGGCGAAACCAAGCTGAAGGTGCTCGAACAGTCCCACATCGGGATGCAGTCGAGTCTGCACCCGAAGGCCGGATCGGCGGAGCCGGATACTGGCGCGCTGATCTATGCGCTTCGCCGGCTGCCCCCCTCCATCACGGCCGTTCGGCGAATCGTGCTGGGCCAATCCGCCGACGTTTTCAAACGGATGCTCGATGTCGACGTGGAAAAGTGGGAGATGCAGAGCGCGCCCGGTCGGCGCCGCCGTTACTACTTCGACGGCAAGGAGACGCTTGCCGTGTATATCGCCAGCCCGTCCGACATCGACGATGTGATCCCCCAACTGGTCGCGCTCCAAATCGAATGGAACAAGCTACACGCGCTGCTGAACGCGGAAGACTTGACCCGCGCCCCGGACGTGACCGACCAGTTCCAGGTACTGCAGCATCTCGGCATTTCGGAGGACGACGCGTTGCGCCTGGTGGAAATCTGGGGCGACCTGCTCGAGCCGCTTCGCCGGATCCAGGCCGAGGAGAAGGACTTCCGCGTGCGGATGCTGGGTGGCACCCAGATTGGGTACATCAAGGCGACCCGCCGCTGGTGGGAGCCGATCGAGTCGCTGATGCAGCGCGAGGGCGTGCGCGACCGGCCCGTCTATTTCGTCTCGAGCAACACGCACAGTTTCGTCAACCTGCTGAGTGGGTCCGCACGACGGCACCAGGGTGAAATCGTGGAGTACATCGAGCGGAGCAACAACCTGGAACTTGTCCCCGAGCTGCGCAAGCTGCGGCAGGGTCAGTCGCGCGGCAACTGGGACAACTTCCTCTATTACGCGGCACGCTCCTACTACGGGCAGTCGGCCGAGGCGGGTCAGCGCCGAGCGCTTCGTACCGCTGAAGAAGAGGAGCGTGGCATCTTTTTCCTTCCGAGCCAGGCCGGCCTCGATGTCGCCGCCCAGGTGATCATTCTCGACCGGCTGGTCGCGGCGGACCTCGATCCTCGATTGGGGAGTCCCCCGCCGGATCGGTTGGAGCGCAGCCCGGCCGTGCTGATCAACGTCAACTATCCGCTCGGGCTGGGTGCCTACAACGTGCTGCGCGAGGTTGCGGAGAGCGTCGGGACACTGCGCGACGTTTATGTGCTCGGTAAAGCGGCCACCCTCAACGGCAGCATCGGCGACATCATGATCCCCAACGTCGTCTACGAAGAACATTCGGAAAATACCTACTGGCTGGACAACTGCTTCAGTTTCAACAGCGTCGCGCCCTTCCTGGTCTACGGCGCGGCCCTCGACAACCAGCGCGCCGTCACGGTTCGTGGCACGTTCCTGCAGAACCGCGGGTATCTCGATTTCTATCACCGGGAGAGCTTTACCGTAGTCGAAATGGAGGCCGGTCCGTACCTCAACGCCCTCTACGAGGCCGCCGAATCGTCGCGCTACCCGACACGCGAGAACATCAACTTCACCAAGCTACCCTTCGACTTCGGGGTGCTGCATTACGCCTCTGACACGCCCTACACCCAGGCCCGCACGCTGGGCGCGCGCGGACTTTCCTATTACGGGCTGGATTCGACTTACGCCTCCTCGGTCGCCATCCTGCGGCGAATCCTGGCGCAGGAGCAGGTGCTTACGGCCGACGTTGCGGCCCCGCGCTGGGCCGACGCCGGCGCCCGGCAGGGCGCCTGACGTTTAGCGGCGCCGTAATGCGGCGCTGCTAGCCTGCGCTCAGGTTCAAAAAATCCTCCCGTCCCCCTCCTCCCCACAAGGCCGCCCTCAACCAGCGGCCTTTGTTTTTGGCGCTCTAGGCAGCGCGCTTGCGTCGTCGGGGCGTCATCGTTCGAGACGCGAGGTCCTGGAGGGCGACGTCGATGCGCCGCTCGGCGGGGGCGAGGTGCTTTGCCATCGTGAGCAACCGGCGCGCCGCCGTCAAGTTGTCGCGCTCCATTTCCGCCAGGCCGAGCTGTAGCGTGTAACCGGGGTCGACCGGGCAGCTCCGCACCGCACGCTCGAGCAAGGCAAACGCGTCGTCGCGCATGCCCATCTCCCAAAGCAACGTCCCCAGCTCGAAGAGGACTTCCGGCTCGTCGGGCCCCGCATCGAGGGCGCGGCGGTAGGCAAGTCGTGCCACCTCGGCGTGGCCCAACTCACGGTGATCCTGGCCGATCAGGAACCAGGTTTGCCAGCCGCTCGGCGCGAGCATCATGGCGCGCGTGAAGGCAGCACGCGCCTCCTCCCGATCACCCATTGCGTCGCAGGTCAAGCCGAGCCGGAACGCGACCTCCGCATTATCCGGGTCGAGGCGCGTTGCCTCGTGGAGCGCCTCGCGAGCCTTTGAATAATCGCGGCTGCGATGGCAGAGCGTCCCCAGCCGCAGCCGCGGCAGGGCCTCGTCGCCGGCCAGTTTGACCGCCGCCTCGAAACGGTGGAGCGCCTCACGGAGGTGCCCCTCGCTCTCCGCCTGCCTGCCGCTCTCGACCAGGCGGTCGATTTCGGGGGTCATGGCGATAAAAACAACGTTCGCCGTCGATCGCTCTTACGCTCGGCTTATCGGGTAAGGAAACGGAGCAACTCGGGCTCCTCCATCTCCTGGGCCGGCAGCACCGGCGTGTACTTCAGCCGGGTGGCGAGCTTCATGGCGAGCTCGACCTTGAAATCGACGGGGGTGAAGCCTTTGTCGGTGAAGATGCCGAGCGCGCGGTCCCGGATCACCAGCGCGGCGCCCTGCTTGCGCGCCAGGACGGTTATCATGGCCGGCCCGCGGCAGGCGCGGGCGCTAACTGTGCGACGAGCCGGGCCAGTTGCGTCGGCTTGAACGGCTTCTCCACGGTCGCCACCGCGCCGGCTTCCCGGGCGCGCTGCGGGGTCACCGTGTCACGGAACTCCGTCATCATCACGACCGGAGCGCGCGGGGTGAGCACCCTGAGGAGGGTAAACGGATCACCATCCGGCAGGCTCGAATCCAGCAGGATCAGCTCGGGTTGGGTCGCTTCCACGGCAGCCGGCACGGCCGTGGCGCTGGCCTCCCAGCGCACCTGGTGTCCTTCGCGCTCCAGCTTGAAGACGATGATCGATGCGATGTTGGGCTCGTCCTCGACGAGCAGGACGCGTGCCATGGGTCGCGGCACTAATGTTAGCCGGTGGCTCCCAAAGCATCCAAGATTCCTGCGATCTACCTCGCCCATGGCGCCTCGGGCGACGCGACGAGCATGCGCCCGTATGTCAAAGCGCTGCAGGCCCGCAAGCTGACCGCCTCCGCGATCGACCTACCCCGCTCCAAGGCCGAGCGCGCCGTGCCGGTGTTCATCGAGAAGGTGCCGGCGGGGGCGATCGCCGGCGGCCATTCCTACGGTGGTCGCGTCTCGAGCATGGCGGCGATCCAGGTACGCTACGCCGCGCTGATTCTCCTGAGTTATCCGCTGCATCGTCCTGGTCACCCCGAGGACCTTCGCACCGAGCACTGGCCGGGGATCGAGTGCCCGGTGCTATTGCTTTCCGGCGAATCGGATCCATTCGCCCAGATTGACCTCCTCCGCTCCTCGGTGCGGCTGTTGCGTCGGGGCCAGCTCGTGACGTTCCCGGGCGTGGGTCATGGCCTGCTGCCGGTGGTCGATGCCGCGATGGACCGAGTTGCCGAATTCGTTCGCGGACTCAGACCGTAAACTGGCCGAATGTGTACCGCGCCCGGCGACGATGATGGTCCCCGTCCGGCGGCGGCGGTCAGCGAGGAGGAGCGAACCGTGCGCGCCGACGACGGCGTGCCCTTGCGAGAGTTCGTGGCCCAGCCGGCCAGCGGTTTCGGGCGCGGCGCGGTGCTCATCATCCACGACATCTGGGGGTACACCGACTTCTACAAGGACCTGGCGCGGCGTATCACCGGGCATGGCCACGCCGCGGCGCTGGTCGACTTCTTCGGACGCCAGGGCGATCTGCCGGAGTCGATGCGAGCACCGGAGCGGACCGGCAGCGCCACAGAGGTGGCGTGCTGGGGATTCTGCATGGGAGGACGCCTCGCCTACGTGTCGGCGGCGCGGGTACGCGGGCTTTCCGGCACGGTGGCGTATTACGGCCATCTCCAGGCGGAGCCGGGCCGGCTTTCGCCTCTTCAACTCGCCGCTGAGATCCGGATTCCGCTGTTAGGCGTTTTCGGTGGCGCGGACCCAAACATTACAGCCGATCAGATCGCGGCCTTTCGGGAGAGGCTCACGACCGACAAAGAAATCGTCACCTATGCTGGCGCGCCGCACGGATTCCTCCGATATGGGGCGACCGCGCACCAGGCCGCGATCGACGATGCGCTGCAGCGAACGTACCGCTTCCTTGACCGGGTCCTGACCGCGCCGGCGACAGCGGCTAGCCGCTGAAGCCTTCCGGCAAGAGCACCTCGCCGCTCTTCGTCTGGACGTAGACCTCCCAGTTGTAGTACGCGAGGAAGGCGCGCTCGCTGGCAAGCATCTGCTCGGCATAGAGCTGGACGGCTCGTACATAGAGCATGCTCGGGTTGTAGGCGTAGATCGCCCGCGTCATATTCGCCGGTGCGCCGTGCCCTTGCAGGTAACGACCGGCGGCGAGGATCGCGTCGCGCGGGTTGTTGACATCGCCGCGGCCATAGCTGGCCCAGGTCGCCGGCATGAACTGCATCGGCCCCTGCGCGCCCGCAGAGCTCAATCCCTGGATGCGGCCCATGTTGGTTTCGATCAAGTTGATGGCGGCGAGGTACTGCCACGCGATTCCGTAGGCTTGCTGGACTTCGCGGTAATAACTGAGCAAGACGTCCGGGGCCGGCGGCGCGATGATCCGCCAGTGCGGCAGCGCGCTGCTGGCGCCGTTCAGGTCATCGATCTGCTGCGCGGCGGTGATATTGGCCTGGACCGCAGACCGAACCGACGCCGGCAGCGCATTTAACACGGCGGGAACCCAATCGGGGTGGGCGGAGAGTAGATGGTAGGCACTTTGCTGGCGCCGACCAAGGCTGAGATATTCCTCTGCGGGGGTATCCGGGAGGCGGATTCCCTGCTCAACGCCACCGAGCTCGGTGGCCACGTAGGCGGCGTCGACCACGGTGACGTGCGGCGTCGGCGTAGCCGTGGGTGAAAGGGTCGGCGTGGCCGCAGGCGTCGACGAGCGTGATGCTGTTCCCGCCTGACTGGCACCGCACGCGGCCAAGGCGACGGCCAGCAGGGGGGCGATCAGTCGAAGAACTGCGGGCCGCATCCTTGCGGGCGGATTCTATGAGCGCCGGATGGCCGAATCAATCACGCGCGGACTAATGTTTCCGGCTCGCTGTGACCGGCGGAGAAAGCCGCGACCACGCGGCGCGTTGTGCTCTGGTCAGCTATCCCTGGACCCGAGTTCCGAAAGACGCGCCGCCGCTTGATGCCTGGCAGTTACGGTTATTGCCCGTGGCGGATCGCTTCATGGCGCTGATGTGGTCTCGACCCGGCGGGCTTTCCTTGCGGGCGACCTGGGTGACGCCCGCCACGATCTGGCTCGGTCTTGCGGTCCTCGTCGCGCTCGGCATTCCCGGATTGGGCGCCGTCCTGTTCGGTGTTGCCAGTCGGCAGGTGCTGGTCGTTCTTGGAGGACTGGTTGCAGCCGCGCTGGGCAGCGGCGGCGGCACGGTGGCGCTCTACGGCATCCGGCAGCGCCGCCTACCTCTTCATTAGTCTTCTCCACCAATGGCGGCGTCGAGCTCGATCCGCGTGGCTACTCTGGCGCTGATGTTGATGGTGAGCGCCTGCGACACGGCTGCGGTTTCTCCCCGACCTTCTGCCTCAGTGTCAGCCGCTGCGACCATCCCCAGGCTGACGAGCGCGTCGATCGCCTACGACCCGGGCAGCCAGCTGATCCTGTTGTTGGGCATCACCGAGGGGGACTTCAAGCCGACGACATGGACCTGGGATGGCAGCTCATGGACGCAGCAACATCCGTCATCGTCCCCAGCCGAGCCGAACGGCTCGCTGGTTTACGACTGGATGACGTCATCGATCATTTTTTTTGGAGGAGCGTACCCGGGTCGCGAAAGCCATACATGGGCCTGGAAGGA
>WNGO01003159.1_pt1 | contig 10588 bp, 8 predicted proteins | sample 5400511 | NCBI WGS metagenome assembly WNGO01 (sample SAMN13153380, study PRJNA577476) | soil metagenome | isolation source: 20 cm soil or saprolite under Garry oak tree replicate 2 | place: USA:California | collected 2016-06-15
AATCCACAGGCCGTCCGGTGTATTCTGGTTTTTCCATTGGTGGTATTTCTGACTACTAGTCCACGATGCGGTCCACGCGTTCGAAGAATTTCGGACTAATTTTAAGACCGATGATTTTCGCGGTAGTGCGGTTGAGGACGAGCACCGGCCGCTCCGGGGTTTCGATGGGAATGTTGGCGGGCTGAATCCCGTTCAAGACCTTGATGACGAGTCGCGCCGCCTGATTTCCGATCAGCCGATTATCCTCTCCATAGGACATAAGCGCGCCTTTCCTGACCAGCTCCTCGGCGTGGACGCCGAACGGCAGCCGGTCTTTCTTCGCCTTATCCACGATGAGGTCGATATTATTTCTCTGCAGGATTGATGGCACATGAATGATCGCATCGATGGAGCCCTTCGGTGTATCGACGATGACCTTCTCAAGCTCTTCTTTACTGGTGACATCACGCCGGATGAGCTGGAGCCCGAGTTTCTGCGCGGCCTCCACCAGAAACGGAAAAGACTTTTGCGCGACGAGCTCGTTCACAGTGACGATTGCCAGCACGCGCTTCATACCCGGCACCAACTCTTTCAGGATCTCGATCCGTTTGCCGGACAAGATTGACAAGCTGTTAGAGACGCCGGTGAGATTGTTTTTCGACGACGCGAAGCTGGCTACGAAACCGGCCTTAACCGGATCGGCTAGTACGGTGAAGACAATCGGCAGGCTTGCGGTGGCTTGCTTGGCCGCTGCACTATGACTGGTCGCAACCGTGACGAGGAGATCTGGGTTGGCGGCGATGAGCCGCATCGCCGCCTTGACCGGATCGAGCGTCTCCATTTTGGTGTCCTCGACGATGAGGGTTATCTGCTTCCCTTCCAGGTAACCGAGTTGAGCGAGCCCTTGGCGCAGTCCCTCCAACACCGGTGCGAAGTCGCCTCCAGGGGTGAGCACACCAATTCGACGGACAGCCGTCGATTGCGCCCATGAAGAACAAACAAACATCAGAGTGAGTGCGATCAATAAGAGCAGTTTAAAAGATTTGCCGTGCTTCATATTTCCTCTTCTTTGCCAACGAGGATTTTTGTACTCCATACTTAGCGTTTCGCTCTGGTGCCGGGCGACAGCCTCGCGGAAAACGGCATTGAGACATTCGCCTCACCCGCCAACACTTCGGGTTGGTAACCATACGACCCACCGGAGACAAATCCGATGAAATCGACAGACTGCTCAACTAAGGCGACGATCGTGCTGCTATAGGGCTCTGGTTTCGTGTGTGCCTCCCATAATCAAGCGGCCGGCGGATAAATAAAGAAAGAGCCTTCTGGAGCGATCCAGTCAGGCTCTTTCGTTGTATCAACTCGCTGTGGTCTGCTGAGCACGGCTGCTCTGCCCAGCGTTAAACCAGACAGGTTTAGGAACCACTCGGATGCCTAGCATTACGCAAGCTATGGACCAGGACGTTCGCGACCGGTAACTATTTGAATTTTTTATATTTCAGGGACTAAGAGGTTTGCAAAAGAACCCGCATTCGGTCGGTATTTGACGGTTTCGTGCTGTACGCGACAAAAATTTGTCGAATCCTAGCCAAATGCAGTTTTCAACAACAGATTTGACTCGTCGTGATCCCTGGGTGTTAAACCTTTCAACGTGATCTTTAAACTACACGGCTATTTCGTCTACGAGTCTGCTGCTGCTGATTGCATCGTTCGTCGGAATTTCTTAGATGTCCATCTCTTATCCCAAGAATCTTGCCTCGAAAGGAAGAAATTATAAATTTGGGAAACACTTAAAATGCCTTTGCTTGCCAAACTCTTCGGTCGTTTAATTTTTTGTCTCGGCGTCATGATCACCGTCGTTGGATGCGTGGTGGGGTCGCTGCTCGGGGCGTCGGCCGGTACGACGATGTCTGGCGTTACTTTGATGGCCGTTGGCGCAACGATTTATTGGCTTGGCTCGACAAAGGTCTGTCCGCAATGTTCCAAGCGAATTAAACTCGCTGCGGTCGAATGCAAACACTGCGGCAGCAATCCATCCGCGCGCAGACTTTAGCACGCGTTTTTCTGTCCGGGTTGTGGATCACTACTAAATCTCCTTCCACAAGATCTCCTTCCACAAGCGACTGCCGCGGAACTGGTTCATCCTCCACAGTTATTTTTGCTCCAGAGCTTTGACGATTTCCTTCGCCAGGTTGAGTACGGGCGTCATGTCGGTGAACTCGTGGCGCGCAACGTCCAAATATCTTCTCCCTTCGACCAATCGGTTTTCGGCGGGAAGCATGTCCTTAGGAATGTCTATTCTGCGAGAGTTTGGCGGCAGCTCGCCGTAAAGATCATTGGACTTTTGCATGGCAATCTGTCCTCTACGCGAGAGAAACCAGTTGATGAACACGCGCGCGGCGCTCGGATGAGGCGCGCCTCTGATCAGGCTGATCGAACCACCGCCGGTGCTCAGCGGTTGCCCTTCTTTCCAATCGCCGGTGTCAAAATCTTCCACGGGCAATCCTTGACCGGAGGCCTTCTCAATTTGTCGGCAGCCGTGGCAGAGGGCGAACTTCCCCACCGCCAGCCAGTCGGTGATCGTGCGCCGATCGCCGAACGTGACATCCATAGCGCCCAAGGCGCGCTTGATAAACTCCGGTCCGAGCTCGGGCTGATAATAATAGAACTGCAAATTGACGCTGAGTCCGGTCTCGGTGGGCCGCTGCGAGGTGATTTTTCCTTTCCATTTTGGATTTGTCAGGTCCCAAAAAGATTTGAACTCTTTCGCGTTGACGAGGTTGGCATTGTAAGATAGGCCGCGGACGCCGGGCAGCGCAACGTAGACAAAGATAAATTGGTCCTCGCCGTCCGTGAAGATATGCTTGCCGCCGTACCATTTGGACTCGTCGCGCACTTCGGGAAGTATAAACGCGGATTTGATCGAGTCGAGAATCTTGCCGCGGTAAAGTGAGCTATAACTCGAGTTGGGTCCGCCGCTGTAAATGTCCGCGATGATTTTCCCGGCGCGTGCCTCGGCCGCGATCCGGGTGGCGAGCTGATCTCCGGTGCCGTTCACTGAGACGACCTTAATCTCCGGGTAGTCTTTGTTGAATTCGTCGAGCAGCGCCGCTTGTCCGTACCGGCCGACGTAGAGATTCAACCGCCCTTCTTTCTTGGCCGCAGCGACGGTTTGCTTCCAGTCGCTACTCCAGTCGGCGTGCAAGTCCGCCGTCAAAAAAATGAGTGAAAGCAGAAGCACGAAATTGAAGGCGATGCGGCCTTTCATAGTTTGATCTCCTCAAAATCGATTTATCAGACAGCCGAGCATCAAAAACAGACCTGCCGGTTTGCAATCGTCATGGGCTGGCCGTGGTTTGACGGACGCCTAAAGCTGAAACAAATTAACCCAGCAGTCGTGGGTGAACAACCGTAAAACCTTCGCCGAAAGGAAATGAAACCTGCGCAAAGGTGTCAACGTTTATGATTGCGACAGCCCTCTGGTCCGAGTCCCGTTCGTTCAACATTCGTGAACAGGTGAAAGATCCCGAATGGGGAAAACAGCGCGAGAAGGCAGATTCCTTGTTTGTGATTTCCTGCCGTTGAGTGTTAAAACCAATTCCGGATCTGATGGTTAGAGGCCGAATCTCTGCGGGGCGCGCCAGACGCTGCAATGTTATCGTTATCGAAAAATATTTTCTCCTTCTTCGCCAAGTCACCCGCGATCGTCGCTCTCGTCGCGTTCATGGTCGCGCACAACTGCGTGATGGTTTGGGGCGCAGAATCTCTCCGGTTGGGATTTTCGGGAGCGAGCGCAACTCAGTTGGCGGGTTATCTGGCGGTCGAGCAGAAATTGTTCGACCTTTACGGCGTCAATGTGGAATTGACCCAATCGGCGGGAACGACCATGATTCGCGCTCTCGATTCAGGCAGCTTGCAAGTCGCCATCGTCGGTGGCGGCCAGGCGCTGAGCGCCTACTTGAAGGGCGTGGACGTGCGGATCATCAGCGGGCTCGTGAACATCGTTCCTTTTCAACTTTGGGCGAAGCCGGAGATTTCTCAGCTCAAGGATCTTAAAGGAAAGCTGATCGCAAACACTCCACCGGGCACGTCGCTCAATTTAGCCAACCAGATTTTACTCATGCGAGCCGGGCTCGATCCGCTGCGGGACGTGAAGCTGGTGGCGTTCGGCCGTTTGGGGCTCGTCTCACAGGCGCTGTTCACCGGCGTTGTCGACGCCGCGCTTTTGTCGCCACCCGATACCGTCGAAGCGAGAAAATCCGGACTGCGTATGTTGATGGATCTGGCCACAGCGCGGATCCCCTGCACCTTCACTTCGGTTGTCACCACGAAAGCGGTGCTGGAGAAATCGCCGGCGACGCTGGATCGATTTCTCAGAGGAATACTGCACGGAATCAAACTTGCGCTGACCAATCCGGATATGGCAAAGAAGAGTTTGAGCCGAAACATGCGGCTTAGCGATCCGGAAGCGGTCGAAGAAGTTTATCAGCGAGCGGTCTTAGCGTACGAACGTGTGCCGATGGTGCCGAAGGAAGCGGTCGAGACCGTGGTGAAGCTTTTAACCGTTCCCGCTAATCGCAACCCGTTCGGCGTATCGGACATGACTATTCTTGATCGCATTGATAGGGAAGGATTTGTTAAAGCGCTTTATTCGGCGAAATAGGAAATTTTAAGGAGGTTGCCATGGCAGATATCCGAGGAGTTGGAAAAAAAATCACCTACAGCGAAGACAACCCGATCAGCGCGGAGATCGAGGCACTACGCAAAAGCCGCGACAATATCAAGCGGCCGCCCAAAGACGACGAGGAGCGCGAACGTTTGGCGCGCTGGCTGGCGCACCGCGGCCGCGACGAGCTCGAAGTCACCGTAGGCACGGCGTGTTACGCCATGGCGCACTTTGAAATGGATTCCGAATGGCGTTATTTTCTCGCCGAGCATGCCGGCACCGAGGCGGGCCATGGCTGGGGTTATATCCGCCAGGCCAACGCCATCGACCCAAGCCGCGATCACTCCAAACCCGACCCCGAGTTTGAGCGCAAGTACGGTCTTACCCCACGCATCGAGCACCATCAGATCATGAAGCGCGATTTTTTGAGCTACATTTTTTCCGGCAACTTGTGGCCCTACGGCCACGTCACCGCGGCGAGCATCCAGAGCATCCAGATCACGACGCCGAAGCTGCTCGATTTCGAAGAACGCGTGGTTCACGCCGAAGAGCGCAGCCATCACGACGCGATCTTGCAGAAACTCCACGACTACGTATGGGAGCAGATCGAGATTTGGGGCGAAGCGCCGATTCGCCGGCGTATCGGCGAGATCGAGAAGCAGGCGCTCAACAGCCGCCCGCGCACGGTCTTCGACCCGCCGCGGCGCGAGTTCCTGCGCAAGTACTTCAACGTGCCCGTGGAGAATGTGCGGAAATTCCCCGCCTGGAGAGAGTATCTTTATCTCAACGTTCTCGGCTTTCCGCCGGAGCCGGTCTACATCGAGAACTGGCCCGCAGAAATTCCCCAGCCCAAAGCGGCATGAGGAAGTCGCAATGGCGGCTCGAAGGCAAATTAGCGTGAGGATCAGACGTGCGTATTGACTGATTGGATTGAAGATTCAATTCGCATTTACGGCAAGTACAGCAGAATCAGTCTTCTACGATCCAATTACCCTTCGTCATTGGTCGTAGTTGGCGCTGCAATTGATCGTCGGATCGGGCTCTCGATTTTTACTATTCATCAATGGGAAGTCCGGTCCGATCCGCCTCACCTACTTTGTTCGCTTTTAACCCAGCTATCCCTAGTGTCCCGGAACTAAAGTTCGCTGCACAAGTCGATCGTCATTCCGGGCAACCCCGGATCACAGTCCGGGGTAGCGCGACTCGGAATCCAGGAATTTCAAAAATGTCTGGATACCGGCGAAAGCCGGTAGGGGTATCCAAACGAGCTTTCTGTTCGTGGCTACATTTTACCAAGTACGGTGCATCTCAGCTTTGATACGGCAGAGCCAACCTTGCCTATGGAGTTATGTCACCGCACAACCGTTTGTCGGAGAGTGACAGACGTGCGCGTTTCCGAAACGGAATCGACGGCACTTTGGAGGATTGAAGGGAATATCGTGGGCGGCATGGCTTTCGCTAACAGCACAGTGACAAACGTGAGAGAAAGGCGGGAGCCCGATGAAATGGTTTTTAGTATGTCTCATCTTTTTTGTGGCGGCGGCGGGACTGAGTAGGTACTGGTCCAGTGAAGGAACATTCTCGCAAGCGATTGCGCAACAACAGGGCAGTGTAACTCCAGCCAATAAATTTCATTGCCCGGCGAGTCGCGCGATCAAAGGCAAATTTCCAATCCAGAGCGGCGAACGTTGCCTCTCCCACTCCCCGGCTGGCCAGTTTCACTAAAAGACGACGCGGAGAAGCGCTCTGCAAGTCGGCGAACGCAATCGGCGACAGTTATCGAGCGTCTCGAGTCAAAAGGAAAAAGAAAGAATGGAGCAGTGTCAAAACTGTAAGCACGGCGAAAAATCTCACTCACCTAATGGCTGCGGGTGCACCGAGAAACCGTGAACGAGTTCCATCGCGACAGATAGAGCAAGTTCGAACCTTGCGAAGGGTGCGATGGCCCGGCCAGCGGCTGCGGAAAATTCTTTGCTGGTTTGAAGTTTGGCGTTTCGCTTCATTGCGATCTTTCCAACAACGTTGGCGTACTGCCCCGTCGAAATCAAAACACTGATTTAGCCGATCACCAACTGATTCGTTCAAGTCCAGACACTTGATCGAAGTGGGCATCGTTGGTGAGAACTGGCAGTTCGTGCTGCCTTGCCAAAGCGGCAATCCAAAGATCGTTCTCCGGAATGGGCTGGCCGCCCACGCGGAGCTCATGACGGATGTCAGCGTAGAACGACTTGTTTCTGAAGTAATGGTGAGGACAATGGCACAGTATTCGAGTTCATCAAGCCAACTCTCGCGAGCAGCGCGAAAGCGGGATGATGTCACCCCATAATACGATAACGGGCAGATGAATATCGGCGGCTGACTGCTGAAGGCAGTTGAGCAATCGTCGGTTTGCGTCAGCGAAATCGGAAACGGCGTTGGTATCGAGGATCACTTCCACTCCCCGGGATCGATCCTCTCAAATTCCTCATCAATTATTTTTGTGATGGTACGCGTGTCGGTGCGCATGTCCTCCGATTTAGCGAAGGCCCCATAGAGTTTCAGTTCAATCGCTCCGCTACGTTCAAATTGTTTAATACAATTAAGACTCAAGAGAGGAAATTTAGACGTTTCGGGAATCCTCGAAACGTCGAAACGAGATCGAACGGGCGCACAGAGCGCAACCCACGATATGATAGTCTTGAGAAAATTTGCCACGTATGGCGGCACCTTCCCAAGATCGTCAATGTCTGACGATATCCGTTGTCTAAGTGCTCCGAGTCTATGGGGAATCGTGGCTTTCGGTCAGGATCTGGCAAGGTGATGAACGTTGTCGGTCTGCATGAAAGCTCCCGACACACCGTATCCGTAAGCTCGTTACGTTTGACAACTCAATACGGCCGGGGTTATACCTGCGCCATTCACCGCAACTGAGATTCGCCGCGACTTTGACGTGAAGATTAGGCAGGGAGATCCAAATGCCTTACGCCGAATCTTTGAGAGCCATCGGTCAATCTCTGGAAACAGTGCATGTTGAGAGCTTTAGGCTGGCAAAGGAAGGCGACTCCTATGTCGTGCGGAGCGAGTCTCTAACACCGACCCGGCTATGGATCTTGAGCAATAGTCTCGGCGAGGACGTTAGGGATGCTCCACCACCTGACCCGAAAACCACCCAGCTCACTGTGGTTGAGGGATCGTTCTGTTACCGTACTCCTGACATTGCAAGGCTTGACGCCCAGGAACGGAGTAAAAGACAAAATCACGGTTTCACACAAATGCCTCAGAAGACCCTGGCTCAGCTTTTATGTACTCTAGGTGAGTACCTCGATACCAAGGAAGCGACCACTTTTCAGATCTCGTGTGCTCCTGATTCGATGTCGGTTGACTATCAAATGCCGGCCGGCATCTCTGAACGCAAAGATTTTACCGTCGAGCGACTCCACAAACTCGCTTTGTACTCGAGATTTCGCCGGGCGCAGCCAACCGATTCTCACTGAAGAAATCCTCGATGAGTTTTTAGTTTGACGGGTTCCTCTAAAGCATCCCGCTCTTGGCAGGTATCGTTCTCGTTGCGCTGCTTGCAGCGCTCTTCAATCCTCCAGATCAAGACTTAACGCACGGCGATTTCGAAGATGTGACATCCTATTATACCGCCCGCAATGCCTGAACGATATTCAGCCGCGCCGCGCGCACCGCGGGCAGAAATCCCCCGAGCAAACCCATCGCCAGTGAGAAGGCGAGCGATTGCGCAACGATCGACGGAGACAGCGCGAAGGAAAACGCCAGCTCGGCGAAAGAGCCGAAATTGAGCGTCGAAATCGTAAAGAACTGAAGCAGAGCCGCCAGTCCAAGGCCGGTGAGTCCGCCTCCGAGCGAGAGTGCCAGGGACTCAATCAAAAAAGCCAGCAGCACGCTGCGGCGAAAAAATCCGAGGGCGCGCAGCGTACCGATCTCGGTGGTGCGATTCGCCACGGCGCCGTACATGGTGATCATCGCGCCGATGGTCGCGCCGGTGCTGAAGATCACGGTGATGAACAATCCGAGAATCCGAATAAACATCGCCATCATCTCCGACTGTTCCTCGAAGAACTTCTTTTCTCTCTTGGGGACAAAGTACTGCAGCCGGTTGTCGGCTTCGAAGGTGCTGAGCACGCTCGAAAGCTCGGCGGGCCGCTTGAGACGCGCGGTGACAGTCGAAAATGACGAGCGCTTGAACGCGTCCATAATCTGGTTGCTGTCGCCCCACACCTCGGAATCGAATCCGCTGCCGGCGCCATCGAAGATTCCCACCACCGACCAGAGATCTCCGCCAAACTTGATCTTCTCGCCGAGCTGCGCGCCGGCGAAGCGTCTGGCGATGCCGGCGCCGACGATCACTTCGCGCGCCCCCCAGCGAAACATTCTGCCGGCGGTGACTTTCACCTGGGGACGCAACTCGAGGGCGGCCTCTTCCACGCCGCGCACCGTCACGTTGCTGATACCTTTGCCGCCGAGCTTATTTAAATTGATAATCACGACGACTTCCTTCGAGATCATCGGCCGGCCGTCGGGATAGCGCGCGACTTCCGGCAGATTGGTCACGATGGCCGCCGCTTCGCGATCGATGATGCTCATGATCTCGCTGGCCGCCGCTTTCCGCGCGACGATCATGTTGTCATCCGAACCGGTCGAACGCAGGGTTTTTTGCACGCCGTTGGCCATCATCAATACCGCGCTGAAAACGAATACCACCAGCGCGATGCCGAGCATCGTGATCAGCGTCGTCAGCCGGCGCGAAGAGGAGCTGCGCAAAATATATTTGAGCGGAATTTGCACGGTGGATCAGCCGACGTGCCGCAGTCCGTCGACAATGTGGGTCGTCAGCACCCGGCGTAGCGGTATGATGGCCGCCACCAGCCCGACCACTAGGCTCGCGACGCAGCCGATCATGATCGTCTCGGGTTTGATGTAAAAGATCGGAAACCAGCCCTTCGGCAGCGCGGCATGAAAACCGCGAACCGCCGGGACCGTCGCGGCCAATCCCACTGCGCTGCCCATCAGCGAGAGGATGAGCGACTCACCGGCCAACAGGAGAAACAACTGGCCGCCGGAAAACCCCAGCGCCTTGAGTACGGCAAACTCATGGGTGCGCTCGCGCGCCGACATGATCATGGTGTTGCCGAGCACCAGCAAAATGATGCCGATGATGACGAACGACATGATGTTCATCGCGGTGATCACCGCGCTAGCCGACGACAGGAAGTTCTGTTGAAAGGCCCGCTCGGTTTCGGTTTTGGTTTCCGCCGAAGAATTTTCGAACAATTTATCGACGGCATCGGAAACCGCCGCCGAATCGTCCGGGTTCGTAATACGGACAATATACCAGCCGATATTTCCCGCCCGCTGCGCCGCCTCCTGGCGCAATCGCTCATCGACGTACTTATATTGAAACATCATGATCGTGGGATCCGCGGTTTGATCCCGCGGCCGGTAAATACCGCGCACGACAAATGCCCACTGGCCGGGATAAACGTCGCCTTCGAGATTCATGATATCCCCGATCTTTAAATTATACCGGCGCGCCAAATCGATCCCGATGATACAGGAGTCGCGCGCGCGCTTGAACGCCTCAAGCTGATCTCGCTCGATCAAATACTCCGGATAAACCTCGAAGAAAGTGTCCGAGTCCACCGCCAGCCGCGCGAAGAATTGATTCTTATCGATATAAACCCCGGAGAACCAAAGAGCATAGGTCACCTTATCGACGCCGGGCACTTGAGCAATGCGGTCGCGATAGGCGAGCGGCAGAGGAAACACGAAAGACACCGCATGGCGGGTGATCAGACGATTGGCCGCCGAGGCTTCGACGCCGGCATGCCACGCCGTCACGACCGTGCGAAGTAAGCCGAACGCCATCACCGCCACCCCGACGCCGATCACGGTCAACAGGGTGCGCAGTTTGTGGCGCGTCGAATTACGCAGCAGTAA
>WNGO01008481.1_pt1 | contig 10587 bp, 8 predicted proteins | sample 5400511 | NCBI WGS metagenome assembly WNGO01 (sample SAMN13153380, study PRJNA577476) | soil metagenome | isolation source: 20 cm soil or saprolite under Garry oak tree replicate 2 | place: USA:California | collected 2016-06-15
TACCACGTCTGCACGGAGTAGCCGCCCAGCAGGTCCAACTTGCCCGGGCCCGCCGCCCGCCGGTAACTCACGGTGTTCTCATTGGTCAGATTGCGACGCTCACGGTTGTACAGCCAGCCGCTGCCGCCGCTCCCCCCGTCGAGGATGGTGCGCGGCGCATAGAAGTGAATGCCGTCGAACTGGAAGTTGCCGCCGAAGGTGCTCCGTACCTTGAGCTCGGGGGTAACATCCAGCTCGGCGAACACGCTTCCCAGTGCCCGCGAGGTCGTGTTCAGGTCCGTCTCCTCGAGCGCGTTCGCGACCGGATTCGGCACCGGCTCCGTCGAGGGCGACTGCATGATCCAATTGCCATTCGCGTCCTTGGGAGCCGCGAACGGGGCGAACTGCATGGCCGCCTGGAGGCCGTTGGCGCTGTTGCCCACCGCGCCGTTCTCCACCCGGGCGGCGTTGCGGGCCACCCGCGTCAGGCTCAGACTCGAGCCCCAGCGGAACCGGCTGCTCGCGTCGCCGTCGAGGTTGAGGCGCACACCGTAACGGTTGAAGTCCGAGCCGAGCACGATGCCTTCCTGCCGCGTGAAATTGCCGCTGAGTAGGTAGCGCAGCTTCTGCTCCCCCCCCGACAGGCTGATGGCCTGGTTGGTCTGAAGTCCCGTACGGAGCATCATGGCGGGGTAGTTGTACGTCGCGGCGGAGCCGATCTGCGCCGCGGTGAACGGGAGGTTGGCCGAGTCCCCCTCGGCGTTGAACACCGCCTCGTTCGCCAGCTGCATGAACTGCGGCCCGTTGAGTACCGGGATGGTCTTTCGAATGCTCTGGAAGCCGGCATTCGATTCCACCCTCACGCGGCTCTCACCCACCCGACCCCGCTTCGTGGTGATCAACACCACGCCGTTGGCGCCACGCGAGCCGTAGATCGCCGTCGCCGAGGCATCCTTGAGCACGTCGATCGACTCGATCTCGTTCGGGTCGAGAGACATGAGTGGATTGGTTTTCGGGTCCCGCGCGTCGTCATTGTCGCCGCCTGCGCCCTGCTCCGCCGGGAGGCCGTCGATCACGTACAACGGCTCGCTGTTCGCGCTGATCGACCCGGTACCACGCACCCGCACGCGGATGCCGACGCCCGGCATCCCCGAGTTCGACGTCACCTGCACGCCCGCGATCTTGCCCTGCAGGCCGCCCGACAGTGTGACGGTCGGTGCCGCCTTGGTCTCGAACTGGTCCCCCGACACCGACGACACGGCCCCCGTCAGGTCCCGCTTCTCGACGGTGGCGTAGCCGATGGCCACAACGGGGTTGAGCTCGATGGGACTGCGCTTGAGCCGCAGGTCCATGACGCTCTGTTGGCCGTCCTCCACCACGACACTGGTGTCGGCGGCGGTGTAGCCCAGCATCCGCGCCCGCAACCGGTAGCTCCCCGCCGGCACGCCCCCGATGGTGAACCGCCCCTCGGCATCCGTTTGCGCGGAAAACCGCGTGCCGACGACCGTGACGGTCGCCGCCGTGATCGGCCCGCCTGTGTCCCCGTCCTTCACGCTCCCGGCGATCGAGCCCGTCTGACGCGACGGCCGGCTCGAGCCATCGCTGTCCGTGATGAGCAGGATCTGCCCGGTCCGGTCCACGCTCGAGGCGACGCCGGTGCCGTACAGCAGCGTATCGAGTGCGGCCCCAACGCGCACCGCAGCGAGTTGCACGGACACCGGTCGGTCGAGCGGCACGACCCGACGCGAGTACGCGATGCGCACCCCCGTCTGCCGGGCGACTTCGTCGAGCGCCTCCTTCAGGGACACCCGATCGAGCGCGAGCGTGACCGTGCGGTCGAGCGGGGGGGGTGCTTGAGCGGCGCCAGCCGGCACCGCTACGCCCGCCACCACCAGCATGCCGGCGAACGTGATCAAGAACCGCATAGCGAGTCTCCCTCCATGGTTACTGCCGCGGGTGAACGGGGATGAGTCGAACCAACCGCTCGACTCGCGTCACGCGTGCGTCGAGCACCTTGGCCAAGGCCGTCAGGGCCTCATCGGCCGATTGCGTCGTGAAGGAAATCGTGAGCCGGTCGTCGTCCGACGAGCGGTCGCCGGTCTCGATGTCGAGGTCGTACCAGCGGCCCAGCTGGGTGAGGACGCTCGCGAGCGGCGCGTCGTTGAACACGAGGGCGCCGCGCGTCCAGGCGAGGTACTGCTGGAGCGAGACGCCCGCGGTGGTCGTGGCGTTGCCGCGCGCATCGATCACCGCGCGGTCGCGCGGCTTGAGCGTCAGCGCCACCGAGTCGGTCGCGTCTCCCCGCGCACCGCGCAGCGCCACGCGTCCGGCGGCCACGACGACCTGCAGGTACGACTCCTCGCGGTAGGCGCGCACATCGAACGCCGTGCCGAGATCCTCTGTCGTCCCGCGCCGCGTGCGCACGCGGAACGGGCGCCGGGCATCGTGCCGGACGACGAAGTACGCCTGACCCTCGAGCTCGACCACCCGCTCTCGAACGCCGTAGTCCCCGGGCACGCGGAGGCGGGAATCGACCCCCAGGAGCACCCGGGAGCCGTCGGAGAAGGACAGCTCGACCCGCTGTCCGCGGGCGGTCGCATACTCGCTCGGCACCGCGGCGGGGGCACGCAGGCGCCACACGGCCGCCCCCGCAAGCACGAGCGCGGCCGCAGCTGCGATCGCGCCCCATCGCGCGCGTGACGCGCCAGTCCGGGGAGCCGCCGCACCGCGCGTGCTCAGCGCTCGGGACCGCACCGGAAACGCGCCGGGCCCTCTCGCGGCCCGGTTGCGGGCATCGAGCAGACGCTCCCGCGCCTCCACGAGGCCCCAATCCCGCGTGCCCTCGCCCGACACCCGCCACACAGCCCTCAGCTCGTCCAGCAGCTCGCCCCGGCGCGGATCGGCGGCGACCCACGCCTGGATTGCCGCCGCTTCCTCGGGAGAGCACTCGCCTTCGATCAGGCGCAGCAAATCGGATTGCTTGATCATCCGGGGTCTCGGTCCTACTTCGAGAACCCCTGAGGGAGGCGCGAGTATGAACGAGGGGCAGCCGTGCCACTGACCCCGGGCGCAAGCCCGGGGTGCGCTACAGCACCCGATAGCTGGCGGGGCCTCGCGTGACGACGGGAAGGGCGTGGGCGAGATAGGGCGCCAGCGTTTTCCTGAGCTGCACCGTGGCGCGCCACATTTGGGACTTGACCGTGCCGAGCGACAGGTGGAGGGACGCCGCGATCTCCTGGTAGCTGTACTGCTGGCGGCGACGGAGCAGGAAGATCTCGCGGCGCCGGTCCGGCAAGCCGGCGATCGCGTGTTGCACGGCGCGGTCGAGCTCGCCCTGGAGATAGCAATCCTCTGGGCTTCCTCCGGATGCGGAGGGGCCCTCCTCACGGGCGGCCCGGTCGATCCACGCGTCCGCGGCGCGCCGATGGCGCAGGTATTTCAGGGCGCGGTTCCGGGCCGCTACATAGAGGTAGGGCTGCGTGAGGCGGACGGCGTCGCGCGGGCCCCGGGTATCCCACAGATGAAGGAAGAGGTCGTGCACAAGGTCCTGGGCGGCATCTGCCGAGCCGACGAAGCGCAGCACGTACTCGCACAGGTCGCGGTAGTGGGCCGCGAACGCCGATTCCCACGCGCGCGAGGGGTCGCGCGGTGACGGCTCGATTGCCTGCATCGCCGCCCGACCTCTACAAGTTCGAGGCCGAAGCAGCGGTGCGGCCGCATCGAACGTGCTTCGCGCGCGGAAATAACGAGTTAGCCGCGAGGGCCCTACGCTCCCGAATTGCGCGTGTTGCGGGGGCGCAACGGCTGGGTGGTCACTTGTCGACGGTCCGTGTGGCAGAATTACGATAACGGAGGGATAACCACCGCGCCCTTGCGACCCTCTCGGGCAGAGGTACACTAGGACCGAGCTTTTCACCCTGGAGGCTTCCATGCGTCCCGTCGTCGTTTCCACCGCCGCACTGTTCCTGGTGACCGTCAGCACGAGCTGCGACCGCAGCCCACCCACCGATCCGCACCGCCCGCTCGCGTTGCGCGCGGAGGCCGCCCGCGTGCCCGACGCGAGCAACTTCGTCGCCCATCTCACCGGCCGTCCAACATCGACAACGTGTTCATGGCGCACATCCATGTGGCGCCGGCGGGAGTGAACGGCCCGATCGTCGTCTTCCTCTTCGGACCGGTCGCCCCCGGGGGCGGACGGGGCGATGGCGTGCTGGCGCACGGCACGTTCACGGCCGCGAACCTGATCGGGCCCCTCGCCGGCCATCCCCTGAGCGACCTGATCGCGGCGCTGTCCACCGGCGGCGCGTACGCTAACGTGCATACGAACGACGGCGTGGCGCCCACGAACACCGGCCCGGGGGATTTCCCAGGCGGCGAAATCCGCGGCCAGATCGACGTAGCCGGCCCGACGCCGTAACGACGTCCCGCATGCCCCTGCTCGACACGAACCATCAGCGTGCGGCGCTGCTCGTCTTGCTCCTGGGTGTCGCGCTCGTCATCGCGCTCACGCCCTACGCCACCGGGCTCATCGGTGTCCCGGTCCTGTACGCCGTGTTCACCCCCGTCCACGAATGGTTGTCGCTGCGGGTGCGGCCCAAGCTCGCCGCGACTTTCGTGGTCGCCCTGGCGCTCTTCCTGATCGTCGTGCCGGGGGTCTCGTTCGCCGGCCTGATCGTCAGCCAGGCGCAGGAGATTGCCGGTGGGGTCATCCGTAACCCGCTGCTCGGTCGCCTGAGGGAGCTGAAGCTTGGCGGCATGGACCTGGGACCACGGCTCGCCGACCTGGGGGCTCAGGTCGTGGGCTGGATCGGCTCGTCCGCCTTCGGGTTGGTCGGCACGGCGACGCGGCTCGCGCTCAACCTCACCATCTCGCTGTTCGGCTTGTTCTACCTGTTGCTGCGGCCGGGCGAGACGTGGGAGGCCGTGAGCCCGTACATCCCGTTCTCCGCCAAGAACACCGAGAAGCTGCGCCAGCGGTTTCGCGACGTCACCACCTCGACCATCATCGGCACCGGTGTCACCGCGGCGATACAGGGAATCCTCGTGGGGCTCGGCTTCTGGCTCACCGGTCTCCCGAACGCGGTGTTCTGGGGTGTGGTCACGATGGTGTTCGCCATCCTTCCGGTCGTAGGGAGCGCCCTGGTGTGGGGACCGGGCGCACTCGCCCTGATCCTGGGCCACCACGCCCTGGCCGGCGTGCTGCTGGCACTGGGTGGTGCGGTGATCGTGGGGAACGTGGACTATGTCATCCGTCCGATGGTGTTCCGCCGCTGGGCGAACATTCACCCGCTCATCACGCTGGTCGGTGCCCTCGCCGGGGTGCCGTACTTCGGGATCCTGGGACTGCTGATCGGCCCGCTGGCACTCTCGTATTTCTTCGAACTCGTGAAGATGTACAGGGAAGAGTATCTCGGTTGACAGAACAGGCCACGGCTAGACGCACAGACGCACAGCGGTGAACAGGTTTCAGGGAGCAGGTCATCGCTTCCCGACCCCGTGGCACACGCGCGACACCCCTCCCTTTCAGAGACCGGAAACCTCCGGAACCCGGCGCGTGTACGTACGAACAACTTCGTACATAGTGAGACCCGATTTCGAGCCGCGCCCCGACGAACGCGGCGCTCGAGATCCTGCGCGTGCTGTGGCAGCGCGGTCCGAGCACCGTGCGCGAGGCTCGAGGCTCGGGCTCGTGCTCCACGCCCTGGAATCCACACCCGCCAGGGTGCCGGAGCTGGATCAGATCCGCAGACTGCTGGACGAGAACAAGGGAGGACGTACATGAGCATGACGCACGCGCTGGGCTGGGCCCTCGTGGACTCACTGTGGCAGGACGCACTCGCCGCCGCGGGGCTCGCCGCCCTCCTCGCGCTCATTCCCGTGCGGGCGGCCCGCGCCCGCTACACGCTCGCCACCCTCACCCTCGGGCTGATGCTCGCCCTGCCCCTCGCCACGGCCGTGCAGGTGAGCGGGGCGTCGCCATGGACCAGCGACGCGGTGACCGCCACATCCCCGCTCGCGCCGGGGCCAATGTCAGGCCCCGGCCCGCGAGCCGGGCCGGTGGCACCGACCGCGCTGGCCCCCGTCGCAGCCCGCATTCGCGCGGCCATGGAGCCCGCACTACCGTGGGTCGTCCTCGTGTGGTTCGGCGGGGTGGTGGCGCTGTCGCTGCGGCTCGCGTCGGGATGGCTCGTGACGCGGCAACTCGGTAGCGTGGGAACATCGTCCGTGCCCGATGCGTGCCGCGAGGCGGTGGCACGTCTGGCGGCGCGGCTTCGCATCAGCCGGCCCGTGCGCGTCCTCGAGTCGGCGCTCGTGCAGGTGCCCGCCGTCATCGGATGGCTGCGCCCGGTGATTCTGCTCCCGGCGAGCGCGCTCACGGGGCTCACGCCGCTGCAGCTCGACGCGCTGCTCGCACACGAACTGGCCCACGTGCGGCGATACGATTATCTGGTCAACCTTATCCAGTCGGTGATCGAGACCCTGCTGTTCTACCACCCGGCGGTATGGTGGGTGTCGCAGCAGGTGCGCGACGAGCGCGAGCACTGCTGCGACGATCTCGCCGTCGCCGTGTGCGGGGACCCACACTTCTACGCGAGGGCGCTGCTCGGTATGGAGCGGCTCCGCGTCACGCCGCCGGGCTTCGTTCTGGCGGCGGCGGGGCGCGGTGGCTCGCTCATGGGCCGCATCCGGCGGCTCGTGGCGCCGGTGCAGACGGAGATCTTTCCCCGCTGGATGGCGGGCGTGATCGCCGTGGCCCTCGCACTCGGCGGCGGCGCCCACGTGGCGCGGGGGACGGCGGCCTGGGTCCCGAGCGACGGCGGCGGCATGCGAACGGCGACGCTCGATTCCTTGATCCACCGCGTCGAGACGTTGCGCAGCCCGGATGCGCGACACGAGGCGGTGAAGACCCTCGGCCGGCGGCGCGACCCGCGGATGGTGCCGCCGCTGCTGGCCATCGCTCAACAGGACCCCAACGAAGAGGTCCAGGACGAGGCGGTCGAGGCCCTGGGCAAGGTGCGGGGCAGCGCCGGCGTGGGCGCCCTCATCGATATCGCCCGCACCCACCCGAACCCGGGCGTCCGCCGCAAGGCGGTCAAGACCGTCGGTGACGTCGCCACCCCCGAGATGGCGCTCGACGTCCTGGAGCGGCTCGCGCACCGCGACCCCGATGCCCGGGTCCAGCAAAAGGCAGTCGAGGCGCTCGGGCACCTGGGCAGCCCGCAAGCCATCGTGCCGCTGGCGCGCCTGGCCCGTGCCCAGCCCAGGGCGGAGGTACGGGAGGAAGCGGTGGAGCAGTACGCCAGGACTGCCGCACCGGAGTCCGCGCTGGTCCTGCTGGTGGACAGACTCGCGAACGACAGCTCGTCCGCCGTCCAGGTAGAAGCCGTCGAGCGCCTGGCGGAGCTGCCGGACGGGCTCGGGATCCGGGCGCTGAGACAGGCGGCCCGCTCTCACCCGAGCCGCCAGGTCCGAGCCGAGGCGCGGCGCCGCCTGGAAGACTATCGCTAGACCGTCACGGAGACGGGACCGGCGCGAAACGCGCCGGTCCGTTCGGCCGAACCAGGTCGAGCGGATCGACGGTGATCTCCCCGTAGGCGCAGAACCAGTGAAGATGCGGTCTGGTCACGCGCCCGGTCGAGCCCACGCGGCCGATCGCCTGACCGACGCCGACCGTGTCGCCGGCCGCGACGAGCACGCGGCTCAGGTGGAAATAGCCGGTCACGAGCCCCGCGCCGTGGTCGATGAGGACGGTGGTCCCACTGTAGTAGAGATCGGCGACCAGGGCGACGACGCCGCGATTCGCCGCCCGCACCGACGCGCCCCACCGCGCGCCGAAGTCGACACCCCAGTGACGGCTTCGCAAGACCTCGTTGAACACGCGTGCCACGCCGAACACGCTCGTCACCGCGCCGGCGCTCGGGCGCACGAACGGCGCCTGCCACAGTCGCGGGGTCTGGTGCGCTCGCTGTCTCACCTCCCGCACCATCTCCTGCTCGAGCCGGATGCGCTCCGCCAGAGACTCCGGTGGCTCGGCATACTGAGGAGCTACGCGGAGCCGCTCCCGCGGGACCCGGCGCCGCGCGATCGGTAGCGTCGCGAGGAGCGAGTCGTCCGCGACGCCGGCGCGCTGCACGACCAGATACGCCGCCGCGCTATCCTGGGCGCCGAACGGCACTGCGCCGAGCGCGCGGAAACCGTCCGCGAAGGGCTCGAAGTGCAGCGGTTCGCCCGCGAGCTCGCCGGACACCCCGGTCACGCTGTCGCCGGCAGGCGGGCGCAAGACCACCCGCACTAACGATCCCTGGATGGGCACACGGGGCCACCAGGCCACCGGCGGCGGCCCGACGGCGGCTCCCTGGCCGGTCGCGACCGTGGGAACGAGGCACAGCGTGAGGCGAACGAAGCATCGGAACGGGGTCGGCATGGGCAGGATACCCGGCCCCGACCACCGTGATCCCGGTCTGCAGGCTAGCGCACGGTCAGCGCACCACGCGCGATCGCGAGCTCGAGACGCGCGCCGTCGCTCTGCTGCATCCGCGACAGGTACGCGCGATAGCCTGTCCGGGCGGCCGCGACGTCGCCCGCCAGTTCGGCCGCGCGCGCCACGCCAAACAGGCTGCGCGGCCGCCCCGGCTCGCGCCGCAGTGTAGCCTCGTAGGCGGCTCGTGCGGACGGGTACCGGCCGACCGCGAGCAGCAGGTCGCCCTCGAGCTCGCGCGCCGGCAGGAGCTCGCCCGGCGTCACCGGGTGTTTTTCGGTCACGTCCTCGAGGTCGGCGGCGGCCTTGGCCTCGCGGAGCGCGCCGGCGGTATCGCCGGCCGCGAGCAGCGACCACGCCGCCACCGCCTGCTGCTTGATGCCGACGATACGAGACCAGTTGTAGCCCGGCTGACCGGCGAGCGCGGTCTGGATGGCCCCGAGGGCCGTCACCTCGACGCGCGCCTCGGCCGCGTCGTTGCTTCGGGCGGCGCCGATTCCGCGCGCGAAGTGCGCGAGCGCCTCGCCGATGCCGCCCTGTCCCGCCGCGCGCACGGGCAGGCGCGCCGCCACAGCCCAATCGCCCCGCTCCAGCGGCACGCGGGCCTCCATGGCCACGCGATTGTAGTTCGTGACCAGGTCGCTCGCGAGCACCGCGGTGAGCGCCAGCCCCTGCGCGACGGTGCGCCGCGCCGCCGAATCGCGCCCCTCCTGCAGGTAGCCGTACACCATGTAGTCGAGTGCGTGGAACTGCTCGGGGGCCACGCTGCGGCCCTGCGCCCGTGCGTACTCGATGCCGGCATCGAGCGACCGCTGATTCGCAGCGATAGTCTCGTCCCACAGTCCGAGCCGCACGAAGATGTGCGACGGCATGTGCTGCGCGTGCGGCGCGGAGGGGGCGATCCGCGCGTAGCGACGAGCGGCGTCCAGCCCGAGAGCGGCGAGCTGGGGAGAGTCGTCAGCGTGGATGATGTAGTGCGCCAGCCCCGGGTGCTCGGGGAAGCGACGGAACAGCGGATTGAGGATCGCCGCCGCCTGCCGCTGCCGGCTGAAGGTCGTGTCGGTGGGCAACGCCGTCGCGACGAGCGAGAGCGCGTAGTAGATCGCCACCTCGGGATCGTCGGGGAAGTCGCGATAGACGCGCGCCAGCGTGTCCGAGTAGGCCAGGAGCCGGCGGCTGTTCGGCGTCGTCTCGTAGTCACGATAAAGCGCGCCGACGGAGGCGAGGAACCCTCGCTCGCGGGCCGTGGGCGCGCCCAGCGCAAGCGCCCGCGCCGCCGCGGTCGCGCCCTGCCGCAGGTTATCGCCCGACGGGCCGCCCACGAACGGGTTGCCCCAGACGTTCAGCGCCAGTCCCCAGTACGCCAGCGCGCAGGTCGAATCGCTGGCCGCTACCGCGTGGAACGCTCGACCGCCCTCCTCCCACCAGAACGAATGCAGCAGCGCCATCGCCCGCTCGAAGCGCGCCTGCGCATCGGGCCGGCACGATGTCGCAAAGGCCACGCGCCCGAGCCGCTCGGTAACGGCGCCCTCGTGCAGGTGCTGCTGCGCGCTCCCCCCCCGAGCGACCAATACCAGCGACAACGCAACAGGCACAACCAACCGGGATGCGACCGACATGAGAGGCTCACGGTGAGAGTCCGGCTCCAATGTGCGGGCGATGACCCGACTTGTGCCAGAGGCCGGTCAGCTGGTCGTGCCTTGCGTCCGTTCGTCGAGCAGTTGGCGAATCTGATCCAGCTCCTCCCGTGTGGCCGGCCTCGTCGAGAGCGCTTGCAGCACCAGCTCGAGCGCGGGAGCCCTGAACCGGACCGCCGCGCGCTTGCGCCGGGCGATCGACTCAGCGGGGCCCGCGCGCTCGGTCAGCCGAGTGGCCTCGCCCAGCAGCGCGTGCGCCCGCTCCCGCCAATCACCACGCCCGGCGGTCGGCAGACGCTCCGTGAGCTGCAGCAGCGCGGCCGCTCGATGCCATGCCAACGCGCGCTCGTCCAACAGGTCGCGCGTCCCCTCCAGAAACGCCTGCTCCGCCCGCAGCGCCTCGCCGGCGTGCGCGGGGTGCAGCAGCCGAAGCCGGGACAGAGTGGCCAGGAACATTCCGGCGTCGAGCTCCGCCGGCCCCTGCCCGAAGCG
>WNGO01003161.1_pt1 | contig 10586 bp, 10 predicted proteins | sample 5400511 | NCBI WGS metagenome assembly WNGO01 (sample SAMN13153380, study PRJNA577476) | soil metagenome | isolation source: 20 cm soil or saprolite under Garry oak tree replicate 2 | place: USA:California | collected 2016-06-15
CACCGCTTGCTTGATCTGTTTTCCTGGCGCCGCGACGTGCGCCGGTTTCGTGCCGAGCCTTTACCCCTGGGCATGCTGGAAAGATTTATCGAGATCGCCTGTCTAGCGCCCTCGGTCGGGCTCAGCCAGCCTTGGCGTTTCGTGATTGTCGGCGATTCCGGCCGCCGGCAAGCAGTGATGGATAACTTCGAGTCTTGCAACGCTGATGCGCTCAGTGACTATACTGGCGATTTGTCAATTCGATACGCCGCTCCGAAGCTTGCCGGTTTGCGCGAGGCACCATGTCACCTCGCCGTTTTCGCCGACCATGCAACTGTCGTCGGCCGTGGACTCGGCCAGCGTACGATGCCCGAGACGGCGGACTATTCCACGGTGACGGCGGTCTTTTCAATTTGGTTAGCGGCTCGCGCCGAAGGCGTGGGCATGGGTTGGGTGTCGATCCTCGATCCCGTCATCATCGGTGCGATTCTCGATGTTCCCAGAGATTGGCGCTTTATCGGATATTTCTGCCTCGGCTATCCACAGGCGGAAGACGATAGCCCGGAACTGGAACGTCTCGGTTGGGAACAACGTCAGCCGGTGGGAGGCTGTATCTTGCGTCGATGATGTAAATGCTGATCGCTCCGGGCGATGAAGCATCTGTTGCATTCTGAACTGGGACGCGCTTCGATCCGGTCGACTAGTTCTATGCCAAAAATTGGCGACAGCGACGTCGCCCCATCTTCGCCGACGCTCCCTTATCTCAATCCTTTTCCGGCTCGTCGAGATAGACCAGCCCCGCCTTCGCCAGCGCCTCGCGCATATTGTACATGTCGAGCCCGAGCGCGCCTGAGGCGAGCTGCTTCCGTTTGGCTTCCTCGTCGGCATAACGCTTTTCAGCCTTGGCCGCGACCTCGCCGGCATATTTCCTCGCCACCACCACGACGCCATCGTCATCGGCGATCACGGCATCGCCGGGCTCGACATTGACGCCTGCGCATACCACCGGGATGTTCACGGCGCCCAGCGTCGCCTTGACGGTGCCCTTGGCCGAAATCGCTTTCGACCACACCGGAAAGCCCATCTCGCGCAGCGACTTCACATCGCGGCAGCCGGCATCGATCACGAGGCCGGTCACTCCGCGCGCCTTCAGCGAGGTCGCGAGCAGATCGCCGAACATGCCGTCGGTACTGTCGGCACTGCAGCCGACCACCAGGATGTCGCCCGGCCGGCACTGTTCGACCGCGACATGAATCATCCAATTGTCGCCGGGATGCACCAGCACGGTGACGGCGCTGCCCGCCGCCTCGCCGCCCGCCCATACCGGGCGAAGGTAAGGTTTCATCAGCCCCGCCCGGCCATAGGCCTCGTGCACCGTGGCTGTGCCGAGCGCGCCGAGCCGTTTCATCACCGCCGCGTCGGTGCGATCGATGTTGCGGATAACGACCGTCTTCATGCCAGTTCCCCTCGCGTTGTTACTTCACATTCGCCGGTGCGTGGACATGCCACAAATCCGCGCGCCAGTGCAGCACGACCGCCAGCATCAGCGCCAGTCCCGCCGCCGCGTAGAGCGTGCCGGTCGCGGCAAATCCGATCTCGTCGATCAGGGCGCCGGCCGCGAGCAGGCCGAGCGGCAGGCTGTAGATCGCAAGCATGCGCACGCCCATCACCCGGCCGCGGAAATGGGCGCTCGCGGTCCGCATCAGGATCACCGCGATCGAGATCATGGTCAGGCTTTGCGAGAACCCCGCCAGCATCAGGCAGGCAATCGCGGCCGGCATGGTCTTCATTTGCACGAACACCAGAAGCGTGGCGTACCATATCGCGGTGGCGCCGATCATCAGCCGCGCAACACGGATGCCGCCGATCAGGCTCAGGAGAACCGAGCCGACCAGCGAACCAACCGCGAAACTCGCCGACAGATAGCCGAGCCCGGTCTGGTTGGTGCCGTAGATCTCCCGCGCGACATAGGGCAGCAATCCGTTGGACAATGGATATGCGGTGAGGTTGGCAAGGAACGCGATCCAGATCGCCGCACGCATCCGCGGCGTGGTCCAGACATACGCCATACCCTCCTTCAGATCGCGCAGTGGCGAGCTCCGCAGCACCGCATCAGCCGCCTCGTCGATGGGGTGCGGCTTCGACGGCGCCACGACGCAAAGCGTCAGCAGCGTGCTGAGGACATAAAGGCTGACGATCGCGACATAGGCCGGCCCCATGCCGAGGGAGGCGAACAATCCGGCACCGCTCAGCGCACCGGCGATGCGGGCGGTATCCATCGTGGTTCGCGAAATACTGATCGCGCCGATCAGCTGATCCGACGGCATGATGGTGGCGACCAGCGCGCCGCGCACGCCAAGGTCGGACGGCCGGACCAGACCCATGAGCGCGACGATGATCAGGACATAGAGCGGGCTTAAAATACCTGTCAGCGCCAACGTCATCAGCGTCGCGGCCAGCACCGCATAGGTAGCGCGCATCACGACGAGCAGATCGCGATGACCGATGCGGTCGCCCACCACGCCGAACATCGGCGCAATCAAAGTGCCGATGAAATTGAGCGACGCAAAGACCGTCAGCAGCAGCACCGATCCGGTCTCGACCAGCACATACCAGCCGAGAATGAGCGTCTCCATCTCGAAAGCCCACGAGGTGAGCAGATCGGCGGGCCACTGGAAACGGTAATTCCGGATGCGGAAGGGAGCGAGCGCGGAAGGCCGCGCGGGCCCGCTCAAAATTCGATGCCGCGGTTCATCGCGTTCCACCCTGCCCTTTTCTTTTTCTTCCGGAAAACGGATTTTCCGGCGCGGGAACTTATTCCCAGCAAAGGGATACAGTCTCACTGTTCCCTATGTCAATTACGCCCCTGGAGTGCGCGATCGATCCCATGGGTCCGCGCGACCAGCACGCGACCATCGGTGTGAGCTGTTGCGGCAGGCAGCGCCTGCTCGAGCCCGGTTGATCTCGTCAACCGATATTATTCAGCCAATCCGTCGCTCAGCAATCTTGCGCCCGAGTAACTAGAGCCACATCAAAGTCGTTTACCCGCGGAGTTGGTCGCTGAAGACTCGGAAAAAGATTCAATTTTCTGAATTTGCGTCATGAACGATTCGGTTCCTCCGCAGGAACAAGCGAAATCATTTCTTTGCCTCATTCGAAACGCGAAAACGTCTTCATCAACCGGCATTTGCCCGGCCTCATCAAAAAACGGGGAATCTTTAAAGATGCGATTTTTCATCGCTGCCGTTGTTGCGTTTGCGACGATGACATTCGATTTCGAAAGCTTCAAACTCAACCATGGTCTTCATGGAATGGCGCGAGGCGCATTCACGGTAGCGGCGGGACAGGCTGGAGAGGAAGATAGGGTCGAGCCTGCAGGACATTCGGTCGGCACCGAGGCTGCGGCTCATCCGGTGGAAACGAATGGCCCGTCGGTTGACAGCGAGGCGGTTGCGGAAGTCGAAGCCCCCACGCCGGCACCGAAACAAGATTTTTGCGACGCTCTCAGAGAGGCGGCGGAATCGAGCGATATTCCGGTAGCGTTCTTTGCCCGCCTGCTCTGGCAGGAAAGCCGATTTCAGGCCTTTGAAGTGAGCCGGGTGGGCGCCCAGGGCGTCGCGCAATTCATGCCGGCCACGGCGGCCGAAGTGGGACTTGATGATCCATTCGATCCGTTCAAGGCGATGCCAGCGTCGGCAAGATTTTTGCGGAAACTGCATGACGAATTCGGGAACCTTGGATTGGCTGCGGCGGCATATAACGCAGGCAGCGGCCGAATCCAGAAATGGCTGACGGGGCGCAGTGCACTGCCGCGGGAGACGCGGGATTATGTGCGGATCATCACCGGCAATAATGCCGAGAACTGGCGTGAAGAATCCAGGACCCTGGCGCTGCACCTGGAGTTACCCCGGGGCGCGCCTTGCGAAGGCGTGGGCGGCTTGTCCAAAGCAAAGGAAGTCGCGGCCATACCGGTCGCACTAGCTCCTTCGATAAGCGACGCGATCAAGAAGGCCGAGACGGAAGCGCAGCGCGCGAACGCCGCCAAGCTGGAGGCTGCCGCCAAAGCAAAGACCAGGTTCGCGCAGTTGGCGAAGAAGAAATCCCTCAAGGAACTGGCAAGTAGTCGCGTGGGGCGGAAACTTGCCGCCTTGCAGTCCGCGGCAGGCAGACCTCGGCGATCGGTTCATACTGTCTTGGCAAAGCGTCTTGTGCACTCCCGGACCAAAGCGGCGCAACGATCTCGTCAGGTCGACGAGACATGACAGCGGAGCCCGGTTCGACGCCGTAGCCATTGACGCTGGATTTTCTACTGCAATCTACGCGAAATCTTCAATCCTCGAACACCGGAGGTTCGGGCCGCTCGATCGGCCCGATTCGCTCGATCGGCTGATTATCATCGGCGGGAATTTCCCGCTCGACCTCGACCTGTTCCTTGTCAATCAGGCCAGGCGCCTCGTCGGTCTGTTCCGAATGGGAGTTGCGTCCCTTTCGCGGCGGCGATCGCGCTGCATTCTTTCCATCTGAATCCCGCATTTGCCCTCCGCTTTGGATCAAAAGCCGGCGCCTGCATCGCCCGGGCGGCAGGTTACGCTGCCCTGGCTTGATCATTGTCAATGGCGCTGCGCAGCTATCTTTGGTATCTAGGGCGGATGATCAAGCGCGCGGAACCATGGAACGACCGCTCCGCCATCAGCAGATGGGCGCACGTCTTCGAGCGGATTGGTCTCGCTTTGGCAGGCGGCTCGTGCGGGCTGTTCGTTGCCGCGGACGTCGCGAGGGTCGACGTCGGTCTTCTCAGTTCGCCTCTCGCTATTCTGGCCATCATGCTTTACGGGGCTGCCGGCTTCTATGTCGGAATCGACCTGCCTCCCGCGCCTCCGGATCGCCGAGTGCCGCTGCCGTTGAAGCGCAATCTGGGTTCCAGAGCGGACGCGGTGGAGCTACTTAGCGCCGCTGGCATTTTTCTCGCCGCGGTGGCAGCCGTTGTGTCGGTCTCCGGCATCGTTCTGGACGAGGCTGTGCGCACAACTACCGCCCGGCTGATCATTTTTACCTGGTCGATCGGCACCACCATGCAAATTGCCGCCGGCATCCTGGCGCGAACGCGTACCGAGGCCTCGACCACATCCTAAGCAAGGCAGGCCGCACCCGTTCGCATTCGCGCCTGATTGACGGGATGGGGCAAGCGTAGAACTATGCCCCGGGCGGTCGCAGAGAGACGCTGTTGCATTCGCATTCCCGGGTCACGCGGGGCGTGTGGTTTGGAAATTCAGTAACGCGAGAGAACAAATGTCGACAAGAGATCCCGTCAACTGGATGCTGTCTGAAGCGATTGATACGCTTGCGCGCGCCGAACGGTTGCATCAGCAGTTCTTCAGCCTGCAATCAGCGGCGCGTTCGCGAGAGCCGAGTTGGGAGCCGCCTATCGACGTGCTGGAGACCGAGCGGGAGGTGTTGATTCTGGTAGCCCTGCCCGGCGTCGATCCTGACCAGGTCGTGGCCGTGATCGAAGACGGAATGCTCATCATCAGCGGACGCCGCGTGTTGCCGGCAGAGCTGCAAGATGCCCGGATTCACCGGCTCGAGCTCCCGCAAGGCCGGTTCGAGCGCCGCATCTTGCTGCCCACCGGGCGTTATGTCGTCAGCCGCTTCGCAGTGCATGGATGCGTTGGGCTGCGCCTGTCAAAAACGGCGTGAGGTTGCGATGGCGTCAAACAGCGAAGAACCCGCTTCAGTTTCCTCCCAGCCCGGCGCTCAAACCGAGTCGGTCCCTATCCCCAATGATGCGCTTATCATTGTGCCGGTTCGCAATACCGTGCTGTTCCCTTCCGTCGTGGCCCCGATCACCATCTCCCGGCCGAAATCGATCGCCGCCGCACAGCAGGCCCTGCGCGAGCAGCGGCCGATCGGAATCTTTCTGCAGCGAAATCCCGAGCTCGACGATCCCGGTCCCGATGATCTCTATCGCATCGGCACCGTCGCCAATATCGTGCGTTACATCACCGCACCGGATGAGACCCACCACATTATCTGCCAGGGCGTGCAGCGCGCCCGCATTCTTGACTTCCTTCCCGGCACCCCATTCCCGGCGGCGCGGGTTCTGCATATTCCCGAGCCCGCGATCACCTCTGCGGAGATCGAGGCACGATTCCTGAACCTGCAACGGCAAGCCGTCGAAGCGATTCAATTGCTTCCACAGGCGCCGCCGGAGCTCGTTGCCGTATTTCAGTCGACCACTTCTCCCGCGGCGCTGGCCGATCTCACCACGTCCTATATGGACATCAAGCCGCAAGACAAGCAGGAGATTTTGGAGACGATCGACCTCTCGCAGCGAATGGAGAAGGTGTCGCGTCATCTCGCCGAGCGACTGGAAGTGCTTCGACTGACCAACGAGATTGGGCAGAAGACAAAGGCCGTGTTCGATGAACGCCAGCGCGAGGCTATCCTGCGCGAGCAGATGGCGACCATTCAGCGCCAATTGGGAGAGGGCGACGGAAAGGCGCAGGAAGTCGCGGAGCTGAACGAGACGATAGCCAAGGCGCAGATGCCGCCGGAGGCGGAAAGCCAGGCACGCAAGGAGGTACGGCGCTACGAGCGAATGCCGGAGGCAGCCGCAGAGGCCGGCATGGTCCGCAGCTATCTCGATTGGTTGATCGAGCTGCCATGGGGTCTGCCGCCTGAAAAAACCATCGATATCCCGGAGGCGCGTCGCATCCTGGACGAGGATCATTACGGTCTGGAGAAGATCAAGAGCCGGATCATCGAATATCTGGCGGTGCGAAAACTGGCGCCGCAGGGCAAGGCGCCGATCCTCTGCTTTGTTGGACCACCCGGCGTCGGCAAGACTTCGCTGGGCCAGTCGATCGCACGCGCGATGGATCGGCCGTTCGTCCGCGTCAGTCTCGGCGGCGTCCATGATGAAGCGGAAATCCGCGGCCACCGGCGAACCTATATCGGTGCCCTGCCCGGCAATATCATTCAAGCCATCAAGAAAGCGGGCGCGCGCAATTGCGTGATGATGCTTGACGAGATCGACAAGATGGGACGCGGAATTCAGGGCGATCCATCGGCTGCGATGCTCGAAGTTCTCGATCCGGAACAGAACTCGACGTTTCGCGATAACTACCTCGGCGTGCCCTTCGACCTTTCGCGCGTCGTGTTCATCGCCACCGCCAATATGCTGGACACGATACCGGGACCGTTGCAGGATCGCATGGAGATCATAAGCCTGCCCGGCTACACCGAGGATGAAAAGCTTGAGATCGGGAGGCGCTATCTGGTTCGGCGCCAGCGTGAAGCAAACGGCTTGAATCCCGAACAGGCCGAGATTGAAGTTGAAGCCCTCAGACTCATCATCAGGGGGTACACCCGCGAGGCCGGCGTTCGTTCTCTCGAGCGGGAGATCGGCCGGGCATTCCGCCATGCCGCGGTACAGATCGCCGAGGGTAGCTCGAACAAGGTCACCATCACCACGAGCGACCTCACCGCGGTTCTCGGCCCGCCCCGCTTCGAAAATGAGATCGCGATGCGCACCAGCGTTCCCGGCGTCGCCACCGGGCTGGCATGGACCCCGGTCGGCGGCGACATTCTCTTTATCGAGGCGACCCGGATTCCGGGAAAAGGCGCATTGATCCTCACCGGCCAACTCGGCGACGTGATGCGTGAAAGCGCGCAGGCGGCGCTGACCCTGGCGAAGAGCCGCGCCGCTCAACTCGGAATCGATCCCGCGATATTCGAAAGAAACGACATCCACGTCCATGTTCCCGCGGGCGCCACGCCAAAGGATGGGCCGAGCGCCGGCGTCGCGATGTTCACGGCGCTTGCCTCGCTGCTCACCAATCGCACGGTCAGGAGTGACACAGCGATGACCGGCGAGATATCGCTGCGGGGTCTGGTGCTGCCAGTTGGCGGCATCAAGGAAAAAGTCGTCGCCGCTGCCGCGGCCGGCCTTGCCAGGGTGATGCTCCCGGCGCGCAACCGACGGGACTTCGATGAAATTCCGCAGGGCGCGCGTGACAAATTGCAGTTCGTCTGGCTGGAACGTGTCGACGATGCGATTGCCGAAGCCTTGGAAGAGAGCAGTCCCGCAGCCGTGGCCGCGCAATGACCCGCTTCTTGAAACGGTGCTGACTGGACTTCCCGGTTTCGGTCTTGATCGTCGACATAATTGTTGCATCAGATTGATTCGATTTTGAAACAGCCAATTCTGAGGCCGTCATTGCGAGGAGCGAAGCGACGAAGCAATCCATTCTTCCTTTTGCGCGGTGAGATGGATTGCTTCGCTTCGCTCGCAATGACGTCAAATTTCAAATGCGGCTCCGCGATCTCGCGGCGCGATGCGCCCGAGGTTTGCAAAATCGTTTCGCCTCTCCGAGAATAGAGGGCGCAGGGAATGCCGGGTGCCAACTGCACCCGCAGCCTCGCGTGCGAAAGTGATAAAGCACACGAGCGTAGTCACCACAGGTTCAGACGGATTCACCCGACATTCCCCGCGCAATGGTCTTACGGCTTACTTCGCGCTCTCCTCGGTGACCACGCTTTTTGACACCGTCGCCTGCGCTTCTTCTCACAGGCTTGACGCCAACGATTGGGGCGCCAGAACCACACGACTTCACCGTACGCAAGCAGACCGCGTTCGTCTCGCGCGCTGCCGCGTCCACCGCATCCCGCTCCACGTTGATGACGTTGCGCAACGCCCCTCTATCGGAACGGGACAGTACGAATCAGTGAACTGATTTGGGTCGGGAGAAAACAGAAATATTTTTGCAAACGGGGCTTGACACCATTTCTGAAAAACCGAAGTGATTTGCCCGTCGGGCAGATTGGTTGATCCGGTTCAAGAAAATCGCGCCGCCTCCCGCCTTCAAGAACGTCGGCTCTTTCTTAGGCAATGCCCATCGAACCTAAGGGTTCGTCAATCAGCATTGCGGTGCAATCATCTTGCTGATCTCCTCGGGCGCGGCAAAAATCACGTCCGCCCGGTCGCCCATCATTCCCGCGGACACGAGGGCCGGCGCGCCATTTTGCGGACCGGCTTTGCTGGAATCGGTCTTCAGGCGCAGGTTGCGTTCCCAAAAGGCGCGGGTCTTTCCATCGACGGTCGTGACGCGATAGGTGTCGTGGCAATAGCTGATCGCCTTGACCTGTTGGCCGGGCTCAAGCTGCTTCAGGTCGGGCTCGGGACCGCCGCCCATCATCCCGCCCATGCCTCCCATTGGCGCCTGAGCATTCCGCTGCGGCACGGCTCCCGGCTGTGTTGCCCCCTTCAGAAAGGCGAGCAGGTCTGCGCGATCGCGGGCGTCCTTAATGCCGTTGAAGGGCATTTCATTGTCCGGCACCATGCGGTCGGGATCGGAGAGCCATCCATCGAGCGAACGGTCATCCCAGATGATGCCCGATGATTTGAGCGCATCGGAGTAGCGTTCGAAGCTCGGCAGGGAGCCGGCCTTGCGTCCCCAGAGACCGGCGAGGCTTGGTCCGGTCATGTTCCGGTCCGGTTCGAGCGAATGGCACGCCGCACAAGCGCGGAAATCCCGTTCGCCGCGCGCGGCATCGCCTGGCTCGGCCAGCGCCGGGGATGACAATGCGATCGCCGAAAGCGCCATGATTGCTAGCTTGTTCATTGCCGACCTTCCTTGCCCCCGGTGCGAAGGTACTTGATCAGCGCCGCGGCGGCCAGAATCAAGACGATCACGACCAATAACCAGAGAAGGCCCATGCCCCACATCATCCCAGGCATCATATCGTTCATCATGGATCATCTCCCCTGATTGCGTCGAAGACCAACCCGAACTGCCGCAGTACGAATGCGATCTATGCGAAGACAAAAGCTAGTCTCCCCACCACATTCGATAGAGCGCTTTGCTCCCTTTTGTCGAAACCTAGCTTGCCATCGCATGGCAACTGGTGGCGCAGCTCTTGCAAGTCTTGACACAGTCATCCATGTCGCCGATGCGCTCACAATCCTTTGCACATTCAGTGCAGATTTCGGCGCATTCGCGGCAGACGTGTTTGTGATGAGGTGAGTTCAAAAGCATGAAGTGGGCAACCGTGCGACAAATCTCCAGTGAAGATGGCCGCGCCTCGCGATCCGCCCTCGTTGCACTTGGTGAATCAAAGGTTAACGGAACCTTTCACCGGCGCCAATGCACGGCGCCAAAAGCCGGTTTTTCCATACAATCATCCAATCAATGCCAGCCGCGCACTGCCCCAAGATACAGTCCCGACGAAATGTCGCGGATTTGATGAACCCGGAGCTCCCCAAGCTTAACCGTTTCTCCAACCACCTTCTGCATAGTGAGGCCTGACCCAAATTCATGACATGCCAGGTGCAATCATTGTGACATCCTTCGGACGTGTGATTTCAGTACGCGGCTCCATCGCCCGGCTTGGGCTCCTGGCCGCAGGCCAAACCAGCTCCTCGGATGTGAGGGCTACGGTTGGCCGGTTCGTCAGCATCCGCTGCGCGGCAACTTCCACCATCATCGCCATGATCACCGAAGTATCCTGCGAGAATCTTCCGACCTCGGACATTTATATCGCCACCGCGGCGGTCGACCTGCTGGGCGAAATTCTCGGTGGGCCCGAGCGTCCGAAATTTCAGCGCG
>WNGO01005470.1_pt1 | contig 10586 bp, 11 predicted proteins | sample 5400511 | NCBI WGS metagenome assembly WNGO01 (sample SAMN13153380, study PRJNA577476) | soil metagenome | isolation source: 20 cm soil or saprolite under Garry oak tree replicate 2 | place: USA:California | collected 2016-06-15
TACGGGAAGCGAAAACATTGAACATGAGCTCCTTGCGCTTGTTGGTTGGAACTGGGTACGTAATGAATCCCCAAGCAAGACAAAGTCGGACCGACACTTACCTGTTCTACCTTGATCAGTGAGCATCTTAAGCAAGCCATCGACAACTCCACTCTGCATTAATTCGAAGCTCGAAACAGATGCGTGAGGAGAAGCGAAAAGATCTGCCAGCTCACGCAGTGCTTCACCCAATTCCTTTTCATTAGCGTTAGGCAAAGCAATGCGTTCGTTGAGACGATGAAGAGTTCCGAATGCGTCATCATCATCCTTCTCTTCTTCAATTTTGAGATATCTAAATTGTATGACACGGGCGCGTAACGTTATCGCATCTTCGGGCTCTATAGACAAGGAAGAAAGCTTTCTATATCCTGGAATCGTCGAGGGATGGATCGCAGGCGCAGGCGTAACGTTTCCAGAGTCGGGGGCCGATGGTGAATCTTTGTCCTTGTCCTTCGACTTTGGGGACTGACTAAGAGTTCGCGCACCTAAGCTGTCAATCTCATGAAATACTCCTTCCCGTCGGAAAGTTGGCTTAAACAACTGCGGTAGCTTTCCCAATAGAAGATCTACCAGCTGTAGCACGCTGATAACGAGGGAAGGATGGTCTTTCGATGACAATACGGAAGCAGCAAAGCTAGCAACAGGGACAGACTGATTGAAATATGAATATCTCGACTCAAAGAGCGAAGGCTGAATCATACCGTGAAGACACGTTTGAGTCCGTCTGCATCGAGAAAACTGACAGCTTTCAGTATTGCTGTCAAAGTTTTTATTCGTACAGGAGCGTATACGCTTGCTGCATACACGTCGACCAAAACCGGGATAGTTAGTTGCATAAATTTGCCGACAACCTGGGGTTTGGAACGAAGCAATTCAGTCCTATCAGGCAGTGCTTCCTTCTTTACATCCGCGACACGGCGCTCTTCAGTCTCTTGGCTTCCATTGTCAGGTGCAACCGATTCTGGCGAAGGACCATCTGTTGGCATTGATGGGCCAACGTCCTGAGGTGTTTGTTGCGAGAGAACATGACCACTCGCAGCCTGACGCGCTGCCGCCCTCTCTGCCCTGGCTCTCGCCTTTACAAGGCGTGCTAAAGATTTCTCAGTGTATGCTTTATGGTCAAAGACGCCGTCTGACATTGACATGAGTCGTGCTAGAAAGGTCAAAGAATTTAGCTCCTTACCTTTCGGTAGAGGTGGCAATAGTTCTGAGATGAGACCCAACGCTTCATCGATCTGTTCCTTCGGTCGATGCCCAAGATTTTCCATTACTGACATATCTGCAATTCCTCCACCAAAACCCTGACTTTCCATTTCATCGTTCATACTACCCTCAATATCAGCTGATGGCATGACACCAGTGAGGATCTGATATATGATGTCGACGATCTCTGCCTCAAGCAGAGTCAATGTTATCTTGGGACTAGCTCTTGCACAGGTTGCCAAAGCTCGCAGCAATAGTGTATATGTGTTGGTAGCGACAAGAGGTGAGCCACCAGCAGGCAACAGAAGTTGATTGACACCTTTAATTAATTCAATGTCAACCAGAGCTTCCAGATTTTCGACTGATGAGCGGTTGTAGGAATCAATGACGCGAATAACACAAAGACAAGCAAACTCGACGAGGCGCTGGTCTGGATATGATAAACAATTGCGGATGATCGGCCAGACACCGCGAACCATGGGGAAGTATTCCGTTGATACATTGCGACAGCAGTTCGCTGCCGCCTGAAGGGCGGTACGTTGGACTGCAATAGAGAAGAAATCAAGATAATTTAACAGAGCAGCCAAGCCCCCTTCGCGGACGATGGCACTAGGGTACTCCTCCGAAATTTTCTCTAAAGTCTATATAAAAGTGAGATGAATGAAATGAGCGAACCAGGTGCAATGTTGCTTACACTCAGCGTCTGCTCGGCAAGATCAATGTAGGCAATTTCAATCAACTTGCTGCATAGAACTGGAATAGCACCATGATACACGACGGTATGTGCCACGCCGGGAAGGGCTTCCATCAAGTTTGCAAGACATCGACAGGCAAGAACCTGTGCTTCAAGGTTCTCGTCACCTTGAAACCCACCTCCACTCATGGACAGGGCCGCAGCCAATGCCGCATCCTCATCTTGGCCATGCACCTCCTGATCTCCATCTTCATCTTCGTCATCTTCTGCACCCTGCCCTCCTAAGATTCTGACAAGCTCTCTCACAAATGACTCTACTTGGAAAGAGCCTGCCAGAGAATCTTCGGTGCTGATGCTAAGGACCTCACTCAGCTCTTGGAGAGCAAGAAGTCGGGTTGTTGGTTCTGCGGTGCTCTTGATGTTATTCAACAAAGTCTTCAGTCGGGAAGACTGCGATAACATATAAGAACCGATATGACGATAGTCACCAAAAATTGCCATGGCAGCTGCTGCCTCATCAAAAGCGCCGTGATTGGCGCCTCCGCTATTTGAGTTTGATGGGTCAGGGCCAGTTCTATTCTCGGCATCGTCATCCTCTCCATCTTCATCACCAAGAGCAGGCTCTTCAACTGCATGATCGAAGCTATCGTGAGCGATGTTCTCTGAAATTTCTTCGTGGCCTTGCTTCACTGGCTCATCCGGTGGCAACTTATCATTCATGTCTCCGCTTCGATACTCTGCATCAAGCATTTCTAAATCCTCATCGGGAATTCTAGATGTGCTCGCAATAATCTTGCTTTTCGCTGGAGACTTTCCCTTGGTAGTGGAGGAACTAAACATGCATGATTATCACGCTCAGGTATCGCAGCCGACATGTAGAGACATACCGTGTTTTGCGATTCATAGTTGAAGGTTCTGTAAATGCGGTTGTGGATCGTAGGGCGTATGCAATTCTAGGTCGTTTAGTAGATGGTCCTGGAGTTTCTTCCTCTCCGGAACTCGGTTCTGGCGCTGCGCGTTTCTTGCCTTTGGTGTCTTTGGGGGGTTCGTTGATGATCAAGCCGGTGGATTGCGGCAGGTTACGGCGGGCCCTTAATCAAAGATTAGAGACTGGTGAGAAACAAAGTTGTGACAAACCTCTTATTAGGGCGCGAAGTTTCTTCCTTAGGTTTCGGTTTCCCAGACGCAGAATCTTTGGAACGAGTCGCTCTAATTGAGTTGCTGCTTGAACGAGTGACTCTGGAGGTGGAGGGTTCGGACGGGGTTGCGACAGACAGCTGCTCTGAGAGGGATAAATCGCGTTCTTTGCCTTTGCCTTTGAATTTGTTATTCTGTTTCGCTGCTCTCACTCTTGCGCTTGAGCGCAAATTCTTTGATTCAAATGACGGTACTGTGGTTGACGAGTCAAGTTGCGAGTTTGATACAGATGCACCTGAGCTGCTCGTGGCCTCTTGTGGATGGATTGGTTGTAAGTCCATTTAGTTCATGCCCAAAGCCATCGATATTAGACGGTGGGCACTGGAGCAGGGCAAGGGGATCACAGACGCTAGCCTGTGATACTGGAAGGAGAAAGGACTGTTACTCGCGCTGACACCTGCAATCTTGACTTATATAAGCAGCGTGGTACTCATCCGCCGCGCCTTAATGTACTCTACATTTTCTACTTTGCATACGTCCTATTGTCAACACCTGCGCTCCTTGATAATCTCCTCGACGCTCTGGACGAAGATATTGACAATAGCTTCGACTTGTTCTTTTGTAATGTTGTAGGCAGGTGCAAATATGATGTGTTCCCCTTTTGTGCCCTCCAAGTTAGCCCCGCCCGTCATACCCATCAAGACCAATCCATTTTTCAATGCCCTCGCCTGAACGAGCATGGAGAAGTGATCACCTTTCAGGTCCAGCTGTGCAGCTTCTGGCACATCGACGTCAAATTCAACTGCCCAAAAGCCGCCGCCACCACGGATATCAAACGTAAAGGGTGCTGCCAACGCATTCGGTGCACGAAGTTTCTCTTCCAGTAGTTTTCCTGTACAAAACCTATCAAAGTGCTGTCGGCATGGATATTATTTCTTACCAAGATAGGCTCCTTGGTTGCGAATGTTCTCCAACAGGTTTTCGGACTTGATGACTTCTTGCACCGCGAGTGAAGCAGCGCAGGACACCGGATGTGCCTAGAATAGAACGTAAGAAAAACCCCGTCTTACACATCCACGTCACTTGCCTGGTAAGTGTGGCCATGCGGCCAGAAACCCGAACTGCCGCAAATCCCAACCGTCACTTTCTGAGACATTAAAATAGCACCGATTGGCACATAACTACGGGCAATAGCTCCTATAAATGCATGCAAGAAAGAAGGCGATATGACTTACCCTGCTCCGAGTCCCTTGGCAACAGCTTGGATGTCAGGCTATGGCGCAAAGTCAATTGGGAAAATGTCAGCTTGATTAGATTGCTTACTGAGACTCCATCTCCAAATGATTCCCATCCATGCAGGGTGCCCATGCCTATTTGCAGAGTTAGACTGCAAGGTAAAAGCTAGTTAAAATAAGCACGGCCCATCCCACTCATAACCTTGGATAAATAGTCAATGAAATTAAATATACCCAAATTTTGCAGACATCTCACCTCGGCCAGGATGAACAGCGCCCCGTATTTGTCGCAGACGGACTTCATTGCTTGCGCGGACTTAGAAGATGGGGGGAAAATGAAGAAGGGTCTTACCTTTGAAGTAGCCCTTGGGGGCTGATACGACACCAGTTGTGGCCCCAACGACGGTTTCCGCCACGACTATATTGCAGCTCAGCATGAAAATATAATAGAAAACAGGACCAACAAACATCCAATGACAGTGTCTGGGCCTAGCTCAATAAACTTATCTTCCAATTCCTGCCTAAGACGTTCGACGTATTGCTCCTCGGTTTCGTCGGGGCGCTGGAAGCGTTTCGCATATGCAGGTGAAACGTGATGGAAATTAGTGCTGTTCATGATCGCCGCATATGGTGCCCGACGAGTCGGATGATAAGCCAACGAAAGGACTCCAACTGTGTTACCATGGAAAGACAGCTTTCGGGCTATGTAGTTTGTGCGCTGGGGTTGTCCGATTGAATTGTCGTACTGCGAATACTTGGTCCCAACGATCTTGCGGTCCATAAACAGGATGACATACCTGCCGACCAAGTTTGATGACGCCCTCCATGGCCTCGGAACCTGGCCGCCCTCAGTAAAATTTCTTCACGCTGTGTGACTATAGTGCTCACCTCCCGCAACAAAAACACACTTGTCGAAGGCCCCGTTGCTAGAGTCTACCAGCGTCTTGGCCAACCTTTCGGCAGGCTCGTTTGAGAGCTGCATATTATAAGTATCTGCTCGACTTTAAGATGCCTGATGGCATGATCCAATAAGTCCCGTACATGCGACTTTGTCAAGTTGGTCCTTCATCGCTTGGATGACCTTGGGGTGACCATTGCCGATACATGCAACAGCGGCTCCCCCAACCCCATCGATGATCCTCTGACCATCCTTGAGATTATAATATATGCCTTCTGCGCTGACTGCCACAGGTGGCTTCCAAGGGGTACGGAAAAGGATGGAAGTAGGTTGGCTCTCGCTCATGTTGTGGAAAAGTTATAAGCCAATCGACCGCAGATAACACGGGTATTTTATATGGCACTCTCTATCAACCGAAGCGCGTCAGTTTCATCATGACAAATTCAAATGCAAGATAAGCGGATAGGCTCGGACAAGTGGTTGCACGAATGTTGGCCCGGAGCTACACGGCAGTTGCGCTGCTTGCGCAGGCTGCACTCACATCATATGTTGTGATCACAAGGTGGCGCCTCGACCTTCGGCCACGCGTTATCTGATGAATGAACGTCAGGAGGACTGATATCAAACACGTTTGGACATATACTGACATACATAAGAACATATGGGTATGGGACGAAGGAAGGAAGCGGGCCGCAGGGGTGAGACATCTAACACGTGATACCCATTTCCTGATTGCACTCGGTGACTCCATGCCGTTCGCGAAGAAGAGGAAGATTGATGCTGGATCGTCTATAACTACACTGCATCGATTTTTCAGTGCGAACAGTCCCGGGACAAAGCCGTCGCTGCGCGTCAAGACTGAGACAGAAATCATCGTCATTGACTCAGATGAGGACGAGGTGGAAATCGTCGATGGGCCCGGTGAGCTTCTGACTGCCAACAACAAATCCATCCAAGATGATTGCACTGCTCAATTTGCACAGTCCGACGCGTCAAAAAACGCGTCTGGTTCTGGTCCTGTCAACGATGCTGTATTTCCATCATTCGGATTCCCCACATTACTTCAGCCTCAAACCGCCGTCCCCGGAACCGACCATGCCGCCGCGGAGAACCCTGCCATTTGTGGAGCCCCTGCAGGTGTTCGTGACACGAAACTGAAGACAGCAGAGACGGTCAGATCCCCCCAAAACGACGAATTATCATTCGTCGACTCTCCGAGGCCCTTTCAGTCGGATTTGGCAATTGGAATGGATGATTGGGGTACTGGTGATGATGAAGTGAATCTGATTTCAGTCCGAGAAGAGGACGACGAATACGCAGAGGACGATATTGATGCATTACTAGAACAGCCCCGGCCCACCGACCTAGACAAGCCAAAGCCAGATACGGCTGCCAATTCGAAGAATGCATTCTCGGTCCTGATGTCATCATTTCGTGAAAGTGAATCCTGGCAAGAGGCATCAATAATGGAGGATCGAAGTATCAGACCAACTAAGAACAATCGGCGCAACGCGCCTTTCTACAAGGTTTTACAAGGCATGCCTATCGCTGTGGATGCCTTTCGGTATGGGAAGATTCCTAATGTCAACGCTTATTTTTTAACGTTCGTTATCCACACTGCACCATATCTAATTATCCAGCTCATCTTAAATAATCAGACACGCCCATGCAGATCATTATACAAATTTATCTTCATCTTGGAAGAATGGACCTATCTATTGCTCCGAAGAAACAGCTAATCTTATTATCCACATGCTCTCGGTCGACAAGAAGTGGGTACATCCCTTACCTATGGATGTGCCGACAACCATCCCTAACGCTGGTGGCGTCCGTGTAACACTTATAGAGGCTAATCACTGTCCTGGTTCTTGCTTGTTTTTCTTCGAGGGGCCGCAGACGGTAGATGCCGGGGATAGCAAGTACAAGTCGCCATATGTTGGTACTTCTAGAATCTTCAGATACCTGCACTGTGGCGATTTCCGTGCATCCCCAAGTCATGTTCTGCATCCTGCCATCAAAGGAAAGCGAATCGATCATGTATACCTCGATACAACCTACTTGGACCCAAAGTACACATTTCCTCCACAACCATTAGTAATATCAGCTTGTGCAGATCTCGCAAAACGCATTTCGGATGGGGCATCGATCACCAAGAAGTCGGGAGTTGATGCATGGCTAATAAAAAATAACGCTAAGCAGAGCAAGGCAGTAGACAACCTCCGCACTCTGTTTGTCGTTGGGTACGTTTTTAATCTTGATCTAATATTCGCCTCATGAATGACATTATGAATAGCACCTATTCAGTGGGCAAAGAACGCGTACTCAAAGGTCTGTATTTCCAAGCTGCGGCGAAGGGGTCTAACGCTACCCTTATAGCCATCGCACATGCTTTACAAAGCAAGGTATACTGTGATTCGCGCAAAACCGCTCTCCTACGATGTCAAGCAGATGATGAACTGAACGATCTGCTCACATCTGATCCACTTTCAGCTGTCGTCCACTTACTACCGCTCGCGATGATTGCATCTGACAGATTGAAAGCTTACGTTCAGAAGTTTCAGGGTCACTTTGATAACGCAGTAGGCTTTCGGCCTACCGGTTGGACGTGAGTCATGAATAACAATGACGCGCGTAGTGGAATGAAGCCGTGATTTGTGCAGATATGCCCAAGCAGCCGGTGCTGATCAAATGCCATCCATTGCTACTGTTCTATCGCGGGTTCCGCACCGCGATTATAGTTATCTCGATCTTCAACCGTCAAGGCAGTCCACAAAGACTTTGCAAATATACCCTGTGCCCTATTCTGAACATTCCTCTTTCTTTGAACTTACTTGTTTCGCTATGTCATTCAGCTGGGTCAGAATGATTGCCACTGTAAACGTGGGGAGCGAATCTTCCAGGAGAAAAATGTCTCAATGGGTTTCAAGATGGGAAACTGAAAGAAAGAAACGAGGGAGTGATACGGTCGTGCCATACAGACATCCAGATTATTGGTAGTGGGTAATCCACAGCGATTAAGACATCAGTGTATAGATGTATTTTGTATAATTGGGATACAACAAGGATGCGCCCTTGGGTAGAGATATCCAGGGCTTGATGCCCTCGCCAATGACGAAGATGTTCGTTATCCTGCATACAGTGAGAGGCTTTCATGTTATTCTGCAGTTTGACTTACCGAGTAGCGAATGTCCTGTCCAAAGAGTCCTTGACATGCACAATATCGAAACCTCCAACATGCCTCTCCTTGTGAGTAATAACCCCAGCTCTGCCCATGTTACGCCCACCGGTGACCATGACAATGTTACCAGTGTCGAATTTGACAAAGTCGATAATTTTGTTTTGTTCAATGTCGAACTTGACAGTGTCGTTTACTTTAATCAGAGGATCAGGGTAGCGGATGGTTCGCCCATCGTGTGTGACGATGTGTGGGACTCCGCGAGCACCAATGGCGACTTTGCGGACTTTCAGAAGCTTGTAGGTGGCTTCCTCGGGGGTGACCCGGTGAATGGTGAAACGGCCCTTGACGTCGTAGAGGAGGCGGAAGTACTCGCCAGATTTCTCGATGGAGATGACATCTGTTGATGAGGTCGCCGTCAATGATGTAAATAACCATGATATGTTTGTTACAGACCCATGAAACCGGCAGGGTATGTGGGATCTGTGCGAACCTTGCCGTCAATTTTGATGAGTCGTTGAGCGACAATGGAGGTAACTTCATGACCAGTCAAGGCATATTTTAGCCTATTTCTCAGGAAAACGGTGAGTGGAAGGGACTCCCGAAGCTTGTGTGGTCCAGGGGAAGGTCGAGGAGCCTATATGGTGCACATTGAGACACATAGCCTCGTTCCAAAGCAGATTCTCGTACATAAGTTCCGCCCAGTTTATCGAGCATCCATGATGAGGGCGCGTTCAAACGCTTCAAGTGCTTTTTTGGTCCCCGGCCCTAGTAGCACAACGTCAGCTCCATACTCGATAAGTGGTTACATCCAAAGTCATCCACACGTCAATGTGCGCATCCAGCGATTTTCGTGCACAAACGGACGGCAAGGTGCTTTCGACGCATGGACATGGATGTCAACAAGGTAGATTACGAACCATTCTGCGTTAAAGTAATCTTGAGGAGTCTTGAGAGTGTCGATGTCCCCGATGCTTTCCTTCTCTTTCGGACCGTGAGAACTTAGGCTGCTTTTGTGACAAAAGGTTGGTCACACGGCGCACGGCGCAAGACAAAGGTTATGTACGAATTCAGGAAATTTTGATTTCTTCTGTATCACAGGTGCGCTACTGCAACTTGGCTGTTTCGTTGGGCTTATTGCAAAGCTGCTTTTCGTTTATCAACCGGAATTCCGAAAGGGGCTAATTTGCGCCCAATGACCAATGATCTGTTTGCCCCTGTTATGACAATAACTTGAAGTAGAAGCTGTGAAATTGCTAGCTACAATTGACCGCCCATCCCCCTTTCCCCGTTCTTCGCGTTTATGTTTACAGCATAGTCAGTGACTTCTGTATCAACATGCAAAACAACCATATGCGTCCCCAGATATCAGCGTACAACCCTCGCAACAGTGAGAAGCAACGCTTCTCTCTAAAGGGCATGGGAATGACAAATAACCATTCTCTCCCGCAATACATGTCCCCGCAGAACCAGTATGCAACCCCTACTAGCATCCCCGCTATTTCGGCGTTGTTCGCAGATCTCGGAAAGCGCATAACTCACCTTGCTCGACTCCGCTCAAGCACGCAATCAGCATCATATTCTAAAGAACTGTCGTCCCCGTCCCGATCGTCACAGTCAACCACCAACTTCGTAATGCTATGTGCGTTATGGTACTGCAGCTCTGCGTTATCTTCAAATACTGGCAAAGCAATATTGAACCAGTTTCGCTATCCCGTAACATTAACTTTTGTTCAATTCGGCTTCGTCGCCCTCTATTGCTTCCTCTTCATGTCGCCGCTCGTTCGCTTCACCAGATTACGGGCGCCCTCGAAAGCTATCTTCATGACAACTCTACCGATGGGATTGTTCCAAGTAGGGGGACACATGTTCTCTAGCATGGCGATATCAAGGATACCTGTTAGCACTGTGCATACGATCAAGGTAGTCTATCCGTCTTTCTGGTGCAACGTTGTTGAATCCTTCACTCCATTCAGGCTTTGTCACCATTATTCACGGTTGCGGCCTATGCCTTACTCTTCGGGGTCAGCTATTCTGGAAAAACTTACATCTCGCTCCTGCCGCTGACGTTGGGTGTAATGCTTGCCTGTTCATTTGACATTTCGGCGTCGAATGCGACTGGTCTCCTCTGTGCCTTTGGATCTGCTCTCGTTTTCGTGAGCTCCAACATCTTTTTCAAGAAGGTCATGCCGTCGAATACGGGTG
>WNGO01003166.1_pt1 | contig 10581 bp, 9 predicted proteins | sample 5400511 | NCBI WGS metagenome assembly WNGO01 (sample SAMN13153380, study PRJNA577476) | soil metagenome | isolation source: 20 cm soil or saprolite under Garry oak tree replicate 2 | place: USA:California | collected 2016-06-15
GTCGAAGGCGCGCCAAAGACCGAGGCGTCGGCCAAGGACGTTCCGCTCGACTCAGCACTTGCAGAGTCTCTGATTCGGTTCAGAGACAAAAGCTCCTACAACCAACCAACAGATTGGGTATTCGCATCACCTCGGATGAAAGGAAGACAACCTTGGTGGCCGGAAACCCTGTGGCGGCGTTACGGAATACCGGCAGTGAAGAGCGCCGAGATCTCGAAACGAGTCGGCTTCCATACCTTCCGTCACACATACACGACGATCCTCACTCGGAATCACGAGGACGTGAAAGTCGTCCAAGAGTTGTTGCGGCACGCCAACAGCCGTATCACGCTCGATTTGTATGCACAGGCGGCAATGCCGGAGAAGCGCCTGGCGCAGAGCAAGGTGGTAAGAATGGTGCTGAACGAGAAGTCAGAAGTTGCTTAATTCGTGGACCAAGATTGGACCAAGAAGCTCAAAATAGAGGGTCGTTTTTCGGGCTCTATTTTTGGAATTGGACCATAATGGACCATGACAGTTTTTGCGGTTTCCTTGTAAGTCCATGAAAAATATGGCGGGGACGACGAGACTCGAACTCGCGACCTCTGCCGTGACAGGGCAGCGTTCTAACCAACTGAACTACGTCCCCGCGGTTAGAAACAAACGACTTAGCAAAAAACTCAAGAAACCCTCACATTGTCATGTGTGAGTTTTGTATGCCTTGCGTCCGCCGAAATCGAGGGCTGATTGCGTGCCTCAATCTTCCGGGTTGCCTCCGTCAGGTCAGTCTCGTCCACGATGTTGTAGCGATCGAAGACGCTTCTGGTCGAGTGGCCCGAAATGGTCATGGCTACTTTTCCGTCACGCCTCGCCTGGTCATGTTCCGAAGCGCACTCCGCCTAAAATCATGCGGATTGAGCCCGACGTACTTGTTGTAGGTCTGGCCGTTCTGCCGCTTCGCGGAAACATAGGATCCAAGTTTCGCCGCAACATATAGATCATACCAGTCCTGCCGCGGGTCTACAACCAGGGTGCCATCCTGCCCTCCTGCCACCCTGGTCATCCTGGCGCGTGAACACATAGTCCTGATCACCCTGCCGCTGACGAGCTCCAGCATCAACGACCGCATCCTGTCGGTCATAACGACCGTGCGCCTATGTTCCTGGCACTGTGTCAAGTCCGATCAAACGCCCTTGTATTGACTGGTTTGGCCACCTTCCGGGTGGTCGATTATTACGGCCAATTCTGTGAATCACACACCTAAGAAAAGCCGTAGCCGAGGAGCTGTATTCTCTTCCGTTGCTTCAGGAGGAACGACCTCCGTTCCTCAGATCTTGGTGGGTCAAGCGGGGCGGAATGTGGGATAAAAAGAATCGTAGCTGATTAGAGCTCTGCAGTCACAGAGCAAGATGTCTATGTTCAATGGGCAGAGTTGGACGAGCCGCTACATCACTGGACAAGCAATCACATTTCCTTGATAGATAAGCCCGCTTGAATCGCTAAAAAACGAAAACCGACATTGCTTGTCGTCGACGTTGCGCAGTGACATTTGATAACTTTGCCCGTCGCGGGAGACCACGATTGCTAGGGACCAGCCGGGCACCACTTCCGGTCCGGGCTCCACTGCGGGGCCAGTCGCCTCCGGCGAGCCCCTCCCAGCGGCGCCAATCGCACCTGACTGGTACAACTCATTCCAGTCCGCAAAGGTGCCATGCGCCTGTCTGTAGTCTAGTTCCACAGCGTTGATCAACCGCACCACATGTGCACCGATGAGCCGACTGTCGCGAACGGTTTCAACCGCGCCGGGCCGATCCACGGGCACTCGCACCTGCGCAATTGCCAACGTCACGCACGTCAGCATCGTGGCCGCAAGGATTCCCGCCGCACGCTCCTTTCTCGTTCTCATCGCCATTTCTCCCCTCCATAGAAGCAGGCCTTCAGCTGGCCAAAATCCGTTCTTGTCCTGTTCGTACGTCGGCTCATACTTTATACCTGTGCAAGAGATCACTTCAACCAGTTTTCAGTGTCAGGATCCTCGAGCCCCACCGAAGGTGCCTTCTTGTAGGGTTAATTTCTGCGGAAGCTCGTGACGCCTTGAGAATGGGTAGGAATTGACCGGTTATGTCGTCAAACCGGAAGTTAACCGTGGCACGCTGGCCTTCAGGGGGTGGATTGCGGATCTTGAGAGAGTTTTGTTACACGCTCTTATTCTAAACCTCCTGGTCGGCCAGGTCCTCGCGTCGATTCGTTTTTCATAGGTTGCCCTTTTTATTTCTACGTCTCACTTCGTTGGGTGGTCGCGTTTTAGAAACGCTTCTAAGCTGGTCTTCGGGATGAGCGTCTTTCCGCCGATCTTACGGCGGACGAGTTCCTTCCGGCGGAGCAAGTTGAAAATTGTATTGCGCGAGACATTCAAGTAGGCGGCTGCCTGCTGCAGAGTCCACAATGCGGGTTCCGGCATCCAGTTCGAGTTGGTCGGCGCCAAGCTCATTCGTCGCTCTTCACATTCAAAAAAAGAGTTTTCTCTCGCGCGTCGCTCACGATTGTTTTGGTTGGTTGTCCGAGAGGAATGCGTCTGGCGATCTGCCTCAGTCTTGAGCTCGGCAGTCGCCTTTGTGACGGTGCGGCGAGTGTAGTCCTGGGGATCGCTTTTGTCACGGGCGCGGTGTTGTGCAATCTGCTGAATGACTTCTTCGGGATCGTCGCCGCACGCTACTGCGCGTTTGGCGAAAGCCCAGTCATGTTCGGACTGGCTCAACTTGGTGCGTGAGGAAGACTCCCGCTTGGCCCGACTGTCGCAGTTGTGGCTCGGCGGGTCCTGGGAGTCGATGTGTAACTTGAAATCGCGGAGATGGTAGATTCCCGTGGACTCCCTGCGAGCCTCGACATAGAAATCTGTCTCATACTTCTTGTTCGCGAAACCGGGTAGCCGCAAGCACCGAGTCGCGTCGGTAGCGGCTGGATCTCCGCCGAGCTCGCGTGAAATGGCGTGCAGGAGGCTTTCTGCCTCTTCGAGACTCATGTCTTCCACCTTCCAGACGACCTGGAATTTGTCAGGCGAACTAGTGAGGACGTGCATCCTGCCGGAGCGGGTTCATCCCTATATAGATGTCCGATCCGTTGGCGTTCTTGTAGCGCAGCCACGCCTGAAACTCAGGACTCGACGCCTTTTGCGCGCTGGTGATGCGCTGAATGGTTTCGCCGAAGTCTCGGTTCAGCAGTTTTCGGCCCGAATATGAGCCGTCAAAATGCGCGTTTAAGGGCCATGCGCATGACAGTCGTTTCGTTAACTACTTAGTTGCATACTGCGGAAAGAGAACAAGGGGTACTTGCAAATTTGGGATACTTCCGAATAGGCCTCATGCGATGTCTGTTCGTTGCCTGGGCCGGACAATCTCCGTTCTATCTCTCGACAGGAACTGACACTCGCAGACCGTCTTGTGCGGTCGAGAGGATCGTTAAGGAGGCGATATGTCTGCTCCGCGATCCCACAAGGGAATCATCCTTGTAGCCGATGACAACGAAGCCAACCGCGAACTACTTTCTGCTTTGCTGAGCGCGGAGGGTTACCAGGTCGTCTGTGTAGCGGACGGCCAGCAAGCACTCGCTCGTGTGAATAGCGGCTCGATTGATCTCGCGTTGCTGGATGTGGTGATGCCCCGCCCAACCGGATTCGAAGTCTGTCAAGGAATGAAGTCCAAGCCGGAAACCCGCTTGATTCCCGTGATATTGCTGACCAGTTTAAACAGTGACGCCGACCGTATCCGCGGCATCATGTGCGGCGCCGATGATTTCCTCAACAAGCCAGTAAATAGGCAAGAGCTACTGGCTCGCGCGAATTCCCTGTTGCGCTTGAAGCAATTCACCGATGAACTGGACAATGCCGAGACCGTACTGTTCAGCCTCGCCCTCAGTATCGAGGCGAAAGATCCCTATACCGAGGGCCACTGCGACCGCCTTTCGAGATATTCTGTCGCCCTGGCTGAGAAACTCGGGTTTCCCCCGGATCTGCGCCTTGCGCTGCGCCGGGGCGGTCTCGTTCACGATATCGGTAAGCTGTCCGTGCCAGAAAGCATCCTGCTGAAACCCGGACCGTTGACTCCGGAAGAACGAAAAATCATGGAGCAGCACACCGTGATAGGTGAAAGAATTTGTGCCCCGCTCCGGTCATTCCGCAACGTGCTGCCCATCATTCGCCACCACCATGAAAAGCAGGACGGCTGCGGGTACCCCGATGGGTTGAAAGGAGAACAAATTCCACTCACCGCGCGCATCCTTCAAGTCACCGACATCTACGACGCGCTTACTACGGACCGGCCCTATCGCAAGGCTCTTCCACAGGATAAAGCATTTTCGATCATGCGCGACGAAGTAAGACGCGGCTGGTGGGATGGGTCCTTGATCGACCAACTTGAACTGCTTGTGCGCGAATCGGCTCTTCAGTTGGCAGATGTAGGGGCCAAGAATGAGCGGTAGCTGCTTTCCGAATCGGCCAAGCGAAGAGATCGATTTCCACCGCCCATGCCGTTCATCTATTCGTGGGATCACGACCGTAAGCACTCTCGCCCTTCTGCTTTGGCTCACAGTGACAGGTCAGATGACTCGGGCCCAGGTCGCACAAAACAATCAAAATCCACCTGAGAATTTAAAACACCTGAGCCTAGAACAACTTGGCAACGTGGAGGTGACGACTGCCTCTAAGGAGCCAGAACAGATCTGGCGGACGCCCGCGGCGATCTATGTGATCACTCAGAATGATATACGGCGATCAGGGGCCACGAGCATCGCTGAGGTCTTGCGGCTCGCGCCCGGACTGGAAGTGGCGCGAACCGATTCTGATCATTGGGCCGTCGGGGTGCGCGGATTTGGAGGCCAGTTCTCGAAATCGCTACTGGTGCTGGTTGACGGCCGAAGCGTTTATTCGCCTCTGTTTGCCGGTGTATATTGGCAAGTCCAGGACACCTTGCTTGAAGACATCGAGCGAATCGAAGTGATTCGAGGCCCCGGCGGAACGATTTGGGGCGCTAACGCCGTCAACGGAGTCATAGACATCATCACCAAAAGCACGAAAGATACTCACGGAATGCTCGTGTCCCTGGGCGGGGGGAATGTCGACCAGGGTATCGGTGAAGTCCGCATGGGAGGCACAAACGGCAAGGGCCTCGACTACCGGGTGTATGGGAAGGGCTTCATCCGGGGGCCGGAGTTCCATCCCGATGGATCGAATTTTGACCTTTGGAAAACGGGCCAACTTGGCTTCCGGACGGATTGGAACCTGAACACTCGCGATATGCTTACATTGCAGGGTGACCTGTATCAGGGGCTCGACGGAGAAAGGGTGGCCATCTCGCTCTACACGCCGCCCTCCCGGCAGGTATTCAACGGGCCGCACGACGTCGGCGGAGGCAATCTCCTGGGGCGCTGGCAGCGGCAATTCAGCAAGGATTCTGACATCCAGATCCAGGGATACTTTGATCGGACCACACGGTACAGTCCCCAACTCGACGAAATTCGCAACACCTTTGACATCGATCTCCTCTACCACGTAACTGTGAAGGGCGGTCAGAGTGTCCTGGTCGGAATCGGAGGCCGATGGAGTCCCGATGCGATCGTTCAGAAATTCGCAACGCTCGACTTCCAGCCGCATAATGAGACAGACAGCATTTATAGCGGATTCCTTCAGGACCAGATTAACCTAGTACCAGACAAGGTAGCTCTGACCCTGGGTTCGAAGTTCGAACACAATAATTATTCTGGTTTCGAAATCCAACCCAACGCACGGCTGCTCTGGACGCCAACGTCGCATCAAACCTTCTGGGCAGCGGTTACGAGAGCTGTACGAACGCCTTCGCGTCTGGATCAAGACTTACAACTTACACTTCTATTGCAGCCGGCGAACCCGACAATTTATCTGCGCGTTGTCGGAAGCAAGAAGTTTTCTTCGGAGCAATTGCTCGGCACTGAATTCGGCTATCGCACTCTGATAGCCAAGAAATTGTACGTGGACCTCGCGGTCTTCCAAAATGCGTACGATGATCTCTACGGATATGGCCAGGGGACGATATTTGTAGAGAATTCGCCTCCGCCGCCGCACGTGGTTTTTCAGCTACCATTGGCTAATGCTTTGAAGGGCGACACAACAGGGTTTGAAATTGCCCCGAATTGGAAGCCTGTGGAATGGTGGGAGCTAAAGGGATCGTATTCCTTCCTGCATCTTTACGTGCATGACAAGGCGGGCTTCACAGACAACCTAAATACGGTTTCCGACAACGGTTCTAGCCCTCACCACCAGGTCGTCATCCAATCACTATTTAGCTTTCCCAAGAAGTTCGAGTTCGACGCGACTTATCGCTACGTCAGCGCCCTTCCCGCCCAATTGGTGAGCGCATACGGTACCGCGGACGTTCGACTCGGCTGGCACCCCGTACCGAGTTGGGAATTGTCCATCGTCGGACAAAATTTGCTGCAGCCGCATCACGCAGAATTCGGGAGCGATGTAGACACCATTGTTGGGATCAAGAGAAGCGCATATGCAAAAATCGTTTGGAGAAGGTGACGGGAAGCGACCACCATGCATCGCCCCAGGCGAGACCTTCGGCCGCCAACCCAATGTCCGGCGTCACTTGTGTGTGCGTTTTCGGTGCAGCTTTCTCCAATTCCTGGCAGTCATTATTGCGTTGGTGTTCTTTACGGCAACCGGTCTCTTGGCCCAGCAGGCAAAACCGAGTGAATACCAGGTCAAGGCCGCTTATCTCTATAACTTTGGTAGGTTCATCAAATGGCCTGCCGGAGTCGCTGCAGGCAAGGGCGACTCCTTCCCCGTTTGCGTGCTCGGCCGGGATCCTTTCGGCCCGATTCTCGATTCAACCCTTGCTGGTGAAGCGCTAGAGGGAAAGCCTGTGGTGATTCGTCGGATTGCCAAGGAGCAAGATGCCACAGATTGCCGAATCCTGTTCGTTAGTTCGACAGAAGAACGCCATTTGAAAGAGATCCTGGCGGCGACTGATCAAGCGGGCGTCCTGACGGTTAGCGATATACCAGGGTTCTCGCGGCGAGGCGGCATGATCCAATTCGTCATGGATGGCGACAGGGTTCGTTTCGAGATCAACTTGGCTACCGCCGAAAGTGCCAATCTCGTCTTGAGTTCCGAGTTGCTCAAAGTAGCCGCAGCCGTGAGAAGAAACGCTCGGTCTGGAGATTGACCTATATGTTCAGGGCTCAAAAACACTCCATCTCCGGGAAACTCACATGGATGAACATATTGGTTAGCGGCGCGGCACTGCTGTTGGCTTGTGCCGCGTTTATTGCCTTTGACATGATCACTTTCCGGCAGGCCATGTTGCGGAATCTTTCCACGCAAGCCCAGATCATCGGGTCCAATTCCGTTTCCGCATTGCTCTTCAACGACCCGCAGTCCGCGGAGAATACTCTGTTGGCGCTCAAGGCTGCGCCCAATATCTTGTCCGCCCAGGTCTACTTGCCAGATGGCCGGCCCTTTGCCTCCTTTTCGCGTGATCGTGGTCCTCACAACCCTGTGCTTCCCCCAATCCCCCCGGGGCAAACAGAGACTCACCGGATCGAAAATGGTCAGATCGCATTAGTACGCTCGATCGTGTTGGACGGGAAGCCGATTGGGGCCGTCTACATCCGATCTGATTTGCAGGAGTTGCAAAGCCGTTTCCAGCGATACGCGGCAATCGCTGCCATCGTCCTCTCGGCGTGTCTGTTGGCGGCCCTATTGATTTCATCGGTCTTTCGCAGAGCAGTTGCTGAACCCATCGTGAATTTGAGCAAGATTGCAAAAGTTGTTTCTCAAGATAAAAACTATTCAGTCCGCGCAACGCCTATCCGCAGCCCTGCCGAGTTGGCTATCCTTATCGATGCCTTCAATGAGATGTTGGCGCAGATCCAGCAGAGCGAGGGAGCTTTGCGAATGGCTCGTGATGAGCTGGAGCAACGCGTCCGGGAGCGCACCGCGGAGCTTGAAACTGCCAAAAGAGAGGTTGAAGAGTTTTCTCGTTCAGTCCTTCTTGCTAAAGAGGAAGTTGAGCGCGGCAGCAAGTTCAAGGATCAGTTTCTGTCTACCATGAGCCACGAGCTGCGCACGCCGTTGAACGCCGTTCTGGGCTTTTCTGACCTGCTCGCCGATGAGCGTTACGGTCCGTTGAACGATCGCCAGCAACGTTACGTCACCCACATACACACCGGCGGGAAACACCTTCTCAAACTAATCAGCGATATTCTTGACCTTTCTAAAATCGAAGCGGGCAGAATGGAGCTCGCCCGCGAGGATGTGACGGTCGCCTCAGCGCTTGCCGAAGTGATCGGCGCCCTTTACCCATTGGCGGAAAAGAAATCGCAAGCACTACTCCAACAGGTCGCGCCCAATCTCCATGTTCACGCCGACGCGATGCGATTTAAGCAAGTGCTCATGAATCTTGCTGGCAACGCCATCAAATTCACACCGGAGGGGGGCAGGATCGAGCTTGCCGCCTGTCAGGTGGATGACCAAGTCAGGGTAGAAGTGCGCGACAATGGCCCAGGAATTCCAGCTGAACAGCAACAGCGCATCTTCGAAGCGTTTTTCCGCTTGACAGAGACGGGCAGCGCCACCGAAGGCACAGGCTTGGGGCTTGCCATCACTTCTCGCCTCGTCGAGCTGCATGGTGGCAAACTGGGGATCGAAAGCCGGCCCGGCGCGGGTACCTGCTTCTATTTTTCTCTTCCCCTCGTTGCGATCATTCCGGATGAGCCCGCTCCGACGTCTATACCTATGCCAAGGGCACCAAAAGCCCCGAGGATTCTCGTTGTTGAGGACAATCCTGCGACGGGGCAACTCATTCAATCGCAACTCACGTCTTCAGGCTATGAGACCCTGAAATGTGACAAGCCGGAAAGCGCCATGGAAATGGCCGCAGAATACCAACCTGATGCCATCACCTTGGATCTCATCATGCAGCCAGTCCACGGACTGGAGGTTCTGCTGCAGTTGAAAAATGACCCACGAACGTCAATGATCCCTGTCATCGTCGTGACCATCATAGATCAGCCTGGCGTGGGAACTGTTCTCGGCGCCGACGAGTATTTGATTAAACCCGTCGATAAGGCGACGTTACTGGCCGCCGTCGAGCGCTGCCTAAGGTCTCGCGGCGGCTCAGCGCCGGCAAGGACCATTCTGGTGGTGGAAGACGATGTCTCCACCCTTGAGATGATTGTGGAGTTGCTCAGAGTGTACGGCTACGCAGTGAGCACCGCAACGGATGGCGCCCAGGCCCGTGCCAGCGTGGCGCAGTCTCTGCCCGAACTGGTCATACTTGATTTAGTCCTCCCCAAGATGAGCGGTTTTGAATTGCTCGCGGAATGGCGTTCCAATCCTCGCACGGCTGATCTTTCCGTGTTTGTACTGACTAGCAAGGATCTGACGAAGGAAGAGGAAAAGTACGTCCACGCGCATGCCGAATCGCTTTTCCGAAAGCAGAATTCCTGGCGAGAGCCGTTGATCAAGCAATTAGAGCGTGTAGTGACCTCTACGTCTTTGGAGAACACGTGAAACATTGCATCCTCGTCGTCGAAGACAATCAGCTCAACCGCGAGCTTCTCCGTGACTGGCTCGAAGTGGAAGGCTACGAAGTCTGGTCTGCGGCGGACCTGAAGGCCAGTTATGAAGCTTTTTCGAAGCGGCTTCTCGATGCCGTCTTACTCGATATCAATCTCGGTCCCGAAAACGGTCTCGACCTCATCGCTTGGATGCGCCAAAAACCGGAGCTGGGGCAAGTCCCTGTTATTGCCGTGACGGCGCACGCTCTAGTGGCGGAGCAAGAGCGGATCCTGCAAGCGGGCTGCAGAGCTTGCCTCTCGAAACCAATCGACTTTCAACTGCTTCGAGAAGCACTAGACCGCTGGCTGCAAGACTCGAAAGTGTCGCAGATAAATTCTTAGGTTTGCGACCCTGGCGTAGCCTCCCCCGAATCGCCTTCGCCACAGGAGCGATACCTTGCCTGCACGGATTCTTGTTGTCGACGACGATCCGCTCACCGGTGAACTTAATCTGTGATCCTCCGCTCGGCCGGCATGGCGCCCGCTTTCTAACCAGCAGTACCGAAGCCGCCGAGCTTCTGAAGCGAGAGAAATATCATGGCGTCTTTCTCGACATGCGCATGCCGGTTCCGGATGGCGCTGCGCTCGGAGCGGACAACGATTCGCCCCGGTGCCAGCACAAGAGCGAAAAAAGAAGACCAACGACTCCAGAGGCTCCCACAACGCTGACGGACACCCACAGTTCCGGTTGAGCAGCCATGAGCAGGGCAACGGCCGCCTGATAGTTGTTTCGTCACTGAGATATGCTAATGCACGGAGAATTGCCAGCGATGAAGGAAGCCGAAGAACAGCCCAGTGCGTGGAAAGCACCAGCGCGACAGTGGACCCTTCTTTTGCAAGAACGCGACGAACAAGTCTTCCTGGTCCTGACGTTGTTGATAGGGGCATTGGTGGGCGCAATCGTTGTTGCTTTCATTCTGCTCACAGAGCGATTTGGCGCACGACTGTACCCCGCGGGTGGCGCAGCTTGGCGGCGGCTGTTGGTTCCGGTGACCGGCTCCCTCG
>WNGO01003167.1_pt1 | contig 10580 bp, 10 predicted proteins | sample 5400511 | NCBI WGS metagenome assembly WNGO01 (sample SAMN13153380, study PRJNA577476) | soil metagenome | isolation source: 20 cm soil or saprolite under Garry oak tree replicate 2 | place: USA:California | collected 2016-06-15
GAGCAGGATTTGGATCCACTGCCGGCATCTACGGGCATTCAGGCGATTCTGTGCCGTCCCGATCTGCTGGTCGAGATCGAAGCCATCGCCATGTTCCGTCGCGAATCGCCCTCGGAGTAAAGACTCAGGAGAAGCGCCATGCGCCTCGCATCCGTTGCTGTGATCGCTGCCGTGCTGGTGTGTGCAGGTTGGTCGCAGACCGCCGCACCATGCGCCTGCGGCAAGAATGCTTCCGGTCCGCCGCCAACGCGGTCACTGAAGCCGTACGCCGCTGCTCCCGAGGATCTGCGCCCCTTCTCGAAGTTCACGACTCCTTACTACGAGTTCTATCAGGACCTGATCGAATACAACGGAGCGGCTCGCGAAATTCCCGTTCCCGACCTGAAGGAGTTGACTGAGGTTCGTATCGGTTTCTTAGCGCCTCTTTACGACCATCCCGACCAGGTGTTGGGCAATCGGATGCTCAACGGCGCTAAGATGGCAATCGATGAAGCTAATGCCGCTGGCGGCTACGGCGGCAAGCCCTTTCGCCTCATCACTCACAACGACTACGACAACTGGCAGATCAGCAGTGCTGCCACCGGTGTCTCGAAGGACTCCGCCATTTGGGGCGCTGCGTCGAACGATGCCGTTCGCATGATCTATGAAGACAAGGTCTGGGCGATGTTCGGCTCGATCAGTTCAGAATCCACCCACATTGCTCTGCGCCTAACCTTGAAGGCCGAGACGCCGCTGGTGAACAGCGCGTCCACTGACCCAACCATCCCCGAGACCATCATCCCCTGGTATCACACGGTTATTCAGGATGATCGCGTGCAGGGCTATACCATCGCCCGGCATATCTACACGGAACTCGGTCTCAAACGAGTTGCGATTCTACGGGTCAACGATCGTTACGGCCGCTTCGGCGTGCTCAAGTTCAAAGATGCCTCCCGCCGCCTCGGCCATCCGGTAGTGATCGAGCAGAAGTTCATGCGGGGCGATACCGATTTTCGACACCAGCTTCAGGTGATCCAGGATTCCCGCGTCGATGCGATCGTTCTGTGGACGGATATCGAACCCACTGCCATGATCCTGCAGCAGATGCAGGAACTCGGGATGAAGCAGCGGGTATTCGGCAGTCATCGTACGATTGGAGAGGAACTGATCAAACTAGCCGGGACCGCTGCCGAAGGCTTCGAAGCCGTTTTCCCGTACGATCCGACACGCAGGGACCCTCGCTGGCTCGAATTCAACGCGCAGTACGAGGCCCGCTATCACGAAAAGCCTGACCACTTCGCCGCGCTGGCATACGATCAGATGCGAATCCTTTTGGACGCCATATGTCGCGCCGGGTTGAACAAGGGGCGCATCCGCGATGCACTCACTGGATTGACCAGCTTCAAGGGAGTAACCGGCGACATGGTGTTCGACCCGAACTGCAAGAACATTGCGCCATTGTTTTTGGGGCAGGTACACAATGGACAGATCGCCTATCGCCGCATCACGATGGAGAAACCGTACGCCATGGTCGGAGAAGGCGGCGTTCAGTTTGTTGGCCCATCTACGCCCGATCAGAGCGCCAGCGATTTGCGGCTTGGTATCTTCGGTCCGCATGCAGATGAGGTTGTAAGATCACCTGAAATCGCCACGCTCCTCAGCGCTCTGAACGCTAACGGCAAAAAGTTTTCACTCGTAGCGATTTCATCCGAGGCTGCATGGGGCAAGACATCTAATGACCTGGTCAATGCCGTATACCAGGATCATGTACTAGCCTTGATTGCGCTCGATCGAGCCTCCAGCCATTTGGCCGAGCAGATCGCGGTGAAGTCATTCGTGCCGGTCGTCGCCATTTCCTCTGACTACGTGCTCACGACAACCAATATTCCCTGGATCTTCCGTCTTCCCGAGGGCACATCGCCCGAGCAAGCGGTGAAATCTCTTTCCGCTGCAATTGCTCAAGCGGGCCCGAACCGCTCCAGCGTTCGCGAGATTCTTGCTTCCGGAAAGGCCCTGGCAGGGATTCGATTCGCATCGACCGGCGAAGTAAGACAATAGCTCGGGTGAGACTGTGGGTGATTCTGTGGGGACAGCCGCCTCGGCCATCGGGAGCGACGGTTTTTCTTCGTGAACCTTCGTGCCCTTCGTGGTAAACGCCTCTAAAACCCTGAACCACAAAGGTCACGAAGGTACACCAAGGGTGGCTCAGATACGTTGAATGCATCGCATGCGGGCCGAATACAATCTATCCCTGCAAGAAACTCAGCAGAGGACTCCTATGGAATTCGACTTACAGCAAACGATCGCCCTTCTCTCGTGCACGCCTTCCGCCCTTAACGCCCTTTTACGGGATCTGCCGCAGGCTTGGACGCACGCCAACGAAGGCGGCAAAACGTGGAACCCGTTCGACATCGTCGGCCATCTCATTCACGGAGAGCGTACCGACTGGATGCCGCGAGCCCGGATGATCCTGCAGCAAGGCGAAAGCCGCGCGTTCGATCCGTTTGATCGACTGGCCCAGGAACGCGAAAGTCAGGGGAAGTCGCTGGGACAATTGTTAGATGAGTTCGGGCGCCTGCGAACCGAGAATGTCAATGCACTCCGCGCGATGAACCTGCAACCATCAGATTTCGTTCGTCGAGGCCGGCATCCCGAACTCGGAGTTGTGACCCTTTCTCAATTGCTGGCAACCTGGGCAGTTCATGACTTGACTCACTCGCACCAGTTATCAAGAGTGATGGCCTTTCAATACAGGGATCTAGTAGGGCCCTGGAGTGCCTACCTCGGCGTGCTGCACTGCCAGGGCCACGGAAGCTGATCACAGTTCTTTCGCGAATGCGTCCAGGGCCAATGCGGGTGCCTTGCGGGGAATTTGAAGAACTTTGTGGAGACAGCCGCCTTCGGCTGTCCGGCCGCTCCAGCGGCCGTTTTGCCCCTTGCTGGGAAATTCAATGCCAAGATGACGGATAGATCTAGCAGGGAAGAGTCGTACGGCGCAGGCCAAAAAGTCGCCCTTCAGCCGACGGACAGCCGAAGGCGGCTGTCCCCACAAAAACCTTTAGCTCGACCTCGTCGGCTCGGCAACATTCGGAGCCCAACCCTGTAGCTTGACGAGCCAGTTCGCCGGCTCCGGAAGGATCGCGAACTTGGGAAGATTGCCCCGCACCATCGCGACTTCATCGCAGCAATGGAACCGCGGACACGCATGGCAGTCTTTGTAGATCTTGTCGGGCAAGTCCTCGCGCTGTGCGACTGAGAATCCCTGGCCGGCGAAGAAGTCCGGCTTGCGCGTGAACAAGCAGATGCAATCCACTCGATGGCGTTTGGCCTCCGCCATCAGTGCTTTCACGAGGCGGCCGCCGCCACCTTTGCCTTGAGCCCAGGGCGCGACGGTAATCGAACGAATCTCGGCAAGATGCGTTCCGTAAAGGTGCAGCGCTCCGCAACCGATGATGCGCCCGTCGTCCTCGAGAACGACAAAGTCCCTCACGTTCTCGCAGATTTCGGGCAGCGTGCGCGGCAATAGCGTGCCGTCGCCAGAGTAAGCGGCGATCAACTCGTGTATGTGCTCGGCATCAGGCAAGATTGCTTTACGCGTTCGCATGGACCTCCTCGCGAAGAGACTCGATTTTCTTCCTGGCAGCCCCGATTGCCTGCCGCACCCGGCCCGGCGCCGTACCGCCTACGACATCGTGGGCAGCCAGCACCGCAGGGAGTGTGAGTGATTCTTTGAAGTCCTCGCCAAACGCCGGACTCAGTGATTGCAATTCCTGAAGTGAGAGATCCTTGAGCTCACAATTCCGCTCCAGGCACATCTGTACTGCTTTTCCGATGCGCTCGTGCGCGAGCCGGGAAGGTACACCCCGGTTCACGAGGTACGTGGCCGCGGCCCACGCATTCATGAAGCCCGAGTTCGCCGCCTTCTGCATGGCTTCCAGATGAAACTCGACAGCTTTCATCCAGCCCGTAACCAGCGGCAGCATCTGTAGGAGCGCGTTCGCCGAATCGAACAGCGGTTCCTGCGTCTCTTGCAGATCCTTGTTGTAAGCGAGCGGTAAGCCTTTCACCGACATCATGAGCGCGGTCGCGTTCCCGATCACGCGCCCGCTTTTGCCGCGCACCAACTCCAGCAGATCCGGATTCTTCTTCTGCGGCATTGCGCTACTGCCGGTGGAGTATGCCTCCGGCAGTTCAATGAAGCCGTATTCCTGGGATGAGAAGAGAATCATCTCCTCGGCCCACCGGCTCAGATGTAGCGCGAGCAACGACAATGCCTGGACGAATTCGATCGCGAAATCGCGATCGCTTGTCGCGTCCATGCTGTTCGCTGTCGGAGCATCGAAGCCAAGTTTGTCGGCCATCAAAGTACGATCGAGAGGGAGAGTCGCTCCCGCGACGGCACCCGATCCCAACGGACAGAGATTCAGCCGCTTGCGGCAGTCGGCCAACCGGTCCGCGTCACGCAGAAACATTTCAACGTAAGCGAGCAGCCAGTGGCCAACCAGCACCGGCTCTGCCCGTTGCAAGTGCGTGTAGGCCGGAATAGCAGCATCACCAGCATGTTCTGCGCGATCCACGATTGCACTACCCAGTTTGCCCAGTTCTTCCTGCAGTTGATCAATCGCAGCCCGGACGAATAGCCGCAGATCGGTCGCGATTTGTTCATTGCGGCTGCGCCCGCTGTGTAGCTTGTATCCGAGTTCGCCGATGAATGCGACCAGTTGCTTCTCGACAAAGTGGTGGACGTCTTCCGCCTCATCGTCTTCGAAGAAACCCAGAGACCCCGCAGACTGCTTGCCCAGCTGCTCCAGCCCCTGCAGAATGCCGATCAGCTCATTGGCCGACAATATCCCTGCATTCTTTAGCGCAGTCGCATGCGCGGTACTCGCCGCAAGCTCGTATTTCAGCAGCCGCCGGTCAAAGCCGAACGACCTCTGCCAATGATCGAATTCCGAATTCAGCGGCTGCCGGAACCGACCCGACCACATCTTCATTGCGCAACCTCGACTCGCGACCGCGCACGCGACCGGGACGGCAACCCGAGAATGCGGATGAATCCCTCCGCATCTTTCTGGTCGTATTCCGCTCCCATGGTGAACGAGGACAGGTCGGTTCGATACAGCGAATGTTCCGATTGCCGGCTCGCGATGGAAATATTTCCCTTGTACAACGACAAGGTCACCGATCCCGTCATGTAGGCCTGTGTCTTTTCCACAAACGCGTCCAAAGCCTCGCGCAACGGCGTAAACCACAGACCGAAGTAGACAAGCTCCGCGTACTTGAGTCCGATATGTTCTTTGAAATGCGCGACGTCGCGCTCCAAGCACAATGCCTCGAGCTCGCGATGTGCGGTAATCAGCAATGTCCCGCCCGGGGTCTCATAGCAACCGCGCGATTTGATCCCCACAAACCGGTTCTCGACCAGATCGACCCGGCCAACAGCATTGCGCGCACCCATTTCATTCAGCAACTCGACCAGCGAAGTCGGATCCATCTCCATCCCGTTCACCGATACTGGAATGCCCTTGACGAAGCCAATGCTGACCTTCTCTTCCTTGTCGGGCGCCTCCTGCGGAGACTTCGTGATCTGCCACGTTGTCGGCAAAGGCGCGTTGCCCGCGTCTTCCAGCTCGCCCCCTTCATGGCTGATGTGCCACAGATTACGGTCGCGGCTGTGAATCTTCTCACGGCTCGCCGCAACAGGAATCCCATGCGCCTCGGCATAGTCGAGACAGTCCTCGCGCGACTTCAAGGTCCACTCCCGCCACGGAGCAATGATCTTCAATTCCGGAGCCAGCGCCTGGTAGGTCAACTCAAAGCGCACTTGATCGTTCCCCTTGCCTGTGCACCCGTGCGCGACAGCTGTCGCGCCTTCACGCAGAGCCACTTCGACCTGGTGCTTTGCGATCACCGGTCGCGCCAGCGATGTCCCTAGCAAATACTTGTGCTCGTATACAGCCCCAGCTTTGAGCGCGGGAAAAACGTAGCCTGTCAGGAACTCTTCCCGAAGATCCTCGACAATCACTTTGGTGGCGCCAGTTTTGTAAGCCTTCTCGACAACGGCTTCGATGTCGTCGCCTTGTCCGACATCGCCAACCATGGCGATGACATCGTACGAGTAGTTTTCTTTCAACCACGGAATGATGATGGACGTGTCGAGACCACCGGAATAAGCGAGTACGACTTTTTCAGGCATGAGCGCTCCTTACGGGCAGTCGAACCGCACCGCCCAACAGCAGATAAAGAATGGCTTTCTGAACATGCATGCGGTTTTCCGCCTGCTCGAAGATGACGGACTGCTCCGAATCCATGACCTCATCCGTCACCTCTTCACCGCGATGTGCCGGCAGACAGTGCATGAACACCGCGTGGGGGGCGGCTTCCGCCATCAGGGCGCGATTCACCTGATACGACTGGAAGATCTCCGTACGTTGTGCCGCTTCGTGTTCCTGCCCCATGCTGGCCCAGGCATCGGTGTACACTGCGTCGACTCCTGACACCGCTGCGCGAGGATCGGTGAGAAACTCGATCCGCGCGCCGGTCTGCTTGGCGATCTTCCGCGCATCCGCGACGATCTGCGCATTGCACGAGTAACCCTTCGGGGTCGCAATTCGAATTGAAGATCCCACGCAGGTGCAAGTGAGCAACAACGAGTGCGCCACATTATTTCCATCTCCGACGTAAGCAAGCGTGATGTCTTTCAAGCTCCCGAAGCGCTCGACCAGCGTGAAATAGTCGGCCAGCGCCTGGCAGGGGTGTTCCAGATCGCTCAGCGCGTTAATCACAGGAATGGATGCGTGCTGGGCCATCCCGCTGATCGTTCCCTGCGCAAACGTTCGGAGCACGATCACATCCACCCACCGCTCCAGATTATGGGCGATGTCGCTCAGCGTCTCGCGGGCATCGAGCCTGCTCTTGGACTGGTCGACAAACATCGTCGTTCCGCCCAGGCTCGCCATTCCTGCTTCAAAGGTCAAACGCGTTCTTAGTGATGGCTTCTCGAAGAACATCACCATCTGTTTCCCGGCGAGAGAGCGCGCGAACACCGACGGGCGTGACTTCATCAGTTCCGCCAGATGCAGTGCGGCTTCAACGCCCTGCGGTCCAAGATCGCGCGTCGAAACTAAATCCGGACACCAGAAGATGCCCGGGAATGTCTCCGGCACCACGGACGTCTTGCTTTGCAATTGCGTATTCAACTTGGGTTCCAATTTCTATGTTCCTCTTTCTTCGTTTTCAGCGCTCATGGCGCTGCTTATGCACACGTGACTTCCGTCCCATAATTCAGCTTCGTGAGATAAAACTGCGGCAATGCATCGGCCTCTGATGCGGGCAGGATGCGGACTCGGCCCACGCCTTGCTTCAGTGCCTGTGTGCAGGCCGCGAGCTTGGGCAACATTCCGCCGCTGATCACAGAGCCTGCCGTAAGTTCCTGCGCCTGCTTTGTGCTCAGCCAGGGAATCACGATGCCTTGAGCATCCTTCACGCCTGGTACGTCCGTCAGGAAAATCAGCGCGTTTGCATGGCATGCCGCGGCGCACGCTGCGGCCATCTCGTCGGCGTTAACGTTGTAGTATTCGCCGTCCGCTCCAAGTGCCAGCGACGCCAGAACTGGAATCCCGCCCTGCTGCCACAGCGCTTCAATCCAGCACGGCTCCGCAAAACAAATCTCACCGACGAACCCCAGGTCGTTTCCGTTCATGTGCTTCCGCCGTGCACGGAACGTCATACCGTCTCCACCGCAGAACCCAACTGCGGGCATACCGGCAGCCTGGATGGCGGCAACCAGCTTCTTGTTCACCATGCCGCCGAGCACCATCAGAGCTACATCGCGAGTCTCCGCGTCAGTGATGCGCAGCCCGCCGACGAATTCGCTCTGCTTACCCAGTTGCTTTAGAACCCGTGTCAGAGCAGTACCGCCGCCGTGCACCACGGCCACGCGGTGCCCATCCTGTGCCAGCTCTGCGACGGCGCGAGCGCACTTACGTAACGTAGCTGCGTCTTCCAGCGCCGTTCCCCCAATTTTCACTACGATGATCATTGCAGTCCTTCTTCCTCACCCCACCCATACATCACGTTCATATTCTGTACTGCCTGCCCGGCCGCGCCTTTTACCAGATTGTCGATACAAGAAATCAGCACCAGGCGCCGTCCGTCTTCCGCGAGGGCAAATCCCAGGTCGCAATAGTTGCTGTGCAGCGAGAATTGCACCTGGGGAAGCTTCGGTGTCTGGAAGATTCGCACCCAGTGCTTGCCCGAGTAGAAAGTTCGTAAGCACGATTCCACTTCGAGAGCCGTCATGGCGCGGTTCAGATGGACATAAATCGTCGACAAGATTCCGCGCGGTATGGGCAGTAGGTGCGGCGTGAAGATCAACTCCTCGTCGCCAAGCGCGAGTTGCTCGACAATCTCGCCCAGATGCCGGTGATTGAACACCGAGTACGCGGAAAGGTTGTCAGCCACCGACACGAAATGCGTTTTAGCCGTCGGTTCCTTGCCGGCTCCCGAAACTCCCGATTTCGAATCGGAAACAATCCCGCGACTCCGGTCAACCACTCCAGCCTTCAGAAGCGGCGCCAGCGCCAGTATCACCGACGTCGCATAGCAACCCGGATTCGCCACCAGCGCAGCGCCGGAAATGCGGTCGCTGTTCAATTCGGGCAGGCCATATACGGCCCTGTCGGTCAATGCGGCGGCACTGGCCGCATCGGAATCCTCGAATCCGTAAATGGCCCGGTGTTGCTCCTGCTTCAGCCGCCACGCGCCACTCAGATCGATCACTCGCATGCCTTGCGCGATCGCCTCTGGAACCAGGGAACGTGATACCTCATGCGGCGTAGCCAGGAAAAGCAGTTGCACTCCCTGCTGTTTCATTGCCGGCCAGGAAAGCGAATGCAGCGGATATCCGCCGTTGCCGGAAAGGGCAGGGAACACATCTGCCAGGTCGACTCCGCTGCCGTTGTCTGCGCTGCGTCGAAGCAGAACCGGTTTCTCGAGCCGGGGATGACGCAGAAGGATCCGCGTTAATTCCAGGCCGGAATATCCGGTCGCGCCCAACACCGCCGTTTTGAGTTTGCCCGCCATCTACGACAGCATTTCCTCGATGCGCCCCGCTAACGCCCGGGCCTCTTCCTTGTCCGGACACACGATAAGGATCGTGTCGTCACCCGCGATGGTCCCAACCACCTCGCTCCAGTCAGTCTCATCCAGTGCCGCCGCGACAGGCTGTGCACTCCCAACGATTGTCTTCACGACGAGCAGGTTCTGAGCGGAACGAATATCCAGAACAAATTCCCTTACCAGTCGCGACACCGGAGGCAGCGCAACCCCCACGCCATTTTCTCCGTGAGGCAGGGAATAACCGTGCGTGGTCTTGCTCAGGTTCAGATCGCGGATGTCCCGCGAGAGGGTCGCCTGTCCCACTTTGAAGCCGCGCCGACGCAGATGGCGCTGCAGGTCCTCCTGGCTGGCGATTGATCCGTGCTTCAGCACATCGAGTACGGCCCGCTGACGCAAAGTTTTATTCATCATGAATAAATATTCACCTTGGTGAATAAATATTTTCTATCTTAAGAGACTGGTCCCAAATGTCAAGAAGAAATGTCCTGATCGGTGTAACTCCCAGCGAGCCCAAAGAGTCGCCGTCCGGGCGATTGTCGGGCGACTTTTTCTTACGCGACGCTCGGCGCGAGGCGCACACGTCGGAGAAACGGGAGGTCTGTCGTATTTCAGGAAAAATAGGCGCGTCCCGCCGCCACTTGGTAGACTACTTCGCGGCTCAGATGTGTTGTCTCGCGCGGAGATGCGATGACCTCAAAACCTGGTGTGACGGCGGAGCTCCTCGCCGAGTTCCTCGGAACGTTTGTCCTCATCCTGTTCGGTGCCGGCGTGGTCGCGATGGTCGTGCTATTTCCGACGAAAAATCCTGGAGAAATCATTCACGGAGGTTTCACCAACATCACACTGGGCTGGGGACTCGGTGTCACCATGGGCATCTACATCGCGGGCAAGATTTCCGGAGCACACTTGAATCCCGCGGTGACGCTCGCCTTAGCCGTGTTCCGCAAGTTTCCCTGGTCTAAAGTCGTGCCATACTCGATTGCTCAAACCGCAGGAGCGTTCGCTGCCGCCGCGCTGGTGTATTGGAATTATTCGCCGGCCTTCCGCCAAATCGACCCGCAGTTGGAACGGACTGCGGGCGTGTTTACCACTTTTCCCGCTTTCCCGGGGATGCCGCAGGCCGGATTTCTCGATCAATTTATCGGTACCGGTTTGCTCGTGCTCCTGATCTTTGCCATCACCGACGAATTGAACATGCCTCCGGGCGCGAACCTCGCGCCTGTACTGATCGGCTTGGTCGTTGTCGCCATCGGTATGAGCTTCGGCGGCATGCACGGCTACGCCATCAACCCTGCAAGGGATTTCGGACCGCGCCTCTTCACCGTTGTCGCAGGTTTCCGAAATAACGGCCTGACCGATGGATCGCGCGTCTGGTGGGTTCCCGTCGCTGCTCCGTTGCTCGGGGGCCTGATCGGCGCAGCCCTCTATGATTTCGGAATCCGCCGCTTCTTAAGACCGTCGTAGAGGCGTTGCTTGCAACG
>WNGO01003168.1_pt1 | contig 10578 bp, 8 predicted proteins | sample 5400511 | NCBI WGS metagenome assembly WNGO01 (sample SAMN13153380, study PRJNA577476) | soil metagenome | isolation source: 20 cm soil or saprolite under Garry oak tree replicate 2 | place: USA:California | collected 2016-06-15
TCGAGTCAGCACCCAGCGGTTCATTACGCGAACGGCTTCTGCCATTACTTCTTCTACGAGCCAACGAAAGCTGCGGCCTCGTTGTGTGCCGCCAAAGCGTTGCTCCATAAGAACCGGGATACCGTGCAACTGTCCCTCGTTCTAACCGGACACGGGAATTGCCAGGCCCATCTGTGCGCCTTCGCTTCAGCGCGGGAGTCCTACCTCGCCGGACTGGACCTTGTGAGGCGGATCGGCGATGACTCGCGCGGGTCCATCATAACCTCGAATCTTTGTTCCGTGCTGACATTAGCGGGTGATTACTCGGGCGCCATCGCGGCGGGGCTCAAGAGCGTGGACCTCGGTACGAGAGCCCTAAACCAACCCTTACTCGCGGAATCACACCTGAGCCTTGCAGAGGCGTACGTTCTGCACGGCGACCCTCAGCAAGCTCTTGACTGGCTCGCGCGAGGTCGCGAAGCTGCAGCGAGACGAAGGAGCTGGTCGGTGAACGTCGAATTCCTGTGCCAAACCGCGAACATCGCCCTCCTCATGGGCAACGTCACGGAAGCACTCACCATGATTGATGAAGCGGAGCGCACTGCCTGGGGTCGCGAGCGAGCCACTCCAAACGCAGGGCTCTTTGAAAAGCTCCGGATCTTCCACGCGTCCCACGCTTGTGGCTACGAACCGGCTCAAGCTATTGCAGACGAGGCGCTGGCCAAGTTCCGCGGTAGGAATCCCTTGTTCTACGTCAGCGTCCTCGCGGCGGCAGCATGGTCGGAAAGGCGACACCTCGGCTCGCACAAGTCCAGCACCGAGGCCGAGCTAGGCGCAGCCTTGCATCCACCGGAGCTCGCAGGCTACGCAACGCTCCTCAAGGCACAGGGTCTTCTCAGTTGACGCTTGTGGTACGCACCATAGTTCCCCGGTCACCCTCGGACTGCCGCTCGCACGCGCCCAATGGAGTGCGCAGGATGAGCAAGGCTGCCGCGAAGGTGGTCGGCTGCAAGCACGGAGTTTGTCTGCATGGCCACAAGGCGGCGGATGGCTGGTGACCTAACGACAATCTCCGCAAGGCGGGGGTCGAACTGTTTGCCAGAGTACTTAGTAACCTCTTCGAGCACCCGGTCGAATGACAAGGCCCTGCGGTAGGGCCGATCGGTCGTCATAGCGTCCAGAGTGTCCGCCACCATGATAACCCGAGCACCGATGGGAATCTCGTCGCCGGCGAGCCCTTCTGGGTACCCAGTGCCGTCGAAGTTCTCATGGTGGTATCGAACGGCCTGTTCGACCGACCCTCGGAAGCTCGAGATCGTCGTGACGAGTTCGGCACTCCGCACCGGGTGGGACTGCAGGAGCGTTCGTTCCTCAGCCGTTAGCCCTCCCTCCTTCCGAAGAAGCGGTCCATACTCTTCGTAGGTCTTCCCAACGTCGTGCAACAGAGCAGCAGTCGCTATCTGTTCGACTTGCCTGCTCGAAACGCCCGCCTCCTTCGCCAAGACACGAGCATACTCTGACACGCGCTGCGAATGCCCAGAGGTGTAGGGGTCCCTTGCTTCAATGTTCTTCACCATCAATTCCAACAATTCTCGTGTGCTCTGCTCAAGGCGCAGGTTTTGCAGGTATATGTGCCTGACGATGAACAGTGGTGCCGTCAGATAAACCACACCTAATAGCTGCCACCGCACATAGAGGTAGGCCAAGAGGGCGGGAATCGGTGCGGCAAACACGTCATAGACGATCGTGCCACCGTACATCCTCGTCCATGTCCTGGCGAATCCATAACCCTCCAACAAGGCGACCGCGTAGCCTCCGAATAGAGAATCGACGGAGGAGTACGCCAGCCCGGCGCCCAGAATCGCCAGTTTAGCAACATTGAACTCGAGGAGAGTGGGGCGACCTCCGAGGAGCTGGAACACCACAGATGCGGCTCCAACCGCGAGGACCTCCTTTGACGAGTTGAACAACACCCGATCCCAAGACTTCTTCCGGACGATCGATCCAACGAAGGCCTGAGTCGCACCCCCAATCAGCATGGCCCAAGGGCAGGGAAACAGAAAGGCGCCTGCCAAGAGGGGGATGAAGGCCATCGAGAAGGCAGCGCTGCCGACCTGCCACTTGACAGCAGTGACTTCGGCGGCCAGCGCCAATGCCAACAGCGCAATCACCCCGTTCCAGAGTGGTTGCGAGGCTTCCCAGCCTTCTCTCCAGACGGCCGCCGCGATGGCGGATATCGCACCTAGCCCCATCACCAGGGCATAGCGCGAGAACGCCGACCGATGCGAGCCGCTTTGAGATTTCGTCATTCCTAAGCAAAGGAAGAGAGTGGCCCCAAATCGCCTTCAAACCGTGGTCGTAACTTCCGCAAAAACGATCCGGAAGATTGCGCCCAGTAACAACGCGAGAAGCTTAGCAGCGAACATTGAGCGTCACCCCCTTACGTGGGCCTACGAGACTGGGCTCGATGGACCTGGAGTGGTACGTCTCGCTACGACGTACCCGACGCTCCGCTCTCTAGCTTTTCGCTCGGCTCCGCTCGGGCAGTGACGACCCGGGGCCCCTTTCCCTCCTATTTCCTTGAGTGTCCTCTATCCTCACATGTCGCTCGGCGCAACAGAACCGCACTGACGACAAAGGTCACCGATGTTACTACGCCGCCTTCTGCCGCCTCAACGCCTGCCGAATCGCCTCGATCACGACCGTGATGCCGTCCGCCTTGCTCACGATCGTCTTCACGCCGACTCCGTGCAGCCGTTCCGCCTCCTCCTCCCCAACCCCGCCCGTCACCACCAGCACCTCGGCGTCGAGCTGACGCCCGGGCTCGAGCAGCCGCTCGATCACCTGCACCGCGTTCAGATCCGGCAGCCGGAAGTCGAGCACGATCAAGGAAGGCCTGACCCGGCCGATTTCGAGCAGCGCGTCCACGCCGTTCGACGCCTTCACCACCTCCACCCCCAGGTCCGACTTCTCGATCGTCTTCGCGAGCGCCTGGAGATACGCATGGTCGTCGTCCACCACGACGACCACGTCGCGCCCGATCGCATCCCGCAGGTCCGTGGGCACTGGCATCTCGCGCGTCCGCAGGAACTTCACCAGCTCGGACGCCTCGACTCGGCGTCGCCCCGTCGGCGTCTTGTGCCCCTTGAGCAGACCCTGGTCGATCCAGTGCGCCACTGTCGCCGGCGACACCTGGCAGACCCGCGCCACGCGTTGCGTGCCCCAATATTTCTTCGTTCGCAAGGGATTCACGGAATCCGAAATACCCCCAGAATAGGAACTGCGCAAGACCCCTCGAGGCGTCGGCGCAACAGGAATTTGTGATCGAGCAAAATACACACAACAGGAAATATCACTAGAACGAGAGATTCGCAAGGCCCGCGACCGGAAGGAGAGCTGGTCGTGGGTTGGTTGATCCTAACTCCCTACGTCAGAATAGCTTACCTTCTGGCGTCGGTCCAACGATTGGTCGCGTCCAACACCGCGAGCACCGCACTGCGCTCCGCACTCTCCCGGATTTCACACGTACCGGTCAGCAACTGCGCCTCGCGGCCGCCCAGGCCATGCACCGCCACCATCACGAACTTGCGGTCGAACGCATCCACGAGCTGAGTGCCTTCCAGCGCTACCGAGTTGTCGGGAAGCAGCTCGTCGAGACACAAGGACGCCGCGCGCGCCGCCGCCTCCACCCGGTTCCGCAACGTGTCGGTCCCCTGCTCCTCCGCCTCCGCCTCCCGCCCCTCGAACGACAGCCGCACCCGCACCAGGACGCGCTGCTGGCGCTCGGCTGGCCGCACATCGAGCCCCTGGAACACGACCACCCGCTTGTTCGCCCGCGTCGCGATCGCTTCCTGCTGCAACGCCTCGATCGGCCGCACGTCCGCCGTCTGCGCCACGCTGATCTTGCGGTGATCGATCTTGACGCCGAGCTGCGCCATGAGCGCCGACTCGATGTTCCGCACCACCTGCTTCGGCTGGACCTCGCCCGCCGTAAGCACGTGGATCTCGCTGATCTCCCCCTGCGGCGTGACCACGATGCGCGCCGACATCACACCGGTCAGGCTTGAGATGAGGTTTTCGGCCCGCTTGACACCCCATGGATCGGACGCGGCGCCGTCCGGCGTTTCGGCCGCCTTCGAAGAGGTCAAGCGTTTTCCCCCGTGGCCACACGATTGCGTCCCTGCTGCTTGGCGCGATACAACGCGCGGTCGGCCGTGATCAGTACGTCCTCCTGGTCCGGTCCCGACCGCGCCTCAGCGACCCCAATGCTAACGGTCACGAGCCCCTCCGGATAGCCCAACCGCTGGCCCAACGCCTCCACGTCCGCCCGCACCTTCTCCGCGACGGCGAGCGCCCCCTGGAGCCCCGTCCGGATGAGGAGCAGTACGAACTCGTCACCACCGTATCGCGCCGCCAGGTCCGTCGTGCGGATCAAGGCGGCGAACTCGCTCGCGGCGTTCCGTAGCACGTCGTTCCCAGCCTCGTGGCCGAACTGGTCGTTCACCTGCTTGAAGTTGTCCAGGTCCACGAACAGCACCGCGAACGCCTCGTTGGTGCGTGCGCTGCGGGCGGTCTCGCTCGCGAGCCGATCCCGCAGCACCCGGAACGTCGCGAGCCCGGTGAGCGAGTCGACGGCCGCCTGCTGCTGGGCGTGCTGCGCCTGCTTGTCGAGGTACGGCGGGCACGACTTGAGGGTGGTCCGTCCCAGGGCCGCAGCCGTCGCGAACGCCCGGCACGTGCCGTACCCGCAGGCACCGCAGTCCCACGGCTTCCCGTTCGGCGCAACGCCGATCTGCCCCAGGATCGCGTCGATCGCCTCGGCAGGCGGCGCGGCGCCGTCCCGCGGGATCGAGAATGCCGCACCTACGCGCACCGCCTCCGCAGCCGCGAGGTCCACCACCGGCTCGCGGGCGCGCGCGGGCTCGGTCGCGCCTACGATCTCCCGACGCCGGAACAGCTCCTCCGTGGGGCCGAGCAGCGGGTGATCGAGGCAACCCTCGCACGGCAGAATGTCCACGAAGCCGAGATCGATGCGGTCCACGGCGACGGCGCGCGCCAGCGCCTCGAGATGGCTCAGGCCGCGAAGCTTGCGGAACCGCCGGCTCGAGTGCCGCTCCTCCATCAGCACCTCGAGCGGCAGCCCCCCGGCGGTGCTCCAGTGCCGCCGCCGCTCCTCAGGAACCCGATTGAAGTGAAGGGGCTGGTCCTCCACGCGCACGACACCACGACGCTGGAAGAGATCTTGGAGATCGGCGAAGGTGATCGCCGCGTCCACGTCGTCCCCACCCTCTGTCAGGCACACCCCGGCGTATACCACCGGGGTACGGGCGCCGTACAGCTCCTTCAGGTAGCGCGCCTCGACCGCGACCGGGGTGGCGACGGGCGCGAGATAGGGAATCAGCTCGGGGTACTGGGTCCGTACGGTCTCGACGATGACGGGACAGGTGCTGCGGATCAGCGTTCCCCACCCTTCGTCCGCCAGCACCCGGGTGTATTCCTGCGCGACGAGCTCGTCACCCAGCACACCCCGGTGCACCCTCCGGAACCCCGCGGCGTAGCACGCGTTGACGACCTGCTCCGGAGTGGCGGGATAGAAATAGGCGGCCGACTCGACGGTGAGAATCAGCGTCGCGCGGCCGCTCTCGGCGAGCTCCAGCGCTCGCTCAACGTCGCCCCCGGCGGTGATGGCCTCATGGGGGCACGCGGGGAGGCAGAGACCACATCGGGTACACGCCGCGTCGACGATCCAGACGCGCTGTTGCTCCACCGCCACGGCGTCCGCTGGGCATACCCGGACGCAGGCCAGGCATGCCACGCACAGCTCGGGATCGATCCTAAAGTCCACGTCCGCTCAGCTCGGGCCGCCGGGGGGGTGACAGGCAAGGGCGCCGTAACATGGACGCGGCGATGCGACCTGTCAATGGCCAGGGGCGACATAAGTCGTGTCCCGGCTGCTACTTACGCTAACTGATACTGCTTCAGCTTGCGGTACAGCGTACGCTCGCCAATCCCCAAGACTTCCGCGGCCTTGCGACGGTTTCCCTTCGTTTCGTGCAGCGCCGCTTCGATCGCGGCCCGCTCGACGTCCGCCATGGTCATCCCGGCGCGATACAGCACTTCAGCCTCAGGCACGGGCTCGGCGTCGATAGCCGCCGCAACAGGTGTGCCGTGACCGACCTCGATCACCTCGACGCGCTGCGGCCCCTCGTCCAGCCTGCGGCGCAGCTCCTCGACTTGGAGCTTGAGCTCGACCAGGGTGCGGAAGATGAACTCCAGCTCCTGGCCCGCTACCTGGCGCGTCGCTCCGACCACCCGGACCGGCAGCCCACGGATGCGCTCGCGCACGTCGCGCGGAATGTCGGTCGCGCGGATCTCTCCTTCGGGTGCCAGGACGACCATGGACTCCACGAGATTGCGGAGTTGTCGCACGTTGCCCGGCCAATCCGCGTCGACGAGGATCTGCAGCGCCTCGGGCGTGATGCCGCGGAACGTCCGGTCGTGGGCCTTGGCGAACTCGGCGATGAAGCGCCGCACCAGGAGCGGGATGTCCGTGCGCCGCTCGCGCAGCGGCGGCAGATACATGGACAGGACGTTGAGGCGATAGTAGAGGTCGTCGCGGAACTGGCCGAGCGCGACGCTCTCTTTGAGGGACTTGTTCGTCGCCGCGGTCACGCGCACGTCCACCCGGATCGGCTGAGTACCGCCCACCCGGAAGAACTCCCGGTCCTCGAGCACGCGCAGCAGCTTGACCTGCGTCGCCGGGGTCATCTCCCCCACCTCGTCCAGGAAGATGGTCCCACCGTCCGCCAGCTCGAAGCGGCCGAGGCGGCGCTCGGCGGCGCCCGTGAAGGCCCCCTTCTCGTGGCCGAACAGCTCGCTCTCGAGCAGTGTGTCGGGGACGGCGGCACAGTTCACGGCGATGAACGGCTTGCCGCGGCGGGGCGAGAGGTCGTGGATCGCCCGGGCGACGAGCTCCTTCCCCGTGCCCGACTCGCCCTCGATCAGCACCGTGGAGGTGACCGGCGCTATCTGTTCGATCTTGACCAGCACCTCTTGCACCGCCGGCGACTCGCCGATGATCCCGGTGCGCTCCTGCAGCTTGCGTCGCTCCAGCAGGCGGCGGACTGTCGCGACCACCTCGTCCGGCTCGGCCGGCTTCCCGAGCCAGGCGGTGAGGCCGAGCCGGCGAGCCAGCCCTTTGGCGTCCGGCTCAGTCGCCTCGACCAGGCCCAGGGTCGAGATCGAGCGATCCCGCGCGGCAGCGAGCAGCTGCGTGGCGGCATCCTCGTGCAGGCCTCCCGTGAGCACGACGCAGTCGGGAGCCGGCTCGCGCCGCACCGCCTGGCGCACGTCGTCGAACGACGACGCCATCCGGGTGTCGAACCCCGCCGCCTCGAGCGCCGCGTTGATCCGGACGGCGTGCTCGAGGTCGTCGGTGGTGATGAGAATGCGGTCGGCCATCAGTGCGTCACTTTCTCCCCGCTCAACAGCTCCACGGCGTGGTCGAGGAGCGCCTCGAGCACGGCCAAGCCGTCCTGGACCCCGCTGGTCGAGCCGGGCAGGTTCACGATCAGCGTCTTGCCGCGGGCGCCTGCGACGCCGCGCGATAGCCACGCCCGTGGAAAGCGCGGCCCCGTCGCAGCGCGCAGCGCCTCGGCGATCCCGGGAGCCGGCCGCTCGAGCACCGCGGCGGTGGCTTCGGGCGTCACGTCGCGTGCCGTGAGGCCCGTCCCGCCCGTGGTGAGGACGACGTCCACCTCGCCGGAGTCGGCCCAGCGGGACAGCTTCCCCGCAATCCGGTCGGTCTCGTCCGGGACGACGCTGCGCACTACCACTTCGTACCCCCGGGCCCTCGCCCACTCGAGGATCGCGTCACCCGATGCATCAGCCCGCTGGCCCATGGTGCCGAGGTCCGAAATGGTGAGGATGGCGATGCGCACCGGACCTCCCTGGCTCACGACGTTGCCGCGGCGGCCCGCTTGGTCCGGTGCGGCACGAAAGGCAGCTTCACGGTCTCGGCCGCGGCCCGCCGGCCGCGCACATCGATCTCGAAGCCCGTTCCCGGAGCAGCCTGGCCCAGCGGCAGGTAGGCGAGGCCAACCGCGGAGTTCGCGGTGGGCGTGACCGTGCCGCTGCGCACGACGTCGACCTTGCGGCCGTCCACGTACACGTCGTACCCGGGCCGGGCGATCACGCGTGGCTCGAGCACGCGGAACCCTATGAGCCGGCGCGCCACACCGGCCAGCTTCTGCTGCTTGAGCGCCGCGAGTCCCACGAAGTCCGCTCCCTTGTCGAGCTTCACGATCCAGCCCAACCCCGCTTCGTACGGGGTCACGGTGTCATCGATGTCGTTGCCGTACAACGGGTAGGCCGCCTCGAGGCGCAGCGTAGCCCGCGCCCCGAGCCCGCACGGCTCCGCGGGCCCGTCCCCGGCCACCGCGTACCAGAGCGTCTCCAGGTCACCGGCCCGGCAATACAACTCGAACCCGTCCTCCCCGGTGTACCCCGTGCGGGAGATGAAGCACTCCACACCCGCCACCTTACCCTCAGTGAAGTGGTAGTACGGGAGCAGCGCCACGCCAGCGCTGGTGAGGGGCGCGAGCAGCGCCTCGGCCCGGGGGCCCTGCACGGCGAGCAGGCCGGTTTCGTCCGAGATGTCGCGTAGCCGCACGTTGGCGCCCCGCTTGTGCGACACGACGTGCTCCCAGTCCTTCGCGATGTTCGCCGCGTTCACCACCATCATCAGCTTGTCGGCGAAGCGGTACACCACGCAATCGTCCACGAACGTGCCCCGATCCGTGAGCAGCGCGGAGTACTGTGCCTGGCCCGGCTTCAGCGCCCCCACGTCGTTGCTCGTCACTCGTTGAACGAGCGCATTGCGATCGGGACCCGTGATCTCGAACTCTCCCATGTGCGAGATGTCGAACACGCCCACCCGCTCCCGCACGGCCGTGTGCTCCGCCACGATTCCGCCGGGATACTGCACCGGCATGTCGTACCCGCCGAACGGGACGAGCTTCGCACCCAGACTCACGTGCACCGCGTGCAGCGGCGTGCGCTTGGTGGTCACGAGCCCATCAGGGTGGCGAGCAAAGCTTTTTGGACGTGCAGCCGGTTTTCGGCTTCGTCCCACACCCGCGACTGCGGCCCTTCGATGACCCCCGCCGTCACCTCCTCCCCGCGATGGGCGGGGAGGCAATGCAGGAAGATGGCGCCGGGATCGGCGAGATTCATGAGGTTCTCGTCAACGGTGTAGCCGCGGAACGCATTGCGACGAGCTTCGGCTTCGTCTTCCTGCCCCATGGACGCCCACACGTCGGTGTTCACGACGTGCGCGCCATCGACGGCCTGCTCGGGCTCCTCGGTGATCACGATGCAGGCGCCGGGACGGGACTCCGCCCGTGCGACGATCTCGTGGTCGGGCTCGAAACCCTCGGGGCACGCGAGCCGCAGCTCGAAGCCCAACAGCCCCGCCGCTTCGATCCAGCTGTTGGCCATGTTGTTCCCATCGCCGACCCAGGCGATCCGCTTGCCCTCCCACCCCCCCAGCCCTTCCCGCACCGTGAACAGGTCGGCAAGCACCTGACAGGGATGCAACAGATCCGTGAGGCCATTGATGACGGGCACGCTGGCGTAGCGAGCCAGCTCCTCCACCTCCGCGTGATCGAAGGTGCGGATCATGATGCCGTTCACGTAGCGCGACAGCACCCGCGCCGTGTCGGGGATGGGCTCCCCGCGGCCCAGCTGGATGTCGCGCGACGAGAGGAACAGGGCCTGGCCGCCAAGGTGGTAGGTCCCAACCTCGAAGGACACCCGTGTACGGGTGCTCGACTTGGCGAAGATCATCGCCAGGGACTTGCCCCTGAGGGGCGTGTCTCGGTATGCACCCTTCTTCATCCGCGCCGCCAGGTCCAAGAGGCCGCGAAGCTCCTCCTGGGAGCAATCGCGGAAGGAGAGAAAGTCACGCTTGGCCATGGATTCCCCGGGAGTCGGTCAAAATGACAGTCGCCGGGGGGATTGTACGCGCGGTTCCGGCCGGAGACAAGGCTCCGGGGGATTAGAGCCGGGGAATTAGAGAATGTAGCGGCGCAGGTCTTCGTCGCCCGCGATCTTGGCGAGGCGCTCGCGCACGGCGGCGGCGTCGAAGACGATGTGTTTGGTCGGGTAGTCGGGGAGCGCGAACAGCACCTCCTCGAGCAGCGTGGTCATCACGGTGTGCAGGCGGCGGGCGCCGATGTTTTCAAGCTGCTCGTTGACCTTGGCCGCGATCCGGGCGACCTCACGCACGCCATCCTCGGTGAACTCGAGGGTCGCGCCCTCGGCGGCGCACAGCGCGGCGTACTGCTTGGTGAGGGCGTTCTCGGGCTCGGTCATGATGCGCACGAAGTCTTCCTCCGTGAGCGGCGACAGCTCGACCCGGATCGGGAAACGCCCTTGCAGCTCCGGGATCAGGTCGGACGGCTTGGAGACGTGGAACGCCCCAGCCGCGATGAACAGGACGTGGTCGGTGCGCACGAAGCCGTAGCGCGTCTGAACGGTGGAGCCCTCTACGATCGGGAGCAGGTCGCGCTGCACGCCTTCCCGCGACACGTCGGGGCC
>WNGO01015428.1_pt1 | contig 10578 bp, 11 predicted proteins | sample 5400511 | NCBI WGS metagenome assembly WNGO01 (sample SAMN13153380, study PRJNA577476) | soil metagenome | isolation source: 20 cm soil or saprolite under Garry oak tree replicate 2 | place: USA:California | collected 2016-06-15
CGTTGAACACAAGAATGTCATACGTTTCCGCAGCGTGCAGCCCAAGGACATACAACGCACGTCCAACCACATCATGCTTGGAAGTGAGTTCCGCCAGGTCAGACAAGCGCAGCACGAGGCCGTACTGTTCTGCCACAGCGGTAAACTGAGACATCGCCAGACCAGTCGCATCCGGCATAACACCCTCGACCAACTGCGACGGAGAGGTGCTGGTTGTCAGCTTCTCCAAGCGGTTGAACTGGATGCTCTTGCTCGAATTCGAGGGGATGGGGTCTTTGTCGCCGAACTGGTCGAGCACCGTCATCAGGACGGCAACTTCGAGCAGCTTCGCGCTAAAGTAAGTCTGTTGGTCGCTAGCGAGCGAACCAGCAGGGCCGGGCGTACCAGAAGCTCCCGTGATAACTGTAACGATGTCATCACCGAAACCAAACAGTATCCCGACGAGGGACATAAGCTTAGAGCTATTGAACATTTGAATTCCTATTTGTACCCATTAGAAATCTAGTCGAGCCCCTCTCGCTTCCAAGTCCTTGATCGTTGCGCGGATACCGTCGAGAGACTTAAACGAGGGTGCCTTTGCAGCTTCAGTGGATGGGTTTAGCGTTCCGGGTTGTGCGGCGGTTCTAACGGGTTGATTTTGAGATTGAGTCTGGGACTTGTTAGCCGCCAGTAACTCAGGCAGTTGCATCCCTTGGCCAGCGAGGTGAGCGAGCTTATAAAGCCCCGGTAGGCGAGAGTAGAATCGGCTATCAGATTCAGCAGTAGCGATTGCAGAGGCAAGGTCGGAATTGGCTTCCAACGTCTTTTGGTATGCAGGTGAATTGACGAACTTGACAGCTTCCACGTTCTCTTTTCCTACCGTGTCTAACGCTTGGGTCTTGGCCATATTGCCAAGCATAGGCGCGAAGGGCTTGAGAGTATCCATGATTAGCTTCTGCTGCACCTGAGTGTAGGCTTGTGGCCCGCCCTGCTTGGCTGCGGCATAGAGATCATCAAGATACTTTGTGGGGTTCTGGGTATAGTCGTCGCTTACAACTGGACCACTCGTTGGACCAACGGGTTGATTCGTAATCGGATCAACTCCGGTCGTGAGTGCATATCGCTGACGCAATTGCTCGATAATAGCATCTTTATTGTTGATGCCTTCTTCAGCCGCCTCGCGTGACTTATAGACTGACTTAGCTCCCTTAAGGAAGTACTCCTGCGTAACAGGAGCTGTCGGAGAGACTTGAGGCTGTTGTTGCGTTCCCTGTGGTTGAGCCTGTTGTGCAGGCTGTACTACTGTGGACACTCCATCCGAGGGAAATAACGAATCGAATGTCGCATCGTCGAGTCCGGCAGGAGCATTTTGAAGCTGAACCACTCCGCCCGGAGCTACTTGGTCTATATTATCTGGCATCTGTCTTCCTTGTGGGAATTAGATTTGACTGCATTGCGGCTTGTGGCCGCGAAACTTATTTAAGGAATATGAGACCAATTCGGTCCACATATTCACAGCATCCCATTGCTTCGACCGCTACCCTGCCGTTTGGCAGGTGGGGACGCTTTGACAACTTCATCATATCTTCTTGGCCGCACGAACTGGATGAGGACTTGTAGTACTCACAGTTCCGGCAGGAGAATTCACCCTTGCCGTCTTCGTTCTCGTAGCCAGTACCTGGCTCGCCTTTGATTGCTGATTGATTAATTTCCGGCATTTGGTATCTTACATCCTGTTGGATCGCAATGTGGACGGCATAAACATGAAGTTTTATCCTTGGATACAGCGAATACACAACCGTTGTAAACCCATATTTCCGTTACTTTATCGGTAGGAAATATATAGACAGGATAAGTTATATAATTGGGATCGTTGTAGTTTGACATACGCCGTTATTAAACCCGCCGTCTGTCCATATAGGATGAACAAATCCCCCACCAGCTCTAATACCCATGTAGTCACCGATGAACTTAACTGTGCCGCATGGGAAGGAAGTAGGAGTAACCCGAGTGTTGGGTCTCCATATTCCTGGAGAAGTTTCTTGACTCATTGACATATAGACATCAAGAATTTGGGGGTTTGAACTATTCCGACTATCAAACCAGCAAGCAAAGATGTGTCCAACTTCATCAATATGAATCGCAGGTTGAAACTGATTCTTTGCAACTCCGATAGCATCATTGATTCGGATAGGACTTGAGAACGTTACCCCCCCATCAACTGAGCGTATGTACTTAACATTTGCGCCTTCGATGAAGTTGTTTTCGTCGTTGTAAACTATGTGGATAGAGCCACTAACTGGATCAACAACCATAGCTGGGAAGTCATTGAACCTATAGCTGCTTCCAATATTAATGTTTGTGAAAGTTGGGCTGATAGGATGTGGAGCACGCCAAGTGTTCCCACCGTCTAAACTACGAATGAACCATAATTGACTGGTGCTTGCATTAACTTGAACAACCCACCCAACAAATACTTCACCATGTGGACCAACTCGAACTCTGGAACCTTGTACTAAACCAACTTGGTCATCAGGACTCAGACCAGTTGGAGAAGTCCATGTTTGTCCATTATCCCTTGAATGAGAAATACGGATTCGATTTTGAAAGGCTCCAAGGAACCGCGTCCAACTAACATACAAACTACCAGGATGAGCGCTTGTGGATGGGACTGTAGTGTTATCTATAGCTATAGCTGGCTTGTCCCCGAAGAACTGAGTATTAGGATCAGACCAAACTTGAATAGGGAATGATTGAGTAAATTGAGGATCAGGGCCGCCAATAAGCACATTAGCCTTAGACATATACAATCCATTTGACATATCGTTTGGATTGGTGACACCGTTAAAGAAAATGTTCAACATGTAACACTGGCCATTATTACCAATGGTGAGGAATGGATCAGAGTTAACATCCCATGTTAACCCATCATTAGTTACAAGTCTGTTATTCAAATCAACAGGTAGGAAGTGTTCCGTCCAAGTACCGTCAGCTCCGTTCCCGTAGCTAAACCCATACTTAGTCCTGTTGATACCGCCAGGGCTAGAGAAGTCAGAAACTGCACAACTTAAACGACTGAAGTTACTTGGATCAATCGCAATGGTTTCCTCAGCTTGAGGTGTAGTGGTAAAGGGCTCAACAATTTGAGCGGCAGTAGGAGCAGGAAGAGGCGTGCCTGAGAAGATAGCACTATGACTTCCTGTTGCAGCTTCATTAAATCGTATTGGATCGGCGGCCATGGTATTAACCTTAAATGAAGGGGCCTTAATTAAAAGGCCCCCACCTTGAAGACTACGCTCCAGTCACAACCGCGCCAACCTTCGACGCAATCGCGCTCAAGAGACCGTCTGTCTTAGACGCCTGCATATCCGAGATACGGGCTTGAAGCGCCGACACGTTCTGAGCTGCAAAACGATCAGCGATATCAGTCCGCAACTCAGCCAACTGCAGTTGCGTAGCTGCGCTAGAAGCCGCAGCAGCCGTAGCGTTATGACGCAATTCGGCTAGACCAGCAAACACAAGACTAGGAACATCGGTGTGCAGCGCCACTGCCGACGTTCCGCCAATAACGGAAGGTCCAACAATGCCCGCGTTCCGAGGGCCAATTTCACCCATGAATACGGGTGTGGGGGAAACAACTGATTCAGACATCTTAGTTCTACCTATATTGTTCCGGTCTCATCACATTATTACCTTAACCAGAACAAGCTTATATAATAATAAGCCACTCTACCTTACTGAGATTCTTCACATACCCTTTCGATGCGTGAATCTAATTCTTTAAATGCAGCTAACTCTTCTTCAAATGGGTCTATTGATTTACGTTGGGACCCTTTATAGGTGGCCTTGTCGATCTGTTCCTGCAGCCATCCACACCAAAATATTCCAGCTTGGATGAAGTCCGCTTCACGGAGGTCCTTCTTCCATTGGGTGTTGTTCTTAGCTTCGAGCTGTGCCTTACTGATTGCTAGGCGATCAACTAGGGCTACGAACCCTGGGTGAGAGGTGAGGGTGGTCACGGCTTGAACCGTGTTCTCGTCCCACCGATAAGAGGGTCTTGGTGCTTTCACTTCGACAATCTTATAGACAACCTTCGGTTGAAACAACCGCTTTAGCCATTCAAACATAAGCCCTCCAGCTTAATTAGTCTTTGTAGCCGTCTTGGACGCTGCCAAGGGAGCCGCCTGCCGCGTCAGTCCAGTGCTTGGTAGTCTGGGCATCGCCGCTACAAGTGTTGCTCACGGCCTGGTCAAAGTTGCCCGAGCTGTGCTGCCCAAAATGGGCATGGACAGAGGTGTCGCTTCGCGGACCAGGGCTCAGCATGTTCTCACCGCTGCCAGGGGCATCGGGAGAAGCAATTGGGCTATACTGCCGGGGCTTGGAGATAGCTGCGTTTGCAGCTTCCAACCCGCCGTAGCTCTCGACCGGACCAGCATTAGCTCCGCCATAAGCACCAGCGGCAGCATCCGGCCAACGCTTAGCAACCAAATCACTAGCGCGAGCCGCGCTAACTGCACTACTGAATTCAGACATATCAGACATTTTATTTTCCTTTATTACTTAGAACTCTTCTGTGGAGTCATTTGGCTATCAGCCTGACGATTCTCATCACTAGAACGAATGTATTTGCCTGTGTTACCTGCGCCCCAATAGGTGTTCTTCATTTGAGGTTCGTGTTTGTAATCATCTAGGCCAGTATTGGTGAGGGTCTTACCTTCACCATCCCAACCATTAACGGCCCAATTCTGGAACCCTAGAGTCCCAGTTGGAGTCATAATGGGGATAGCGATAGAGACTTCACCTACGGTAGAAGCTGGCTTAGCCACATCGCCTGGGCGATAGCTAACTGTAGCCACCTGGTCTTGCTGAGAGATCATAGGCGCGGTGCCTGACGTTCCTTCACGAACTTCGTCGTGCGAAGCCTGAAAGGAAGTAGCATAGCGCTCAGAGCTAGATTCCAAACCAGACATTGTGCTATTAAATATATCAGACATTATGCTCCACCTGTTCCTAGACTGTTAGCGCCCATACTTTGGGCAAAACCACGTTCTGAATCTTGTTGCGAACCACCAGGGATGTTGCCTTCAAACTGAGACTTGCGAGGCTTGCCTTCCCTGGAAGCCGAAGAGCTGGTCGGCTGTGTCAGCCAGATAGTTCTCAACTATGTCCTGAATGGCAGCGCCATGTTTAACTTGCTCCGTAGGAGCGGCCACTGAACCTGCAGGCATGAACTCAGGCTTCTTGATCTGTTCAACGGCTGCCTTCGTTTCAAACTTGAGCAGGTGTTGAATGAGTTCGTTCTGGAATTGAGCTTGTTGCTGAGATTGCGATTCTTGCTGAACCTGTTGATCGGTCTTGAGCAACCTAGCAGCGAAGGGGATTTCCATAGCGCGAGCGATCTCGCGGAGGAATTCGCCCTGTTGGGCATAGGGGGATTGAATGGCCAGGTTATAAAAGGCCATCAAGTTACGTTGCTTTACGACCTTGCCCGTGGCATAGTTAGCAGCAACGAAATCGAATTCATAATTGCCGAGTAGATCAGCGAGCTTGACTCGTCCGAACTTCGGAATCTCTGGATTAGAGTTAGTGATGGAGTATTCAAGTTCGTCTGTTCCAAACTGCTGGATCATAGACGAAACCATCTCCATCATCGGTTGCAGGATTTCAATCTCAAATCTACGGATAAAGAGCTTGAACATATATCCAGACTCGTTAATGACTTGAGAAATCCCGCTGCTTGTGCGGTTCCCACCAGAGCTACCGACGCCCTGTGTGTAGAAATCGCTGATACCTGACCCCATCTGGATCATATCTTTATAGAGGTCGATAATCATATAGTCACCCTGGTTCGGAGTGAATGAACCAAAGGGCATGATGGCTTTATTGGGGTCGCCTACAACTCCAACTTTACCACCAGGGACATTACCCATGTCTAACTGATCGTGATCTATGTCAACTGTGATGTCATAGGCGAACCTTCTATTAATGCCCATGTTCCAGTTGTCGGTAATCATGTTTGTAAAAACGTTTACACCCTCACAAAGGTCGGAGACGAACTCAATCGCTCCGATGCCGTAAGCATCACCTTTGATCGGTATGTACCCCAAATGAAGAATGGGTATGCGTTGATGAGCGAAAGGATTAGGCCCAGTATAAAGCATGACGGGCGGGCCATTATACACCCGGCGCTTGTAAGCGCTATAGCTAGCATTGCGGTACTGATAACGACGATCTTTCCATCCAATAGCGTCAGCATCTTCCCCGAAGGTAACTTGGGTAACTGATTTTTTGGTGTTGTCCCAGAGTTCAGCGATTCTGATAATGATTCCATCTTGATCTAACTCTCTGTACTGAGACATGCGAGCAGTAAGCTCGGCCATCGCTTCTGGGAAATAAAGGTCAGGCTTGCCTTCAAACTGGCGCTTCATCTCTCCCCATGACATCTCATACACATGAGCGACTTGTTCGCCGTCTGGATCAATAAGAAGGTCGTAGATGTCGATGACGGATATCTTCGGGCAGTTGCGGGGGACTTTCACTGACTGAAGTTGTGCGCCGATTTGGATCGGCTTTCCAGTCATAGGATTCAGGACCGGAAGCATAGACGGCGTGCCATCAGGATTCATCACAGGCTGTTGCTGGTCGTCCAGGACTGGACGCATCTGGTAGATTGGTTCGGGGCCTGTTACTGTATCTAAGCTGAAGTCCCAGTCAACCTTGATACCAAAGTGCCCGTAGATGCCACAATCGCGGGTGCCGAGTTCAATCTGCTTGATCCAGTTAGCCTTCTTAAGGCAGGTAAGCATAACAGCTTGCATCTGCCAAGCAGCTTCAGGCGAGCCGCCCTTAGGCCGGGCAGAAATAAGCTCTGCGTTGGTCAAAGGGCCGACGGAAGTTACGCATACGCTGGAGGGTATCGAGGGTCCAGGTAATTTGGACGTTGCGGTCGGTAGTTAAACCAGTTTGAGTCTGCTGAGCGGTGGTTGTTGCGCTCTGCCCAGGAGGGAGGGATTGAGCCCCACCTTGGGCCATCCCGCCATTCATATCTCCGGTAAGTGTGGTTGCCATATTTTAGAACTTTGCTAGTGCCTGAAGATAATAATGGGCGCTTGAAATGTTGGAGTTGTTGACTAGTCGAATTGAATCCAAAGCAGGCCCCATGTCGAAGTCTTGTGGGACGGGGCTAATTGCATATGCTGAGGAAGTAGGTAGAGCTGCTGTCCCTAATCCAAAGCTGATACTCATCAGGAATCCAGACTGAAGAGAAAGTAGCCATGTTATGCTTTAGTTGAGGGTTGGAGGCTATCAGGCATCGCGGCAGGTGTCACCACCAAAGACGAGATGGCTGCGGTCGCAAACTTCGTGATAGACGCAATCATTAGTTGTTGCAAACTCTGGTCGAGCGTAATCAAGGTCTGCGCCAGGGCTGAGTCGCCGCCGTATTGTGCTATCAGGTTGAGAAGATTCCCAACCGCAGAAGTTCTCGTGTAAGAATCGTTTCCGTACTGAACTACTTGACCTACGTTGGTATCCATGTTCCCTCTTATGAAGTCTGCAAGCTATAGGTAATTCCAGACCACTGATCTCCAGCTTGGAGTACCGTTGTTGATTTTAACTGCCAATTGGGCATAACTACAATCGGTGGGATTGGCAATAAGACAATCCCGTTCGTAGCAGCAGCTTGAAACGGAAGTGCTACACCTAAGTAATAGTCTATGGTCTGAGTCGCAATCTGTGTGAAGGGCTGAATACTATACAGTCCGTTACCAGAAGCATCAAAAATAACAAAATCAGGAATACGATTCCCCCCAGTTGCACTCGTAATCAATCTGGCATGGAAGCTTTGCAATACTCCTGGCGTAGTGAAAGTCGCAGTGAAATCTGTCGCTGCCGCTGGTGCGCCCACCGTAAACGACGAAGCCGCCTTCGCCGTAGACACATTCAACTTTGTCGGGTCGCTCTGACCGACTGTGGTTGGACCAGGAATTGGTGCAGAGGCAGCTTGCAAAGAAATTGTTACTGATCCAGAACCTGTAATAGCTGCATCCAAATAAATTCTGAACACTGAAAAACCAGACACAGGAAACCAATAAGAGTACGAATCGCTAGTTAATAAAGTCAAAATATGATCGGCGTCGTAAGCTTGCTGGTAGGTTCCGCCGAAGGTACGCATCCTCATGCCTGTGATATCGTACCCAAAACCCCCATTGCTCTCGGCAAAAAATCGAATTCGTCCAGAAGAGAAGGTTCCAGATGTGGTAGCAACAGTAGCAACAACGCTGCCCATACCAGCACAGTTTAAATCAAGATGTGTGCCTCCTGCCGTAGCACTAGTCCAGACTGTGTTAACGATGGGAGAAATTCCACCAACCACAGTTGCGTTCAGTTTGCTCGCATCGCTCTGACCGACTGTCGTAGGACCTGGAATCGGTTGAGCCGTCGCTTTAGCAGATATGGTAACGTTTCCAGTTCCAGTAATTGCTTGTTCCAACACCAGAACAAAGTTGTCTAGTCCGCCTACCTCAAACCAATAGATATAGTTAGCACTTGGAGTAGGTGTGAACGTTGAAGTAGCGTCATACAGTTGTTCACCGAACTTAGATTGACGCATCCCTGTTACGTGATACAAAAGACCGCCCACTCGGAAGGCAATGATGCCTTGAGTGAAAGTGCCGCCATCGCACGAAAACTCAACCTTGACTGCCGACATGCCCGCCGAGGAAACCGTAAGAGTCGTGCTAACTGGTGTTGCGCTGTTCCACACTGCGTTTGCTGCGGAAGAGATAGCACCTGTGGTTGTAACTGCGCCTGTTACTGTAGCGTTCAACTTCGTAGCATCACTCTGGCCCACTGTGGTAGGACCAGGTGCTGAACCGTTAGATGCTCTGCCTGCCAACAATATACTGCCTGAACCTGTGAAAGCGGGAGACAAGCTCACATTTACTGTCGAGAGTCCCGCGCACGGAATCTGATATATAATCCTCGTATCATTGCTCAAAGCTAAGGACTGAGTTGATGTAGCCTCATAAAACTGCTGAGAGTTTGCATCGATCTGACGCATCCCCATTACAGATGAGTTAAAGTTTCCTGGACCCACGCCCTCAAACTGTATCGTCCCGCCTGTGCATGTGTTCAAAGACCTCAAGTCAACAAGTACAGTTGAGTATCCGAGACACGGAATCGATAAAACCAGTCCAGTAGATGTAGCACTTGTGATGGTGGTGCTTGCAAAAGCAGATATAGCACCCAATACTGGAACATTCGCCTCATCGCTCGCCAGCACCACAGGAATAGACAACGCAGATGTCTTTGCGCCAAGGGTGACAGCGGAGCCGCCAACTTGAGTTAGATTCTCGGCAACAGTTCCAGCTATGCTTACAGGCAGAGTTGCTTCATCAGAGGCTAGTACAACTGGTAATGAATTAGCACTAGTCTTAGCCCCTAGAGTTATATTAGCCCCGCCAACTGAAGCGAGGTTTTCAGACACAACTGGGGTGCTACCCACAAGGGCTACGTTTAGATTGTTATTGCTATCAAAGGTAAAGGCCAACTAGTTCCTCGTAAGGGGGAGTAGACAATAGCCAATCGTTATACTGCCATTATCAGCCGCTAAATTAGCAAGGTTAATTGAATCAATAGAACCATCAAATTCAAAGAAGTTTTCATGAAAGCTATGCAAGAACGGTGAAGCTGAAGTAGGAGTTGGTGCTGTGTGACCTGGAGCAACACTAATTCCTGTAGTGAAACGAACGGCACAAACTCCGCTATTAGGAGGGGTAGTTTGGTTAACTAAGGTCAACTTCCAAAGACGATATTTACCAAGGACAATGGCTCCTGTACTAGCCGTTGTAGCAATTGTACCTACTAATCCTGAAGCCTGACTACCATCATAATCAGGGATAAAAATCCCGCCCATCGTTGCCATATTAGTTTACGTCCTTCTGTACCGAAACTTCTGGGCGGTTGAATAGTGTCTTTTTATCAATCTCGCCGCGCTTCTCAGCTTCAATCAACTTATGAATTGTATATTCCAACATCTCAACAATGTCCTGTCGCTTATCTGGGGGCGAATTAGCTAACAAACCCATAAAGCTAACCATCGTACATTGCTTACATTTAAAATTCGGAGGGACTGCATTACCAAACCTATCTTTCAGTCCGTAGCTCCAATTGTGGATTCCACAAGTCAAGATGACCTTCTGAGGGTCTAAAGCCTCAGAAGCAAGCTTCTCAGCATCTTTTCTTTCAAATAGACTCATGTTCATCCTAAAGGTGTTCCGGCAGTGAGAGGGCGGCGTATCAACGCCGGAGGCATGGAGGGGGTGCCTAACTGCCGGAATTTCGTTTGTTTATTGCATCCTTAATTGCTCTAGCTTCTTTTTCAAATTGGAGGCTTTGAAGTTGGATGGTGAACGTCCGAAGGCGGTATCCAACTAAGATTCCAAGAGCGCTAGGCCAATTAAGAGCTGACAAAATTAGGGTCATTAGTGCTGCTGGGAGTAAAAGCCCAGTCATAACGCCTAGCTCAGGACCCATTTTGGTGGCTAGGGTTCTCATATGCTCAGTCCCCTCAACCTGGGGTCCATATTTCAGAATCCG
>WNGO01003331.1_pt1 | contig 10576 bp, 10 predicted proteins | sample 5400511 | NCBI WGS metagenome assembly WNGO01 (sample SAMN13153380, study PRJNA577476) | soil metagenome | isolation source: 20 cm soil or saprolite under Garry oak tree replicate 2 | place: USA:California | collected 2016-06-15
CGAGTGTGAACGCGGTGAGCGGCGTGGCGACGTTCTCGACGTTGAGCATCAACAACGCGGGGAACGGCTACACCCTGACCGCCAGTGCGAGCGGGCTCACGGGCACCACGAGCGCGAGCTTCAACATCACCGCGCCACCCGCGACGAACCTGGCCTTTACGACACAGCCGCAGACGACGCAGGCGGGGCAGACGATGCCGGCGGTACGGGTGACCGCGCGCGACGCGTCAGGGAACACGGTGACGAGCTACACCGGCCTGATCACGGTGGCGATCGGGGCGAACCCGGGTGGCGGCACCCTCTCGGGGACGACGAGTGTGAACGCGGTGAGCGGCGTGGCGACGTTCTCGACGTTGAGCATCAACAACGCGGGGAACGGCTACACCCTGACCGCCAGTGCGAGCGGGCTCACGGGCACCACGAGCGCGAGCTTCAACATCACCGCGCCACCACCGCGCGCGACGCGTCGGGGAACACGGTGACGAGCTACACCGGCCTGATCACGGTGGCGATCGGCGCGAACCCCGGTGGGGGGACGCTCGCCGGGACGACGAGTGTGAACGCGGTGAGTGGCGTGGCGACGTTCTCGACGTTGAGCATCAACAACGCGGGGACTGGCTACACGCTGGTAGCGAGCGCGTCGGGCTTGACGGGCGCCACGAGCACTTCGTTCAACATCACGGCGCCCCCACCGCCGCCCGCGACGAACCTGGCGTTCACGACGCAGCCGCAGTCGACCCAGGCCGGGCAGACGATGCCGGCAGTGAAGGTCACGGCGCGCGACGCCTCAGGCAACGTGGTCACGGGGTACACGGGGCTGATCACGGTCGCGCTTGGGGCGAACCCCAGTGGGGGGACGCTCGCCGGGACGAAGAGCGTGGCGGCGGTGAACGGGGTGGCGACGTTCTCGACGCTGAGCATCAACAACGTGGGGAGCGGCTACACGCTGACCGCGAGTGCGAGCGGACTCACGGGCGCCACGAGCGCCGCGTTCAATATCACAGCGCCGCCCAACAGCGCGCCGGTCGTCAACGCCGGAACGGACGAGAATGCGGTGACCGGCCTCCTCTATTCCACTAGCTTCAGCTTCAGCGACGCGAACCACAACGGGCAGTGGTCGTACACGATCAACTGGGGCGACGGTAACACGTCGACCGGCACGCTCGTGAGCGAGGGTTCATTTAGCGCTGGGCATACGTACATCATCGTCTTGCCACGCAGCTTTACGATCACCGTGACGGTGCGGGATGCGGCCGGCGCGTCAGGCTCCGATACGAAGATGGTATCGGTCTTGCTGCTGTGAACGTCGCGCAAGGGCTCTCGCCGGACCTAGGTCTCCTGGAGAACGTGCGGCTCCGGGGCTGTGAGCGTCTGCTGTTCGTCGAGTGTGGCGACGGCTGGCTGGCGGAGGAGGCGTGGCGCCGAATGGTCAAAGGCTACGTGTGCGGCGTGGACAGGTCGCCGAGACTCGTGGCGCGAGCCACTCGGCTGCGTGGTGTTCGCGGCAAGCTCGAGTTTGCGACTTGGGATGGCCGCCACCTGCCGTACCCGGACGCGTCCTTCGATTCGGTGGTGTGGCGCCGCGACGTTGGCGGGTGGGCGGAGCCCGCGCACGTCCTATGTGAGATGCGCCGGGTGGTCCGCGCGGGAGGCCAGGTCTATCTCGTCGGGTTGTCTTAGAAGATCGTGTAAATGAACGGTGCCAACACCGATCCCTGGGCGAACACGAGCAGCGCGCCAATCAGGACCATCACGACGATGATGGGCAGCAACCACCACTTCTTGCGTACCCGCATGAACGCCCATAACTCGGTAGCGAGACCTGTCCGGTTCACGGTGTCCTCCTAGAACTGACGTTCCATGTCGCGCCGCTTGCGTGCTTCCGCCGGGCGCGCGACCCACGAGCTGAGTTGTCGCTTCAGCGGGTTGCGACCGACGACCCGCAACAGCAGCCCGACGGGCGTAATCACCGCGAAGTACAGCAGTGCCATGACCAGCGGTGTCGTGATCTTCGAGAGTGCGGTCGCCAGCCCCATCCAAGCTTGCCGCACGGGGCCAAGCCTTGCCGGAAGCAGCAGGCCGGTCCCGAGCAACAGCCCGGCAAAGGTGATCAGGACCGTCGCCGCAATCAGGCGTCCCCGCCACCATGCGACGCTGGCGAGTGCGGCCAACGCCGCGCCGACCGTGAAGGCGAACCGGCGTCCCTCAGCGGGGCTCAGTCGAGTTGGAACTCGCGTTTCCAATCCACGGTCTCCTTCCACTCGGGCTGCTGCGCCTTGTCGAGCAGGAACGGCCCTAGCACGAGGTAATCGATGTTGGTGCGCATGAAGCAGCGATACGCATCCGCCGGCGTGCAGACGATCGGCTCCCCCCGCACATTGAAGGACGTGTTCACCACGACCCCGCAACCGGTCAGCCCCTCGAACTCCTTGATGAGGTCGTAGTAGTTGGGGTTTGTGTCGCGCGTGACGGTCTGGATGCGCGCCGAGTAGTCGATGTGCGTGACGGCGGGGATGTCCGAACGCACGACGTTGAGCTTATCGATGCCCCAGAGCCTCCGCTGCTCGTCGCTCATGGGGATTTGGCGCTCCCGCTTGACGGGCGCGACGAGCAGCATGTAGGGCGAGTCGCAATCGAGCTCGAAGTAGTTGCTGACCCGCTCGCGGAGCACGCTCGGCGCGAAGGGTCGGAAGCCTTCGCGGAACTTGATCTTCACGTTCATCTGCGCCTGCATCCGGGGGCTCCGCGGATCGCCGAGAATACTGCGCGCCCCAAGCGCGCGGGGTCCGAACTCCATTCGCCCGTCGAACCAGCCGACCACCTTTTCTTGGGCGAGCAGTTGCGCGACCTGACGCAACAGGCAGCCGCGCTCGAGCCGCTGACCCGGCGCGCCCAGCGATTGCAGATACGTCTCGATCTCCTCGGCGGAGAACTCGGGCCCGAGGTACGCGCCTTTCATGCCGTCCCCCCCGCCAGACGTCACGGTCCGGGGGGCGCGGTTGTAGCGGTGCCAGATGAGCTGCGCCACGCCGAGCGCCCCTCCCGCGTCCCCAGCGGCGGGTTGAATCCACAGATGGTCAAAGGCGCCCTCCCGAAGCAGGCGCCCGTTTGCCACGCAGTTCAGCGCCACGCCTCCCGCGAGGCACAGGTTTTTCATGCCGGTCTCCCGGTGCACGGTGCGCGCCATCCGCAGCATGATCTCTTCGCACACGACTTGAATGGACCGAGCGAGATCCATCTCGCGCTGTGTGAGCTTGGACTCCGGTACGCGCGGGCGGCCCTCAAACAACTTGTCGAAGGCGCCGTTCGTCATGGTGAGGCCGGTGAGGTAGTTGAAGTACTGCTGGTTGAGCTCGAACGAGCCGTCCTCGCGCAGATTCACGAGCTCGTTGTAGATGACATCTACGTACTTTGGCTCGCCGTACGGCGCCAGACCCATGACCTTGTACTCACCGGAGTTCACCTTGAACCCGGTGTAGTAGGTGAATGCCGAGTACAGGAGGCCCAGCGAGTCCGGCCAATGCATTTCTTTGAGGAGCTCGAAATCGTTGCCGCGGCCGACCCCCCATGCCGCGGTGGCCCACTCACCAACGCCATCCACGGTGAGAATGGCGGCGTCTTCGAAGGGCGACGGGAAGAACGCGCTCGCCGCGTGCGACTCGTGATGCTCGGCGTACAGGATCTGGCCCTCGTAGCCGTCGAGGCCGCGACGGATGTCGCGATCTGTGAAGAGCTTTTCCTTCATCCAGAGCGGCCCCGCCATCCGAAAGGACGTGAAGCCCTTGGGCGCCACGCCGAGGTAGGTTTCGAGGATTCGCTCGAACTTCAGGAGCGGCTTGTCATAGAAGCCGACGTGCGCCAACTCGGATGGCCGAATCCCTGCTACTTGCAGACAGTACTCCACCGCGTGCTTCGGAAACGAGGCGTCGCCCTTCTTCCGCGTGAAACGCTCTTCCTGTGCGGCGGCGACAATTTCGCCGTCCTTGAGCAGGCAGGCGGCACTATCGTGATAGAACGCCGAAATGCCGAGGATGTAGCTGTGCGCCATGGTTCTCAATTCGTTGCTAGACGGCCGCTTGCGGGGCAATACGGAGCCGCCAACTGACCGGGGCTCGGTTTCTCCGCCGCGCGGCGGAGGAGTTCGCGGCCCAGCATCTGCGCGACGATGCGGTTCCCAGCAGGCGAGTAGTGACCCCCGCTCATGAACCACTTGGCCGCGTCGCCCTGCGCCTCGCGAAAGGCAGCAGTGAGATCGACGTACTCGATTTGACGGCGGTCGAGCTCGCGCGCGAGCGGGGCGAAGGTCGTCTGGCGCCCCTGCTGTGCGGCGACGACCGATTCCCGGTCCGGGAGGAGCACGACGAGTGGGCGGGCGCCGGCTGCGCGGACGGCGGCCGCGAATTCCTCGAACAGGGTCGTCTGGATCCGAAAGGCCGTCGATGACGGATTGATCGCCCCGTCCCGGAATAGCCGATCGGGCGCGAAATATCGCGCAGAAATCCGCAGCCACAGTTCGGTGAACAGGCGAACCGTTGCAGAGTAGTCGTAGGCGGGGTTCCGATAAACCGCCGGCCGGTACCAGTAGTCGTGCGCACCCAGCTCCACGACGTCTTGGGGCACACGCAGATACCGCGCATAGTCCGATGCGTGCGGCAACGGATTCGGCAGTAGGACGAGGCGACCGCCGGCATCGAGGCTGAACCTCGGCTTGACGAGCGGCACCTCGCGGTTCGAGATAAACCGACGGTACACGTTGACAACGCGGCCCAGGTCGTCTGAGACGAAACCGATGATTACGATGCGGGGCGACAGCGCCACCCCTTCCGCGCAGAACCGAAGATATGCCTGATCGACGCCGTAGCCACCGACCCCGTAGTTCAGCACTTCGATCCGTGGGAACAGTTGCTCGACCAAGGCCGGCCAGCTGGCAGAGTCTGCGACCTCGTTGCCGTAGACGAATGAGTCCCCAAATGCCGCGACGCGTAAGACACGGGCCGGCGGCTCCGGTTCGTACTCCCGGGGGCTGCGCAGCCCCTGCGAGTTGATGGCATCCGCCGAATCACGGTAGCCCGGGCGGTAGCGCCACCCCAGGATCGAGTCGAGCACGACCCTGTATGTGTGGGTCGAGTCGAGCAAGAGCTGAATCTTGTCCGACTGCTCGTGGAAAATGTCGCTGGTGGTACGGATCTCTTCGGCGAGAATGGGACGCGACAGCCGGATCGCGAGGCGGCACAGACCCTCGGTTGCCGTCAGGACGAACGCAACCCCGAGGGTGACGAAGAGCGCCCGCTGGCGGTTGAATGTCATGGTTGTCGCCGCGCTCCCCTGTTGCATAGCCGGTGCCGTCAGGACCTGATGCGAAGGTGGTGTCGGTGCTGCTGGTGTCGCAGCGCCACCGCGACGGTTGCTGCTGGCGCACTACGAACGAGCGGGGGCGCGAGGCCGCAAGTCGTTCATACATGCGGGCATGGCGGTTGCACGTCTGCCCGTCATGGCGGCCCATCACTTCACCATCGATGTTGAGGAATACTTTCAGGTTGCGGCCCTGGAGCCGTATGTCGCGCGCAGCGACTGGGACCGTTACCCATCCCGCGTAGCAGCGCAAATGGAGCGGCTCTTGGCGCTGCTCGCGCGGCATAACGCGCGCGCCACGTGCTTTGTCGTCGGCTGGGTCGCCGAGCGCCACCGGGACTTGATTCGAACGATTGCCCGTGCGGGGCATGAGATTGCGTCCCACGGCTGGGATCACGCGCGGGTGACGAAGCTGACTCCGACGCAATTCCGCAGCTCCGTGCGCCGCTCGAAGCGGGAGCTCGAGGACATCACCGGCGTCCCGGTCGTGGGATTTCGTGCGCCGAGTTTCTCGATCGTGGCGGGTGGGGAGTGGGCCCTCGATATCCTGCTCGAGGAAGGGTACGGCTACGACTCGAGCCTGTTTCCAATCCGGCGTCCCGGATACGGATATCCAACGGGGCGGTCGGATCCATATTTTATCGAGCGTTCCGCCGGCCGGCTCGCGGAGATTCCCCCGGCGACGCTGCGCTGGGGCGGCATGCGGCTCCCCGCGGCGGGCGGCGGCTACTTCCGGCTTCTGCCGTACGGTGTGGTACGCGCGGCACTGCGGCAATGCGAGCGCCGGCACGTGCCGGGCACGTTCTATATCCATCCATGGGAGATCGATCCCGACCAACCCCGCGTTCATGTCCCCTGGCTGACGCGCGCGCGACACTATCGTGGGCTCCGGAGGACCGTGCCGCGCCTCGAGCGCCTGTTGACCGAATTCCGGTTCGTGCCGATCCGCGAAACCATGTTGTCGCTGCGGCGGCGTTCGAGCCGCCCGATCGGTCTCCACAAGAGATCTGCGTGAGCGACCCGCGCCCACAGCTCGAACTCGTAACACTCAACGGTGATGCGCGCGCATGGGACGAATTTGCGACACGCGCCGAGGGCAGCAGCTTTTGTCACCTGAGTAGTTGGCGTCAGATCCTCAGCGATACGCTCGGCGCGGAGTGTCTGTACTGGGCGGCCGCGGACGCCGAGGGCGCGTGGCAGGGCATTCTGCCGCTCGTGCGCGTGCGAAGCCGGATCTTTGGCCACTACCTGGTCTCGCTGCCGTTTCTCAACGACGGCGGACCCCTCGGATCACCCGCGGCACGCGACCGGCTGGTCGGGGAGGCAGTCACGGAGGCGCGCCGCAGCGCCGCCGATCTGCTCGAGCTGCGGACACGCGATCCCTGCGGTCTCGAGCTTCCGGTCTCGTCGAGAAAGATCACGGTCCTTCTGCAGTTGCCGTCCGACGCCGACGCATTGTTCCGGTCATTCCCCGCCAAGCTCCGCAGTCAGATTCGCCGTCCGATGAAGGAAGGGCTCATTGTGCGGTTCGGGCCCGAGCAACGAGAAGCGTTCTACGAGGTGTTCGCGCGGGCCATGCGAGACCTCGGTACCCCCGTGTTGCCGCGCGCCTTCTTCGAACGAATCGCTGCCGCCTTTCCGCAGTTCGCCGTGTTCGGGGTCGTGTACCGGGGCGATCAACCGCTTGCGGCAGGCTGCGGCTTCATCTGGCGTGACGAGTTCGAGATGACGTGGGCCGGAGCGCTGCGCGAATCGCGTCCACTCTCGGCCAACATGCTGCTGTATTGGGCGTTCATGGAGCAGATGATCGCCCGCGGCGTGCGCGTGTTCAACTTCGGTCGCTGCACACCGGGCGGCGGAACGCATCACTTCAAGCAGCAGTGGGGTGGCAGGGACGTCCCGTTGCCCTGGCGCCAGTTCAGCACAGGCGCGGTGAAGGCACCGCCGTCGCCAGGCGATCCCGCATTCTCGTGGGGACCGCGGCTCTGGCGGCGCTTGCCCTTGTCCATCGCCAATCGCCTCGGGCCCCGGTTGGTGCGATTCATACCGTGAACGCCTGGCGACACCAGACTCCCGTCCATTCACCACTGTCGCCGGCGGCGCTGCTGCAGGGCCTGCGGGCAGCGCTCAGTCGCAACGGCGCCCACCGGCATGCGGCGGCGCAGGTCGAGGCGCTACTCGAAGAGCGGTATGCGCCCCGAGCCGTGCTGCTGACCGAAAGCGGGACGGCGGCGCTGACGGCGGCCCTCGTCGGTTTGCAGCGAGATCACGAGGCTCAGGTTGTCGCGATCCCCGCCTACTCGTGTTACGACGTCGCGACCGCGGTTGAAGGCGCCGGCGCGCGGGCGCTACTCTACGATATCGACCCGAGCACACTCGGACCGGATCTCGTGCAAGTGGAAGCCGCGCTACGCCGCGGCGCGACCGCCGTGGTGGTCGCTCATCTGTATGGTTGCCCGGTCGATCTCACCACGGTCAAGCGACTGGCGGTCGCAGCAGGGGCTGTGGTCATCGAGGACGCAGCGCAGGGCGCAGGGGCGACGATGAGCGCCCGTCCGGTCGGGACGCACGGCTCACTCGGCGTCTTCAGTTTCGGCCGAGGAAAGGGGTTGACGGGGGGCCGCGGCGGCGCGTTGCTTGCGTTTGACGACCGCGGCGCGCTGGCGCTTGAACGGGTGCGCGGGATGCTGGCCGAGCCGCGCCGCGGATGGACAGAGCTGGGATTGATCAGTGCACAGTTGCTCTTGGAGCGGCCAGCGCTGTATGGCCTGCCAGCGTCCCTTCCGTTCCTCCATCTTGGCGAGACGATCTATAGAGAGCCGCGACCCCTCAGAACATCAGCAACAGCATCTTGCGCGATCGTCGCCGCGACCTGGAGACTGGCGGATCGAGAAGCGGAGGTACGGCGAGCCAATGCCGAACGTCTCCTGCTGGAGTTGCGGCAACAGCCTGGCTTCGCGGTAATCGAGACGTCTCCTACCGCGCGACCAGGATACCTGCGGCTCCCGGTGATCACCTCGCCACATGCGCGTCGCGCCGCGACGCAAGCCGCTGCGCGACGCCTGGGCGTGGTGCCCGGTTATCCCCAGCCGCTGTGCGACCTGCAGCCGTTCGCCACGCGGTGCCTGAACCGCAACGACGCGTTCCGTGGGAGTCGGTTGCTCGCGGAACGCCTCTGTACCTTTCCGACTCACGGACGACTCGACGCGGGAGATCTGGCGGGCCTCGAGCGCTGGATTCGCGAATGGGGACGATCCCAGTAGCCGGACGAGCGCTCGCTGTGCTAGCGACCGCAGTCTTGGTGCAGTGCGGTTCGACCGGCCGCGCAGCCTCGTCCGCAACGAGAGATACCGTGTTCGTGGAGGATTTCGAAACGGGAAGTCTCGCGTCGTGGACCGACGGCGTGGATCCGGCGCGTCATCACGTCGTGATGGATCCGAGCCAGGCGCAATCGGGCAGCCGTTACCTGCAGGTGACCTATCGCGCCGGTGGCGATGGCGGGTGGCTGACGCATTTCTTCCCGTCCGGTTATGACTCTTTGTATGTGAGCTATTACGTCCGCTTCCCCGCGGGCTGGCAAGGCGGGACAAAGCTCGTTGCGCTCTACGGCTCGCGTACCGACGATCAATGGTCGGCTTTTGGAAAAGCCGGTTTGTGTCCGGCCGGCGACGATTTCTTTGCGGCGATGCTCATCGCCGAGGGAACGGGCGACCCTGGCCCGCTGCGTTTCTATTCCTATTACCCGGCGATGGCGCGGGAACCGGACGGCGTCACGTGCTGGGGCCGATACGGCGACGGGGCCGAGCGCTACGTCGAACCACTCACCATGAGTCGCGGTGTCTGGCACCACGTGGAGTTCTGGGTGAAGCTCAACACGCCGGGACACGGGAACGCCACACAGAGTTTCTGGCTCGACGGCGTCCCGCGTGGCACATGGCCGGCATTGAGTTTCCGAAGCAGTTCTCGACTGCGACTCAATGCCGTGCAACTGACATTCAACCGCGGCACATCCGGCGGAACCGCCACGCAAACGCTCGACGTCGATCACCTTGTTGTGACGACCAAACCCAACGTGTTACCACCGGAGATGTGACCCCGGCCACGCCTCCCTCCTCACGACGTTCGGATTCTCGTTGCTAGTCCAGCAGATCGCCGCGCTTGCGCGTCCTTGGTCATTGTTGCTATGGTGCCACAGCCAAACGGCGTCACAAGGAACCGGAAACACCGTGATTGCCGCCACATCCTGCGCAGTGCCCCGCAGGCAAATTGGGATGCTGTAGCAAAATTGGAGCGCTGCTCAGAGCAAAACCGCTGAAAAGCGGTGACGCAGAGCTACGGGACTACCGCAACGTCGTTGCCAAGTCCGCCGGGCCGCCAGCGATGACCCACAGGGGTCGAGGCTGGCGGTTCTTTTTTTGGGGAGTAGTTAGAGAAGCTTAGTTCGGCAGGATCGCACCCCCTCGCTGGGGAGCGCGAAAAAGGCAAACCCGGCGAAAGCCGGCGACGCAAAGCCACGAGGCTACCGCACGCTGTTCGAGTGCCACGCCAGTCGGGCCGCCGAACCTCTTGGGAGGGGGTTATGCACGTTCGCTACGGGCAGTTCTGGGTTCTGATGGCGGTGGTGCTCCTTGCGGCTTGCGATCTCCAGCCGCGGAGCAGCACCGGCGTGGACAACCCGGTCGCCCAGATCGTCGTCTATCCCGACACACTGACGCTCGATCCTCAACAAAGCTTCCAATTTCGCGTCTTCGGCCGCACCCAGGCCGGCGACAGCATGCCGGTGTCGGTTCGCTGGGAGGCCTCGGCGGGTTCGGTTTCCGCCTTCGGGGTCTACACAGCGGACACGTCGGCGGCCGACGCAGTCGTGACCGCGACGCTCAGTACCTCGACCACGAGCGGTACGGCGCGGGTGAAGAAACGCCGTCTAGTGCGCGTCGTCATCAATCCGAAAAGCACGGCACTCGCGGTAGGCGGTTTTCAGCAGTTCGCAGCATATGGCGTCAAGAACACCGGCGATAGCGCGAGCGTCTCGGTCACGTACTCGGCCACGGGTGGTACTATCTCGAGCGCAGGTGGCTACACAGCGGGACAGATCGCGGGGGCCTACCGCGTGATTGCCAAGCAGAACGGCGGCTCGCTCGCCGATACTTCGGCCGTTACCGTTGCCGCAGCGCCGCCACCACCACCGCCGCCACCGCCGCCGCCACCGCCGCCGCCGCCGCCG
>WNGO01006854.1_pt1 | contig 10568 bp, 10 predicted proteins | sample 5400511 | NCBI WGS metagenome assembly WNGO01 (sample SAMN13153380, study PRJNA577476) | soil metagenome | isolation source: 20 cm soil or saprolite under Garry oak tree replicate 2 | place: USA:California | collected 2016-06-15
AGACGCAAAAAGCGCAAAACAGCATCCCAGGCTTTCATTATTTTATTTTCCTCGCATGGATTAGAAAAACCCACCAACAAAGAGGCTGCTATTATTTCTCTTTTTTATTTGTCGAGTCTGGCCTAACTGGACCGTTGCTTGTCGAACTGTCTATGGAGTGCAGATCCATAACCCAGTCGTGCGCGGATCGGCACCAGCCTTGTGACTTTGGCCGGAGCTCGGCTCGCTGGCGCGCCGTGCCGATCCGGATGATCGACGGCGGAATAAAAACGAGTCGCTCTCAATATCGTGCACATCCGGTTTTTCCAGCATAGCGATAATTTGACCAAACCATCACACGGAATTCATTCCGAATCAGTAATCGTGTCACAGTAGGATTCTAGTTTCGGGTAATCGAGAATTTCGGCCGTGCGAAGTTGGCAACTTTTCGGCATCCGTGGCCGATGCTTCTTCGTGCTCTCGGGTACTTTGATTAAGATAAAACAATTTTTTCGTAAAGCATCGTTTTCTAGCTTGACATGATTGAGCGCGAGAGTTAGGCGTGGCCTTACTGTCTCGACGCAAGGGTTCCCTTCGTCCTACCCCAGCTCACGCCAACGTTCCCTTGTCCGCAACCACTGGATTTGTATTTTACAATCTGAAAGGGAGAAGCTTTTATGAAACCGTATCACGGTAAGCCAATCGGCGACGAATATACTCCGAAGTCACCGTTCGTCAAATCGGGGATGTTTGGACGAATGTTTCCAGGACTCGCAGTGCTGGATGTTCCTGACCAAGCTCTCGTCGCGCTTGGTCAGGCTATGAAAGAGAACACGCAAGATGCCGCGGGGGATAATAAAACGATCCCCTCAGGATTTACGTATTTCGGACAATTTATTGATCACGATATCACTTTCGACCCGACCCCAATTCCAGAGAGACATGTCGACCCGCTCCGCATCCACAATTTCCGCACGCCAAAACTGGATTTGGACAGTCTTTACGGCCTCGGGCCCGCCGCTCATCCTTTTATGTATCAACGTAGCGAAGCCGGTGCCGGTCCCTTGTTCCTGATCGGTCGAAATCGGGAAAGTAAAGACCAAAACGGCGCTACTATCCCGACACGTCAAAATGATTTGCCGCGCCACAACGATAACGGCTTTGCCATGATCGGTGATCCACGCAATGACGAAAACCTAATTGTAGCTCAGCTCCATATCGCGTTCCTCAAATTTCACAATAAGGTTGTTGATCATCTGCAGGCTAGCGGTCTCGATGATGAAAAGCTATTCGCGGAAGTCCGAAAGAAAGTAACATGGCACTATCAATGGATTGTCCTTCACGATTTTTTGCGCCGTGTCATCGATCCCGCCGTACTGGATGATGTACTTCAGCATGGTCGTAAATTCTATCACTTTCGTGACGACGCATTCATACCGATCGAATTTTCGGTGGCGGGATACCGGCTGGGTCATAGCATGGTCCGCGAGGAATACGATTATAACAGGGTATTCGGTCCCGGGCCCGGTCGATTGGCCAGGGCCACCTTGGGAATCCTGTTTGCGTTTACCGGGTTTTCGGGCAGAGACATCGCTGGAAGTATTCAAGAAATGCCGGTTCCCACGAACTGGATTATTGACTGGCGGCGCTTCTTCGAATTGCCCCGCACAAATCCAAATTCGCCCGTACTCAATCTCAGCCGGAAACTGGATCCATTTCTTGTCCCAGCGCTTCATTCGTTGCCCGGCAGCGATGCAGCGAATCCGAAACCCACAGACTCGTTGGCGGTCCGCAACCTGCTGCGCGGAAACCGCATGCAATTACCTTCGGGTCAAAGCGTCGCCGCTGCCATGCGCCTCCACCGGCTATCGTCAAACGAGATCGCTTCAGGATCAGACGGTGCCGTCGCAAAAGCCCAAGGATTGGAGCATCAAACACCACTCTGGTACTACATCCTCAAAGAAGCTCAGATCAAAGGCGAAGGTCAACATCTGGGTCCAGTGGGAAGCCGGATTCTAGCGGAAGTTTTCGTTGGTATTCTCCAAGGAGACAGTAATTCGTTCTTGGCTCAAAATCCGGCGTGGACACCGGACTTGCCTGCGAAGACTGCTGGGACGTTCACGATGGTTGACCTGTTGAACTTTGTCGGTGAAGTCAATCCGATCGGAGACTAAAAATTTCCACGACGAGCCTAGCAGCAATATGTCATTTGACGGTGATAGAGGATCTGCACAGATCATATCGGGCTGACCGCTTCACTTGAATCGCTCCTTTAACCGTGTGCATGGAAGGGACCGTTTATGCCAGGAAACTTTTTGCCGATTCCGGATTGGTTCTCAACCGAAAATCAAGGCGGCGGTATCGCCGTTGCCGATTTGTCAAACAATGGTCAGCAGAATTTGATCGTCTTCGCGGTTGACGCGCCCCCGGGGCAAAATCGCGGAGTCTTTCGCATCGGGCGGAAACTAGACGCCAACGGCAATGTCACAGGCGCTTGGACGCCGTGGATCGATGTGCCGGATTGGTTCTCATGGGAGAATCAGGGAGCGGATGTCGCTGTAGCCGACCTGGACAAAGATGGCAAACAGGATCTGGTCGTCTTTATGATCGACAACGCACCCGCCCAGAACCAGGGGTATTATCGGGTCGGCAAAGCACTGGACGCGAACGGAAATGTCAACGGCGGCTGGGGCGCTTGGATTCCGATTCCCGATTGGTTCTCCTGGGAAAACCAATATGGCTCGATTGCGCTTGCCGACCTGGATGGCGATGGCAACTTGGAGGTGCTGGTTCTCATGGTCGATAATGCGGCGGAGAAGAATCGCGGGGTCTATCGCATCGGGCGCAAGCTGGACACCAACGGCAACGTCACGGGGGGTTGGACGCCTTGGCTCGATGTGCCGGATTGGTTCTCTTGGGAAAATCAGGGCGCGGGTATTACGGTCGTCGATCTTGAGAACACGGGGAAGCACGATCTGATCGTATTCATGATCGACAATGCCATCGAACAAAACCAGGCCTTTTACAAGATCGCCAAGAACATCGATATAAACGGCAATCCTGCCGGCGGGTGGAGTCTGTGGCGCGGCGTGCCGAGTTGGTTTTCCTGGGAGAATCAGGGCGGCGCCGTCGCGGCGATTTCCAACGGCAAACCGGCGATGGCTGTGATGATGGTCGACAATCCCCCCGGCCAGAATACGGGATGGTATCGCGCCCTGCCGCTCGATAACGATCCCCGGCGCGACGGCCAATGGGAACTATTGCCTTTCCATTCCGGCGTCCTCGCCGTTCATGCGGCGTTATTGCCTAAAGGCAAGGTGCTTTTCTTCGCTGGCTCCGGCAGTAGCGCGAAGCGATTTGCCAGTCCGGACTTCGGCAACATGGCGAAGAAAATTTTCACCAGCGTCGTCTGGGACACTGAAGCGCCGCCGCCGAACAATTTCTTTCATCCCAATACGATCTTTGGCGCTGACGGACATCCTTTTGATTTCTTCTGTGGTGCGGACACGTTCCTCCCCGACGGTCGCCTGCTCTCGGCTGGAGGAACCCTCGGCTACAATCCTTTTCGAGGCCGGGCGGATGCGACCGTGTTCGATCCGCAAACTCAACAATGGTCGTTTGTCGCCAAGATGGCTCACGGCCGGTGGTACCCGACGCTGATCACTCTCGGCGATGGGCGCGTTCTCGCGGCCACCGGGTTGACCGAAGCTTTCGACGAACCTCACAACGAAACAGTCGAAATCTACTCGGCTGCGACCAACAAATGGGAATTGCATGAATTCTTTCCGAACTTCCCCGGCCTGCCGCTCTACGCCCATCTATTTTTGCTGGCCGACGGCCGGATCTTTTTCGACGGCGGCCGCATGGACGACGAGCTGGAGGTTGAACCCTGTATCTTCGATATCACGAAGCACCCGATCCAAACCGTGCCGGTGCCCGGCGAAAGCGGGGGCGGCATGCGCAATCAATCCGCGAGTGTGATGATGCCGCCGGCGCAAGATCAGAAAGTCATGCTGATCGGCGGCGGTCCCGCCGGCAAACCCAACAAGACAGACGCCATCGACAATGTCGACATCGTCGATCTCAAGGCGCCGAATCCGCATTTTGTCCCCATCGCGCCGTTGAATCTCCCGCGGCTGCATCTGAACGCTGTCCTGCTGCCGGACCGGACCGTCTTTGTGAACGGCGGGTCGTTGAAGCAGGAAGACGAGCCTCTGGCTAGACTGCAATCGGAGATTTACGATCCCGCTACGGGTACGTGGACTTTGACGGCAGCTTGCACTGTGCCTAGACTCTATCATTCCACAGCCGTGCTTCTGCCGGACGGACGCGTTGTCGCCTCCGGCGGCAACCCTGAGGCGGGTGTCCATGTTGAATGGGACCAGGATCCCGAAGAAGAAATGCGCCTCGAGATCTTCAGCCCGCCTTATCTCTTCAGAGGGCCGCGTCCGTCCATGACAGCGGCTCCCGAGCAGTGGAATTACGGCCAGGCTGTGGATATCAAATCGCCGCAGGCGGGAACTCTGCGCTGGGCTCACCTCGTCGCAAACTGCGTCACGACTCACTCCTTTGACATGAACCAACGCCTGATCGATCTACCGATTGCCTCCCAGGCAAACGGAACTGTGCGGGTGAACGTAACCAACAATCCTAACATCGCGCCACCGGGCTGGTACATGTTATTCATCGTCGATAATAACGGTGTGCCGTCGGTCGCCCGTTGGGTACATCTAAGTTGAAGCGTCACAGCTCTGTTGTCTGAGAGAACCTTTGCAGTGTGACCGCCAAGAGAAATATTGAGCCGGCCGAGCGGCTGCTGAATGATCGAAACGGTGCAACACACCAAGATGCTCACGTACGTTTGGCTAGTATTTAGCGAGTATTATCGCGCGCGGGTCGATCCGCTCGGCGATTTCCTCGTATCCGGCTTGTTTGATTATTGGGTCGGATTGCCAGGGTAATTCTGACGAGCAGCCCAGACGCAAAAAGCGCAGACAGCGTCCCAGGCGTCAAAAGGCTGCTACTGTTTTCTCTTTTTTGTTTGTCGAGTTCGGTCTAACCGGACCGTTGCTTGTCGAACTGTTTTATGGCGTGCAGATCCATAACCCAGTCGCGGGCGGATCGGCACCAACCTTGTGACTTTGGCCTAAGCTCGGCTCGCTGCCGCGCTGTGCCTATCCGGATATTGAATAACTGTGGGTCGGTCACGGCTGCCGCATAGATCGCCGTGCCGCATTCGGGGCAGAACGCTTGGGCGCGTTTGGCGCCGCTTTCGGCGGTCTTTACATAAATCTTTGGTTGTCCGCTGCGCAAGCTAAACGCATCCTTTGCCGCAGGAACACTCATGCGAAAGGCGGACCCCGATAAGGTCTGACAATCCGTGCAATGGCATAGCCCGGCCTTGTCGGGATCGACTTCCGCGACGTAGGTGATGTAGCCGCAATGGCACGCGCCGTCGATCTTCATAAACAGTCACCTCCACGTGGTCCGTCAAGCAGACTTGCGCTCAATCGCCTCGCGCGAATTCGTGTTCGTGTAGCGTGTTCGTGCTCGGCTGGATTTCACGGTCACGTTCACGGACACGATCAGGTCCATGCGCACCTGACGAATCACCGACTCACGGTTGCCGCCCGACGCCGATTAATATTTAGCGATTATCTCCTGCTCTAACTGGGTGAGCTGATCGGCGATCACTTGCTGGTCGATCCTCTCGGCGATTTCCTCGTAGCCGGCTTGTTTGACCATTGCGGGAAAGCGGGTCTTGAGCTGTTCCAAAGTCCAGCGCACCGGATCTTCCACGCCTTCCTCTTTCATCTTGTGAGCCTCACGTTCGCCGCCGGAGGCGCCGACGTGATAATGGGGGTTTTTGTAAAAGCAGTCGAAGCGGAGAATTCTTTTTCCCTCGTCCTCCGAACCGGCGGTCGTAATGTCGAACGTCAGCCCTTCATCGGTGCCGCCGAGGCCTTGTCGGTGCGCGACGGTCATGCGCATTCCCGCCTGCTCGATAACAATCGGATCGCTCTTTGTCGTCGACGCTGTTTGGTTTTCCATCAATCCACCCTCCTGTAAAGATAGTTTCGATCTTGGCTGAACTCATTACACTTTGGTTCCTACCTGTCAAACCCGTATCGTATACGGGATTTTTGACTAAAGGCGATTACTGTAGCCAGCTTTATGAAATTATTTCGCAACAGAGTCAGAGCCGTTTGTTGAGAGAGGCGATGCGGCGAGAAGGCGAGTGAACACAGCGTAAGCCTCGTACCTTCGATAGCGTGGTTACCTTCAAGTCCGGAAAGAGACGTTCGCAAATCGTGGCGGCTGCGTTACCTGAAGTCACGAGTTACTTGTAACGGGAATTTCCACCTAATTGTATGCGAATTGTGTCAGTGAAATACAAACATCGAGTGGCCAGCCAGCGTCATATTCTTAAGTTCTTATGAGAAAGTGACTTCTCTAAACATCTTAAGGGCAATGCCGACTTGCCTGCGTTTCCCTGGCACGAGCCTTGCGCTACATCTTGGGGAAAGGAGGAAATAGTATGGCCAGCTTTGGCTCCAAAGAAAATTTCAAAATGAAATCTTTGAAACTTATAAGGTCTCTGGTCTTTCTAATTATTCCGTTCTCCTTGGTCGTCGGCTGTACCGCAGCTCCTGACCGCATTCTATTGAGGGAACACGCGTACGACGATTACTGCCACATGAAAGTAGAGACCCAGGGCGATCCGCTAAGGCCAACCGAGCGCGAAGTTGTCGATTACTACGGGCCGTGCGATGAACGGCCGCCGGGATAATCAGAAAGACTTCTTGAGTCGGCAGACCTAACAAGGACGCTTGTCACTGCGAGAAGTGGATCAAGCAATACTCGACCGCAATATTAACCGACGATTTTTTACTCCACGAGTTGGGCAGCCCAGGCGACTCAATCCGCGTATTTCGCGACAAAATGGTCCCAGGGCGCGCTCTAATGCTTGCCGATGAACTCGAGGACATGGCGGTTGAAGACCTCGGGCTGCTCCCAGTTGATCGAGTGGGATGCCTCGGGCAGCACGATGAACTCGGCGCCCGGGATATGGGCGAGCTGCCGCCGCATAACCCAGGGCGGCGCCTGCAGGTCCTGATCGCCGGGCATCAACAGCGTCGGCACCCGAATCGTCGCGAGCTTCGCGAACGTGATCGTCGTGCGTTGCGGCTGCGCCTTCGCACCCTTCTGTTGCGAATGGTGATGAATCTCCAGCCAGCGTTGCAGACCCTCGGGGTTGGTCGCCATGTATCCCATGCTCACTTCGCGAAACTCCGGGGGCCAACCCCTAAACCCCGGAAGCGTAGTCTTCTCTCGAAGCTTGCTCAATTCTTCGTCGACGATGGCGCCGCCGCTGGCGGCAACGACCAGACTGCGAAGCCGCTCCGGATGCCAGAGAACGTAGTCATACGCGGCGAAGCCGCCGCCTGCCACGCCGACCAGATGAAATCGATCGATCGCTCTACTGCGGCCCCAGCCGCGACGATCGAAGGTGATCACCCGATACCCCGCCTCGACCAAGCCCGGAATGTTGTCCTGCCAACTGTCGGCGGTGCCTGTGTTCGCATGGAGCAGCACGAGCGGCACGCCGCTACCGCCGCCGTCCGTGTACCAGAGGCGCACGCCTGGGAGATCCGCGTATCCCTCAAACCGCGAGACAGAAGTCTGTGCCGCGGATGCCATAACCATGAACAACGATCCCGCGCCGGCGTGCAGTCCCAGCAGCGCCGCAGCGGTAAAGCCAATATCCATCAGGGGTGTTCCATTCATCGGGCTTCTCCAAAGCTTGAACTTCTCGGTGCCGGTCCACATTATCACCGACTGGAATATCAAGCGGCCGACTCAGAAAGCAGACCGGCCCATACCGGATCTTTTGGGGCAAACCGTAGTTGAAAAGGCCGCGTTATGTCAACTTGAAACCGACTTAAATCGAAACGCGCGACCTGTGCCGGTTCGAGAAAATAAAAAGTTGGTAACAAAGTTTAATCGTCATTCCGGGCAACCCCGGCAAAGGCCGGGGGCGACCCGGAATCCAGGAGTTTCAAAGATTTTTGGATGCCCGGTTTTCACCGGCATGACGGCATAATCGTGAATGACTTATTCAAACAACTTCAAAGCCAGGACACTAGATAGGAAATTGGAGTCGGGATAAGAATCCAGCAGAACAATCTTTACAGTCTTGTTCTCACCTATTTCCGTCGCCTTCCTGTCTGCCGAAGTTGCTCGACCAAATCCTCGTATACTTCTCGCCGGTGCCCTACCGCGAAGATCCGAAGCGTCCGAGTTTTAGTGACTACTTCATATACGACACGGAAGCGTCGAACTTTATATTTCCGTAGTCCGGCTAACTCACGAAGTAAAGGCGCGCCGTCGTACGGGTTTGAACTTAACTTGCGGATCGTCTGCTTGATGCTGCGTTTTAAGTCCGGCGGCAGGTGACGAATGATCTCTGCGACATGAGGCGGTATATCCGGCCGATAAACCGCCATTAACGCTTACGTCGCTTGCGTAGCCGCAGAGGCTCGCCAAATACTGCTTCGAAGGACAGCCCCGTTTTTCTCTTCGAATAGAAACTCCGGCTTTCACGGACCTGGCTCATTAAAGAAGGATCGCTTAAGACGTCGAGACTATCTTTTAAACGCTCGTATTCGGCGAAATTGACCAGTACGGCGGCGGGCTTACCGTTACGGGTGACGACAATTTCCTCTTCCTGCTCGGCAACACCGGTTACGAGCTCAGGCAGACGAGTTTTAACTTCCGATATGGGCATCGTTTTCGACATATTTGACCCCCACCAAATAGACCAAAATTTTGGTCTATTCGAGAATAACCTCCTTTATCCTTATGATCAACCAAGCCGAAATGCGATGGTGGAGCAAACGTTGCTGTCATGCATGCAGTCAATTGCACCAAAGCCCCACGTGCTGCGATTTCAGTACGAATTTGTAAACCCGCGCCGCATCCCCGCTGAGAATGGGTACTTCGACTGCTGCGGGCGTATCGGTCGGCTGGATCGCACCTGTCCGCGGTCGGCGCCGCCGCGCGATCGCTGTCGAACGACAAATCGAAAGTTACGACGGTTTCATTCGCCACAAACGTTAGTTCGCCCAGAAAATGCCCCATCATGGTAAAACCACCGAGTCGGACCAACCCTTCCGGTTCATGATCGATTCCTCCGTCCGAACGCGGCGACGAAACTTGGTTCGCTCGTCCGTCGTAGAAGCCAACGATTGTGCGCTCTTTGCCCCAAGCCTCCATCCCCGATCCTTGATTGCCAACCTCAAGATTTAAGTGCACCGCGGTGTGATAGATCGCTACCAGCGTCGGTTCGCGGAGCAGCGCCGGCAAAATCTCCTCCCTTGGGAGCTGTTTATATTTACTCGCGTATACATCCGCCGGCACAGCGAGGTCGGCAGAATCGACATCCAGCGGGAAGAGATACTTTGCCGCACCCGATTCCAATAGCTCTCTTAACTGGCGAATCGTGTCGCCCACGAACCGGCAAGGCGCGACGAACCGTCCACCTTGGTATGACGCGGCGAAATCCTTCTTGCCCTGGAAACATGTTTGCGGCTCCAAGGGATTGTGCAGACGCGCGCCGAACTGTTGCTGATAGCGATAGGCATTGGCGATCTCGGTCGCTGTAAAGAACCATTGATCTCTAGCAAAGGATTGTCCGAAGGAGACTGCGAGGATAAAGGCTACGCTTATGAATGAACTGAGCTTAAACATAAACACCTCCAGCAATCAGTTATTCCATCTGAATCCGCTCAGCTGTCGGTGAAGGGGTTCAAAGATGATGAACGGAAGTCGCCCACGGACCGTAAAGTGAAACGCTATGCTATCGGCTTGAGCAAACACTGTGCCCGGCAAGAAAAATTAGCGCAGAAAATCCAAGTGGCGGGAAGCCAAAGCCTTTTTTGCGATTGCAATTTCTTCCCGACTCATCGGGACAGCACTGAACGAAACTTTTGGATACATGGTGTATCCAAAAGTTTCGATTCTACCTGGCCAATGAGCGATTCAATCAGGTGGGACACGTCGGGGGTATAGTAAGAAGTAAAGAGTCAGGAGTAAGGAGTTAGGAGTCAGGAGTTCGGAATATCCCTCACTTCGTGGCTTACTGACTTCCGCTATCGCGCTAATAAGATCTCTTTGCCTGCTTTGCGTTTAAACCACAATTGGCCTCCTTCTCCCCGCGACAGGATGACAGCATCGCCTAACGCCTAACCCGTCACGCCTTACTTCCTCTCTTTATCCAGTTCCCGGACGACTTCGGTGGTCACGCTCCAGTCGACAATATCGCCGGGCTTGATGCTACCGGCTTTTTGCTTCGTGCTCTTCAACGTCGTCTCGATGAAATCTATGACCGCTTCGTCCGTGGTCCTGCCGGTGTCGCGAAAGGATTTCACCATCTGCGCCACCGAGAGGCGCGCTTCCTTATCGTTCAGATTCAGAAACTGCTTGACGAACGCTTCCGCTTCGGCGCGATTGGCCGCGATGTAGCGGCGGATACGCTCCAGGCCGCGCACGATCGCTTTCACCTCGGCCCGGTCTTGCTGCAGTTTCTT
>WNGO01005208.1_pt1 | contig 10567 bp, 10 predicted proteins | sample 5400511 | NCBI WGS metagenome assembly WNGO01 (sample SAMN13153380, study PRJNA577476) | soil metagenome | isolation source: 20 cm soil or saprolite under Garry oak tree replicate 2 | place: USA:California | collected 2016-06-15
TTCGCAAGGTCGATCTCTCCGATGCGCCGCGCGGGCCGATCCGCTTCGACGACTTCGGCAACCCGATCGAGAACGTCTACGTGCGCAAGGTCGAGAAGGTGAACGACCGTCTGCAGAACACGGTCATCCACACATTCCCGAACGTGTCGCAGTTCGGGCCCTACAAGGCCGACGACTATCTGAAGAACCCGGTGTACTCCCGCGATTTTCCACCCTGCCGGCACTGCTAACGTCGGAGGGGGCTCTCCGGAGCTCGAACAGGAGGAAGGATGCCGTGGCCACCGTCGGTATCGTAGGGCTCGGGCTGCTCGGGCACGCCATCGCATCGCGCCTGCTGGCCGGTGGCCATCAGGTCGTGGGCTACGACGTCCTGCCCGACAAGGTGGACGCGGTGACGGCTCGGGGCGGCAAGTCGGCCTCGTCGGCCGCCGAGGTCGCGCGCGCGTCGGAGATCGTGTGCACCGTGCTGCCGTCCCTCGTCACCGTGGAGGAGGCGATTCTCGGGCGCGGCGGCGTGCTCGAGGGCTCCCGCCCCGGCCAGGTCGTCGTGCAGATGAGCACGATCTCGCCGGCGCTCACCGAGCGGCTCGCCCGCGAGACGGAGGCGCGCGGGCGCGATTTCCTCGACTGTCCGATCAGTGGAACCAGCGCCCAGGTCACGGGATCGTGATCGTCGGTGGCGCTCTCGCCGTCTACGAGCGCTGGCGTCCGCTGCTCGAGACGATCCTGCCCCGCGCGATCCACGTCGGGCGGGCCGGCCACGCGATGGTGGTGAAGCTCGCCGCGAACCTCCTCGTCGCGCTGCACAGCGCCGCCGCGGCCGAAGCCCTGACGCTGGTGAAGAAGGCCGGGCTCGACCCCGCGCTCGTGCTCGACGTGCTGACGACCAGCGCGGCGGCGTCGCGCATGCTCGAAGTCCGCGGCCCGCTCATCGTCAAGGGCGACTTTCCTCCCCAGATGAAGCTCGAGCTCTTCATGAAGGACCTGCACCTCATCCAGGACGCGGCCCGCTCGGCCGGCGCCGCGCTGCCGTTGACCGACGTGGCCGAGCGCCTCTATGCGACCGTGCAGCGCGCGGGCCATGGTAGTGAAGACCTCGCGGTCGTCGTCAAGGTCATCGAGACGCTGAACGGGCGGTAAGCGAGAGGGGCGCCATGGCGAACTTCGGCATCGCGGGGGTGGACTGGCAGCAGCGCATCAACTGGGACCGGCTGCGCAAGTATCGGCTGGAGCGCGCGCGCGAGCGGATGAAGGCCCACAACCTGGGCGCGCTGCTGCTCATGTACGACGAGAACGTGCGCTACGTGACGAGCACGCTCACGCCGGGCTGGAACCGGCTCAAGCCCGGACTGCGTTACGCGCTGCTCTGCGGCGACGGCCCGCCCGTGCTGTTCGAGCAGGGCGACATCGGGTTTCAGATCCAGCGCCACGCGCCCTGGATTCCGAAGGAGAACATCCGCTACTCGTACGCGTGGATCAAGGGTGCAGCGGGACCGGCGTCGCGGCAGCAGGTGAAGAAGTTCACCGACGCCATCGTCAAGGAGATGAACCGCTACCAGGTGGCCGACAAGCCGCTGGGCGTGGACTTCATCGACATCAACATGATCAACCAGTTCCGGGATTCGAAGCTCACGTGGGCCGACGGCATGACGGCGATGATGGAGGCCCGCGCCATCAAGAACGAGGACGAGCAGGAGTGCTTGCGGATCGTCGGGGCCATCGGCGATGCCGCCCACTGGGAGACGATGCGGTTCCTCAAGCCCGGCCTCACCGAGAACCAGGTGACCGCCCACATCATGGAGTTCCTGTACAACATCCCGGGCATGGAAGACGTCGAGGACGTCATCGTCTCGTCGGGGCCCAACACGTGGCCGAACTGGCGGAACTTCTCCGACCGCATCATCAAGCCCGGCGAGATCGTCTTCATGGATCTGGCCGCGCTCACCTGGAACGGCTACAAGTCGTGCTACTACCGCACGTACTGCGTGGGGAAGAAGCCGACCCAGGAGATGAAGGACTACTACGCGACCGGGCTCAAGTGGCTCTACGACTCCATCAACACGGTGCGGCCGGGCGTGACGACGCGGGACATCGCGCTGAAGTGGCCGTCGGCCAAGGAACGGCCTCGGGGTCGCGCAGTACGATCCGCCGGTCATCTCGCGGATCTGGTCCCTGGACCATCCCCTCGAGATCCAGCCCGGCATGGTCTTCGCGCTCGAGACCCAGCACGGCAAGAGGTACGAGTTCGGCGTGAGGATCGAGGAGATGCTGATCGTGCACCCCGATCGCACCGAGATCATCTCCAACTTCCCGGTAGAAGAAATCACCGTCGTCATATAGGGCCGCAGGGCGGGATCGGCGGTCGTGGCTCGCCGCGCGAACCGGGGAGGTATCGGAGGGGGCGTCGCGCCCCCTCTGATGTGGTCAATCAGGCGGGATCGGCGGTCGTGGCTCGCCGCGCAAACCGGGGAGGTATCGGAGGGGGCGTCGCGCCCCCTCTGATGTGGTCAATCGTGGTCAATCAATGAGTAGCCGCGCCGCCGTCCTCCAGGCTCCGCATCGCTTCGCGCTGGTCGATCGCGCGGTGCCAGTGCCCGAGCGCGGAGACGTCGTGGTGCGCGTGGCGGCGACGGCGGTGTGCCACACGGATCTCGCCATCTACACCGGCGAGCATCCGGGCGTGCTCTACCCCCGGGTGATGGGCCACGAAGCGACCGGCGTCGTGGAGTCCGTCGGGGCCGACGTCCGGCGGCTCACCGCAGGCCAGCGTGTCGTCATCGATCCGATCATCGCGTGCGGCTCGTGTGACTGTTGTCGGCGCGGGCAGGGCAATCTCTGTCGCAACGCTGGACTCCTCGGCCGCGAGATGGATGGCACGCTGGCTCAGCACGTCGCGCTGCCCGCGCGCTACGTCCACGCGTTGCCGCCGCACCTGCCGCTGGCCGCGGCGACGCTGATCGAGACGATGGCCACCGTGCGTCACGCCCAGCAGCGCGTCGGCATCGCCGACGGCGAGACCGTCGTCGTGCTCGGCCAGGGCGCCACCGGGCTCCTCCATACGAAGCTGGCGAAGCTGGCCGGCGCTCATCGCGTGATCGGGGTGTCGCGCAGTCCGTGGAAGCTCGAGCTCGCGCAGCGCTTCGGGGCAGACCACGTGGTCGGAGGCGATGAGGATGCTGCCGCCGCGGTCGGCCGGCTGACCGGCGGCGCCGGCGCCGATGTCGTCATCGACACCGCGGGTGGCTCCGAGCTGCTCGCGCTGTCGATGCGGATGCTTCGTCCGGGCGGCCGGTTGCTGCTCTACGCGATCAGTCACCAGCCCGTGGAGGGATTCTCGACGTTCCCCGTCTACTACAAGGAGCTGACGATCTACGGGGCGCGCGCGCTCACGAGCGGCGACTTCGAGCCCTGCATCGAGCTGGCCGCCGCCGGCGCGATCGACCTCGCGCCGTTCGTCACCGCGGAGTATCCGCTCCAGCGCGTGGCGGCGGCGTTCGCCGATTACGAGCGCGCGCCCGAGCGGGTGCTGCGACTCGTGATCCTGCCCGAGGCGTGAGTCAGCGGCGGGGCTTCTTGGCCGATCTGACCGGCCGCCGGGACAGCAGATGCCCGCAGCCCGCGCGCCGCGCCCAGTACTCCCACGCCCGCCACGTCTCCGGCGACTGCGGCTGGTAACCGGCCGCCCGGGCCGCGATCTCGCCGGGCGAGAGCGGCGTGACCGGACCGAGGCCCGTCGCGGCCAGCAGGGCCCGCGCGTTGCGCGGCACGTAGACCGACATTCGAACGACCTCGATGAGCGAGCGCGCCGCCGCGGCGAAGCCGTGGCCGCGCATCAAGGCCACGTTGTCGCCGCCGAGGCAGCGCGCCAGGTCGCGGCCCTGCGCCATGTTCGCCACGAGCAGGTTGGTGTCGCCGAAATTGTCCCTGATGTCCCAGACGGAGACGTGAGCGCCGATGAAGCTGCCCGAGTGGATGACCGGCTGCAGCGGCGTCGTCGTGATCGTGAAGGGCAGCACCGCCTCGGCATGCGCGTGCACGACGGCGTGGACGTCGGGGCGCGCTTCGTAGATCGCGCCATGGATGAAGCGCTCGAGATAGGGCTGGCGGCTGTCGCCCACAGGTGTGCCATCGAGCTCGAACTCCATGATGTCGTCACGCTCGACCAGCTCGGGACTGAGCGAGCGCGCGAGCAGGTAGCGCGCGGCATGCGCCGGGTGGCGCAGGCTCACGTGGCCATACGCGTCGACGACGTCTTCGTTGGCCAGGATTCGGTTGGCGACGACGAGATCCCGGATGGCGGCCTTCACGTCCGTCATGGCTTCTCCTGATATATATATAGTCGGCCCGACATGGACCGCTACGTCGTCGATCTCGCCCATCCCTCCGACGCGACGCCTGATCGCGTCGGACCGAAGACGGCCACGCTCGGGCGTCTGCGCCGGAGCGGCCTGCCCGTTCCCGACGGCGTGTGCCTCACCGCCGCCGCGTATCGAGCCCAGCTCGCTTTCGCCGGCGGCGAGGCGCCGGCCCGCCGCCTCGCGGCCGCTGAAGGCTTCGAGCGGCGCCGGCTGGCGCTCGAGGTGAGGCTCGCCTTCCAGCGATCCCCGCTGGCGCCCGACGTGGCGGCGGCGCTGACCGCCGCCTGGACGCGCCTGACCGCGAAGCCCGGCGCGCTGGTAGCCGCGCGCTCCTCAGCGCTGCTGGAGGATACTCCGGCGGCATCGTTCGCCGGCCAGTTCGATACCTTCCTCGGGATCGGGACCGACGCCGATCTGATCACCGCCGTACGCGCGTGCTGGGCCGCGCTGTGGGCGACGCGCGCACTGCACTACATGGAAACGCACAGCGTGGATCCTTCTGCGACGGCGATGGCCGTGCTCGTCCAGGAGCTGGTCCCCGCGCGCGCGGCCGGAGGCGCGCTCAGCCGCACCACCGACGGTGACGTGCTCATCACCGGGACGTGGGGCCTCGGCTCAGCGGTCGCTCAAGGCGAGGTCGTGCCCGACCGTTTCGTCGTGCGGCGCGACGGCACGCTGGCCGGCGTCGAGCCCGGCCGCAAGGACCGGGTCGTACGCGCCGGCCACGACGGCCCACGACCGCACGCCGTCGCACCCGACCTCGTGGACGCGCCCTGTCTCGACGCGGCCCAGGCCATCGAGCTCGCGCGCTTGACGATGAAGGCGGAAGCGATCCTCGGCGGCCCGGTCGAGGTCGAGTGGGCGCTCGGCGACGTCGGGTTGCAGATCCTCCAGGCGCGTCCGTTGCGCGTCGAGCCGGCACCGACGCCCGACGCGCTGTGGCTGCGTCATCCCGCGTTGCGCGGCCAGCCCGCCGGTGTGGGCTGGGGCGCGGGAAAAGCGTGCATCGTCCTCAGCGAGCACGACCTCGAGCACGTCGAGCCAGGTCAGGTCCTCGTCACGCAGGTCGCCGGGCCCGCGCTGACCGCGGTGCTGGAGCGCGTCGTCGGCGTGGTGGCCGAGCTGGGCGGCAGCACGTCACATCTCGCATCGCTCGCGCGCGAACGCGGCATTCCCGCCGTTCTCGGCGTCGCCGACGCCACCCGACGCATCCCCCACGGCGCCACCGTGGCCGTCGACGGCATCACGGGCGTCGTGCGCTTCATGCAGTGACGTCGCCGCTCCATCGTCCTCACGGTTTTGCCGGAGGGTAGTTGCGGTCGTAGGCCGGCAACTTGAGGAACTCGTCGGGCTTGTACGTCCAGAACTGCGACACCATCGGGTAGGTGTGGATTACGGTGTTCTGAAGCTTTCCACCAACGCGCTCGACCTTCAGGATGTAGACGTTCTGCGTGGGATTGCCGTACTCGTCGAGCGTGATGGGCCCTCGCGGATCCGGCGTGGTCTCGCTCGCCCGGCGGATCGCGACCAGGAAGCGTGCGCGGTCTTCGACCTGGCCCTCGAGCGCGTTCGCGGCCGCGCTGATCCAGCGGCCGGCGCTGTACATGACCGCGGTGAAGTACGCGGGCGGGTTCTTGCCCTTGGCCTCCGCCAGCTTCATGAAGGTCTGGTTGGCCGGAGTCGGGAGCGTCGGCGCCCAGATGAGCGACGTCACGATGCCGATCGCCTCGTCCCCCATCGAGCGGAGGGCCGACTCGTCCGTGAAAACGCCGATCCCGATCAGCGGCAGGCGCTCCTTGAGCCCCTGCTCGGCGTACTGCTTGGCGAAGCGCACCGCCTGGGCGGCGACAAAGACCTGCACGACCGCGTCGATGTCACGGGGGAGCTGGGTCAGATACGGCGCGAAGTCGAGCGCGTTGAGCGGCACCCAGATCTTCTGGACGACGCGTCCGCCCGCGTCCTCGAAGACGCGCTGGAAGCCGCCGCTGCACTCGTGGCCGAAGGGATTGTCCATGGCGACGACGGCCACGCGCCGGTACTTGAGGGTCTTGGCCGCATAGTCGCCGAGGGCGTGCATCGGCTGGCTCGCGCTGAAGTTCGTGCGCAGGATCCACTTGGTCAGCTTGCGCTTGGTGAGATCGTCGGGCGTCGTCAAGAAGAGTGCCGGCAGCGTGTCGCGCTCGATCGGTTGCACGAGCGCGTAGCCGATGTTCGAGAGCAGGACGCCGGTCAGGACGTGGATCTTGTCCTGCTGCACGAGCTTGCGGTACTTCGCCTGGGCCGTGGCCGGATTGCCCTCGGTGTCCTCCTCGATCAACTCGACCTTGCGACCACCGGCCTGGTAGTTGACCTGCTCGAAGGCCAGCTTCAACCCGTCGAGCATGTCCTTGCCGGCCTGGGCGAAGATGCCGGTCTGCGGCCCGAGGTAGCCGACGCGAATCGACTCGGCGGCGGCGGCCGGGCGAGCCAGCGGCAGAGCGGCGAGCGAGAGTGAGCCCGTGAGGAACGAGCGGCGATTCATCCGAACCTCCTGTCGTTTCGTGCGGCCACCTTACACCCCGAGATAGCGCGACTGGACGTCGTGGTTCTGGGCCAGCTCGGCGGGCGTCGAGGAGTGCACGATCTGGCCGCGGCTCAGCACGTGCACGTGGTCGGCGACGCTCAGCGCCATCGGCAGGTTCTGCTCGACGAGCAAGATCGAAAGGCCCTCACCCTTGAGCCGCGCGATCGTCGCGCCGACTTCCCGGACGAGTAACGGGGCCAGGCCTTCGGTCGGCTCGTCCATCAACAGCAGCTCGGGGTTGCTCATGAGGGCGCGGCCGATGGCCAGCATCTGCTGCTCACCGCCGGACAGCTTGTTCGCGCGATTGACGGCGCGCTCTTTCAAGCGTGGGAACAGCCCGTAGACGCGCTCGAGGGTCCAGCCCCCGCCGTTCCCGCGGGCGGCCACTTCGAGATTCTCGCGCACGCTCAGCGAAGGAAAGACCCGCCGTCCTTGTGGGACGAGGCCCATGCCCAGCGCCACCATCCGGAACGAGGGCCAGTGCGTCACGTCGCGGCCCTTGAAGTGAATGCTGCCGCGCCGGGCCGGCGTGAAGCCGATGACGGACCGGATCAGCGTCGTCTTGCCCATCCCGTTGCGGCCGAGGATCGTCACCACCTGGCCGGGCGCCACGGTGAGCGACACGCCGTGGAGGACGTGGCTCTCACCGTAGTAGGTGTGGACGTCCCGGACCTCGAGGACGGAGCGCGCGCCGTCGCTCATGCCCCGAGATAGATCTCGCGCACCATCGGGTCGGCCTTGACCTGGTCGCGCAGCCCGTCGGCGATCACGCGGCCGTAGTGCAGCACGGTCACGTGCTGGGCGATCTCGAGCGCGATGTCCATGTCGTGCTCGATGATGAGGACGGTGATGGCGGGATCGAGCCGGCGCAGCAGGTCGGCCATCATGTGCGACTCGGCCGGCGACAGCCCGGCGCACGGCTCGTCGAGCAGGAGCACGCGCGGCCGGCCGGCCAGCGCCAGGGCGATCTCGAGCTGACGCTGCTCGCCGTGCGAGAGATGGCGCACCTCCCTGCCGGCGCGATCGCCGAGGCCGACGGCGGCCAGCGCCTCCTGCGCGCGGACAGCGAGGCCGTGATAGCGCCGCAGCGGCCGGAGCATCACGAACTTGGTCGATTCGAGCGCCTGGACGGCGAGCAGGCAGTTCTCCAGCACGGTGAGCGTGCGGAAGAGGTTCGTGATCTGAAACGTGCGGGCGAGGCCGAGCGCCGCTCGCCGGTGCGGCGCCACGCCGGTGACGTCGCGCCCGAAGAGCCGGATCGAGCCGGAGGTGACCGGCAGCTCACCCGAGATCAGGTTGAAGAGCGTCGTCTTCCCGGCACCGTTGGGCCCGATCAGCGCGCGGCGCTCGCCCGGCCGCACGGTGAGCGTGACGGCGTCGACGGCCCGCAGCCCGCCGAAGGCCTTGCTGACGCCGTTCAGCGCGAGGGCGTGTTGGTCTTCAGCCATGCCGTCACGAGGTTCACCAACTCCTGATCGAGGCCGTTGAAGCCGTGGTACGCCCAGGACTCGCAGGGTGGTCCCTCGGAAATGCCGCCGCTCAGCGTCTTCACGTCGACGCGCGGGGCGCCGGTCAAGAGCTTTCGGAAGGCCACCGCGTCGGACGCCGGCGAGAATCGACACTGATCGAGCTCGTGACCGACGAGGAGCGTCGGCACGGCAATCCGGTTGAGCCCGCGGACGGTGCTCTGCGCCGACTGCGAGTCGCTCCGGCTCGACATCAACGTTCCGGACGTGACGACGATCCCGTCGGGCCGCTCGGCGCCGGACAGCCGCGCCGCCGCGTTGGCGACCGATATGGCGCCACGACTGGTGCCGATCAGCCAGACCGGCGGGGCCTGTGGACGCAGATAGGCGATGACCGCGCCGAGGTCACGGGCGTGGCCCGCCGACGAGCGATACCCTTCGTCGGCGCCGCCTGGCCGCTTGAACTCCGCCGCGATGTCGGGGACGGCCGCGACGTAGCCGGCGACCACGTAGAGGCCTCTCGTCCGCACGAGTTGGTTCGGCGCGCCCCAGCCGAGGCGGCCGTCGGCGGAGATCTCGAGGTTGCCGTGACCGCCAGCGATGAGGACGACACTGCCCAGGGCGGGCCCCGCCGGGCGCTGGACGAGGACGCGGATCGACTGGCCGGGCCGCGTGGCGAGCGTCACGACCTCCTCGGTCTGGGCGCCGGCGACTCCGGCGCCCAGCGCCGCCAGCACGAGTCCTGTCAGCAGGCCTTGCACGGCGGATAGTCGCGCGTGTAGAGCGGCGTCTTCAGATATTCCTCGGGGTTGTACTTCCAGAACTGGCTGACGTTCGGATACGTGAAGAACACGGTGTTCTGGAGCTTGCCGCCGACTCGCTCCACCTTGCGGATGTACACGTTCTGGACGGGATTGCCGAAGGTATCGATCTTCACGGGGCCGCGCGGGAAGTCCTTCAGCTCGACCTTGCGCAGCGCGGCCAGCAACGCCTCGCGATCCTCCACCTTGCCGGAGACCGCCTTGATGGCCTCGGCGATCCAGCGTGCGTTGGTGTAGCACGTCTCCGCGTAGTACGAGGGGATCTTTCCCGCCTTGGTCTCGAAGGCCTTCGCGAAGCGCTGATTGGTGGGGTTCTCGAGCGCGGCCGAGTAGTGGAGCGTGCTGATCGTGCCGAGGGCCTCGTCGCCCATCTGCGGCAGCACGGACTCGTCGACGGTCGTGCCGTTCGAGAGCAGCGGCACGCGTCCCTTCAGTCCGCTGTTCTCGTACTCTTTCATGAACTGGAGCGCGAGCTTGCCGAAGAAGACCGCGAAGACCGCGTCGGAGTCGCGCTTGACCTGGGAGAGGAACGGGGCGAAGTCGTTGGTGTTGAGCGGGACCCAGACCTTCTGGATGATCTGGCCGCCGCCTTCCTCGAACGTGCGCTGGAAGCCGCCCACCGATTCCCACCCGAACGCGTAGTCGGCGGCCACCGTCGCGATCTTCCGGTACTTGGTGTTCTTGATCACCCAGTCGCCCAGCGCGTGCGTCGACTGGCTCGAGTTCCAGCCCGTGCGCACGACCCACTTGGCGGGCTTGCGCTGGGTCAGGTCATCGGACGACATCACCGGGTACGTCGTCGGGATCTTCTGGGCCTCGGCGAACGGATGGATCGCGTAGCCGGTGGAGGCGAGGAGGCCGCCGCTCAGGATGTGGACGTGGTCCTGATCGACGAGCCTGCGCGCCTTGGTGAGCGCCGTCTGCGTGTTGCCCTCGGTGTCCTCGACGATCAGCTCGATCTTCCGCCCGGCCACCGTGTGGCCGATCTCGTCGAGGTACAGCTCGGTGCCGTTGAGCATGTCCTTGCCGAGCGCGGACGCGGCGCCGGTCAGCGGCGACAGGAAGCCGATCTTGATCGGCCCGCTCTGCGCCCGCGCGGTCGGGGTGCCGAGCCCGGCGACGAGGGCGAGGAGAAACGCGGCGAGGGCGAAGAGCGCGATCGTGCGACGGCTCATGAAGACCTCCTGTGGAAGGCGCCCGCCAGGCCGCGCGGCGCGAAGAGGATGACGCCGATGTACACGGCGCCGAGGATCAGCAGCCAGCGCTTGGTGTACACGCTCACGAAGTTCTTGAGAAACACGATGAGGGCGGCGCCCACCGCCGGGCCGAGCAGCGTGCCCTGGCCGCCGAGCGCGACCA